>Ga0172362_10001659_pt1 | contig 19121 bp, 18 predicted proteins | sample LakKivs1_kivu2a2_FD_114534 | JGI IMG/M metagenome (GOLD analysis project Ga0172362, IMG submission 114534) | Sediment microbial communities from Lake Kivu, Rwanda - Sediment s1_kivu2a2 | ecosystem: Environmental > Aquatic > Freshwater > Lake > Sediment | place: Rwanda: Western Province, Lake... | reverse complement strand
CGTCATATTCTCCAGCTTCTTAACAATCTCGCGTTCTAACATATTGCATCCTTCTTTTTAGATTGCACGTACTTTTCTAATATGCTTTCAGTTATCCTATTAATTCTCATTCCTCAGAGCATACCCATTCCAGTATTTTCTGGGACAGAACTGGAAGGAGTCTTAGTGTAAGGAAAAAAATCCAAATTAGGACTAGTATTAAGATGGTCCCACTGATGGAAGGATGAAAGTTTGCTAAAAACGGGAAGTAAAGCAAGTAGAGGATTACACTAGAAATAATATATGAAAGGTGTCGAAACAACATCACCGAATTTTTATAATTTAATCCTTTTTTCAAGCTGTATCTTTTGGCTGGAAGAATGGAAAATGCGTCAATCAATTTTTTTAAGCCTGGAAGAGCTCTTAAGACAAGTATCGTAAAGGCGATGAAGAATATCAGAGTGCAGAATACTCTGGTTTGCCAGTTTTGTGAACTAGCTAGTGGAATGAATACTAAAATGCCGAAAAGCCATATTAAAAAAGCTGATAAAAGATTATGAAGGGTTTTTGTGCCATAAATTTTCAAGCATTTCCTAAAGTTTTCCATTTCTTCTTTAACTGAACCTCTCATGTTCTGCGGCTCCTTCTTGCAGCGTTCTACTTTAATTTAAAAAATGGGGTTGTGGGGGCTTATGGTTTTTTGGCTTGTTTCTCCAGTTCGTCAGCCCATTTGGTTGTATATCTGCCAATTACTGTGGCGATTGCTTTGCAGCTTCTCCACAGCGCAAAGATTGCCCATATTACTATCAGAATCAAGAGCACTGCCGGTATAACTGGGTTGATTTCTGCTAAGTAGCTTGCAAACAACAAGTACGCCAAAGATACTATGATCACGTATAATACGCCGTCTAGTGCAGTTCTATAGTTTTTGTAGTTTTCAACGCCCATTTCGCCGCTTGCTTTTCCAAAATGATAGGCCAAGACACCAGCCATGCCCCCAGTGAGTCTACGAATGTCTATGAATACAGTGAAAATTATGATTGCTAAAGCAACTACGATGATGAAGCTTATTATTGAATGTACTGGATAACCCATGAACTCCTGTGTCATTCCTTTTGCGATTGGTAAGAAAACCATTTCTCCGAAGATCCATACGAGTATAGCTGCGCCGATTGATAGGAAGACTCTTGCCCCTACTTGTCGTAGGGCTTTTGCCGATTCAAGATACATCTCTGATCCGAACTCTTCTATCTTTTTTTCCTCGCCCCTTGTTTCTTCAGTTTTGGGTTCGTCTCTCTTAGCCATGAAAGTCACCATTACGCAATTGGTATCTATAGATATTTATAAGTATTTCTATTTAACTATTCAAATTTACAAGAGTCTATAATATACGTTATAATATTATATTAATGGTTATGAGCTGCCACGACCGAAAATGCTGAAAAACGTTTGATAACATAACTTTTTAGCATATAAAATATATCAATGAAAATATTTATAAGGAATTATCTATATTTATGGCAACACGCCATTACTATCTTTAGTCTAGCGAGGTGATGTAAATTGACAGTTCGTGTTGCTATTGCGGGAATAGGAAATTGTGCGTCAGCACTAGTTCAAGGAATGGAATACTACAAAAAAGTGAGAGATGATTTTGAAGTTCCTGGGGTAATGCATGCTTTCTTTGGCGAGTACCACATAAAAGATATACAGTTCGTGGCCGCTTTCGATGTGAACAAACTAAAAATAGGAAAAGACCTTAGCGAAGCCATTTTCCTTGAGCCAAATTGCTGTACAAAGTTCGCCGAGGTTCCAGAATTAGGCGTTAAGGTTCTTCCAGCTCCAATCTTGGATTCTATAGCACCCCACATGAATGAACCCTTTAAAGCTTACAACTCTGCAGAATTAGATCCACCCGATGTTGCATCTGTTCTGGCTGAAACAAAGGCTGACATGTTGGTAAACTTTCTTCCGGTGGGAAGTTCCGACGCAACAAGACACTACGCTCAGGCCTGTCTTGATGCAGGATGTGCCCTCGTTAACTGCATTCCAGAGTTTATTGCTTCAGACCCAGCATGGGCTAAGCGCTTTGAGGAGAAGAGATTGCCAGTTGCCGGTGACGACGTAAAAAGCCAGATCGGAGCCACAATAGTCCACAGAGCACTTATTGACTTACTTGTCTCAAGAGGGGTAAAAATAGAGAAAACATACCAACTTAATGTTGGCGGAAACACGGACTTCCTAAACATGGTGGACGAAAACCGATTGGAGAACAAGAAAATAAGCAAAACGGAAGCCATCACCAGCTTAGTACCATACGAAGTAGACGCATGGGCTGGACCCAGTGGGCACATCTCGCTTTTAGGAGACACGAAAGTTTGCTTCGCTCAAATTCAAGGTCGAAAATTTGGGAACACCCCAGTAACAATTGATATAAAACTTACAGTTGAAGACTCGCCTGACAGCGCCGGCATGGTAATCGATGTAATCCGAGCTACCAAAATAGCACTTGACAGAGGCATAGGCGGTCCACTTATTGGCATTTCAGCTTACGCATTCAAGCATCCACCAGTACAAGTCGCTGACCACATTGCAAGACAATGGGTTGAAGACTTCGTACAAGGAAAAAGAGAACGGTAAAGTTGACACGCATGCATGACATTAAAAGAATATAAGCATCATTATTGGGAGAGTTAATTAGTGAGTGGAGTTAATCGCAACTCGGTTTCAGCTTTGGTTTTAGCAGCTGGAAAGGGAAGTAGGCTTAGAGATTGTGCAGAGTCGAAGCCTCTTCTTCAAGTTGAAGGTATGTCTTTGATTGGAAGGGTTCTTCGAGGCCTCAAGGAGGCTGGAGTGCAAAAGGTATGGATAGCTATTGGGTATAAAGACGATTTGGTTCGTGAGAAAATTGGCGATAATTACGCAGGACTTGAAATTCGCTATATTAAGGTTGATAACTGGGAAAAAGGCAACCTATATTCCCTTTTGGCTGCTGAAAGTGTTTTCAAACAGAATTTTTTGCTCTGCATGGGTGATCACATCTTTGACCATGAGATTTTGAAAAAACTGTTAAACAGCAAATTTGATAGCGCTGTTGTTTTAGCTGTCGAGAAAGTGCCAGACGATCACACTAAAGTTCTTGAAAAGGACGGCGTGATTCTTGACATAGGTAAAAAATTCAACCAATCAAGCGTTGCAATAGACACAGGACTTTTCCTCTGTTCCCCCAAAGTCTTTGAATATGCTAAGCAAGCAGTTGATAAGGGGAAGTTAGAGCTTTCAGATTGCATTAGAATCGCAGGGCAAAATGGAGACGCACAGGTTGTTGATGTTACTGGACACTTTTGGGTGGATGTGGACACAAAAGATGATTTTCATCGCGCGAAAAAGTTGATTGTCGAGAATTCACAGAAGAAGCGCGGGGCTTCAGATTTTGTTGCTCATTACTTTAACCGGCCCATAGAGAACGCCATTCTCTATTACATATCAGAGTGGAAGTTCATAACTCCTAACAGGTTGACTATAGCCACAAATATTCTCGCATGGTTTGTAACATACCTCTTCTTTTCTGGCTGGTTAGGTTTAGGATCCCTCTTAACATTTGTAGTTGGCATTATTGACGGTTTGGATGGAAAATTAGCGCGGGTACGTGGGTGCTCAACAAAACTTGGGCTTATGGAACATCCATTTGACATGTTATACGAGTTTTCATGGTTGTTGGCACTTGCCCTCTTCTTAAGCCGAACCGAAGGCATATTTCCGTTATTACTCGCTTCCCTCGCTATTACATTTGTTGCGTTTTACAGGTTCTGTTACGATCAATTCGGTAGGGTGACCGGCGTCAGTTTAGATGTTTATGGGCGTTTCGACCGAACCTTCAGAAGAATAGCCGGCAGAAGAAATATCTACAACGTCTACATTCTAGTGGGAGTACTTTTAGGAATTCCTCTCTACGCATTAATAGCGATCACGATTCATTCAGCCATAACAGCCACAGTATACGCTTATAGGGCTTCTAAGCATTTGCACAATCTTGACAAGAAGTCAGCTTCTTAATTGTAATGGGCATTGTTTATAACGGCTAATTCCCTTTTAAAAGTTATCTTCCTGTCACCGTTATCAAAGTATAGACTTCAACAGATAGTGACCAAGTGGCCCAAGATATGTCGCTTTTATCAACTTTTTAAGACAAAAACTTGATTATCTCCAAAGGCACCTTTTAGTTAATTATCCTTGGGTGGCAGCATTGGAGAAAGATAGTCTGCTAAAGCTTAGGTGGATTTTGATTTTAGAGGCAGTTTTTGCTGGTGCCTACATTTCGCTGACTAGAGGATTGTTCGTAATATACCTCACTTCCATAGGATATGGAGTTGAAGGAATCTCTTTCATAGTGCTTGTTTCAGCAGCTACATCCTTGTTGATTGGCATATTTCTGTATAGACAGCCTTCTTTTATTGTAAGAAGAGTAAAACTCAAGTTGATTAGTTTTCATGCTCTTGAACGAATAATGTGGTTGTTGATCCCTCTTACAACGAGCAGTCTGCTGATTTCTGTGCTCTATTCTGCTTACATGATTTTTTCCTCTTTCATCAGCACTTTCATAGCCTTCACAATCTATGGCTCTTTAACAGAATATTCTATAAGGGATGTCACCGCCAAAAGAGCAGCCGCAAACGGCATCTCAAGTATAATAGGATTCGCATTGGGAATCTTTCTGTTAGCCTTTCTTCCATCCGAAGACAAATTCACGTACATCTTTCCTTTAGGATCCTTTCTCGGACTCATATCCACTTGTCTTATCCTCTTTCTGAAAATGTCGCACCTTGAAGGCGCGTCATTTCCACGGGTTACTGAACAACCTGAAAAGGTGTTTTCAGCCTCCTCATTTTTTGTGATTCTGTTGACTTCAGGTAACCTTATGGGAATTGTGTGGATCCCCTATTTGATGAATTATTTGAATGGCCCAGATTTCTTGGCTGCTTCAATGAGCCTCGCAGGAACATTGTCTAGTATTGTTGCTTCTCTTTTTTGGAGAAAAAAAACCTTTAGGACGTTTCGCATAGGGCTTGCCTTGAACACTTTAGGACCGCTAATAGTGTTGGCTACGCCTTTGCCAACTTTGCATGTGGCGATAAATGCTTATACTTCTTTTACTTACACTGGTGCAAACTTTCTCGGAACTTTTCTTTTTGCAAAATACAACAAATGGTTTGGAGCTGTCAAATCAAGCGTTTTACTGGTGATTCTTGGGAATTTGGCTCAATTGATAGCTGCTCCTCTGGGAATTCTTACAAAAGAAAATTATGTCATTGTCTTTTTGACAGTCTTAATGATAAAAGTTTTGGCTACTGTTTTGGCTTTTGTTACGATTCCAGAAGTGGCGGTTGTTCCGGAGGATGTGGCTAGGACTTATTCCCAAATATTATATAATAACAGCCTTACGGGATATAGGATGGGTATCGAGATTTCTAGAGAGACCATAATGACTACTCTCAGGCTATTGCTGTTTTCACTGATTGCTGTTGCAATATATTTAATATATCGTATTTTATGGATATTAATAAGCTGAAAGCATATTTAATAGGCATATAGCAAAATTTATCAATACGAGAATCATATCAGATGCTGGGATGTTTCTTGTCTGAGGAAAACCTGTTCGATGTGTTGAGGGAAATACTTGCCCAATCTGTAGTAGAGACGATACGTCTTCTGCCAAAAATATTCATAGCACTAATACTCATTATCCTCACCTTCTTAGTGATCAAGCTGCTAAATTTCTCCTTCAGAAAGTTGCTTAAACTCGCAAATTTGGATGTAATGTTCAAAAAGCTTTCTGGTTTTTCTCTACCATTCTCAGTGGACAGCTTGATTATATTTCTAGCTGATTTAGGTGTGGCTTTGATCGCACTTTACGGTTTAGTTAATCTTTTTTTTGGTTCACAATATCTACAACTAATGAATGAAGGAATTTACTATGCCGCACGTGTAGTCAGTATCGTAGTGATCGCAATAGTCATCTTCGCCGTTTTCAACGCACTCATGGGCAGAATAAAAGTGGAATCTCGGCTTAGAAGCTACACAATGCTCATCGTTCTCCTTCTGATCACCGCCATGCTAATTGACATAACAGCACTCAGCGACCCTGTGAAAAACGCATTAACACTGGGACTATCTATCGGTGTAGGAATAGCAATTGGCGTTTTTGCAGTATGGTTCTTTTTCCATGAATACCTTGACAGAAGTTACAAAACCAAGACCGCGGATACACCACAAGAAAAAACTGACACCTAAGAAGATGGTTCTTAATGTTAGAGATCTTTGGTATAGATGTCATTCAAGTTGTTGAAGTAGTTATGGCGTTAGCAATTACCTATGCCATTGCAAAGATCATGTCTAGGACTCTCGAAAAAATTTTTGAAAAAACGCCATTTCCTGAAGAATTTGAAAGAGGAATTGTGAAAATTTCAAAATATATTGTGTATGTTATTGGGTTTTTTGTTATAGTTTCAATTCTAGGTTATGATCTCACGTCGGTTATTGTAGGGTTAGGAGCTTTTAGCATTGCAATAAGCTTTGCTATGAGCACGGTAATTCAGAATTTTGTTTCTGGAATATTGGTTCAAGCGGATAAGGCATTCAAGGTTGGAGACGAAATAAAGGTGCAGACTTTTGAAGGAAAAGTTGTGAAAGTAAGTATAAGAACGACAGTCTTAGAAACCAGTGATGGTAACACTGTTTTCATACCTAATTCCATTTTCATAACCAATGCAGTTATAAGAAAAAATGAACCTAACCAAAACCACCTTAAATCAAGCTAAGACTTTCACGTCCAAAGTAATGTTGAAAGAAGTAAAACTGTAATAGATAAAAGCACGGAAGAACATGATTTAAAGGAAAAGGCGATGCAGAAATGACTAACTTGTGGAAAGACCTTCAATCTGGTCCAAATCCTCCGAGTATGGTTTATACTATAGTGGAGGTGCCTAACGGTAGTAGCAACAAATACGAACTTGATTGGGAAACTGGTGTTTTCAAACTTGATCGTGTATTATACTCGTCCCTTTACTATCCAGGCGACTATGGTATAATTCCTAGAACGTGGTCTGCGGATGGAGATCCACTGGACATTTTAGTATTGACCACAAAGCCCACTTTCCCCGGCTGTATAATGGTTACCCGACCTATAGGCGTGTTAACCACGGAAGATGAAAGTGGAGAAGACGACAAAATTCTTGGAGTTCCAGTAGGAGACCCTAGATTTCAAGATGTTAAAGATATAAAGGATGTTGCTAAACATTTGAGGGCGGAGATTGAGGACTTTTTTCTGAGTTATAAGAAGCTTGAACCCAAGAAATGGGTTAAAGTTAAAGGTTGGAAAGATGCAAAAGCCGCGGAAGACATAATTTTATCTGCTATCCAATTATACAAAGAAAAATTCGGAAAATCCACTTAATTCATAAGACATCGAGAAATTTTGTCCTATAGGTATGCTTCTGTTACATATTGGCGCATCATTCTGTGGCTGTTAAAGTAGTAGGCGATTTTTCCTATCGAGCTCTTCATCATCCTTATCCATTCATCTTTCTTATGGTAGAACATGGGAATGATCACGTATTCCAACTTATACAAATAATCAAACTCTCTGATTCGGCTTTCCTCCCTTGACGCATGATCGTCTGGATGCGGTCCTATAGCCCATCCAGTAACTCCCTCGATCCAGCCTTCAATCCACCAGCCATCTAAAACGCTGAAGTTTATTACACCATTATGGGCTGCCTTCATTCCGCTCGTGCCTGAAGCCTCCATGGGTCGCAAGGGCGTATTAAGCCAAACATCAACGCCAGAGACCATTTTTGCAGCGAGATTCATGTCATAATTCCGTAAATAAACAATTTTGATGTCATTTTTTAGCATCTCCATGTAGCCAAAGATTTCTTTGATCAACCTCTTACCAGACTCATCCCTTGGATGAGCTTTTCCAGCAAAAATTATCTGCACCTTGCCTCTTCTGTTCACTTTTCTTAGTTTTTCTATGTCCGAGAATAGCAGATTAGCTCTCTTATATTCTGTTGCTCTTCTTGCAAATCCTAAAGTTAGCGTATCATAATCCATGCCGACGTTTGTTGTGTTGTTAACGTAATCAATCAAAACCTTTTTTGCTTCTTTGTGGGCTTGCCAAATTTCTTCATCCGGAATTACGTCCACTCTTACAAGTAAATCAGGGTCATTTGCCCATCCTGGCAGATACTTATCATAAAGTTTCCTAAAACTCTCACATGTCCACGTGTAGGAGTGAATGCCATTTGTTATTGCGTGAATTTCATATCCTGGAAACATTTCTCTAGAAACATCGCGATGCTTTTTGGCAACGCCATTTATGTATTTGCTAAGGTTTAAGGCTAGTAGTGTCATGTTTAGCTTATCATGACCGCCAAATCTTCTCAAGACTTCCTGGTCGGCTGTTTCTCCCAACATTTCCTTTACAATTTCATATGGGAATTTATCATGCCCCGCCTCTACCGGAGTGTGGGTTGTGAAAATGCACAAATCGCGGACTTTTTCCACATTCATTCCATGTCTATGCAGCAGCTCTAGAACGAGGAGGCTTGAATGTCCTTCGTTCATATGGTATTTTCTGATTTTGAAGCCTAAAGCATCAAGCATTCTAACGCCGCCGATTCCCAGAACAATTTCTTGTTTCAGCCTGTACCTTTCATCTCCTCCATAAAGAAAGAATGTGATCTCTCTATCTTCTGGCATGTTTCCATCCACACCTGTGTCAAGGAAAAGTACGGGAACAATTCCGCCAGTTATGCTCTTCACTTTGTAAAGCCAAGCTTTTATCTTCACGTTTCTGTTTTGAATCTGCACAGTCGCCTCCGCATGCAGCAGTTTCATGTATTGAGAGGGGCCCCACTCTTGAGGATGCTCAATCTGCCTTCCATCTTGTGTTATTTCTTGTCTAAAGTATCCTTTTTTGCTGACTAGGGTGACAGCCACAACTGGAAGTTTTAAGTCTGCGCTTGACCTTATTGTATCTCCGGCTAAAACTCCTAAACCTCCAGAATAAGTGTGGATTTCATTCGAGAGGCCTATTTCCATTGAAAAATAGGCGATTTTTTCTCCCTTAATTATCTCTTGTAGGTCTTCCACCAATAATTCTCCTCCAAATTTATGAAGATAAGATTTCGGCTAAGTGATATAGGCGCATATCCAAATTTTTTCTTTTCTTCCAGGCATATTCTAAATCAACGGAAACAATTCTTTGTCCTTTGATTCCCACCATCTGCTTCTTTGCTCCTTCAAGAAGCAGCTCTACGGCATGAGCCCCAAATTGGTTGCCTAGAATTCTGCTTCGTGCTGTTGGAGAGCCTCCTCGTTGCGCGTGTCCTAAGACAGTCAAGCGCACATCATATCCAGTTTCCTTTCTGATATGCTCTACAATCGTAGCGGAATTTCCTGCGCCTTCCGCCATGACGATGATTTCTGACGTTTTGCCTTTTCTTCGACCTTGTTCAAGTTTTCCGCATATTTTCTCTAAATCATATTTTATTTCTGGAACAAGAATGAATTCTGCTCCTTCTGCGAATCCCACCTCCAAAGCGAGGAAGCCTCGTTTTCTACCCATCACTTCTACAACAAAAATTCTCTCATATGAGGTAGCTGTGTCTCTGATTCTGTCTATTGCAGAAAGAGCTGTGTTTACGGCGGTGTCGAAACCAATAGTGGTGTCCGTGCCTGCCACATCATTGTCTATGGTAGCTGGTACGCCTATTACTGGCATTCCGCTAACTTCATGCAACTCGCTTGCAGCCCTAAACGAGCCGTCTCCTCCAATGACTATTAACCCATCGACATTACTAGCCTTCAAGGCTTCTGCTACCTTCTGTATGCCTTCGCGAGTTTTCATTTTTTCGCATCTGGCAGTTTTGAGTATGGTTCCTCCGCGATTTATTATTCCACTAACTGAACGAACATTTAGAGGATATATCTTTCCTTCGATTAGCCCAGCGTAACCTCTTTCAATGCCTACAACTTTCAAATCATGAAATATTGCTGTTCTAACCACTGAGCGGATTGCGGCATTCATCCCAGGAGCATCACCGCCCGCTGTTACCACGCCAATTTTCTTCACACATACCCTCCTGCAAATGAATATGGTTTACATTTCTAAAATTTCTTTAATCACGCGGTGAACTTCAAGAACCGGGGACGATGTATTAACGACGTAAATTTCTAATGAAGCAAATAATTCTTTGAAAAATTGCCTTCTCAAATTCATTTTTCGCTCATCTTTTACAAGCATGTGGGGATTGCAAAAGTCTACTGCTTCTATGTAGCGTGTTGCCTCTTCTGCTGACAATTTGCTAACGATTTCCTTGTCTTCGTTGTCTCTCTTTAGCAAGATGGCCTTTTTTAACGTGGTCATAGGCAAAATTTTTCCCTTACCAACAACCCATCTAACGTTTACAACCGCTCTGCCTTTTGAGTCAAATTCAGCTTTGTCAACGAGTTTTTGGTATTCGCCCCAGTTGTCAGCGATATCGGCTTGAATGTAAAAATTTTTCTCGGAACCAAATGCTAAAGCACGGTTTGCACTTAAGCGCACAAAGAACCAATCGTCTGATACAACACGAACATTTGGAAGCCTAAGAAGACCATAGGTATGTGTCGTTTTACCTGTTCCAGAAGGCGCAATTAAGCAGACGCCATCTCCATCAATGTCTACGCAAGCGCCGTGAACCGAATTTATATCATGGTTATCTTCAAGAATGTCGCTGGCAATGCTTAGGGCTATTGATTTCACCCAACCATAATAGTCCACGTTAATCAGAAAAGCTGTTTTTGAAAGCTGATCGTAAAATACGTGTTGATTTTCACCTTTTTCTTCCGTAACCACCATTCTTCCATGGGACCGGACATGCGCAGACATTGGATAAAAGTTTTCTTCCCATCGTTCTTTAACATACTTTATGTCGGTTAAGAGTTTGATGCAGCATCCGTAGATGTCGGCTCTTTCCTCGTATAAAAGGCGTTCACCATATTTTCTCATTAGCATGTTCTTTTCCATGATGGAGATTGATTCAACCTCATATTTTGATGACAATACAATCACCTCTTTATTCTGCTTCTTACGAGTTTTCTTATCTCATCAGCGAAAAAGACCGAACTCGAAACAAGAATTATAGTAACCCAATCCCAAATCGAAAGCGGAATAGTGCCGAGAGCAACTTGAAGTGGAGAAAAAGTCGTTGCAAGTACTTGCAAAGAAACAGAAGTGGCAATAGCACCGAACAAGTATTTGTTTGTAAACAAGCCCAACTTAAACACTGACTTGGTTCTCGATCTGCAGTTAAGCGAGTTGAAAACCTGGAACATGGCCATGGTAGTGAAGCCTAGGGTTTGCGCTCTTATTATGTCTCCATTGCTCCATTCTTTTGTGAAAACCCATAATGTTCCAATCATCATAAATATGCCAACGTAGAGAGTGTTCAGCATAATTTCTCGGTTAATTATTTTCTCCGTGGGTTTTCTTGGAGGCTGATCCATAACGTCTTCTTCTTTTGGCTCCATGGCTAAAGTTACATCAAGCAACCCGTCAGTTACAAGGTTAACCCACAATATTTGAACGGGAGTAAAAATAAGCGGAGCGCCAGGAAGAAGAATAAGAGCAGTTAATATTGTAATGATTTCTCCCGTGTTTGTAGCAATTAAGTATTTTACAACCTTTCTTATGTTCTCAAACACTACACGCCCTTCTTCTACCGCGTTGACAATGCTGGCAAAATTGTCGTCAGTCAAAACCATGTCAGCTGTTTCTTTTGTGACATCTGTGCCAGTTATTCCCATGGCAACGCCGATCTCCGCCGCCTTTAATGCTGGCGCATCGTTGACACCATCACCAGTCATAGCCACAATATGTCCTTTCCGCCTTAGTGATTCGACAATTCTATGTTTGTGTGCTGGAGATACGCGAGCAAACACCGATGTCTGCTCAATCGCTACATCTAATTCTTCGTCACTCATGCCGTCCAGATCAGCACCCGCTAAAACTTTTGAACTTGGTTCCAGTATTCCGATCTCTTTTGCTATGGCTTCAGCAGTTAATTTGTGGTCTCCAGTTGACATAACAACTTTTATGCCTGCCCTTTTGCAAAGTTGCACCGCGGTCTTTGCTTCAGGTCTGGGCGGGTCTATCATTCCTGTAAGACCAACAGAAATCAGCTTCGCCTTTTTGTGTGATAGTTTTTCTTTAAAGTCTTCTAGGCTTTCTGATTCTATTATTTGATAAGCCATTGCAAGTACCCTAAGTGCTTCACTAGCCATTTGAGTGCTAACTTTCAAGATTTCTTCCTTCCTTTGCTCAGTCAGCTTCTTTGTTTTGCCGTCTTCCATGGTCTGTGAACACATTTCTAAGATGGTTTCAGGCGCACCCTTAACATAAACACTTAAGTGTCCTTCCGAAGTTTTGTGAAAAGTAGCCATGTATCTATCCTTTGGATTAAAAGGAATCTCGTCGACTCGTGGAAACTTTTCCTCTAATTCATGCTTTTCGAGTTTCGCTTTCGCAGCCACAACAACTAGTGCACCTTCAGTAGGATCGCCGTAAATTTCCCAGCGGAATCCCTCTTTGACTTCATGTTGCCTTAATCGAGAGTCGTTGCAAAGAGCAGCGGTGTGAAGCAATAGGTTAAGCGTTTCATTCGTAGCTGGATCTATTGTATTACCGTCTACCTCGAAGTGTCCTTCTGGAGCGTAACCAGCACCAGTAACGTTGACAATTTTGTTGTCCACGAATATTTTTTGCACTGTCATCTGGTTTGTTGTAAGTGTTCCAGTTTTGTCTGTGCAAATTGCTGTTGCTGATCCGAGGGTGTCAACTGCTTGTAGTTTTCTTATTACGGCGTTGCGTTTTGCCATTCTATTTACGCCAACTGCTAATGTTATTGTCATTACTGCTGGCAATCCTTCTGGGATGGCTGAAACTGCAACGGCTAATGCGAATAGAAATTTTTCGTACAACTCAAGTCCACGAAGAAGGCTAATTGCGAGCACTAACCCGCTTGCTAACAGCGCAAATAATCCAAGTTTCTTGCTTAAGTCCTTTGTTCGCTTTTGAATTGGAGTTTCAGCTTTTTCAGTCTCTTTTATTAGGCTGGCTATTTTTCCTATTTCTGTCTTCATTCCTGTGGCGACAACAACGGCTTTCCCTCTTCCTTGAGTTACTATCGTGCTGGAAAAAGCCATGTTCGTTCTATCTGCAACTGGCAATTCCGCACTTAAAGGCTCGGTTGTTTTCCTTACAGGCGTTGATTCGCCAGTTAACATAGACTCATCTATTTCAAGATTTATGGCTTCAAAAATCCGGGCATCAGCAGGAACTTTGTCTCCCGCATCCAGAAGTATTATATCCCCTGGCACTATTTCCCTTGTTTTGACGCGCATCTCGACGCAGCCACCAGTTTCCGGGCAGTTTCGGATTACTTCAGCTTCGGGGGCTGTCATTGTTTTCAAGGTTTGAAGAGCTGCTTCTGCTTTGTACTCTTGGAAGAATCCTATTGATGTGTTGAAGACTATGACGACACCAACGACTATTGTGTCAATGGTTTTTCCAGCAAACAATGAAATTAATGCAGCGGCGACGAGCACAGCGACCAGAGGATTCTTAAGTTGATGGACAAGTAATGCCAATTTCGTAATTCTTTTTTCTTCTTCTAGCTCATTCGCCCCATATTCACTTAGTCGTTTCTCTGCTTCGGCTGTTGTTAGACCTCTCTCAATTGTATCAAGTTTTTCGAATATTTCCTTAGTGTGTAATGCGTGCCAAACGTTTTCTTGAGCCAAACGAATCTCCTTTATCAACTGTATAGAACTACGTTTATGATATTTTACTTCTCCGTAAGAAGGGTTTCATAGATTTCCAGAGTTTGCTTTGCAGCCTTTGTCCATGTAAAGTATTCCAGAACCCTTTTGCGTCCATTCTCGCCCCATATTTTTGCTCTTTGCGGATCTTTAAGCGTCTCTTTTATTCCCCACGCGATGTCTGCTGGGTCTCCGCCGTTGATGTGTATGCCGTTTTGATGCGGACCAGTAGGAATTACTTGCTCTCGAAAGCCAACAACTCCACGAGAACCAGCAACTACTGGTTTTTTCATAGCCATGGCTTCTAGGCTTACTATGCCAAAGGGTTCATAAATTGAGGGAAATATGCAGACATCCGCAGCAGCATAATGTAGTATTCTCTCGTCTTCGGGCACAAATTCAAATCGATATATGAGCTTATCTCCTATTCCAAGTCTATTTGCAGTTTCAACAACATCTTTCTGTTCCTCACCCTTGCCTAAAATCACAAGTTTTGTTTTCGGGAACTCTTCAAGAACGATGGGCATTGCCTGCAGCAGGTTTTTAACACTTTTTACCCACGTAAGTCTTCCAACAAAAAGAATAATCTTTTCTTCAGGTTCCAAGCAGTATTTTCTACGAAGTCTCTCCACATCATCGGGCTTGCAGTTATCTGGGTTGTAACGTTCTGGATCAACACCATTCCACACAACATTTATTTTCGATTGAGCCCATCCATGTCTCACCAAGTCTTCTTGCATTGCATGGCTTACGGTTATTATTTTATCCGCTTGCTGGGCTGTTTCCCACTCAAAATGTGAAACAACTTTTGACCCTTGTCCGCCACTTCTGCCCCACTCGGTGCTGTGCACATGAAAGATCGCGGGAATTTTCGTTTCATTTTTGATTATTAGCCCTGCTATACTACTTAACCAGTCATGCACACACACGACGTCAAAGTTGTAACCCTCTTTACTGATCAAATCATTAATGAGCTTCGTAGCGCTTAAAATGTTATATACGAAGACATCGTTGAAAAAACGAATATTTGTCCCCCAATTTCTCAAGTCCTCAGCAACAAACATGGGAAAAACGTGGCTTGCATCAGCGATCAGAGGACGATGAACTTCTACACCTTTCAGAATCTCTCTGGTCTTCAAATCGCCTGGATTGAGTGTGAAAACTGAAACGTCGTGGCCTAGTTGAACGAATTCTCGTGTTATGTATTCAGCGTATGTGCCTAAGCCGCCGACAATTTGAGGGGGGTATTCCCAAACGAAGAAGCCTATTCGCACTTTCTCACCGTCCGTTGAAATAAAAATAGCTAATTATTTATAAATATTACTAGTTTATTATATTATGAAGCAAGAAGCTCTGTTACGCTTCTACTTACTCGAATAAAAATTTCAATTCAGAAATACTTATAAGCAATTAATAATAATTATAGGTAAGGAGTGAAGCCTCATGTTCGAAAACACTTTATTGAAAAAACCGATGAGAGCCTGCACAGAGCAGCGATTTTTCCACTTGTTCTTTCTGAAGAACGACGAAGACTACAATGTCGAGATTGAAGAGGTTCAAGAAATTGATTTCACCAAAATTGTAGAACGTCTCGAAAGAGGGGAATCAGTTTTCATATCTCCAAAACACAATCGAGAATTTGATACAAAATTGCTTGCCAAAAAGGCTTCTAAAGAAGACGCAGCAGAGCCTTGGTACTTCACTCATCTTTAGATGCAACGGAAAGCATTATGAAGAGAGTAAGATAAAAAGCGCGTTTGAGATGATCTTCGCTTCATAAGTATTATGTGGTGAATTATGTGGCTTTCTTACACACAGTAGAAGATGTTTTCTCAAGAAAATTCGCTTGCGTTTATGACGATGATACACTTTCGCGTTGTCTATCACTCTTTAAGAAGGAGATGCCTCCAGTCTTAGCTGTTTTGGATAGTGAAGGCAAGTATAAAGGCGTAATCGCGCGAAGGTGGATAGTAAGGTCGAGGCTTGATCCTTCCATAACCAAAGTGAAGAGTCTGATGCGATCTGCGCCTTCTGTAACATTGAATGATTCTTTTAGTAAGACAGCTAGATTGATGATAGAAAGTGATTCCAGACAACTTCCAGTTTTTAGTGAAGACAAACTCTTAGGATTTGTCACAGATGAAGATGTCATTCATGGAACTGTTATGGAAAAATGGGGGAATATCAAAGTTGAGGAAATCATGACTAAAGAGCTGTTTGTTGTTGAAAAAGATGAACCTGTTGGAGTTGTGATGAACCTCTTTAGAGAACAAGACATTTCTCATGTTCCCGTAGTTAACAATGGAAAGCTTGTGGGGATAATAAGCATCCACGATGTTATTGAACATGTTTTTCAACCAAGACAACGCCAAAAGGTCGGTGAAAGAGCTGGAGAAAAAGTTCGCCTTTTGAGCATTCCAGTTAAGGGCATAATGACAAAACATGTTGTTACAGTCTTGCCTGAAACCCAACTAAAAGACGCTGAAAAGAAGATGCACGAATTTGACATTTCGTCACTAGTAGTAATCAGAAAAGGAAGACCTGTAGGTATCGTGACAAAAAAGGATTTTCTCGAACCAATAGCTCAAATGGAAAAGCCGATTCGAAGACTAACTGTACAGTTTTCCACCAAAGATGTAGAAATTGACGACATGCAAACAGGCTTTATAGTAGGCGATTTCGATTCCTTCGCGCGAAGATATCAAAAGACGTTAGAGGCGGGTACACTTTTTGTATATATGAAAAATCATGGCACAAATTACACTGGCGAACAGCTAATTCATTGTCGTCTTCAATTGAGAACTGTAAAAGGCTCCTTTTTTAGTTCCAGCGAGGGTTGGGGTGCACAGCAAACCTTTCGTATAGCGTTGGACCGACTAGAAAGACAAATTCTGAAAAGCAAAGACCTTGAATATGACCAGAAATTTATAAGAACGTATTTAAGACGAACACAATTCCCTCTAACAGAACTTTAGCTGCAAACTTTTATTTTGACTATATGACTTAAGAGTCGTATGAGGAGTAAAGCGTTAGGAGGAAATTATATGTCTTTAAGAATCGGCAAACTTTTAGGCGTTCCAGTAAGGCTTCACTACACCTTGATTCTTGGTGTCCTACTCATTGCATGGACTCTTGCTGCGGGTTATTTACCTTCAGAATATCCTGGGCTATCTTCAACGACGTACTGGTTGATTGGTGCGATAGGAGCTATCGTGCTTTTCGCATCGGTTTTGGTTCATGAATTAGCGCATTCGTACGTAGCTAAGAAAAATGGCTTACCCGTGCGACGTATAGTTCTCTTTATTTTTGGTGGCGTATCCGAAATTGAAGAGGAACCTAAGGAAGCGGGTCTTGAATTCAAAGTAGCCTTGGTTGGACCTCTCACCAGTTTTGCCGTTGCTTTGATTTTATGGTTTTTGCAGTATCCAGCACATGCTTTTGGAGTTGCAGTTGTTGCACCCTTAGAATATGGAGCTTACATTAACGTGTTGTTGGGCGGGTTCAATTTGCTTCCAGCTTTTCCCCTTGATGGTGGGCGGGTTCTTAGGGCTGGGATTTGGCGTTGGAAGAAGAATCTTATACAAGCGACTAGAATTGCAACAAGAGTTGGAGTTTTCTTTTCTTATGTTCTCATTTTCTGGGGCTTCGTTTTTGTCATTGGAGGCGTGTTCATTGGAGGACTATGGTTTATACTGATTGGGTGGTTTCTGAAGAACGGTGCAGAATCAAGCTACAGACAGACCATAATAAGCGAGGCTTTGGCAGGAGTTTCTATTCGCGACATCATGACACGTGAAGTTCATACGGTTGACCCTGACGCCTTGGTCAAAGACATTGTGGAAACCCACTTTTCAAAATACAAGCATGGCGGATTTCCTGTTGAAAAAGACTCCAAACTCCTTGGCCTTGTTACACTTCAAGACATAAGAAAGATCCCTAAAGAAAAATGGCAAGAAACAAAAGTGGGTGAAGTCATGACTCCTTTTGCGAAGCTGAAATGCGCAAGCCCCGATGAAACCGCCGTAGATGCCCTCATGAAAATGTCAAGATATAATGTAGGACGGCTTCCAGTTCAGGAGAATGGGAGGCTTGTGGGGATTGTTAGTCGTAGTGATATTGTGCACGCAATCCAAATCAAAACTGAATTGGGAGGTGAGAAATAATGGTAAATGTGAACACCCTCCTCGGAAAGAATGTAGTCGGCGATGACGCCCGATTGATTGGCAATGTCACTGGCGTCGAGGTAGAACTGCTACCCACATGGCAAATCACCCATCTACATGTGAGCTTAACAGAGGAGGCAACAAGAGAGCTTGGATACAAGAAACCATTTCTTGGTTCAGTAGAAGTCTTGTTACCCATATCCATTATCAAAGCCGTAGGAGACCTAATCTCATTAGACAAGAAGGTCGCAGAACTCAAAGACGTAGTGGAACCCACCAAAAAATAGAACCAGAAGCCGATAAGAGGGTTACTTGCCAAGAAGAACTCCTGTAACATTTCACCCCTCAAAAGAGGAGTCTTAAACCAATTGCATCTGCTTGTTTTAACAAATACTTGTCTAATCAAATCTAAGGCTTGATTACTATGATGATCTTTTTAACGGCTAACTCGCAGATCTTTCTAATTCCCCTTTTACCCGGCTCGTAGCTCACTTTCACCAGTTTTTACTCCTCTAGACGGTGGATTTGTTCACTTATGTAGGCTTCACTCAGCTTCAGTTTTTTAGCAATCGTCGAAACATCAAGGCGTTCTTCTGAAATTAGTTGAAGTATTCGGAAGCTTGATGTAGTGAGCACGTCAGCCACTTTTAAAGCCTCTTCACCAGCTACTATCATCTCTTCCAACGTCAAACATGCACCTCATTAATAATGTATTTACTGAAGAGGTTTCTTATAATATTTGCTAAACTCGATTAATATAGGCAAAAAGAAATACTTATGACAAGCATCATCCTTTATGGTCAGACGTCGAAAAATCAGTACGTGAACCCGTTTGGGTACGGGCAGCCCTACTTCTAGCACAGTAAGCAGATGGACTTGACCCCATTTGAGTTCTAATCCGCTCTGGCCACTTCCTAATAATTCTGATTTCTGATATCAGCGAGAGATTCGAACTCTCCAAGGCATATCTTGAGCATATTTTTACCGGTAAACTTGGGTGGGGGTCCCACCCCCCGCATCTGAAATTCAGCCACGATTTGGTCTTATTTCAGCCAAATAAACCCATTTCAGGATATTGTGGAAGCCTTGTGCGGGGGATAAGAATTGAACACATGT
>Ga0172362_10001654_pt1 | contig 19142 bp, 22 predicted proteins | sample LakKivs1_kivu2a2_FD_114534 | JGI IMG/M metagenome (GOLD analysis project Ga0172362, IMG submission 114534) | Sediment microbial communities from Lake Kivu, Rwanda - Sediment s1_kivu2a2 | ecosystem: Environmental > Aquatic > Freshwater > Lake > Sediment | place: Rwanda: Western Province, Lake... | reverse complement strand
TCGGACAGGACCAGGACCTGCGAAACGGTCAGGTCAACGTGCTCGTCGACGGTGGCCGATTCGATGCGCTGAATGCCGGAGTCCGGAAACAGGGATTGCACCCCGCCGATCGCGTAGCTGAACGACGTATCGGAGACACGGCCAACGCGGAGGTAGCCGAAGTCGCCGATGCGCAGGACACCGTCGATCAGGTTCGCTGGATCGCGCCACCCTTGCGGCAACAGCGTCCCCTGCGTCACCCACGTTCCCTGCGGGTCCTCCAGCTCGAGCGCGCCCTGGTACACGGTGTTCACGGCGCCCCGCAGGCCGGTGAACACGACGGGCGCGGACTGGCTGACCGTTGATGCGTTGCCCGCCGTTGTCGTCAGATCGATGCCGGCACCGCCCCATCCCATGGCGATGATGCTGGCGGCGCACGACCCGTTCGCCGACAACTCGACCTGCCTCGTCGGCCCCGTCGCCGTGGTCGCGTCGCGGTACTCGAGCCGGGACCGCGTCTCACCGTCGACCTCCCACGCGCCGTCATAAGACAGGTTGAACAGGCACCGCGCCGCCGCTCGCTCGGTCTGGAACCACGCGTTGATGTGCGCCCCGATCTCGGCCGACGTGTATCGCCCCTGCTCGATCTCGTTCGTGTTCGCCGGGGCGCCTACCACGACGACCAGATCGTTTGCCGTCGCCGTAGAGACGCCGCTCCCTGGCGTCGAGCGGCGCGTGTACAACCCGAACGAGTCGCCGGCCCGCAGGTAGTACCCCTCGGCCAGACGCGCCCGGAACGGGTCGCGCATGATGACCGTGTCGTAGATCTTCCGCCGGACATCCTCGGCGGTGAACCACGTCATCCCGTTCATGTCCTCGGTCTGGACGATGCGACCGGCGAACGCGAGATGAGCGCCGCTGCCATCGGCCTCGGGGCGGTCGATGTCGTCGCCGAGCCGACGGTGGATGTAGATCGCCACCCATCGGCCCGCCCACGTCCTGGGCTCCGTCCCGATGAGCGGCTGGATGCCGGCCGCCGTCCCCGTCGTCGGGCGATGCGACCGCGCGAACCTGTTGCCGCTCTCCGTCGAGAACGCTGAGCATGACCCACGGACGCCGATCGTGAACTCGTCGGTGCCGTTGTTCTTGGCGCTGTAGGTCATGCGCTCGGGACCGGCGTAAAGGGCGCCGCTTGACGCGAAGTCGTCAACGCGCTGGACCGTGATCGTCGTGTCGTCGCAGTCGGCGGCCACGGTGATGTGCGTTTCGGTCCCGCCGGCGCGCTTGAACACCATGGCGCCGATGTCGACGTCCTCGATGTACGCCCCGTCGTATCCTCGAGCCGGCGCGCACGAGAACTTGACCATCGACGGGTCGGTGAACGGACGCCACGGCGAGATCTTCTGGTTCTGGTCCCACGAGACCGACAGCCCCGCGACCGCAACGCCGGCGCTGGCGAAGTCCTGGAGCGCGCCCGTCGACGAATTGTCGTAGGCGACGAACACCAGCGCCGGGTCCTCGCAGTCGGTGAACACGTACGGGATCCCCTCGATCACCAGGCTGGTGACGAGCCGGATCGAGTCCTGCCCGAAGATCGCGTCGTACGTAGTCCCCACCTCACGACCTCCTGATCACCATGGGGCGGGGGATGTATACCCGATACGGGCGCCGGTGTGGCGGCGGCCCGGCGACGTGAAACCCCCCGGGATCGAATGCTCCTGGATCGAATGCCATCAGATCACCAGCGCCGCCCACGCGGCAAGAGTGGTTGCACCTTCGATCGTGTACGCCTGGCCGGTGCCGACGTTGAGTGACGGGCGAGTGGCGAGGCTCGCCTGTACGCCGACCTGGATGTCGTCGGCGATCGACTGCGCGCGCACACGGCCGGCTGTGGTCGCGCTGTTCCCGATCAGGAACCACACATCGTCGCCCTCGTCGATCGACTGCCCCGCCGACACCGAGATCGAGTTCGTCTTCTGCCCCGTCGAGTTGATGATCCCGCTGACGTCGGCGAACCCAACCACGGTCAGAGTCGGGTTGGCGCCGACGCTGACGGGCCCCGTCGCGATTGCGATCTCGGCCCAGGTGATCGTCGCCGCCGCTGTCGTGACGCGGTAGCGCGCCTGCACGGTCGACAGTGACCGCGGTGCCTTGCCGAGGTAGACGGCGAACGTCGAGAGGCTCGTGATCGTCTTCGTCGAGGTCAAGTTGGCGCTCGCGAAGAAAGGCGCCATTAGCACCGACGAGTGACGGTGGTTGCCGACCGCGGCGATCTTCTCGACACCGTTGGAGTTGTAGAACGTCCATCCCTCGCCGTGGACGAACTCGGCGCTCTCGCCCGCCTGCAACGTGATGCGGTTCCAGGTGTACTCGGTCCCGCTCACGTCCTTCTTGATCGTGATGGTGTTCGGGGCCGTGCTGTGCAGGTTCGTGACCACCATCCCCGTCACGACGTACGACACGTTCGCCCCGGGCGCCGAGAGCAGCGTCGCCGTGGCGGCCGTCGTGTACTTGGCCTGCGTCGAGGCGGGCGTGGTCACCGTCGACGCGCCGGACTTGTCGATGATGGTGTACTCGCAGATCACGTCGACGTCGGCCGTCGAGGATCGCTCGATCTCGAGCGCGTGCGTGGTTCCGGTGAGGATCATAGGAGCACCATCAGGGCCGCGACGTCATCGTACGATAGCCCGCCACCGCCACCGCCGGCGGGCGCGGCCCACGTCCCGTCGGCGCGAAGGAAGTTAGTCGTTCCGCCACCGCTCGCGGGCACCACGCCCGCGGCGCCAGCGCCGAACGTCGCCACCGTCAGCGTGCGGTCCGCCGACAGATCGCCGCCGCCCGAGAGCGGGGCGGTCGTGCTGATCGATCGCGCCGGCTGCACGTACCTCGCATCGGCGTCGGCCCGCGACGGGATGTCGGTGCCAGCGGCCACGCCGATTGCACGGGTCGCCGCCGTGCCCGACCCTGTCCGCTCGATCAGCCCCGTCGTCGACAGCCCGGCAACCGCCGTCAGGTCACTGTCGAGCGGCTGGTACACGCCGGCGTGGTCGTGACCGGCGGCCGCGTACCGGCCGTCTGCGTCATCGCGCGTCGGGACGTCGGTGCCAGCGGCCACGCCGATCGCGCGCTTCGTGAACGTGTCAGCCCCCGTCTGCTCGACGAGTCCCGCCGTCGCGTTGAGCCCAGCCAGCGCCGTCAGGGTGGCGTCGGCGGGCTCGTACACCCCGCCGTGCGCGTGGTTGCCTGCGGCCGCCTGCTGTGCCCCGGTGCCAAGCGTGCGCATCGACGCTGTGCCAGCCACGCCATCCTTGTTTCCTGCGGCAACGTGCGTATCCGTGATCGTCCCGGCCTCGATGTCATGGTTCGCGTTCCAGTTCGATGGCTGGACAAGGCTCGCGTCCGCGCCGTCCGACTTTCCGCTCACGAATGCGTGCTTGATGGCCATGATCAGGTCCCCGGGATCCGCACGAGACGGTCAAGCGAGAGGTCGAACAGCCCCGCCCAATTCGGGTCGGTCCGCGGCATCTCGGTACCACGACGGCTGGCGATCCGATAGGTCTTGTAGTCGCCCGCGTCCGCCGACCAGTACAGGCGGACCGGCGAGACGGGGAGGAAGTAGTCCAGCGTCCCCTGCTGCGTCCACTTCCACCACGTCTCGAACGACTCGCCGAGCTGCGACTCCGCGTAGGCTCGAGCGTACCGACGGGGAACATGCGACCATCGAGCACTCGGCAGCACCACGCGCGAGTTGTAGACCAGTCCCTTGATGTCGCCCGACGGCGACTCCGTGGTGGTCAGGTCCGTCTCGGTGTGCCCCTCGTCTCCGGGGCCGTAGGGGAAGGCGCCCTCGGCGTTCGGTAGCCAGACACCTCGCAGCGGTCGCGTACTGAGGTGCGGCGTGCCCGACGACAGGTTGCCGGTGAACCCGAGGATGTCCCGCAGGCTCGTCGACACCCACGTAACCGCGATGTTCGCCGATGATGCGATCGTCACCAGCCCGGTGCCGCTCTCGCCCAGGCTCCCCGTCACGGTCACCGTGTCCCCGGTCGTCGTCGAGAATGCCGCCGCGACGGCCGCCAGCAGGTCGGACGGATATCGCGCCGAGCTCGCCGTGATCGTCGCCGTGCCCGACGCCGAACCAGTGACCGTCGCCGTCCAGTTCGACGGCTGGTAGATGCGCGCCTCGATGCGTCCGCGGCTCATCCTGGCTGCCCCCCACCGTAGTCTGCCGCGTACCGATTCGCCAGATCCATGGCGCGGCGGGTGCGTCGCCCGACATAGCGTGGGCTCGCATCCGCGAACCCGTCGCCGAGAACCATCGTGACGTTGGTACCGCCGCCACCGCCCGACGCCGACCCGCCGCCACCGATACCGGCCGCCGCGCTGCTCGACGCGAGCGAAGGCGCCGTCGCCTTGCCGGCGACCGCCGCCGCCACCGCGACGCCTCCCCATACCGCCGCCGCCTTGAAGTGCGCACTGGCCTTCGGTCCCGCGAGAGGACCGCCGATCGCCAGCACGCCGACGCCGTGCGCGACGTGGCGCATGGCTTCCAGCCCTGCCTCTACAGCAAGAGACTTCGCGAACCCGTGGATCGCCTCCTTGAGCGCCTCGCCGACCGACTTGGATCCGGAGATCCACGCCTCGAAGCTTGCGGACACGACCGTATCGAGCCCCTCCCACGCCGTCTTGTAGGCGTCGAACTCGCTAACCGGGCCGAACATGCGCTCGAGCATCGACGTGCGCTGCTCGATGATCGTCTCGTTCAGTTGCTCGCTGATCGCCGCCGCCCGAGCTGCCAGCGTCGCCATCTCGTCGGGCGCGTAGGTCGACTCCGACGAGAACTCCGTCTGACCGAACTCCTCGACGCCGCCCATGAACGCGTCGTATCCACCGCCGACCGCGCCGAGCACGGAGCGTCCGAAGCCGCGCACGTCGAACGCTGGTCGCGCGGCCCCTCCGCCCTTCTTGCGCGATTGCTCCGCCTTTTCGGCGGCGGTCGGCGGCCGCCAGTAGTCGTAACCGGGACCCGTGACGTTGACCCATCCCATCGCCTTGGCTACGCGTGGGCTTACGGTCTCGTATGCGCCATCGCCGTAGGTCGGTCCCGCCTGCTCGTGGACGTCAAGCGCCGAGTACGACGTTATTTGATCGGGACCGCGCGTGTCGCTGTAGATCCCGTAAGCGATGCCGACGCCACCGAACATGGCGCGCGCCCCCCACTTACCGACCGTCCGTGCCGTGCTTCCACCGCCCGGGATGAGACTCGCAGCTCCGCGAACGACGCGTGCGATCCCGTCGGCGATGTTCCCCAACTCCTTGCCCATCGCGGCGAACGCCTCGACGACGGGTAGTGCCGCGACCACGAGCTTGCCAAGGGCGATCTGGAGATTGTCCTGGGCCTCGGTCGCGGCCTTCGTCGCGCGGTCTATACGCTTCAACTCCGCTTCGCCCGCCTGACCGAGCGACTTGAGGTGCTCCTCGTACTTCTTGAGGCTCGACGTCGCCAGAGCAAACGCCGCGCCCGCCGCCGCCGCATAGAAGCCGTACTTCTTGAGCCCCGTGTCCAGGGACGTGTTCACCCGCTCCTGTGCCGCGACCCGCTCCTGTGCCGCCTTCTGCTCCGTGAGCGACAGATCCTTGATCGCAGCCTTGGCCTGGGCCGTATCGGCCTTGACTGAGATCAGTGCATTCGCGAGCACCCCGCCGATCACGCCGCCTCCTCCTCGTCGTCACGTCGCGAATCTCCGCTCGACAGCGCCTCGGCGAGCTTCTTGAACGCATCAAGCCGCGCCGTGGCCAGCATCTTGCGTCGCTTCGCGTCCTCGCCCATCGCGCCCTTGCTCACCACGTCGGCGAACGTTTCGCGCACGGCGCGCTGCACCGCGATGTCATTGCTTGCGTCCACCAGCACTGGGACCTTCATCACCCACCGCTGGAACGCCATGCGCATGTCCGCCTCGGACTTGAAGTCGCGCACGTTCCAGCGATTCGCCGCGTGGTAGATGATCATCTGCTTGGTACGCTCCGACCAGCGCGCGACGATCGAATCCGCAAGGCGACCGCTGTGGTTGAACTCCGTGTTCGTCGGCATCGGCGGCGTGATGCCCATCTTGCCGCCGGAGAACCGGGACAGCGCCCACGGCTTGCCCTTCGAAACCGCGCGCTCTACCGTGCGTCGATACCGGCGGGTGTTCGCCGAGACCGTCGAAACGATCGCTCTGGTCTGCTCGCGAATCTGCCGGGCGAGTACCTCGGCAACGTGCTTCGTCACCGTCAGATCGTCGAGCATGAACGCCATCGGCTCGCTCGTGACCGTCGTGGTCACGTACGACTTCGACCGCACCGCGCCGGACTTGAGCACGCGCGTCGACACGTTCAGGTCGGCCTGGTGGTGGTTCACCACGATCGGCTCGTCGTCAGCCACCGCCGCCCTCCTTCGCCTTCTCTCGCCGCCGCTCCTCGACGATCACCTTGCCCGCGTCGATCATCGACAGCGACGTGAGGAGGTTCTTCGTCGGCAGCTCGCCCAGCCACTCCGTCAGCGTGCGTTCCTTCCACTGAGGGTACGCCTGCACCACCTCGAGGACCTCCGGCAGCGTCGAGGCGAACCCCGCGCACGTTCCCGCGTCGAGCTGCGGCGCGGTGCGGAACGACCACGTCTGGCCGTTGCGCACGAAAGACCGGCCATCCTCGGACACGTTGGACGGAGCAGGCATTCGCCCGCATCGCATCATCTCGCGCTGGATGGGTTCGGTCGTCGACATGCACGTCTCGCAGTCCAGGATCTTCGGGTCGTCGCGTCTCGCCTCTTGGAGTACCGGGAGGAGGCGGCAGCCCTCTAGGACAAAGGGTCGAAGTTGGTAGCCCGGTTGAAGATCGCGGTACCGAGCTCGACGACAAGGGCCAGCGGAAGCAGGTCGAGGACTGCCTCGGTGGCGATCCGCCCCATCTTCGGGTGCGCCTGGTCGGTCGCCTTCTCGATCTTGGGATCCGGCACACCGGCCTCCCATTGTTCGATCCCGTCGAGCGCGACGCGGAAGGAGAGCGCGGGCAACTCGAACACCGGATCCAGGTCACCGGACCGCGCCACCGCCAGCAGCTTCGAGGCGACCGACGTGGGCACCTGGCGCACGCGGAACAGCGTCGGCTGCTGGCCGGGCTTCACCAGCGTCTGCCAGTTGCCCGTCCGATGCGCCTCGGCGATCTTCGTCTGCCACCGCGCCCACCCATCCTTGATGCCGGCGTCCTTCTCGTCGTCGGCGGGCTCGGGAGGCGCGTCGAGCGCAGGATCCCGACTCCAGACGAGATGGTACGGGGCGATCAGCGACAGCGGACGGATGCTCACGGCTTCTTCGGCTCCTTCTTCTGCTTCTTGTCGAGGGCCCGGCGCCACACGTCGCCGAGGTTGATCCCGAGGCCCGACTTCGCGGGCGGCGGCTTCGGTGGCCGCGGGTCGATGCGCACCATCAGTAACCCGCCATGACCAGCGCGGATCGCGTCAGGTCGCTCGTGGTCGTCGTTCCGTTGTAGGCCATCCACTGGAGCGGCACCGTGTTGCGACCGTTCAGCGCCGTCTGCGACGGACGCGGGCCAGCGCGGCACATGTTCCTCAGGTAGATCGCACGCCCGTTCCCATCGCCGGTGTTGAGAGTGACGAGCATGTGCTGGTTCGTGTTCGTGAGCCATGCATCCCATTGGTCGGGGGTCGCGCTCGCCCCGTTGGCGTCGACGACCGCCGAGACCGTGACCGTGTCCGTCGTCGACGTCGCGCCCGTGATCGTCTGGTAGTTGCTGACACCGGAGCCGCCGATCACCGGCACCATGCCGAGCCCGATGTCGATCGACAGCGACCGGAGGCTGACCTTCGCCCGAGTCGTCGTCCCGACCGCTTGCAGGAAGCAGGACCCGCCGGCGCTGTGGATCTGCCCCGGGAACGCATCCGGCGATGCGGGCGCGGCCGGGAACGTCGTGTTGATCGGCTCGGCCCACGACCCGACCACCGAGAAGTTGATCCGAGGCCGCTCGCCAGGAGAGAGTTGCACCAGCGCCGCCGTGATCGCGCACCCGTGGACCACCCACTGGCCGTCAGCGGTCTGCAACCGGAACCGCAGCCCGGTCCTCGAGCACACCGACGGCGCAAGGTAGGCGAGGTCGGGCGCGTACAGAACGGCACCGTTCGCGGGGGCGTCGTCGATCGCGGTCAGCAGGTTCAAGTTCGTCGTCGAGTGCGTCCCGATCGCCGCCGCCTGCCCGTTGCCGTCGCCGTCGCCGAGCAGGCCGATGAAGCACAGGCCGCCTGCCGCGAACGTCCCCGATGCGGTCGTCGTCGGCACCGTCGCCGTCCCCCCGGTCAGCGTGGTGCCTGACGATGCCGCTACCGTCGCCCCGCCGAGTGCGTGGCCGAGCAGCCGGTACAGGTCCGTCAGGGTCACGCTCGATGCCGACGACGATCCGCGACCCGTCCACCAGCACGAGAAGTTGAACGCGATCGACCACGGCCCCGGCGTGCCCTTGGTTCCGTCGTTGCGGACGGCGACCACGCGGTCTGGGGTCAGCATGGTCTGCGTGATGCCAGCCGGATCGATCGGCTCGATCAGACGAACACCGTAGGTCATCGTGGTCACCGCCTCGCCCCACGAAGACTCCTCCTCCCACGATAGCGTCTGTAGGCTGGCGTCACATGCGACCATGGCGATCTCTCCTCACGTCAGGCTTCGGTGGTAGGCCACCGTGTAGTTGATGACCGAGTACGTCACAGGACCCTCGACCTCGCGCGCGATCGGGGTCGTCCACGAGACGACCGCCGGCGCAACCAGCGACGCGAACGCCGAATAGCCAGGGGGGCCAACCTTGGCCTCGATTAGCCGGGCGTCGCTGTCGATCACGTCGTCCAGTGCCGTCAGCGCGTTCTCGCCGAACCGCGCGTCGGTCGGGTAGGCGATCTCGATGACCGCCGTGTCGACGATCTCCTGCACCAGCGTATCGTTGACCAGCGGCGGCTCGCTCGCGCCGGCGAACCGAACCGAGAACCGGCGCAGACATCCGCCAGCCGCCGCCTCGCACGAGGCCCGGAACGGCACCGCCTCCCGGTGAGCTCGCAGCAGAAACGCGGCGTGCTGCGCCGGTGTCACGCTCTCGATGAGCGTGACCATGGCCTCGCGGATGGCGCGCGGGGTCGTGGTCACCGGCATCTCCGGAACAGTGGGGTCGGCGCGATCGACGTGGCGGCGCCTCCGCCTGACACGTCGACCGCTGCCACGTCCGACCTGATCGCCTGGTCGTAGGTCTGCCGCCAGTTGTCACGGGCGGCGTCAGTCGCTTCGGTCACATCGGCACCGCGAGACTGCGCGGACGCCAACAGGTTCAGATGGACCCGTGCGATCACGAGGTCCGCGACAAGTTCCGGGTCGCGCAAGGACTGATCGGCCTTGCGATCCCCGCGCATCTCGCGGACCACGTCGGCGTACGCCGCCTCGATCAGCGTCCGCCCCTGATCCTTCGTGTGATTCGGCGGAAGGCGGTCGAGGAACCCAGGGTGCCGGTCGTCGACGTCAAGCGGCGTCACCCCATGGCTGGCCGGGTACATGACAACGTCGAGCCCTCGCACGTAGACCCGCGGCTGACCGCCGACCGTCATCTCCCACTTCACCCGGTACGACGGCGCAGGATGAACGTTCGGCGATAGCGTAGCGAGTTGCGCGAGCCACGACGGCGACGCCTGGATCGTGCAGCGAGCCGTGACGAACGTGGCGCCGATCGAGTAGTCATTGATCAACGGGTGCCGGAGCCGGACCGCCGTGCCGTTCGCCTCCGCCACCTCGACCCATTCGCGGGCCTGCGTGTTGTCGTCGGCGAGCAGATAGCGCCGCCCCACGACCACGCCCGTCGCCAACGTCAGGGTCAGCGCCGTTGGGTCCGGCTGCGATCGTCCAGCGGCGGCGGCGAGTGTCGTGTTCGGGTTCGTGTCGATCGCCGCTACCCCCGTAGTCGCGTCCTCGGGGTCTGACGTGTCGCTCGCGCCCAGCGTCCACACACGAACCTGCGCGATGGCCGAAGGGCGGCCATCCTCCGGCTCGATCTCGAGATGCTGATCCGCCGCCGGCACCCCGCCGACGACCAGCAGCAACTCCTGTGTGCGCCGGGTGCGGCTCACTTCGGCACCCTCCACGGACCGAGGCGGCCCGTCGACAGGTCGCACACGTCCTCGACCTTGCGCACCATCATCCGCCCCTTGTCCTCGATCGACATGCCGAAGAAGTCGTTGGGCTCGTCGCCTGGCCGCGGCTTCCAGAAGAAGGAGGCGGTGAAGTCCGCCTTGATGCGATAGAGGGCATAGGCGAGGTGAGGACACTCGCACGTCGAGAACGCGACCGCCGGATCCGTGTGAGGTACGGCGCCGCTCGTGATGCGCGCAACCCTCCCGTTCCGCAGCCGCGCTCGCTCGTCCGCAGGGACCGTGTGCCACCCATCGACCGACTGGCGCTGGACCTGGCTTGCGTCAACCAGCGACACACCCTGCTCGGCCAGATCCTGGCTCATATTCGCCTTGCGCGCCCGCACGTCGTCGGCCGTCTGCGTGACCCTGGGCGCGATCGGGTGAGCTCGGCGGAAGGCATCGGCCACCTCGCAGTCGGCCACCGCCTGCCGCTCGAGCGCGGCGCGGTCGACCGCGATCCCGGCGCGCGCAGCCGCCGCCAGGTAGTCGCGGATCGTGGCGTCCCGGAGTTCGTGCGCCGTCGTCAGGCGGCGCAACGCCGGAACGTTGACGGTGACCTTCTGCGTCACTTCTTGGCCTCGGCCTGCACGGCCACGGTGTCGCCGATGCGCTCGGCCAGCTTGGTCAGCGCCGCGGTCTGCGCCTCCTGGGCGAGGACGGCCTCCGACTTGAAGTCCTTCTCACGCTTCTCGTGCTTGGCCTTGTTGAGCCGCTGGCGCTCGGCGCGTTCCGCGATGGCGTGGATGCACGGACCATGCGCGCCGCCGAACGACCCGGCCGAGCACTGACGCCCCCACCACGCCTCACCGGGAGGAGTCGCCGCGCCCCGCCAGTTGCGGAACGCCGCCGCCTCCGCGGCCTTCTCCTCCTTGGTCTCGGCCTGACGCCGGTTGCACGGCGCCTTGAGCTGCTGCGGACGGAGACCGCCGCGCGTTGGTCCGATGGCAGCCTGGAGGACGGGGCAGTCGTTCGGCCACTCGAACCAGCCGAAGTGCTGCGCCTTGCGGAGCCTGTCCTGCTGGTAGGAGGTGTCCTCCTCGACGATCGCCGCCGCCGAGGTGGTCATGGGGTAGTGGATGACGTGACCGTCATGCCGCAGGAGATCGATGTATCGCTTCTCCTTGATCGGGTACATGCGACGGATGTCAGTCCCGTCGTAGCCGATGGCGGGAACGCGATCGAGTCGCGGGTTGCCCTCATCGGTCTCGAACTTCGAGACCGGCGACCCGTCGTCGTTCCAGTCGCGCGGCTTGGTGAAGCGCCCCCGGTACGGGGCCTTGGTGGTCAGCCAGAGTGCTGCGGTCACGTTCTACCTCGGGAAGTGGTGGGGCGGATCCGCCGCCCCGGTCGGTGGTCACGTCAGTCCGGGATGAGCCAGGTGACGATGTAGACCCTGGTGTCGACGGGCAGCACGCTGTGCGTCGCCACGAGCTGCGTCGTCGACGTGACGCACCTGAAGCGCCCGGTGTCGATCGCGTTGTCGTTCGTCGCATCGGCCATCGCGAACGGGGCGTAGGGACGCGTCCCGCCCGGGAACGTGATGGTGAACGTCGCGGTCGCCTGCGCGAACGACGCCCCGCCGGCCGTGATCGTTGCCGACCCGCGCTGCTCGGTCGACCCGGCCGCGACGGTGAAGTCCCCAGTCGTCCCCCATCCGGCGCCGATCGCGCAGTTGGCCTTGACGACCGCCGGCGCCCCGCTGCCATCCATCCGCTTGCTGCTGCGTCCGATCCCGTGCGGCATGGGTCACCCACCCTTCTTCGACAGCGCAGGAGCGGGGGCGTCGGCCTTCCCCCCCTTGACCTGTCGAGCGTTCTCGGCAGCCTCGGCCGCGGCGATCTCCGCCGCTGTCGAGACGTGCCATCCGGTCTTGGGCGCCTTTCCTCGCGGCGCCCGGACGATGCGCCCGTCGGGCGCGGTGTGGAAGATCCTCTCTCTCATGTTCCCTCTCCTCAGGGCGCGTCGGTGATGATCGCGCTGCCGGAGCCGTCCTGGATCTCGGCCACGCCCCAGCGGGCGGTGGTGACGAGCAGGCTCGCCCGGCCGATCACGATGCGGTCCGTCTCGAGGCGCGGGAGGCGCTTCCAGACGTGGCCGAACGTGGTGGCGCCGCTCGCGTCGTTGGCCGCCGACGTCGCGCAGAAGAACGCGCCAGCGACGTCCGCCGCCGCGTTCGCGGTGTCGGTCGCGCCGCTGGTGTGGACGGGGAACCCGCGGAAGTTCATCGTGTGGCGCATCGCGCCGAGGCCGTTGTCGGCGGTGGGCGCGTACCCGATGAGCCGATCCGCAGACAGCGCGTAGATCGCCGCCGCCGCGTTGGTCGCCACGATCGCCGTGTCGAGGTTGAGCTGCTGCTCGTTGTCGATCACGTAGACCGAGGTGTCCGAGACGGCGCCGCGAACGCGCACGCCCTGCTGCGCGGCGATCATCTGCGAGATGGTCAGGTCGCTGCCCGAGGACCCGACAGCGTTGGACAGCGACGCGAACAGCGCCAGGAAGTCGTCGTCCATCGCGAGCCCGATCGCGTGCAGGTGCCGGCCAGTCAGCAGGCCGAACACGTCGATGCCGCGCACCGAGTCCTCGACCACGTTGTCCGTGATCTCCATCGCGACGCCGTACTCGGCCGCCGTGATGGTCACCGACGAGGTGGCCGCGCTCGTGTTGCCGAGGTCGGTGCCCTCGGCGCCGTCGAACTCGGTGTCCACGCCAGCGCCGCGGTCACCGGGGGTCCCCCACCAGGAGGTCTCCTTGGGGTACTTGCCGGCGGCGGTGGCCTGGCCCTCGAGCGAGTTGAACTCGCGGGTCAGCTTGTAGAACTGCGGCATCTCGGAGAGCGCCGCGATGACGACGGGCTGAACCAGCGATGTGTGGGTCAGATCGTCCAGGGTGGTGGTAGTGGTTTCGTTCGCCATGACATCCTCACTTGGGGCGCAGCGCATACCTCCGCGTGTCGCTGCTCAGCTCGGACCGGAGCTTGTTCCAGAACGCCGTTGCTCCGTTGCGACCCACGTAGGCGTCGCGTTCGGACGGCGTCATGTCGACCAGCCTCGTGTCCTGGGTGATCACGCGCGATGGCGGAGCACCCGCCGGCATCGCCTGCGGTGGCGCTGCTGGAGTGGCAGCCGGCGCGACCGCGGGGGACGCACTCGGTGCCGGGGTTGACGTTCCTCCTCCAGCCTTCCACCCGAACGCCTCTGCCCGCTGGCTGACCCACGCCGCCGGATCCGGCGGATTCGTCGCGTTGAAGTCAGCCTCCAGGATCTCGACGGCGGCCTCGCTCAGGCCGTAGCGGCTCGCCGCGCGCTCGAACGAGCGGATGCGGGCCACTTCGGCGCGAACATCGGTCGCCGGTGGATGCTGGGGGTTGTCGGCTCTCGGTGGCTGCTGGCTCTGACCGGCCTGCTTTTGCTTCCCCTCGAACGTCCGTCGCGCTTCGGCCCACGTCGCGTTCTTCGCCTGCTGTGCCGCTTCGGCGACGCGCTGATCGATCAGCGCCTGAATCTCAGGCGTGATCGCAGGCGTACCGTGCGCGGCCGGCTGCGTGGCGGGTGCAGCCGTCGTGGCATGTGGCGGGTCGGGGTTCGGGTTTGCTTCGTCAGACATGGTCTCTCCTCGGACCGACCGTTAGGGCGTCGTCCCCTTGTCCCCGGACTTGCGCCTCCGGTTGGCGAATCGTGCGGAGGTCACTCGGCCTCCGGGGCGGGGGCCGAAGCCGCTCCGCCGTACTTGACGGCGAACTCGCCGCACATCATCTCATCGTCGGCGATACGCTCCTCGAGGCCGAGCCATACCGACCGGAGCTCCCGGACCTTCACGAACGGCAGCACGCCGAGCAGGAGCCGCTCGATCGTCGGGCGACCGTTGCCTGCCGTCGGAGCGTCTCGCTCGTCATCGACGCCGCCGTCATCCATCTCGGCGCGCACCCGCTCCGCGGCCGCAATCGCGTCGTCCGGGTCCTGCCCGCGCGCCATCGCCATCTCGCGGATGCGCTTCTCGGTGACCTGATCAAGCGGCATTCATCGCCTCCTTGACCCACCCGAAGTCATCGCCTCGCGACGCGACGGGGCCCTGACCCACTCCGCGCTGCGGATTCTCTGCCGGCATCGGAAGCGATGGCACCTCGGCGCCCAGTGAGCCGCTCACGATCTGTAGCGGGCGCATCGCGACATTCCTCTCCGTCTCGATCCGGATGTTGCGCAGCACCTCGTCCCATGCCCGCTTGTCGTCGATGTCCGGGTTCTCTCTGCGATAGAAGTCCGGCGTGTTGTCCAGGCCCATCCCGCGCTTCCGCTCGAACAGCGCCAGACGCTCCTGCGCCGACATCACCACCTGCGGCTCGCCGAAGTCGATCAGCCACTCCACGACGTCGAACGCCATGTCCGGCGTCGCCGCCGCCTTCGCGACCATCGACAGCCGCTCGGCCAGCGCGTGCTCGAACCGCCGGAACCTCTTGACCTGCTTCCGCCGGCGGAGGCGGACCGGCGCGAGCTGCAACTCGCGCGCGTCCGCCGACGCGGCTCCCTCGTGCTTGAGAACGGCCATCGACAGACCGTAGTTGTTGCCCACCCGCTGGAGCGAGTGATCTGCTGTCTTGAGGTACACCTCGACATCGGTTCCGATCTCAACCGTCGTGATGTTCACGCCCTCGGTCGCGACCAGCGCCCCCGACGAATCCATGTCCTGGTTCCGCGCCATCAACGACGTATCGCCGGACACCACCGGGATTCGGCTCGCCGTGTTGGTCTCCTTGACCAGCAGCGCCTCGACAATGAGCCCGGTGACGTGCGCCGCCACCAGGTCCTCCCCGTCGTCGCCGGGCCAGAAGTCAGGCGTTGCCTTCGATCCGCTCGTGATCGCGATCCACGGGTTTACCCCGTAGCCGTGTGGCGCGTTCGTCCTCGGGATCGGGTTGAAGTCCTTGTCCAGATACTCCCACTCGTGGTCCGACGTAAGCAGCCAGTGCGCCTCGACCTCGAACTTCCCGCGCTGCGTCCGCATCTGGCACCGCGTCAGCCATGCCACGACAAGCGTGTTGTCGTTCGGGTGCATCACCGGCCGCGCCGTCGCCGCACTGTGGACGTCGATCACAACGTCCGGCGATCCACGCTGGATCGTCGCTGCCCCGCCTTCTCCGACCGACGGAGAGGCGGACGTCCATCGCACGCGGGGCGCGACGATGATCGCTCGGTGGAGGGAGAACATGTCATTGATGTGCTCCATCTCCTCATCGAACTGCATCGACGCGAGGAGCGCATCGTATCGCGCCTGATTCTCGGGACTGCCGCCCACCTCGCGTGACGCTGGCTCCGCGTACACCGTCGACATCTCCCCAACGACGAGCTTGGTCGCGTTCGAGTATCGGGCGATGTCGATCCGCTTGTTGATGCGTTCCGCAATCGTCCGCTCGAACAGCTCGCAGACCTTCTTCTTGACCTCCTCGAGCCCGCCATCGTGGAACAGCGCATCGCGCAGAAGATGCTCCTTCTCGCGCTTCCGGTCCTGCTCGCGGTTGCAGTACGTCCGCAGGTAGTGCCCGAGCTCGTCGTCTCGAAGTGGCGAGCCCATTCCGCCATCTGGCGTCATCGCCAACGTCTGTCGGATCGGGATGCTCACGCCGCCGCCCTCCGGTGTACGTTGTCGCGCTCCACCTGCCACAGCGCATACCCGACCGCCGCCGTCCAGTGCGACTTGTCGCTGCGGTCCTTGCGCTCGTGTTCCGCCTCGCCCATCTCGTTGCGCTCCATCGACTCGAACGAATCGACGACATGCTCGGGCTGGCCTGCGTTCTTGGTCATCGGTTCCCCGTGCTCGTTGCACGCCACGAACAGACGCCGCACACCGTCTTCCGTGTCCGAGATGGCATACAGCAGGGTGTTGACCAGGTTGATCCGGCTCTCGACCTTGATCTGCGCCGGCCGCGCGCCGTCATAGTTTGCCGCCAGCGCCTTGATCCCGAACGACCGCCAGATCGCATATACGTCGCTACCCGGATGAGCCGCACCCGACTTGCTGTGCGGATCGATCCGGACCAGCGCCTGGCGCGGAGCCGGGGCGGACGACTGCTTCCCGTTCATGTCGCGCTGTAGCTCGTTGCAGCGCCACTGAGTCCGTAGCCGCTTGAGAACCTCGGCAACGTGCGCCTCGATCGTAGAGTCTGGCGTCGTGGTCTCGCCGACGATGTACCACCGCGGGCGATTGTCACCGCGGCGAACATCCGACGCGAACCGAAACGCCTTGAGGTACACCGTGACGTGCTGCCGCTTGCCCGGGTCGTGCCCGCATAGCACCTGCATGTTGACGCCGGGCGGCGAGTAGGGACGAAGCACATCGGCCGTCACGTCCTCGACGTGAAGCGACATGTCCAGTGACGGCAGAAGACAAAGATTGCCGGTACCGTTTTCCCCCCGCGACCAGCAATGGTAGAGCTGCGACTCGGGACCGACCTCCTCGGCGAGCACGCGCCGGCGGAACTCGCGCGGCGTCATCGTGCCGCTGGTGCGGAGCTTCTCCCAGTGCGCCGCGGGGATGAACGGCGACGCGGTTCCGAGCAGGCGTGTGACCGCCCACGTTGGGTTGGGTTCATTCGAGTTCGCGACGCACGCCGACCGGAACGTGCGCCACGTCGACGAGTCCTTGAAGGTGCTGGTGCAGAGACGCGGGTACCACGCCTCGACGAGTCGCCCGTTGCGGATCACCGACGGCGCCGACCGTCCGCGCGTCTCGAAGTCAGGCTCGCGCTCGAAGTGGTCCTGCAACTCGTCATGGCCTGCCGCCACCCAGTTGTTGCCCTGGTTTGGCGAGCCGAGGTCCTTCGACTTCGCGACCGCCGTAACGCACTGGACGATCGGCCCGGCGTGGAAGCGGTAGAAGTTCTCGCGCGCCCGGAAGTCGAACCACGACGGCCGCCAGTACCGCTCGATCTCCTTGCGTACCGTGAGCAGTCGCGGTCCGGTTGGCGCCGTCAGGCCGATCTCGCGCCCGTGCCCGATGTGCTCGAGCACCCGGAGCGCCAGCCACATCGCCAGCGCCGTGGTCTTCCCCGACCCCTCCGACCCCTGCACCAGCGCCCACTGGCAGTCGCCATCATGAAGGATCAGGTCAGCTTGATCGCGCGACACGTACCAGACGACCGGGTTCCGGCTCTCGCGGACGATGTACGCCGACAGTCGGCCGTCGTCGCTCGTGACCTTGACGATGCCGCCGCGTTCGTAGCGGTCGACCTCTCGCAGTCGCTGCGAGTTCCCCGGCACCATCCGCTCGCCGCTTGGGTCGTGCTCGACCACGACCAGGCGGATCCCCATGTCCACGTATGTCGCCGACTGCCCCGCCCGGAGTTCGCTCTCCTGTCGGCGCTCGAGCGCAGCAAGGCTACTCAGGGCCACGACCGATACCCCGACCGCGACGACGATCGCGAGGACATGCCGGCACATTCAGTGGGCCCGGCCCTTCGACTTGAGCTCGGCGATGGCTCGCGTCTGCTTCGCCCGGTAGCGTGCCGCCGCCGCCGGCATGTTCGCCTTGAGCAGTTTCGCCTGGGTGTCGATCGCCTTCTGGACCGCCATCCGGTAGTCCTTGGCGAGCGACAGCCACTTCTGCGCCGTGGCGTCCGCGTCGGCCTCGATCGTCCCGCCCTCGCGATCGGTGGTCATCACCACCGTTCTCTCGTCGAGGATCGACGTCCCTCGCCCCTCGCAGAACTCCGCCATCTTCCGGCACGCCAGCGCCTCACGCCGCGACATCGACCGCGCCGTGTTCGCCAACTTCTCGAGGTCCAGCATGTCCGCCAGTCCGCGGTCGTCAGCGTCATGGGCGGCCGCGCGCTCCAACTCGATGTCCGCCTGGACCATCTCGGTCGTCATCGTCTCGTCGTCGTGCTCGCCAGCCGCGCGACACACCGAGCACCCTCCATCGCGCGCAAGGAACCGCGGCACCTCAGGATGCGCTGGGCACCCCTGGCGGCCGTCCGCATCGGGTGGCGTCCACTCGACCACGAGGCAAGCAATCGCACGCGCCATGCAACGCGACACCACGAAACACGACGCGATGTCACTTGATGCAACGCGAGACAACGCAATGCAACGCGAGGCAACAGCACGCGTGTTGCCTCGCGTGGTATCGCGTTGTAAAACGTGACATGGCGTCGGATCGTTTGCTCACGTACAAAGCGGCCGCGGCGAGGTGGGGAAAGACCGAGTCAGCCTTCCGCCGGCGCGTCGAGCGTGGAGCTGTACCGACGTCCGTGCTGTACGACCGCCCACGCGGTGACGGGATGCGACCCGAACGGTTCGTGCTCGAGGACGCCTTCCGCGCGTGGCTTGGACCGGAGTACGACGATGGCCAGTGACCACCCCGCGCCCGACGCGCCGATCGACGCCGTGGTCGCGTACCTGCGCGCATGCGCGGTGTACGCCGACGCCGTCACGAATGCCGCGAACCGCGCGTTCGATCGCGCGCTCAGGAAGGCGATCCGACCGTGAAGCCGATCATCCGCGACCCGCGCGCCCTGCTCTTCCACGGCGACGCGCTCGAGATCGATCGCACCCTGCCGCCGAACTCCGTTGACGCGCTCGTCGAGGATCCGCCCTACGGTCTCGGCTTCATGGGCAAGGATTGGGATCATGACGTGCCCGGCGTGCCCTTCTGGCAAGCCGCGCTTCGCGTCATGAAACCCGGCGCGCACGGGCTCGTGTTCGGCGGGACGCGCAAGTATCACCGTCAGGTCTGCGCGATCGAGGACGCCGGCTTCGAGATCCGCGATTGTCTCATGTGGCTCTATGGCACCGGCTTCCCTAAGAGCCTGAACGTGTCGAAGGCGATCGACAAGGCGAATGGCGATGAGCGGCCAATCACGGGCACGAAGGCCGGGCTGCCGGGATGGTCACTCGCTCCATCGAGAGGCGCTCAGGTATATGGCGTCGGCATCGGCGGCTCCGGTGACCCGGCGAAG
>Ga0172362_10001653_pt1 | contig 19150 bp, 19 predicted proteins | sample LakKivs1_kivu2a2_FD_114534 | JGI IMG/M metagenome (GOLD analysis project Ga0172362, IMG submission 114534) | Sediment microbial communities from Lake Kivu, Rwanda - Sediment s1_kivu2a2 | ecosystem: Environmental > Aquatic > Freshwater > Lake > Sediment | place: Rwanda: Western Province, Lake... | reverse complement strand
AGAAAAATTAACTAATTTTTCGTAAGGGAATCCAGAAGAAAAATTAACTAATTTTTCGTAAGGGAATCCAGAAGAAAAATTAACTAATTTTTCGTAAGGGAATCCAGAAGAAAAATTAGTTAATTTTTTTAGTTAGGGTAAGGAGACTTAAATTTAAAATCCTTTACTAACTTTGAGTAGGTTTGTTCATAAACCCAATCTGCTAATTTAGCGGAAACATCATTCGTTTGATTGGAATGAATACCACCATAAACTCTTGAAATTCCTGCAGCGTTGTATAAATCAGCTACTGTTTTATATCTAAGAACTATTTGTTGTTTAGGTGTTATTCCCGGTTCAATAACGCTTGAGCCGTTTCCAAAAATATATTCTCCAATACAAACTTCTTTTTGATATAGATTTAATGATGGACAAATTATAGTATCATTTGGAATTGATGCTTTAGAAAATCCATCATAAAGGACGGGATTGTTAAACCACCAGTCAATTAGTTTACCCGCAACTCTTGAAAATGTTGTATGACCACTTGCAACATCTGGAAAAGGAGGTGTGACAAATGTAAATTCTTGGTAAGGCAGCCATTGATTTCCAGGAATAGTTGCACTGGTTTGATCTTGATATATTGGAGTCCACGAATTAATTGGTGTATTCGTTAAATTATTTCTAATTAAACTGATTGGTCTAGCTTGAGTATATGTTGATTTATAATACCAAGCACTAACACAAGCATCAAATATACCGGCAGCTAAAGAGAAAAACATACATAAATCATTTTGAATATTTTGATTATATTTTTGAGAAAGTTGCATTGCAACAATAATCATAAAACCTGGTGGAGGTAAAATACCTTTGGAAGAACCGGCAAATAATTCAGCTGTCATTTTTTTAAAATCATCAAGATTTTCATAAATTGCTAATAATTTTTCCATTTGTTCTTTCAAACCGGTATCCCAGGTTTTTGATATCTCATTAGATAAATCAATTATATTCTTAGTTGGATCTACTGAGAAACCACTATTTAGATAAAATTCTTTACCAAGAAAGTTTTGAATACGAAATGTAGTTTTATCATTTGGATCAATAATTGGAAGATTATTTATACCTTTTTTAGTACCATTTGGAACAATTAATTGAATCCAATATTTAGAATCATCACTTGATCCTAGATAATCTGCAGGTAAGCCGGTTTTATTGATTGTTGAAAAACCTGCTCTTGATAATTCCAATTCTTTTCCTATGAGATGGTCAATACTCCAAAGCGACAATTCTAAAACTAATGCGCTATCAATTTCCTTTGGAGTTATCCCATAATCCCTTCTTGTTAGAGGATCAACTTTGTATAATTTTCCTAGGAAGGCGGTATGTCCAATGTAAAGAAAATTTTGAATATTTAAAAAACGTTCTTTCTCATTCATACTCGAATATTTCTTTTTAAGCTCAACGTAATTTGGGATTAATTTCACACGGTCAGTACTTGGTATTCCCATCTTCTTGAAAAGTGTTCCAAAGTTATACAACATTTGAAAATATGCATACATAAGAACTGATATTTTAGTGGGTGTATTGTCACCATTTTTAATAACTTCATTAAAAAACACCCAGATAAAATTTGAAACGATACTCATAATATATCAAATAATTTAATCTAATATTAATTATATGATAAAAGGTTATGAAATAGAGACTTTTAGAGGAGGAGGTGGCGGTGGTGGACATGGAGGAGGTGGAGGTATGGGAGGAGGTGGAGGTATGGGAGGAGGTGGTATTGGTGGAGGTATGGGTGGTGGTGGAATGGGCGGTGGTGATATGGGTGGAGGTGGAAGACCAGGAGGAGGAATGGGAGGCGGTATGGGTGGTGGTGGAATGGGTGGCGGTATGGGTGGTGGAAGACCGGGAGGAGGAATGGGCGGTGGTGGAAGACCGGGTGGAGGAATGGGTGGCGGTGGTCACTCTGGTTGGGATGGTAGTCGCCCTAGACCTGGTCCTCGCCCTGGTCCTAGACCAGGTCCTAGACCAGGTCCTAAACCAAAACCTCATCCACGCCCAAAACCTAATTGGAATAATTGGAATTATAATAATAATTATAACTATGGAGGAGGTGGTTGGGGAGGTAATGGCTGGGGTAACTGGGGGAATTGGGGAAATTATTGGTATTATCCCCCTCTAGTTTATTATGGTTTAAATGCTTATGATAATGCTTACCAAGATTCGACACCATCACCTCCTCAACAGGATACAACTGCGGAAGTTGCAACGCAATCCCAACAAAATATGAACTACATGATTATATTAGTAGTTTTGGTTGTAATAATATTATTTGCGATTGTCTTCTTCGCAATGAAAAAGTAAATCTAATAATTATTTTCTAGTCATTATTATTAGGATTCTTAAAAAGATTAACAGTTTTCTTTGTTTCTATAATTAGTTTTTTTATTTTTTCATCATCTAAATCGGAGAACTCTGGTGTGCTTTTTTTAGTTTTTAAATAGTAACCAATATCATCATCATCTTCTTCATCCATTTTAAAAATAAAATTATTTTTAGGTTTATCTATCATTTTTTTAAAAAACGAAAGAAGATCATAATTGAAAAAATTGTTCTTATATAGTATCTTAAATGCTTCTATGTGCTTCTCATTGAAATCCTCTGTAAATTTAAAAGTATTCTTATTTATAAAAATCTTATCACTACTTAGTTCTTCATCTCTTATTATTAAATCTAGATCATTTTTCAAATATTTCTTCAATAAATCCCATTCATTTTTTTTCAATAGATATTGAGCAAAAATTTTAGGAATTCCCTCATTTTTTATTTCAAATGATATCAAAACAAACATATTTAATATTTCTTATATTTTTTATTTATTGAACGAACTAATTTTCAAAAATATGTAGAGCTTCTTTTGTAAAATTATCAGGAACATCATTATAAATAATCATATTATTTATTGTACCATTCTTCATAAAAAAATTTTTTAATTCTTTAAAACTATTTATCCCTCCAAATATTGGAGATTTGAAATTTATTTTTTTACATATATTTTTAGGTACAACTGGAAATAGGCACTCAACAAAATAATTAAATAATTTATTTGTATTCGCCTCATAATAATCTATCTTTCCATTTGTTCTATTTAATACATTACATTTACCCAGTATATACATCTCATCATTCCTATTTTCTTTTCCACTAATATCTTTCGTAATATAGCTCATGTATTTTTTAGGAAATATGGATCCAACTCCTACTAAAAAAATATGATTTCCAAGATTGGAAACAAAATTAGTCATTATTATTAATTTTTGTATCTCAGAATAATTTGGAGCTTTAACAACCTTATTTTTTGGTGAAATAACTTTTATTCTAAAAAGATTGTCATAATTTCTTACTAATTTTTCAAAATTTTCAATTGGATAATTCAAATATAATAATATTTCATATGATTCTCCAACACAATTATTTACAATTTTATCAATTGTTTGTTCAATATCTATAATTCTTACATCCTTATAATTAAAAATAATTATTGAATTTTGTGGTTCAAAAAACATTCTTTTTCTACTTATTTCTTGAATTACAAATATGTCTTCAAAAACATTTTGTATATTATAGGTTTTATTAATCTCCGTTTGATTAAAAATGCTTGTTGTAAAAACTGGAGGCTTTAATTCAATCTTAGTATTTAAGTCAATTCTTTTAACAACAGTTTTAGGGTCATTTCTATCTAGAATAATCTTAGTTTCAAATTTTCGAGGTACAATGTAAGAGTTTAATTTAGATATAATTTTATCACGATATTCATTAAATGGATCCAAAGTACCACAGTTTTCCTGTAATAAATTATTAAAAACTTTTTGATAAAATTTTGATATATCCAAATCATTATCACATTCTGCTTCAAAAGCTCTCTCCATTTTAGAATCTCTCAATATTTTATCAATCATTTCACTAATAAATCTATCATTTTCAACAGTTCTTTGTTCATTTAAGCTTTGTATTAGTAATTTTCTATAGTGATCAAAATGATATTTTTTTTTGAATCCAAATATTTTAACAAAATCTTTATCACTTGGATCATTTATAATAATGTTATTAATTTCAATAGATGGAGGTGCCTCTGGAATATTATTGCTCACAGTTTTAAAAATAAATTCATTCTTTTCACTCCATAAAAATATTTCAATTACTTCATTTCTATCTACATTTAATCTACATCTTTGAGTTTTAAATTCAATATTCAAACATTTATTTATTGTTTGTTTTTTATCAATTGACCATAATATTTCATTTTCACATTCGATAATTAAATCACAATTAAATCTTTTATTTATTTTATTTGTTAAAATCACATGAAATCCTAATATATCATTTTCAATATCATTTGCACATATTTTTTCATTAATTTCATTAACACTATTTAATGGAACTAAAATATTCACTAAAATTTTTCTTAGTTTCATTACTTATAACAAGTTTTTAGCAAGAATATAAAAACGTAATTTACAACAATGCATGGTATTGGACACTTGGAATAGGATAAGAGGAAAAGAATCTATAGGGATAATCATATGGTTTTCGATATAAATCTTTCCTATAAAAGTTAATTGGATTACTTCCTGTGCTTATAAAATCAAAAGGTAATCTCATATAATCTTGCCAATCCTCTCGTAATCTTCCTGAGCTTAATTTTGCAAAAGCCATTGATAAGAAAACAAAAATAACTATTATAATAATAATAAATACGGTCCAAAATAAAACTGTCATTTCTATAATAAATATAGAAATAAAATATAATATATAATAATGATTAATAGTTTACTTGTCCTTCTTGGAGTTGTTATATTCTCCGCTATTATTGGAGTTATAACCTATTTTATTATTGAAGCATTACATCCTAAAAAAAAAATATCAGGAGGTTGCAATGTAACAAGATGGGGATGTTGTTTGGATGGAATAACTCCTAAATTAGATTCCATTGGTACAAATTGTGTTTTAGGAAGTTAAATTTACAATATATTGAGAACTTCCTTTATCAATAATTTCAAATTTACCAAAAAATAATGATTGAATCATTTCCTTAAATACAGTAAATCCCCACATTCTATGATCAAAATTATTAATTATTAATGATAATTTTTCTCTAAATTGTGATAGCATTATTTCATTTGACTCAACATTTTGAAAAACAGACAAAAACTGTTCATCTATAGTATTATAGACATCGCTGTTGATTGAAGTAATATCATAAATCTTTTTTTTCTTACCAGGGTAATTTACTACTCTAAAGAAATGATGATATTTTCTCTTTATTTTCTCTTCCAATTTTTCTACATTTATTTTCTTCTTTATTCGATGTTTCAATGTACTAACATTTAAATGTTTTTCATTATTCATAATTTCAAAAATAGCATCTGCTAATTCATCTCCTGTTCTTCTAGTTTTAGATTCATCATCGCTTAATTCATCACAAGAGTTTTCAAAAACATTATCTAAATCAATAAGTTCTCCTTCTAGATCGTTAAATAATTCTTGATCATTGCTATTTTCATTTTGACTTATGTGTAATAATGAGATATCAATAAATTTATCGGAGACATTTCTCAATATTTCACTGCAATTACTATATCCTATTGTCACTAACGTTTTTCCATATAATTTAATTTTTCTTGCGGCTGTCAAATAATCAACATCATTTGAAACTAAAACATATGTATCTATAGTGTTCCTAAAATAAAGAATATCATAAATATCATCAATCATTTTTATGTCAATTGAATTTTTTCTTGGTATTTTGGGACAATGAATTGGTTCTAGTGCATAAGATATTATATATTGTTTCCAATTATCCACTGATGAAGTTGTCCAATCTGCATAAACACGTGTAACTAATAATCTTCCCATATTTTTGATTTCCATCATAATGAAAGGCAAATCAACATAACTAATATTCTCTGCATCAATGAAAACACCAACTGTTGTCATATCTAACTCACATATTACAATAATTAAATTTTAACGCCAAAAAAAGATAAAACATATTTGACAGGTGCAAAAAGAAAACTAACTACATCATTTAATACATAATCTCTCTGTGCCTTAGAATAAATTCGTATATTTTCATTATGATTTTCAAGGTGATAATAGTCACTTGTTAAGTATAAATCATTCAAGTAATCTATTCTTCCAATACCATCTTGTGAAAAATACCCTAATCTCATACCAAACCATTCTCTCAAATCTTTTATTGTCATAACATCAAAAAAATCAGCATCTACAATACTAGGGCGATCTATCATTCGGTCAACAGCTATTTTTCTATAAATTAATTTATCATTTTTATTGTTATAATTTCTTTGTATAGTGTATCCCATACAGTATGTATTAAATAACATACCAGGAATATTTACAAATAAATCTTTTCCATAAACTTTTCCTACAAAATTATTCCATTCAGTAAATTCCATAAATGCTATATGAGCTTGGACATTATTGCTCAAATTCACTCGATAATATATAACTCCTTTATTCATCACATAGTCACAAACCTTAAATTCTTTAGTTTTCTCTTTGATATGATTCTTACTAAATCCAAATTGTAATAAATAATCATCTTCAATATTGGGATAATCTTCAAACTTTCTCCTATCATTACCTTTTCCATAAAACTTTGACCGTTTCCTTAAATTAAATATAGAATCATTTAAAGTATTCGTTAAAGTTATTCTCTTTAATTCGTCTCCTCTATATTCATAACCATATTTTACATAAAATATGCTACTCGCGATTTGTCCCTTTGATAGAACTTCATATTTTTCGTCACAAAAACTAAAACGTAAATCAGAGCTACTCTTATTGGCACAAATTCCAAGATTCGAGTAAGGTTGATGTAGGGCACAATATAAAAAGAATTTTCCAAGTGAAATTGATTTCTTTGGAGTCTTAGAAAAAGACTGGTAGCCATTAAATTTGAAATCAGGATCACTTAAATTTTTCTTATAACTCTCGTCATCTCCTAATGAAAAAATAGCATAGATTGGCTTCTTATACAATCTCTCAATTGCTGTTTTTCTAAGATTTTTCTTGAATTTTTTCAAATCACAATAATTACCGTTATATTTTACTCCTGCATAAAGAACATTGTAAGTCTTTGGGTCTCTTATGTAAGCAAAACAATAGGCAACACAAGTTCCATCTGTTTTAATTTTAGGATAAATCCATGAAAAAGAAACGGGCAAATCTTCCATTTTATTTATAAAATAAAATAAAGTTGTTTTTAAGCTCAGAACAATTTGGTCCTTTTACCATGGTCAAATATTAATAAAAATCCCATTCTTTTTTTATTACTTTCTCCAAAAGCTCGAGACATTCCAGTATCCACTCTCCAAAGTTTTCCATTACATAATGAATTAACTCTCTTTTGAACAGTATGACCAACAACCATACATTTTGCTTTCATGTTATTTAAAGTTTTATTTAATTTTTCATTGTTCACACCACTATTTCCAAATTCTCTATTTGTTAAAATACCTAAATCGCCTGATATAATTTCATAAAAAATATCTTCTTCTTTTTTATCCATTTTCTTATTCAAATATTTAATTAATAATAGATTTAAGTCTTCAATTGTAAGATTCGATGATATCTCTGGTAAAATACCAGCGTGACAAAAAACCCAATCTCCAATCTTAACCGCTAAATAACATTTTTTGGCAAAATCTTTAAATGCTGAGTTAAAATATCTTATTCTACCTTGAATACCACCCATTTCTTTTATTCCTTTATCACCACTATACGAAAAGTTACCTCTTATATTCATAAATTCATGATTACCTAACAAAACAATTACATCACCCTTTTTCTCTTTTGCTTGTTTCATTATTCTTTCTACTAATTTTATTACTAATATATCACTATCACCTTTCCACTTTCCATTTCTGCATTTTCCATCAACTAAATCCCCAATTATAACTAGAACTGTTTTTCCTCCACTCCAGTTTAGTTCTTTATCTAGTAATCCTGCTTTTTTTAAAATATCAATAAATGTTTCTAAATCAGCATGAACATCACCAATTACACATATTTTTTCTGGCATAGAAAATATTCCTAAAGGGTTTTTTACATTATTCTTTTTTGCCATAAATTAAAATAGATTTAAAACTTATTTAATAATTTAATAAAAATGAATTCTAACAAACATCATTTGAGGGTCTCATATGAAAATGATATTCGTAAAATAACAGTAAATTCACAAACACGTTTGTGTGAATTTTTAAAACGCGCATTGAATATTTTTGATTTGAATATTAATAACATTGCTGGAATATTTTTCTTTTTTATTGATGCCAATGTTTATCTTGGAGATTGCGAGGAAAATGATTTTAATAAGACTATTCAAGATTTTTTAGATGAATATGATGAAAATATCAATAGAATATTCATTATTGATCCAATTAATACAACATCAAGAGAGACTTCACAAATTAATGATTTTTTACAAAAATATCAGCTTTTTAACCAAAGTAATGCACAAAATTATTATTTTAGACCGACATATCATATAACGAATCACTATAATATGAATAATCCACCTGAACAAAATGATTATAATTATGATTATGATTATAGTAATAATTTCACATATCCAAGATATAACTCAAGACAACTTGATAGGATGTATGATTTTTATTCAAATATTTTTAGGAGTCCCCCTTATACGACGAGTGCATCAGCTACTAGAGAAGCTTCTTCTCGTAATAATTCTGCTAGTAATAATAATCAAGAAAGAAATCAAAGAAGTGATAGTCCTGGAATAGATATTACTATAGACCTTAATACAACTCAAATAAATAGAAATCAACAAAATGATAATACCACTCAACAAAATGATAATACCACTCAACAAAATGATAATACCACTCAACAAAATGATAATACCACTCAACAAAATGATAATACCACTCAAAATAGAAATCAAAATCAAAATGCTAACTGGGGACCTCGATCATCTGCTTTCCAAACTCCTCTTAGTATCTTACAAGCGATGTCAACTGCATTTCAGCCAGGTCAAACATATGTTTCTACTGGATTAGGGGGCTATGCTAATATTTTAGAGTCATTGAATAATATTCTAGGAAGTGAGTACAATGTTTTAACTCCACAACAAATAGCAAACTTGAATCATGGTGAATATCAAACTTTAATGGATAGTGGATTAATATTACCAGATTGTAATCAATGCAATATTACTCTAGAAGAATTAACAGCAACAACCCAAGTAATTGCACTTCCTTGTAAACACGCATTTAAAGAACAGGCTATCACATATTGGTTAACTAATAATAGTAATAGATGTCCTATTTGTCGAGCCCCTGCTGTTCGAAATTAAAATTAAAATATTTACAAATTATAATGACAAAACCAAAAGTAGCGCTCCTGTTTTGGGGATTAACAAGAGGATTAAAATATACATATGATAGTTTTCTCAATAAAGTACTAATTCCTCTCCAAGATAAATACGATGTGCATGTATTCCTTCATACTTATTTTTTTGAGGGAAAATATTCGAATGAAAGACATGGTGTATCTAATGTAAAATTGGATTTTAATGAATATAAATTATTAAATCCAAATTTTTTTATAATTGAAGATCAAGATAAAATTAAGCCAACATTGGAATTACAAAAATATAGAACCTTTTATGATCCTTTTAGGAACAATTACCAGAGTATTGATAATTACATTTTGTCTATGCATTCCCAAAGTAAAGTAACTAATTTGTTTTGGGAGAAGAAGGATGATTATGAGTATTGTATGTTTATTAGACCAGATGTTTATTTTCCTAGGAAATTTAATGTTGAGTGGCTATCTTTAGCGCGTGATAATAAAATGGTTTTGTTGGATTGGAAAACATATAAGAATGTTGCTCCATATAGTGAAAATGATCGTTTTTGTATATGTAAGCCAAATGATGCTAAAAAATATGGAGATATATTACAATTTCTCTTACTTTATTCAAAACAAAAACCAGTGATAGCGGAGTCATTTTTAGGATATATGTTAAATGAATATTATAAAATTGAGATTGAAAGAATTTGTTTCTATTTCAAAAGAGTTTTGCCTGATGGACAAATGGATAAGTTAGATCGATAAAAAATGAATTTTTATTTACCTCTTTCTATTAAAAACAAAAAAATGTCTTGTCATTTTGTTTTTAAGAATGGAAAACAATGCACCAACAATAAATTGGATTACTCCAATTTTTGCCATCTTTTGGCACATCATCCCTCCCAAGAGGAATATGATTTTTGCTATGAATTGAATTTAAATAATTTCACTAATGAAAGGGAATTAGCTTCCAATTATACAGTGATTGATGTAGAAGGAGATGGCGCGTGTCTTTTTCGTTGTTTGAGTAATTGTATTTTTATCAATTCAAGTCGTGATTTAAACTTAGTCATTGAAAAATTTGAGGAAACTGGCTGCTTTGATTATCCCAATTTTTTGGATGATTTCATTGAGATTGCAGATTGTTTCACAGCAGATGATTACGTTTTAGATAATGATTTAGAAGAACAAATTGCTAGAGGAATCCAATCTATGATATTGAATTATGTAAGAAAGAATGCTAAGATGAAAGTGATGATGGATATGAGTCTTGAAGATTTAATTCAATTATGTCACGAAATAAATATTGAAGACTACTTGAATAATTATTCTAGATTTGCAGGAGATAATGATTTTGTAATTGAACAAGTTGAAGGAAAAGACAAAAAGATTCCAATTGATGATAGATGGGGTGGAATTCCAGAATTGAAGGTATTTTGTTTGTTATTCAATTTTAATATTAGCATTTATGTTCCTCAAGAATTCAATCAAAAAAATATGAAAGCAGACAATGTTACTAAAATAGATGAAGATACTTATTTGAAATTGATTGAGAAAATAGAATCCAATCAAGATAACCCAAAGGAGTTCAAATTACTTCTTAGATATTACAAAAAAGGTAGTCATTACGATTATATCGTGAATTATAATTACAAAAAGTGAAATAATTAAATTTAAAACAATTTAGCTATATAAGATAAATATCTAATATGGATAGTGATGTTTATTTGAATGATGAAGATAACATTTTTCATCAATTAAGAGGTCATTACTTGCTCATTAATAAAAGGGAGCATTTTGACTTTGATACTTTTAAGAAACCTGAGAAAGAGAAGAAGAAGACAGATCCAACTATTCCAGAAAGAAAACACATGCAAGTTAATATTCTCGAAGCGAGAATGCAAAAATTACAGTATATTAAGCTTCGTCGTAAGGGTGGTGCATTGGATGAAGAAGAAAGTGATCAAAAAAATCTCCAATCTCTAAACACAAATGGGTATTATTCTTTAGATCAATTATGGACTAGATTGGAAGCGAACGATGCGGCAAGAGAGGTCGATGAACCAAAAATGAAAACTTGGCGTCAATTAACTGAAGATGAACAAAGGGATAAATTAAAAGAATTTACTGATAAGTTTAAGGAATTAATGGATGCTGAGGTTTGGAAAGAATTGAGGAAAGAATTATTTAAACAATTGAAAGATGGAAATTTTAATAATGGTCAAATTAATTGGCATAAAGGTACCCAAAAAATATTAGAGATTAGTGGTTTAGTAATTAACCCTGCCTGTTTTTATTGGAATTAGAAAAAAATTTTATAATATATAATAATGAAGCAAAAAAAAAAAATTAAATTTGATATCCTAGCAATAGTATTGATTTTATTATTGGTTGGAATTGGTTTATTATTGATCATTAGAAGAATAAATAAAATAAAAAGATCCAATGTAAAAGAAAGTTTTGGAGATATAGATCATACAAAAATATATGAGATAGATGATTTTTTGTCTAATGAAGAATGTGATAAATTAATGAATATGGCTAAGCCAAAATTAGAGGATAGCTTAGTTTATGGAGGGGAAAAGGATTTGAAAGAAAATGTTCATAGAACTAGCAAACAAGCCTGGATTTATAATAATGAAGACAAATTAGTAGATGATATATCAAATAGAGTTTCCAAACACACTAAGCTTCCTGTAGCGAATCAAGAACCTCTTCAAATAGTTAATTATGGTGTTGGAGGATTTTTTAACCCACATTATGATCCCTGTGTAGGAGAAGATAAATTTTGCGAGAGGATGAATGGTAAATCAGGTAAGAGACATTGTACTGTATTAATTTATTTAAACGATGTTGAGGAAGGAGGTCAAACTTGTTTTACTAAATTGAATAAGTGTATTGAACCCAAAAAAGGAAAGGCAGTTATTTTTTATAGTACTGAGAATGATGATAAATTAATAGATACATCCGAGCACGCTGCTATGCCAGTTAAAAAAGGAGAAAAGTGGGTTTGTAATAAATGGGTACATCTTAAAGAATACAAAAATTAAGAAATGACACAATATTTTTTTCTAAGTTAAGAATAAATGCAATATATTATATTTATTCTTATAGCAATTATTATATTATCGGTTATTGCAGCAAATTTAAAATATAATTTTTTTGAAAAATATAAATCACCAACAACTTTACCACCTAATTATACGAAATATAATACAGAGCTAACTGAAATATCCAATGATCCAAGTGGTGAACCGCTTGCATTTGATGAAACCAAGAATAATTTTAATTATACACAGTTATATTATGCGTTCTTAATACAGCTATTCAAAACAATGTCACAGAATAAGAGAGAATATGAAAAAACACTTGTAAAATATCACGCTAAAAATACTGTAGATTATCATGCAATGGATGCACTGGATGGATTTATGAAGCCTTTGTTGAAGAAAATTAATGAGTTAACTAATGGAAGGACAGATTTTTGGCAAGTTGGGTATGAAAGTTGGAAGATTTTTCAAGTGAACGATTCGCCATTGAAAATTAATGAAATTGATGTTTTTCTCTATGATCGCATAGGTTGGACTGAGATAAGATTGTTAGTTCAGATAATTGAACTTCCTACAAAAGATGTAGTTGGAAAATATGATTGTAGAGTAACCGGTGATAAAAAACTTCAAACATGTGCTAAAATGACTACACCGGAGTTTCCAACATATCCTATTGGTATTCCAAGCGATGATCAACTTATTCCTCTTCCAACAGAAGTTGTAACTACTGGAAAAAATGTAGAAAATTATAATGGTGTTGATTTCCCTGTTCCTTGTGGTTTTGAAAAATTATGGATAAATTGGGTTGAAATTGTCAATTCCAATTTAGTCTTGAATGCTTTTGAAGAATATCCAGATGTGCAATTACAAGGACTAAACAAAATACCATTCGATTATACCAAATATACACCTCCCAATGGAAGACAAAATCCTTATCAAGATTATGCTAGGGCTACCAATCAATGGCCCACTTTAGGAAATCAACCAAAAGGTGTTAAAAACTGGGCTTGTACTCCAAGACCTTTTACTTGGGATAGTCAAGGTGTTCAACCTGAGGTGCATCCTACTCGTACTTGCCCAGGAGTTAGGCACGATTTAACACAAACTCCTCTTACTGCATCACTTGACCCGTCTATGTTCAACTATCCTCGTGCTATTACACAATACACTTGGATGTTTCGTAATGATGCAGTTATTCCTTCGATGATGTATAATGCTACAACGCCATAATAAATTAAGACTTTACGTTATAAATATGAATAAAACTTATTGTAAAAAATATGGATTATATTTTTTCATTCTTTTATCAAAAAGTTACACCAATTGTGAATAAAACCTCTAACACACCCAACACACCCAACACATGGCAAGATTTACAAAATCAATCGATTGGAAGTGATTGGTTTATCCAATCAAAAAATTACTAATTATAATTCTTCAATCATAAAATAATAGTGTTTGATGGAAAACTAATGGATCCATCATTATATTTGATTCAATAATTTTTTCTTGAACTAATTCTCTAAAATATTGTGAACTTATTTCTTGAAGATAGTAATGGAATTTATAGAAACTTCTCACAGTATGAACCCATTCAAACTCTTCGAATTTACCATACAACTCACCTGCATGAAGTGAAAATTCACAGTTCACTACATGATTATGTGTTTCATCATTGGATCCAAAAAAATCTAAGCACCATCCGCAAATATGATAACCACAACAACATTCAATCGCAAAACACCCATCAAACCAATAAATTATGGTTTTACAAATAGGACATCTTGGATTAAGTATTCTAGATTGGATATCTTCTACATAAGCAAGTGTTGGATCGGTTGATATAATTTTTTCGTATTTTTGCGATAATATTTTCAATTCATCTTTTTCACCTTTTCCAAAAGAGAGATTCCTTAAATATTCAAAATAATCTATGAAATGTTCTTCTCTTATTTTGAGAAGTGTTCTTGCAATCACGTCATAATTTGGATTATCTTGAAAATCTTTATCATCAAGATCTTCCGTAATACTCAATAAAGATACGAATTTTGGATCCAAAAAATGAAGTCCAAATTCGTCTTTAAATTCATTGTATCTCTTATAGAACGATTCATGACCCATTGCAACACCAAGATCCCACCATACTCTCATAATCATTTTGCAAATACTTTTTGATATGAAAATTAAATTATTAATTTGTAGTGTATTAAGACAAAATGGACAACTGAAAATAAATTTCTTTTTCTTGCTTGCTATATCAATTAATTGGCTTTTGATAAGATTTTTTAGGCAATCGTAACAGTAATTGCAGTAATTATCACATTTGAATCGCTCGACATTAAACATTACAGTTTTACAAACATCACACTCTAATTTTGAATTGATATATCGTTTAGCATTTTTTTGTAATACTATTGCTGCCTCTCTCAATTCTTGAAAATAACTACTACATTTTGAAATGGATCTTCTTTTCAAAATATTTCCTAAAAATAATCTTGCATTTGATACTGGATTATTTACCAATGTTCTTTTAAAAAAAGCAGATAAAATTCTCAAGTTATACTTTTTAATTGACCTCCTCTTTAAAAAAATACATAGAAATTGACTACAAAGATTAACATGATTCTTAGCTTTGTGATGATAAATAACATAAGATTCAAGTATTTTCTTATCAAAGTTAATATCTAATTCGAATAAACTATATTCTTTAATTAATTCTTCAAATGGAAAAAGTTCATTTAGTAATGGTGAAAAAGTATCACTTATTTTCTTCAAATCTTTACAACTAAACCCGACATCTCTTAATTTTTTTATGTCAATATAATCTGCGTTAATCCCTCCTAAGAATGATTTAATTAAAAATTTATTTTCCCTTGGCAGTCCACAAAAAAATATAAAATCCTCTATGTATCTAATATTTTCAATTTTATAGCCCATATTTAATAGATCCCGTTGGGTATATTTTATTTTGTAATTTGGACTACATATGAATGTAGATAATCTAATTCCTGCTGCATTTAATTCTTCAATTGTACAATCTCCTAGAAAATCACGAATATCCATGTATAATCTGTGAAAACTCAAATTGTCACTACTTATTCCTCCAGTTATATAAATACCTGGTTTCTCAACTAGATCAAAAAACTTCCAATAGATTATGATTAAACTATTGATTTTATCTTGATCCATTCTATAAAGCTTTAAAAATAATTTTATAAATAATCAATTTTTATACAATTAATTGTATAGCTTGATTTAATATCTCTTCTTCGCTTTGGTTGCCATTAATAACAACAACTCTCTTTGCCAAGTTATCCTTTTCTTGATTATATATTTGATTGAGTTTAGTTAAATATTCTAATGAAATAGTTAATTCTCCATTCCTTGACCTTCTAAGTAATCTTTCATAAGACAATTCTGGACTAGTATCAAGATATATTAATAAATCCGGTTTTTCATAATTGAACATATTTAATATTTGTTTATGTACATCCATCTCTAATTTATCCAATGTTCCATCATCTACAAGCATTTTTGAAAAAACATAAACAGTTGTGATAGCACTTCTCTCAAATATATTGACAACATCTTTCGAAATATTTTGTCTTTGTTGTATGTGAGATAGTAATACTCTTGTTTGGAATGATGATGCATATCTTGGGATATTTGAATAATATTTTTGTAACCACCCTTCTTTCATCCACGAATCAACATTTTCTTCGTGAAAATGATACTCATTTGATTCCAGCTTATTTTTTAGATTATATAAAAGTGTTGATTTCCCTGCACCAATACTCCCGTCTATAACAATATTGGAAACCATTTTTTTATACTATATATATTATCGTTTTTAATATTCAATTTTTTACTAACTATATAATAATGAAAATCATTAATTATGAATTTACATTTGAAATATTAAATATGATGAAAGAACAAAAACAAATCGATTACATTATACAAGAAATTAAAAGTAAAAGTTCAATAAAATCTGGAATAAAATTTGAAAATGGATACGAATCTGAAGATTTTGATAAAAAATTAACAAAATGCTTATCATTTATCATAAATAAAATAATACCGATTGTTAATAATGACAAATTTTTGTTTCTAATTTCCGGTTATTTGCTTAATAATAAATTAGCAATAATCATTGAAAGTGGTATTTTTGAATACAGTTACATTGATCAATTTGGAAATTATGATTTGGAGATATTCAAAACATTGCATGATTTACCGAGTTATGTAAGTATTTTTGTGGAGATGATTAGTGAGTTTTTTCCAATGCACTTTTTAGAAATATTGAAATCAAAAAATTATAATATTATTCCTATTTTGAAAGCAGGTGACTTAAGATTGGGATTAGAAAACATTTCCCATAAAAGTCAAGTAAGAGTTTTTTATTTTCTAATTGATATACTCAAAAAAATGCTAAATGATCCCATTCGAAGAAATGATTTGATAGATGTTATTATTGATTGTTTTCATATTATTTCTCGAAGATCAATGAAACGTGAATATTTATACGAGGTTAATGAGATAATAGAATTGAGCGTTATTTGCCCATCATTATTTCAAAAATTAATTAATTTAGAACTTAACAATAATGATTTAGCATTTCTTTCAAATTATAGTAAAGAATGTCAAAGATTGATGAAAGAATTTGAAAGAGTATTAAATCATCCCTCATTAAAAGAAGAAAGTCGTGCTTTTTATGAGAATGAAATAATAAGATTGAACCAAATAAGAAAAATAAGTGATAACGTTGCAGATAAAATAGTTATATTGAAGAATATTCGTGAGAAATGTGCTGCTAGAAGAATACAAAATGCTTGGTTCTCTTATGTTGAGAAAATTTGTCATCCAAACCATCCAAAAATGCTTCAAAGATTCGAAGAATGGAAGAAGATGATGTAAAAAGTGATTTATTATTATTTAAAAGTATAAAGATATAACATAAAAATGGGCGTTTTAAAATTTTACTATGATCGTATTATTTACGAGCTATTCGAGACTTCATCTGATAGAGAATATCTTTTGAATGAATGGAATCCTGAAATTAAACCAATAGAGGAAGTTAATTACTATCATGAGGTTTGTGCAGCCATATTAGAAAAATATAAGGTGTTATATGAAGACAAATTAAAAGATCAAATATGGAAAGTTATTAGAAGTCTAAGGAGAATTATTTTGAGACCTGATGAAATCAAGAAACAATTTGAAATATTACTTGAAATTAATAAAGGATTACCTGAACAAAGAACACCAGAATGGTATGCATTTCGTGAGAATCTAATTACTGCAAGTAGTTGGGGGAATGTTTTTGGATGGGTTGGATCCGCTAAGGAAGTAATCTTACAAAAATTAGGACACGAAGGATCCCAATTCAAAGGAAACCAATTCACTGTTTGGGGAACTAAATATGAACCGGTTGCTACAATGGTATATGAAAGAAGAACTGGGAAAAAAGTTGTTGATTTTGGTTGTTTAAGACATCCAAATGAGGAAAACTTTTTTCTAGGAGCATCTCCTGATGGTATATCTGATGATGGTGTTATGTTGGAAATAAAATGTCCTCCAAGACGTCAAATTGGACCTATTCCGCCCGATTATTACTGGGCTCAAATGCAAGGTCAATTGGAAGTATGCGATTTGGAAAGATGTGATTTTTTGGAATGTAAATTGGAAGAGTATAATGACATGGAGAGTTATCTTGAAGATATTGATGTTGATAAAACTTTTTCCAATGGAATGGAGAGTGGTGTTGTTCTCACCTTTAAGAAAGGAGAGGAAACTAAATATTTTTATAGTCCATTTTTTATCAAAAATGATGAATTAAATGAATGGACAATAAAACATATCAAGGAAAACAAAGGAATGGAATTTGTAGGTCCATCATACTGGAAAGTAGTAATATATCAATGTCAACCTGTTTTTAGGGATCGTGAATGGTTTGTTTGGGCTAGAGAACAGCTAAAATTATTTTACGATCAATGGCAATTCTACAAAAAACATGGATATGATTCTTTACTAAGCGAAAGACAGGTAAAACCCAAACCATCGAAAAGTGAGAATACCTATCTTACTGATTATGAAGGCTTCACTGTTGTTAGTGAGACTGGAGAAGAAACTGAGGTTGTTATTCAAAAATTGACTAAATTTGGTTTTAGTGCTCCAAAAACCAAAGTAGAAGATAGTAATGTTGTTCCAATGAAAAAAATTGAATTTGTTGAAGAAATTCCTGTTGCTAGTCAAGCTAGCACACCAAAAGCTAAATTTGGTTTCAAATAAGGTATAACAAATTTGTATTATAATAATTTACCTTCTTACACCGACCGAAAAGAAAAATGAGAAATCAATCGGTCTATGACCGAATTGATTATTCTCTGAAAAGCTTCGCTTTTCAAGAACAACATTATTATTTTCGGTGATGTAAAAGCACCTAAAAGGCTTGTTTCCACTTGACAGCTTTTACAGCGGTTGGAAACTTTTTTTCAATATTATTTTACCTTTTATTAGATTTTTTAGATTTTAAATCTTACTAACAAAAGTTTATATAAATTAAACAATGTAACTAACTTATAATATAAAATAATAAGGGAGCTTCATAGAAGATAATAATTTTAAACCACTAAAAATATTACCCCTAATGCAAGAAAAGGCTTAGTAATAGATATAGGTTCTTCTCCACTAATATAAGATTATATTATTTTCTT
>Ga0172362_10001652_pt1 | contig 19162 bp, 10 predicted proteins | sample LakKivs1_kivu2a2_FD_114534 | JGI IMG/M metagenome (GOLD analysis project Ga0172362, IMG submission 114534) | Sediment microbial communities from Lake Kivu, Rwanda - Sediment s1_kivu2a2 | ecosystem: Environmental > Aquatic > Freshwater > Lake > Sediment | place: Rwanda: Western Province, Lake... | reverse complement strand
CAGATGTTCTATCGAAGATAAAAGGTCTGAAGATGAGGGATGGGCTGGTCGTTGTGAATCCAAAGACGGGTGCGACGAAGGTGCCGAAACTCTTTGCTGGAGGCGATTGCGCAATGGGTGGAGGCGAGATGGTTGACGCCGTGGCGGAGGGCATCCGCGCCGCACGAGGCATGAATGGATATATGGCGCAATTGAAAATTGACAATTGAAAATTGACAGTGATTCGCGGAATTATTCAGAAAATTCTCCGTTTCTCTGATTCCCCGTTTCACCGATTCTGCAAGTGCAAGGAGCGAGCATGGCGGACAGGGTAAAGAAACTTGAGAACCTTGGGTTCACGCCGCGCCGGATTGTTTTAAAACTCGGCTCGGCGGTGCTCACACGTCCCGATGAGCGACTTGATGAAAATCTCATCGATGACATTGCGCAGGCGGTTTCCAGACTTTTTGACGAGGGACGTCAGGCAATTTTAGTCACCTCCGGCGCGGTAGCCACGGGCATGGGGCTGATGGGCTTTGAAAAGGAAAAGCGATCCATTCCTGAAAAACAGGCGCTTGCCGCAGTCGGGCAGAGCCAGCTCATGCACATTTACAGCGTGCATTTCTCCCGTTACGGTCGCAACATTGCGCAACTCCTCCTCACCCGCGATGATATGGAGGACCGTCGTCGTTACCTGAACACAAGCTACACGATTGAGAAACTCCTTGAGCTCGGCGTGGTGCCAATCATCAATGAAAATGACACTACAACAGTGGATGAACTCCGCTTTGGAGACAATGACATCCTCTCTGCCATTCTGACTGCAAAGATGAAGGCGGAATTTCTCATTATACTCTCCGATGTGGATGGACTCTTTGACAGCGACCCGCGAAAAAATAAAAACGCACGTCTTATCTCATGCGTGGAAAGATTCACGCCAGAGATTGAAGCGCTGGCGACGCATACCCCTACACTCCTGGGCGCTGGCGGGATGAGTTCCAAGATTGAGGCGGCACGACGTGCCACAGACGCCGGCGCGCACGTCTGTGTTTGCAACGGTAAACGACCCCGTGTCCTTGATGACCTCTTTGCGGGGCGATGTCCGGGCACGCTTTTTCTGCCCCAGCGCAAACTTGTCCTCACCAGCCGTGAGCGATGGATTGCCTTTGGCAAATCGGGCATCAATAAATGGGTGGTGGTGGATGAAGGCGCAAGGAAGGCGCTCATCGAGGGCAAAAAAAGTCTTTTGCCGGTCGGCATTTGCGATGTGCGTGGCGAGTTTCAGCGCGGTGACGTTGTAGAAATCCGCGATGCCGCCGATGTGCGTCTCGGCAAGGGGCTTGTGAATTATGACTCGGCGGACGTGCGCAAGATCATGGGCGCAAAATCCGATGCCATTGAAAAAATCCTTGGCGAAAAGGAATATGACGAGGTCATCCACCGCGACAATATGATTATCTTTCCACAGTGAAAAACGTATTTCCTCTCTCAATTTTTCGGGAGGTGCAGCGATGGGCATGACGATGATTGAAAAGATAATTGCGGCGCATTCGGGAGATGAGGTGCGAGCGGGCGCGGTCGTCTGGATGAACCTTGATGTCCGGAGTGCACGCGATTTCGGCGGCGCCAACGTTGTGAAAACCCTGGAGAATGAATGCCCGGATAGTCCCGTCCACGACCCGTCCAGAACGGTCTTTACCTTTGATTGCAATGCGCCGGCAGTGACAATCCCATACGCCAACAATCAGCACATCTGCCGACAGTTTGCCCGCAAGCATGGCATCTCTCTCTTTGACGTGGATGCAGGCATCGGCTCGCACGTCCTGCTCGATAACGGCTGGGTTTCCCCCGGCATGACTGCCGTCGGCACGGACAGCCATCTGAACATCTTCGGCGCAATCGGCGCATTCGGTCAGGGGATGGGTGACCTCGACATTGCCTTTATTTTCAAATACGGTCGCACATGGTTCGAAGTCCCGTCCACCATGAAGATAACCATACACGGGACTTATGACTATCCAACATCCGCCAAAGACCTTGCGCTTTTCATATTGGGTCAACTGGGCGCAAGCGGGGCGCTCGGACGCGCGGTGGAATTTTATGGTCCGCAGATTGAGCGACTTTCCCTCTCTGAACGTCTCACACTTTGCTCCATGGCGACAGAGATGGGTGCGGTCTCGTCGTTCATCCCACCTAACGAGGAGATCCTTGAATACTGCCATACAAGGGCAAGGGATGCAAACATGGTGCGCCCTGTCTTCGCCGACCCTGACGCCTCTTACTGCGAGGAGCTGGAGTTTGACGTAACAGACCTCCCGTCACTCATGTCCGCCCCGCCCAATCCCGACAACGTTCATACCGTTGGCGAGCTTGCCAGACGCAGGGTGGACTCGGTCTTCCTGGGCTCATGCACTAATGGGCGATATGAGGACTTTGCCCTTGTGGCGGAGTTTCTGGCTGGGCAGAGGGTTGCGCCGAACGTCATGGTGAAGGCAGTCCCCGCCACGCGGGAAATCTACGGTCGGCTCCTCGAGGATGGCATCATTGAGCAGTTGCATGAGGCGGGCGTGATTGTTTCCCATGCGGGCTGTGGCGGTTGCGCCTCGGGTCAGATTGGAATGACTGGCAAAGGTGAGGTGCAGGTCTCGACAGCGAATCGAAATTTTCCGGGCAAGCAGGGTGAGGGCGAAACCTATCTTGCCTCACCGGTTGCCGCCATTGCCGCCGCCATTGCAGGCGAAATCACCCCGCCGGTGGAATTAATATAACCGAAAAAAACATTCACCACAGAGGCACAGAGAACACAGAGAATAATAAAACTCCGTGACCTCTGTGACTCTGTGGTGAGTTTTTCTTCTTCAGTATATGGCGATGCCGTCAAAGTGGCTTCCCACATTTGGATTCATGAGTCTGTCCGGCGAGAGGATGTAAATTCCCGCATGTGGATACAGGATATAAAGATATGGGTCATCCACCACGACCCTGAGGGCATAATATCCGGTTAGGGGCTGATGAAAGCCCTTGAGTTGTGGGTGCCCATCCCCGTCCAGTCCGATAATGGCAATGCCGTCAAGTCCTGCCGAGGCAAAAATGGTGTTCTTGCGATAGAACGCCAAAGAATCGCACTCCGTGAGTGATACCGTCCCTGTGAGAACGGGCAAAAGCGACTCCTTTATGGAAAAAACCTTCATGCCATAATCCCCGCACGCCACTGATAGCACGTCTCCGCACAGCGCTCCCATGAGTGGTCTGTTCAGGGGAATCGTCCCAACCCTGACCGGTTCGGATGTTGAAATATCCTCCACAAGGATGCCCGTAAATTCGTCCATGACGTATGTGACATTGCCATTGGGAATGACGTGGACAGCTAGTTCGCACGGTTCGCTCCGAGCAAAAAGGACAGGGCTTGTAACGTCAGACGTGTCAAGACATGTCAGACCATATTCGCCGGATGCGAGCCATGCGCGGGTTCCCTCCGCAACGACTGTCAGCGGAGTTCCCGTGTGTCCCCACCACTTGCCGATTTCCATCAGATGTCCGGCAGGGTCGGGTTCGAAGATGACCAATCCGCCCCATGGGTCGGCGCAGAAGAGTCGCCCATCGTCAATTGAAATACTTTCATAATCGTGAAGGTCCTGATGAGCGTCGAGGAAGAGCGGCGCCCAGGGACGGGAGACGTCATAAAGACGCAGACCGCTCGTACCTGCGGCAACACAGGCAAGACCTTCTTTTACAGCGAGGTTACATGTGAGCTCGGCGAGGGGGATGAGGGACACGAAGGAGTTATCCATTTCCGCGGATGGTGTTTCGCGGGAATCGCTCTGAAGTGTAAAGTTTGGGAGTGAAAGTGCGGAAAAGACTGCCTCACGAGGCGCTCTAAATGGGACATTCTTCCCGCTGTTTCTTTGGATGCGAATCAGGCGTCCACAACCGGGTGCAAGGGCAACGGGGACATGCGCCTGTCCCGCCTCGTAGAAGAAGGAGATATTCTCGCCCGTGAGAACGTCTTCAACGGATGCGATATTGTCAAGATTAAGCACCAGCTCGGGCGTGCGCGTTGTAAGGCAGTCCCTGTTGACAATAATGACGTGGGGCGTGCTGGAGGCATCTTGAAATGAACGCGCCGTGAAATCGGGCGGCACCTGAGAAAATTCCTCCGCAGGGGAAAGTTGGAGCAGAACCGGACTTAGAGTGCCCAGGTCATGATTTATCAGCGCAATCTCGTCAAGGATAGGGAAGGGAACCTCATCAAAGGAAAACAGACCATGGAGTTCGTACAAACTCTGTGCGAGGAAATAAAAAATTCCCTTGGCGTTATAGGCGAGTGCGAGCCAGACCTGACAGTGCATCTCTGCGGGGGTGGGCATGCGGGAGGTGTCGGTGCCAAAGCCCTGGAGGAGCATCCAGAGTGGGCGATTTTTTGCGCGGGCGACGCTGGATGCGGTATCAAGGTCGGCGCACAGGGACTCGAATATTTCGGGCTTTACCGGCTCGTATGATGCGATGGGATAATAGCCGTGCAGGAGAACAGCGGTATCGAGGACATCAAACCTTTGTGCGAGGTCGGAGCCGGATGGAATCTCGCTGAAAATGGGATGTGCGGGGTCAAGAGAGCGCAGGGCGAGGTCTGCCGTGCGGGCGTTGTAAAGGAGGTCGTTCGTGACTTCATCCGTGAGGTAATATCCAAGGAGTGATGGATGCCCGGCGAGGGCGAGCACGGTAGAGGTTGCCTCGTTGCGCAACTCAGTCTCGCTGACCTTTTCGTATGCGAAGTCATAATAGCGGCGAATCAGGTAATCCAATCTGCTCGTGTGCGGGATGATGTGCACACCGGAGTTGTCCACAGTTTCCATCAGTTCGGAAAGGCGCGACTCGTTTGGCCAGCTTGCAATCACGGTGTCAAATCCGCGCGCCGTGATGGCGTCAAACAACCGCTTGTAATCAATATTTTCCGCATAGCGCCCGCTGAGATGAATCCAGAGTCCACGGGGGAACATATCTGTGACGGCGCCCGCCTGACCCATTAAAGGGGGCAGTTCTTGCAAGTCAACCGGCGCATCAAGATTGACTACGCCGTCGCGCACATTCTCCACTGTGAAATGGAAAAAATAGCGCCCCGGTGTTGTTGGATGGTCGTCATCTCCCAATCCATCCCATGTGAACGTATGTGTCCCCGTCGCAATGTCAGCAGGCGGGGCGATTTGTCGCACGGGAGAACCATGAGCATCCGTGACCTCCAGAGAGACTGTTGAAGGTTCGCCCAGAAGGAGCATTGCCGTGCAGGTGTCGTAAATGTCGTCGCCGTTCGGTGAAAATGCGGACGGCGTGGCGGTGCAGGCGTGAAGCGTAAGGGCGTCAAACCAGAGAGCGGCTCGTGACTCGAGGGATGGGCGGAGCGAAAGGCGCATGTAGATAGTTCCCGCCGGCGGTGTGAAGATGCCTGTGAAGCGCTTGTAGAGCGGCTCGGAGGAAAAGGAAAGACTCGCCTCCGATATGACGTTCATCCACTCGTCAAAGAAAGTGCAGGTGAGGGCATCCGGGACGGTAGATGCATCATCGGTGCGGATGTGAAAAATGAGGGTATATGTTTTATCCGGATAAACGGCGATATCCTGATAAAAATAATTTGACCAGTCACAGCGCACCTCCGTTTTTCCGCTGAAGGCGCCCTGACCTGTGGAATTAATCATGGGTTGCCCCACTGAAAACCAACACGTTGGTAATCCATCCGTCAGCTCTTCAAAGTCAGAATTGTGTATGGATTCGTCGGTGAGGGAAAAGGCATCGCCGCGCGCCCAATCGGAGGTGAAGGGTGTGTTGAATATGGCGCTGGCGCTGTCGGCATCCGGCGGAAGGAGAAAAGTGGCGGCAAAAGGGGCGTAACCGACTCCGGTCTGAAAGATGCTACTCTGATAGTGACGCCATTGCCCTGCTGACCGTATTTCACAGGCGAGTGAGGCGTATTCGCCCCCGATTTCGCCCTGGAGGAATCCTGAAAAGGCAAGCCGAGTCCCGCCTGCCATGTTTGGTTTTACCTGAATGCAACTTTGGTAGGTGGACGCCCTGACGCTGACGTTGCCCTCAAAGGCGAGGAGGGGGTTATGGTCGGTGATGGCGTAACGCTGAAGAATCCATGAATCGGGATAGCCATCTGCGTCCTTATCATCTTCAAAACCCGGATTGAGAAGAATCTCCCCTGCTTTGCAAGGATGAAGGATGAAAGATGAAATGAAAAAGACTGTGAGTGCAAATATCAGATGAAAAGAGGAGGGGTATGAACTCTTGATTTGCAATCTGAGGACCTCAGAAACACGATGGTATCAATCTAAGTCGATGGGGCGTTCTGGCGGACCGGTCTCCCCTTTTTCCTTAATCTCTTTAAGCTTTTCCGCAAAGAGGGCGTCGAGTTTTTTAGATTTATCCCGTTCCTTTTCCTGAGCGGCGCGGAATTTCTCCTCCGCCAGTTCCTTTGACTTCTTCACCTTTAGAAAGGCGTCCTGAAACCGGTCGCCCGTTGATTCCTCAAGAATCGGCTTACGCGTCTCAACCACCTCACCCGTTTTTTTATTCACCACAAGGATGCAGTTGCATTCCGGGCATGACACCTTGATGAAATCATCCATGGTCTTCCTCCCCTGACAAACATGCATAAATATTAAGCCCTGCGCCTGCGCCGGTTCAAGAAATAATTCAGGCTTTCATGGAGATTTGCAATTCAGTTGATTTGTCCTTGATTTTATAAATAATTCAATATTTTGCATTACGGCATTTTTCTGATGATGAATATCAGTTCTCTCCATTCTGCGATTCCCAGATGGAATCAGAATTTGTAATAACTCGAACTATTCGACTTGACTTTCTGAACAAAATTATTTAACAGACATATTGGATAAGTATGAATAATATATTAAAATTAAAAGGGGATTAGTATGAGTAACAAACTTGCCACTGGTTTTATTCTTCTATTTTTAATCATTCCCTCATTGCTTCTTGCTCAGGGACAAACAAGAATCGAATATGATACATACGGAATCAGCGGTTTTGAGCTCTATGGGAATCAGATGTATTACTGGCTGGCGGGCGGTAATTGCGGGATGTCGTTCGTGGATGCCCATATCAGAATTATCCCTCAAAATGCGGCAACGCTTCCATATACGGTAAACGATTGTTCCGCGATGCCGTCGACGGATAATAATTGTGCGCGTGATGCGAATTATTTTTACTTCCCCATGGACAATGAAATCAAACGCATTGCGGTGAACGCCACCTGGGATACGGTTGGCGTTGGACCCTCAAGCCTGCCCACGGCGATAACTACCACAGTCAATGGGAGAATTATCTGTTACCAGGGGCGATTATACTGGTGTGAGCAAAGCTCACTTACATTGTCTCATATACTCAGTGCCAACGTGGATGGAAGTGACAAAAGAACCGAGGTTACAATAAATGGAGGACTTAGCAACATTAGCGTCATTCAGTTTGGTGTTTATACCTATAATGATACCTCGTTCAATCCGCATCCGGCAATCTTTTATATCACTTTGTGTGCCACTCAGTATGACCTCTATCGCCATGAGTTGAGCGCCGCCCCGGATGTCTCAGTTCACCTGTCGCAGGATATATACTTTTTCAAGCCTCAGCGGATGGCGGATAATTCCGACCGGCTTTTCTGCCTGAAGCAGGCAACCATTGTGCGAACTGCGCCGTATGCTTATGTCTGGCGACTTGACCCTGTGACCGGCACGGGCGTGTCACTTTATCTGAGTCCCATTGCAAACATGCTTGTCAGTCTGGATACGGATTCCTCGAACATATTCTGGATCGAGAATACGAATGTGGCTTCATATAATATTTATATCAAACGGAAGAGTCTTACGGCGGCGCCCGGGGATACTCCGGAAACCATTTTCAATTATACCTCATCCGATTGTACAAACATCCGCAGTGATGGCAGTTATATTTATTACCGTGATGTTGACCAGATATGGAAACTCAATGCCAGCGCTCAGCCACTAACAGTGGATTTACGCGCCACACAGTTCGAAGCCGTGCAGGCAATACAGAGACTCAACCCCTCTCCCGATGTCCCCCTTGTAGTATCCAAACCCACATACGTGCGCGGTTATGCAGAGCTGGTTCATAGCGATTTTGCTCAGCAGGTTTTCAGATGTGGCGCCCGACTGCGTGGTTATAGAGGTACCACAGAATTGACAGGTTCACCTCTAAGTCCGCTGAATGACCCACAGATTGGCAGTTATTCCAGTGCGGTTTACACCCGCTACGATGTGAATAGGAATTTTCTCTTCCGCCTGCCTGCTTCATGGATGGCGCAACCCGGACAATTGCGCTTGGTCTTTTCAGTCAATCCGTTATGGATTGGTCCTGAGGTGGAGTCCGCCCGAGCCAATAACACCATTGAGCAGACCTACACAATTCAGGATAAGGGATGGCCCTGCGCTGTATTTATCCCCGTCCGCGTTGAGGGCATACCGGAATACTCAATTCAACAGTTGCCCCGTTTCGGTGACATCATTGCCCGCGCGGAGAGTTTTCTTCCCGTAAGGGCGATAGATATCTATTATCAAAATGATGATATTGCGGAATATGAGTTCCCCTGGAGCTACAACGGGTATGAATTGCCCGATGACCAAAACTGGATTCAAGTCTCCCTCTGGATACGAGACCAGATATCTGCTGACCCCTCTTATTGCGAGCGGACTCATTATGTGGGGATGGTCGCCCCGCAGGAGCCCTCTTTCAACGGTATTGGAATGGAACCGGGCGACTGCCTCACCTTCACGGCGCGGAACACAACAACATCCTTTCTGCCTAATTCTCCAAAGGGCGGTGTCAACCTCGCACATGAGATGGGGCATAATTATCGTATGGGTCACATGGAGTGCGATGACGGTCAGCATCCCGATGGCCCTTACAATACGGACTATCCCTTCGATTATTGCAATATCGGATTTGACAGCTGGTCGGATTACTATGGATTTGACCCCATCTCCCGCACTGTCATGATGCCCACAACCATGGACGTGGGAGACCTGATGTCATATCGGAATAAAAGGTGGGTCTCCAGCTACACCTGGGATTGGCTGCTTGGTATGATGCCGAATTATCGCTCCGTGGGCGCGAAGGAGGATTTGAAACTCTCACCTGAGGAAATCGCTGCCATAGGAACGTCTTCTCAGCTGTTCCTCTGTGGATTTTTCTCCACAAAATCGGGTGAGTTCCATCCCGGAAATTATATGGTCTTCCCTCCCGGCACCGCGCCGTCCGCAAAAGTGCTCCGTTCACATGCCGCCGTGAAAAATATGACCAGAGGGACCAATCCTTATGTTGTCCGACTTCTTGATTCCGGCAGTGGCACACTCTCCGAAACCCCGCTTAATTATTTCGACATGATGGATGATGGCGTAGATGATGAGGTTGGCTTTGCGCAGTATGTCAATTATGACGATCTCACGGCGTATGTTCAGATTGCCGACCAGTCAACCACCCTGAATGAACGTCCTGTGAGCGCACATCCGCCCGTCCTGACGCTTGGGGCAGTATCCATAGTGGGACACACGCTCAGTCTCACATGGGACTGCACGGATGAAGATGGTGATACTATTCTCTATACCGTGCAGTTTAGCTCGGATGGAGGTGCCAACTATGCCAGCTTTGCGAGTAATTATCCTTATACTTCATACAGCACCGATGCGGACTATCTGACAGGCACGCCAAACGCCCGCCTGCGGGTTATTGCCACGGATGGAATTCTTACTGATATGGAAGAAACACCATCGTTCACCATTCCGCGCCATGCGCCCAGGGTGGTTATCGGAGGAATTCGCGATGGTGATAGAATTCCGTTCGGGACACAGCCAGTTTTGGCGGGCGTCGCATGGGACACCGAAGATGGTCGCCTCCCGGATGATGAGCTCAGCTGGAATGTTCAGTTCTATACCCTGCCCTTTCTGACCGGCACCGGGAATTCCCTGACCATAGATGACCTGCAACCCGGTGCATTCAGCGCAACCCTCACTGCAACAGACAGCGATGATAATACAGGGAGCGCCATAGTAAACTTCGAGGTTCTGCCCCTTACAGTTCCGGATGGGTCTCCGATGCCAGTTCTTGATGGTCTTTGCGACGATGCCGCATATTCTGCCGGAACATTTGTCCGCATCCCATTCGGCGATGGGAGTTTCGCCAATGTTTCTCTTGTGCATGCAGGCGGCAAACTCTGCGTCATGTTCAATAATCTCAGGCAGGGAATCGGTAGTGCTACCACATTCGTTGGAATCCGCATAGATAAGAACAACAGCGGTGACACTTGGGCTCAGGCGGATGATGCAGGATACTTTGTGGATGAAAATGGAATTCAGTTCCAGTCCAGAGGAGGTGGCGATGGCAGCATGACTCCCATTTATGACCCACCGGCAGGACTTGAGTCAGCCGTTTTTTACAGTGGAGACTCGTGGAGCGCAGAGCTTCAGATTGATGAGTCACTTATAGATGGATGGAATCATGCCGCCCGTATCAAACTTGGACAATATTGGATAGCTGGCACAGGCGACGACCGCAACTGGCCCATGTATTCCGTCTGGGATATGCCCGTTTCATGGGCGCCTGCGTGGTTTGGCGCAAGTTATCCTGTTACTGCCAATGCAGCCCCAGTCGCAAATGCCGGTCCGGTTCTCAGTTGGACAATCTCAACCCCAGTTACGTGCACCCTCAGTGGCTCAGGCTCTTATGACCCTGATGGCAACCCCATCACATACTCCTGGTCGCAACTTGAAGGACCTGCCGTGACGCTCAGCGATGCAACTGCTGTCAATCCCAGTTTTACCGTCCAGCCGGCGGCTGCCGACACAACCTATCGCTTCCAGCTGATTGTGAGTGATGGCGCTCTTTCCAGCTTACCCGATGAAGTTACATTGACAGTCCATCCTGCGGCGGCGCCTTGTTTCACCGCAGAGCCGTCCTCCGGCTGGGCGCCTCTCACGGTTTGCTTCACAGACCATTCCAACGGAAATGGTCATTCAATCTTGGGACAAAAATGGGATTTTAACAATGATGGGATTTTTGAATCCGACCAGCACAATGCCTGTTTTACTTATGATCATCCTGGGACTTATACTGCCGTCCTCGATATAGAAACAGATATCGGGCACACGAGCAGAAGCACGAAAATCGTCGCCGGTGGATATTATTACCCATTTGACAATGCCCCAGCAGAGGGATGGGAGCCCCTGCCCACCGCCGGTGGGACATTCATCGACGACCCACTCGGTGCCTTCTATATCGCCCAGACCTCCACAAGCACCCCATCCACAATCGCCATCCTCGATGAAGGTGCCTCCGGCAACCAGTATGGCTGCTGGGAATTGAAGGTGAATTCGCCCATGCAGTCGTGCACTGAGAATTATCTCTACCGCGCCCGTTACAACCTCGAGACAGACCAGACGAATACCAGTGCCGTACCCTTTGTGCGTTTGCGCTGGAACGATACCGCCTCACTCACGCTTGCCGCCTTCCATGTGGACAAAGGTCCAAATGCCCTCACAACCGACTGGCGTAATGTTGACTCCTATTTCTTCAAAAATCCGGAAGACTCTTGCATCGGCAGCAATTTCCTCCTCTATCTTGACCTGATTGATTTCACGCCAGTCCAGACTGGCAATATTTACTGCCACAGCATTGAAGTGACGCGCCAATCGATATCGCCCACTGCCGGCACGCTCATCGCCCAGTATGACACATCAGAGGATTTTGCCAAGTGGGGCAGGTTCGACGCTGGAACGATTCTTGACCCCATCACCAGCGGCGCTGACAACGGCTCATTGTGGCTGGAATCGCCCGGTCCGGTCGGCTCTAAGGGACTTAACTTCGGCGGATGGGGACTGAATTATTATGCGGATGGTCCGAAATTCGAATCTGGTTGTCTCTATAGCGCCGTTTTCACACTGCACAGTGAGAGTGAGGATGCCCGCACGCATCTCCCGATGATACGGCTCAGATTTTCCAACAAGACCTATGACTGGAATGGAATGAGGTATGTGCGGCAGGTGATGGGGACATCGGGGCACATGCCTGCGCCGGGCGGGACGAATTATTCCATCTTCATCGATTCACCGCCATATCTTTCAGGCGCGCCCGGAGCCACCAGCGACCTGATAGCGCTTGATTTCGACATCGTGGATGGCGAGGCATCACAATACGGCAGGGTGTATCTCGACAAAGTGCAAGTCTATCAATTTCCCATGCCGTGAATAAAGGCGCTTCTGGTTGCAGACATTTTTATTGACGTATGCGGGAATTGTTAATATGAAAATTACCTACTTTTCCCAGTGAAGGGATATGTCCCATGAAAACAGCTGTAAAGAAGGTTTCTGACATGACAGCGGATGAATTGAAGTCCGTAATTAGTGAAGCCATTTCTGAGGATTTGGATGCAATAAGAGAGACAATAGAAATTCAAAGTAATAAAAAGATTATGAAGCAAATACGGAAAGCAGATGAGGATTGGGAATCAGGCAAAAAAGGCGCTTATGTCCTATGGAATGATATTAAGTGACATATAAAATTATCATTCATCAAAATGCCGCAAAGAAATTCACACATTCCAATAAAAATTTAAAAAGAAGACTCAGACGGGCAATTGATAACATTTCCCAAAATCCATATTTTAATGTCCATGTTAGGAAATTGAAAGGGAAACTTTCGAATATGCATCGCTATCGTATTGGGGATATAAGGATAATTTATGAGATTCATGAAGAAATAAAAGCAGTAAGAATAAAGTCAATTGAGGAAAGAGGCGATATATATTAACGGATAAGCGTGTTGATTTTCATACTAAATAAACTTGGAGATTCGTAAAGACCTGATGAAGGTATATCGCTATCCACTGACGTAAAATTCAGCGCTTGCAATGGCAATCATGATTCTGCGTCATTTAGGTGGTTTTATTTATTGCTCGAATCGAGGTCGAATTTCGCATTTTTTGAAAATTGGCGGAATGTGTAAAAAAAAATTTTTGCGTCGCGTGAGCGCCTTTATCTAAACCTTTTTATAACAAATATATACGACAAAGCCCCTCGCGAAAAAATTTTCACTTTTATCTTGATATGGATTGGCGGTGTCCTGTATCCACCTGTAAGAGAAAAATAATTGATGACTCAGCGATGAGACTTCAACGAAATTTTTTTCAAGGAGAAAAAGGAAAATCCAAAGTGAGACGAAGACTGATTTTCCTGAAGAAACCAACTAACTGATTGCCCACCACCCGAACGGGGAGTGATGGAACGATGGCACTTTTCCCATCATGACATTCCCTATTCCCCGACTTCATTTTTAAAATACGTATTTCATCATTCCGCTCCCGCCCACGCTTCTCCCGCTCCCCTTGCAGGCTCTCATTCACGCTGAATATTTTTACAGGAACAAATCAAAATACTTTTTAAAAGGAGTTGATATAACTCATGGGTAGTTCGCCCAGTGCATCCAAGAGCGCCTCCGGTGTGGCACAGTCCAATGGACGTGAAACCGGAGACGCTGATGGTAGTGGCAATGGTAATGGAAACAGTAATGGCAATGGCAATAATTCGAAGACCCTCACGGCTGTAAAAAAAGTGAAGCCCCGGTGCCGAACGCTCGGACCCGTAGCCAACCTTGAAGAGCACGTTAAATCCGACTGGTGGCGTCGCGTTTTTAACTCGCTCTATCTCAAAACTGATGGCGACGTGGTGGAGGATGATGCCATCACTCGCGATGAAATCACCAGTTTTCTCCAGATTCTGAGCACCCCGCCAGCGGATGCCATAATTCTTGACCTCTGCTGTGGACAGGGGCGTCATTCCCTCGAGCTCGCCCGCCGAGGATATAAGAATGTCCACGGAATTGATCGCTCACGTTATCTCATCCAGAAAGCCAAGACACGTGTGCGCAAGGAGGGGCTTGACATCCGTTTCCGCGAGGGCGATGCGCGCAAGATTGATTATCCCGCCGACACCTTTGACATCGTTCTTATCCTTGGCAACTCGTTTGGATATTTTGAGACTGTGAATGACGACCTGCGCGTTTTGAAGGAGGTCTTCAGGGTGCTCAAACCGTGGGGGCGCATCCTGATTGATGTTGCTGACGGCGCTTATATCAAGTCCACCTATGACCCGCGCTCCTGGGAGTGGATAGGTGACAAATACTTCGTTTGCCGCGAACGCTCACTGTCGCTTGACAATCAACGCCTCATCAGCCGTGAAATCATCACACACGTTGAGAAGGGGGTTATCGAAGACCAGTTTTACGCCGAGCGCCTTTATGATAAGGAAGCCCTGACAAATCTATTTTCAAACGCGAAGTTCTCTGACGTTGTTTTTCATGGCACACTGACGCCGGATTCCCAGAGAAATCAGGACCTGGGAATGATGGCACAGCGCCTGATTGTTTCCTCGGTTGTCAAGAAGGAATGGACGACACTTAAACCCAAGCGCGGGGAGCAGAAAAAGAATGTCGCCGTCCTTCTTGGAGACCCCTCAAAGCCCGACCCCCTGAAGCCCGGCTCCACCTTCGATGATGACGACCTCTATACCATCGACCAACTGAAGTCAGCCCTCCGAAATGCGGAGGATTATAATGTCGTTTACCTGTCCAGTCACAACACACTTGTCTCCGACCTCATGAAACTAAAAGGGAAGGTGGATTACGTCGTCAACCTCTGCGATGAGGGATTTCTAAACGATGCCCGCAAAGAGCTTCACGTGCCGGCAATGCTTGAAGTCCTTGACATCCCTTACACCGGCTCAAATCCGCAATGCCTTGCCTTCTGCTATGACAAATCATTAGTGCGCGGTATCGCAAGCGAAATGCAAATCCCTGTACCGGAGGCATTTTTCATCAAACCAGAGGACTCCATTTTCGAGTTGCGCGACGTTCCAAGTGTATTCCCGGTCATAGTCAAACCGAACTTCGGGGATTCATCCTTCGGCATTACACAGAAAAGCGTTGCCTATTCACTTGAAGAGATGGTCAGCGCCGTCACGGATATAAGGGGCAAGTTCGGTTATGAAAAGCCGATACTGGTTGAGAGATTTCTAAATGGCAAGGACTTGAGTGTCGGGATAATCGGCAATCCGCCTGAATCCTATGTCGTTCTGCCCATAATTGAAGAAGATTACTCGGAACTTCCGCCTGACCTGCCGCGGATTTGCGGGTATGAGGCAAAATGGATGCCAGAATCACCTTACAGCAAGCTCAAATCTATCCCTGCGAATCTCCCACCCGACACGGAGAAATTCATTGTTGACTGTTGCCTGAAACTCTTTGAGCGGCTTGAATGCAGAGATTATTGCCGATTTGACTGGCGGCTTGACGAGATGGGAAATCCATATCTCCTTGAAGTCAATCCCAATCCCGGCTGGTGCTGGGATGGGCATCTTGCAAAAATGGCGTCTCAGGCGTTTATTTCTTATTCGGAGATGGTCAAGCTAATCCTGCAGGCGGCAGAGCAACGTCTTAAACTCACAGATGACCACTTCGGCACCATAGAGCTCCTGAACGCCCAAACCCTTGCACAAGTCTGACCAGTCTGACAAGTCAGACAGGTCCGACATGTCCGAAAAAATGCCCCTCAGGAAACCATTCCCTGAGGGGTATATATGTAGCCCGCCTCTTTGATGCGGCGGACAACTTCCTTAAGACGCTCAACGCTCACCGTCAGGGCAATCCGCAAATATCCTTCCCCATGCTCGCCGAAGCCGCGACCGGGCGTAATCAGCACGCCCGTTTTTTGCAACAGCTCCAGCGCAAATGGGATGGATTCCTTACCTTTCACCGGCACTGGCAGCCACACAAAGAATGTGCCCCTTGATGGCTTGACGCTCCAGCCCAGTTCTTTCAGCCCGTTGACAACCACATCCCGACGCTCCTGATAGAGTCGATTCATTTTTTGAATAAAGACGGTGCCGTTTTTCAGCGCCTTCACGGCGGCAAACTGTATTGGCTTGAAGACACCCATGTCCACATTGGAAATCAGCCGTGAAAGGGCATCAATGACATGGCGATTACCCGCAACCCATGCGCATCTCCAGCCGGTCATGTTGAACAGCTTGGACATGGAATGAAATTCCACGCCGACATCCTTTGCCCCCGGTATCTGAAGGAATGACAGAGGTTTTTCATCATCAAAGACCATCATGTTGTAAGGGGCGTCATAAGCTACGATTATCTCAAATTTTTTGGCGAACTGCACAACGTCCTTGAGAAAATCCTGCGTGGCGACGGCGGCGGTTGGATTGTTGGGGTAGTTGAGGAGCATGAGTTTGGCACGCCTTGCAATCTTTGATGGGATTTGTGTCAAGTCGGGGAGAAATTGATTCTTCTCAAGGAGCGGCATGTATTCAACCTTTGCATCGGCAAGAATCATGCCGGGGATATATGCCGGGTAGCAGGGGTCTGGACAGAGAATCACCTCACCCGGATTGACAAGTGCGAGAGGGAGTCGCCCCACACCACTTTTTGAGCCGACGAGGGAGAGGATTTCAGGTCCGGGCTCAAGGGCGACGCCAAAGTTATCCCTGTAGAAATCCGCAATCGCCTTGAGATATTCCGTCATTCCCTTGAAAGAGGGATAGTGGTGATTTGCAGAGTTGGTTGCCGTGCGGGAGAGTTCGGCGATAATGTCGGGAGGCGTCCCCTCATCGGGGTCGCCCTGTCCGAGACTGATGACATCGACCCCGCGCGCCTGCACAGCAGTCTTGTCCGCATCCAGCTTGTCAAAGAGATAGACCGGAAGATGTCCGAGCCGCTCCGCCGCCTTTATTTCCATGGCAAACAACCCTCCTCCTCTTTTTTTCTAAATCGCAGAGGCATTAAAGGATGTTCAAAGGGTGGAAATGCCGGAGACCGGAATCGAACCGGTACGGGGCTAATGCTCCGAGGGATTTTAAGTCCCTTGTGTCTGCCAGTTCCACCACTCCGGCGTAAAATATTTGGAGGCGACGAGCGGATTTGAACCGCTGAATAGAGGTTTTGCAGACCTCCGCCTTGCCACTTGGCTACGTCGCCTCACATAAAGTGGATGACTACTAATTATGTTTCATTCGTGTCAAGTGTTTCTTAGAATTTCACGCAGAGCACGCAGAGTTCGCGGAGATTATTTCTATTTATTCTATCTGCGCTCTCTGCGTTCTCCGCGAGATCTATTATTTTGGCGTTTTGAATCTCACAAGTGCCTGGCAGATGTTATCGATGATGTGGTCAACCCTTGAGACGGGTATGGTGTATTGGTTACACATGATGGAAAAGACCCAGCGGTCGCCATTCAGGTCATCGAGGTAACCGGAGAGAGAGCGCACGTTTGCGATGAAGCCTGTCTTGGCGTGCACGTTATTTTTTGCGGGCGGTTCGTTCATGCGTCCGCCGATAGTGCCATCCACTCCCGCAATGGCAAGCGAGTCATAGAATGCCTCAAAATCAGGTCGTGTCGCCATGTATTGCAGGATATGCTGTGTCTGGCGGGGCTGGACGAGGTCACAGCGCGATAATCCCGAGCCGTCGTACATGCGGATGCTGTCCACGTCTGGCACGCCGATATTTTTCAGAAAGTCCTTCACCGCGAGCGCCCCCGCTTTAAAGCTCCCTTCGCTGCGGAAACGCCGACCGAGCGTCTTGAGAAACATATCGGCGTAAAAATTCTGGCTGGGCTTGTTCACGATTTTGATAATCTCTGAGAGAGGCGGGGAGACATGGACGTAAAGGAGGCGGGCATTGCGGAGCAAATGTTCCTTCTCTGCATCGCTGAATGTGTCCAGGTCGGCGGCGCTCCCGCTGACGCTTATGCCCTCGCTCGTGAGGGAGTCCCGAAAGAGCGTGGCGGCGTAAAGTGTTGGATTGAAAACGCACCCCCTGTCTCGCCAGCGCCTTCCGCTAATTGGGATATGCCCGAAAATGCGGACGTTGTTATTATCCATCCCGCGGCTGAAATCAATATGCCTGCGCGCACCTGCAACGGTTGTTATCACGTCATTCTGGAAGGTCACATAGTTTATCGGCGGGGCAGTGACCAGTAGCGCCTTTGCTCCCACGGACTCCCCGGGATATATTGTCATGTCGTAGAGGTTATCATTTATGGAAAGGGCGGAAGACGGAGCGGCATACCAGTAAGGCATCTCGTCAAACTCCCATGAGTCCGCGATATCGTTGTCCACGAAATAATCATCATCGCCGATGATGTTCCCCTCGATGGATTTTATGCCCTTTTCGCGAAGAGCCGAAACCCATTCCTTCATAATCATGTCCGTTGTGATGGTGCCCTTGCGGTAGCGTCCTGAGATAGAGGGGTCGCCCTTGCCCTGAATGATGATATCGCCATGCAGGACGCCATCCCTGCTGATTTCACCCGTGTGAATGATGTGGGTTTCAAATCGGAAGTCCTTTCCGAGGAGGCAGAAGGCGGCGGTTGTGGTATATAGTTTCATGTTAGATGCGGGCATGAAGTTGCGCCCCGCATTCAGGGCGAGAAGCGGCACAGGCGTGCCGAGGCGTCTGATTTCCATGCCCCAGAAGGCATTTTGGGTCTCAGGCGCGTCAATATAGGAAAGGATTTCCGCCTTCAGTTTTTTCTCCGCATCGCATTGGCTTGGTGGTTTTGTTTTCAGCGCTGAACAATGGGCGAGCAGAAACGCCAGCAAAAAAATCCCCGCTCTCATCCATACCGAAGTTTTTAAACCGCTCTTTTCCATAAATTTCTCACTTTCTCCATGTAGGTGTAAAAAACGGGCGTTATATAGAGGGTGAGGAATTGGGATAGGACCAAGCCGCCAACGATGGCAAGTCCAAGCGGACGGCGGGCACTGCCGCTGGTACCAATGCCAAGGGCGATGGGAAGTGCGCCCATCATTGCCGCCATGGTGGTCATCATGATGGGACGGAAACGAATCAGACATCCTTTAACAATGGCTTTCTCCAGAGTTTTCCCCTCATCGCGCTGTGCGGCGATGGCGAAGTCAATCATCATGATGGCGTTTTTCTTGACGATGCCCACCAGCATGATGATGCCCACAATGGAATAAAGATTCAGGTCCATTTTGAATAACCAGAGGGTGAGTAGTGCGCCGACGCCGGCGGAGGGCAATCCTGTCAGAATCGTCAAGGGATGTATGAAACTTTCATAGAGAATCCCGAGGACGAT
>Ga0172362_10001651_pt1 | contig 19163 bp, 22 predicted proteins | sample LakKivs1_kivu2a2_FD_114534 | JGI IMG/M metagenome (GOLD analysis project Ga0172362, IMG submission 114534) | Sediment microbial communities from Lake Kivu, Rwanda - Sediment s1_kivu2a2 | ecosystem: Environmental > Aquatic > Freshwater > Lake > Sediment | place: Rwanda: Western Province, Lake... | reverse complement strand
TGCGCTTTGAGCGGCTCACGGGGGGGAGTTCCGCTTTTAGACTCCCGGAAATGTCAAACTGCTGCTGCCTCCCCGGCAAAGCCGGGGGGACTCCCTTGCTGGTCTAGACAACACAAGGACGTTGGGTAGTCGAGGCCGCTGGCCCGAGCGGTTGAAATGCCCCCGCTGCGTGGTAGGTCGAGCGCGGGCGTCGTGCGGCGCGATCGGTGACCGCCCCCGTCCCTCCCCGTTTCCGTGCGGATGTCATCCCAGCAGCTGTCGAGCCTAGGGCGAACGATCGTCGACGCACTCGTGCGTGCAGACCTCGTCACCCTCGCAGGACCGGCGGACACCGCGGCAAAGGCGATCGCGGACGAGGTCGAGGCCTACCAGAAGGCGGCGGCGAAGCTCGGGGCCGACGCCGAGCGCCTGGCCGACGACCACCTGCGTCAGCTGCGTGCCGGCAGCGCCGGCATCGACCGCCACCGGGTCGTGCAGATGATCCGCACCAAGCTCGCCGAGGAGCGGGGCCTCCCCGTCTGACCATGGGCCTCAGCGAGTCCCTTTCGTCCCACCTCGCCCACAAGGCGATCGAGGCGCTCCGCAAGTCGGGAGCTACGATCCGCAACGACCGCCTGGCGCTGGCCGAAGTCAAGAAGGCCCTCGCCCGGGCGCTCGACCGCGACCCGCGAATCGACGAGGTAGTCGCACGGCGCATCGCGTCGTTGAGTCGACCGGTCCCCGTCGGCAGCGCGGAGTACGAGGTCCTACACCGCCAGTACTACGAGCAGGAGATCGCCAAGAACCGTCGTTGAAGAAGCGCCGGTCGGTCTCTTGACACCCATTCGGTCGTGGTTACTTCCGCTGCCGTCTTGGTAGGGTCTTTGCGATCCGCCCGGGGCGAGCTTCGACCACTACCGAGCAAGATCCGATTCCTCGCGAATCACGTTGAAAGGAGAGGGAACTAGATGAAGATCCGACCGTTGCAGGACCGCGTCATCGTCAAGCGGGTCGCGGAGGAGGAGAAGTCGAAGGGTGGCATCATCATCCCCGACACGGCGAAGGAGAAGCCGCAGGAGGGGAAGGTCATCGCCGCCGGCAAGGGCAAGGTCGGCGACGACGGCAAGGTTCGCCCGCTCGACGTCAAGGCCGGCGACCGCATCCTCTTCGGCAAGTACTCCGGCACCGAGATCAAGATCGACGGCGAGGAGCACCTCATCCTGCGCGAGGACGACATCCTCGGCGTCCTCGAGTGACGTCGGACCGATACCGTCTCCCGACAGCGCGTCATCTGACAAAATAGAACAAAAGCAGGAGGAATTCAGGAATGGGAGCCAAGATCGTTCGCTTCGGCAGCGACGCCCGCGAGAAGGTCCTGCACGGCGTGAACATTCTCGCCGATGCGGTCACCGTGACCCTCGGACCCAAGGGCCGTAACGTCGTTCTCGAGAAGTCGTTCGGCGCACCGAACATCACCAAGGACGGCGTCACCGTCGCCAAGGAAGTCGAGCTCGAGGACAAGTTCGAGAACATGGGCGCGCAGATGGTGAAGGAGGTCGCTTCCAAGACCTCCGACGTCGCCGGCGACGGCACCACCACCGCGACCGTTCTCGCCCGCTCGATCTTCGTCGAGGGTGCCAAGATGGTCGCCGCGGGTCACGACCCGATGTCGATCAAGCGCGGCATCGACAAGGCCGTGAAGCACGTGATCGCCGAGCTCAAGGGTCTGTCGAAGCCCACCAAGGATCAGCGCGAGATCGCGCAGGTCGGGACGATTTCCGCCAACAACGACCCCACCATCGGCGGCATCATCGCCGAGGCGATGGACAAGGTCGGCAAGGACGGCGTCATCACGGTCGAGGAGGCCAAGGGCCTCGACACCACTCTCGAGGTCGTCGAGGGCATGCAGTTCGACCGCGGCTACCTGTCGCCGTACTTCGTGACCGACCCCGACCGCATGGAGTGCGTGCTCGAGGACGCGCTCGTCCTGATCCACGAGAAGAAGGTCAGCAACATGAAGGACCTTCTACCGATCCTCGAGCAGATCGCGAAGACCGGCAAGCCGTTCGTTCTCCTCGCCGAGGACGTCGACGGCGAGGCGCTGGCGACGCTCGTCGTCAACAAGATCCGCGGCACGCTGCACTGCGCCGCGGTCAAGGCGCCGGGCTTCGGTGACCGTCGCAAGGCCATGCTGGAGGACATCGCGATCCTCACCGGCGGCCGCGTGATCGCCGAGGAGCTGGGCCTCAAGCTCGAGAACGTCACGCTGAGCGACCTCGGCAAGGCGAAGCGGATCGTCGTCGACAAGGACAACACGACGATCATCGACGGCGCCGGCAAGAAGGCCGAGATCCAGGGCCGCGTGCAGCAGATCCGCGCGCAGGTCGAGGAGACCACGTCGGACTACGACCGCGAGAAGCTCCAGGAGCGCCTGGCCAAGCTGATCGGCGGCGTGGCCGTCATCCGCGTCGGTGCCGCCACCGAGGTCGAGATGAAGGAGAAGAAGGCCCGCGTCGAGGACGCGCTGCACGCGACCCGTGCGGCCGTCGAGGAGGGCATCGTCCCGGGCGGCGGCGTCGCGCTGCTGCGCACGTCGACGACGCTCGACAAGCTGGGCGACGTTCCCGCGGAGGAGAAGGTCGGCGTCAACATCGTGCGTCGCGCCTGCGAGGACCCGATGCGCTGGATCTCGGCGAACGCGGGCCAGGAGCCGTCGATCGTCCTCGACCGTGTCCGCAACGGCAAGGGATCGTTCGGCTTCAACGCGGCGACCGAGGAGTACGAGGACCTGATCAAGGCCGGCATCATCGACCCGACCAAGGTCGTGCGCACGGCGTTGCAGAACGCCTCGTCGGTCGCGGGCCTGCTGCTCACCACCGAGGCGATGATCGCCGAGAAGCCCGAGGAGAAGGGCGCGGCTGGTGGCGCCGGCATGCACGGCGGCATGGGCGGCATGGGTGGCATGGGCGGCATGATGTAAGTCGTCCAGGTCACCGCCGGATCCCGCACGGGGAGCCGGTTGGAATGCGAGAGGGCGCGGCGACTTCGGTCACCGCGCCCTTTTCGCTGCGCGATGGGCGGCTCACCGCCGCGATCCTCGCAAGCCACCATCGCGGCGCACGGCCGGTGGGGAGGGCGACGCGACATCTCCCGCGAGAGCGCGGGGGCCGGGCGCCATCCGAGCGTGGATGCGCCGGCGGAAACAGGCGATTGACTTCGGATGTGGTGCTCACTAGGGTCAGGCCCACCCCGCGCTCTTGATTCCACGGCACTTTCCGCGACCTGACCGGGCGATCGGCTCGATCATCCCATGTTCGACTCACTATCCGACAAGCTCGAGGGCGTCTTCCGGCGGATCCGTGGAACCGGAAAGCTGACCGAGGCCAACATCGAGGAGGCGATGCGCGACGTGCGCATGGCGCTGCTCGAGGCCGATGTCCACTTCCAGGTCACCAAGTCCTTCATCGAGAAGGTCCGCGAGCGCGCGCTCGGACAGGAGGTCCTGCGCAGCCTCTCGCCCGAGCAGCACCTCATCAAGATCGTCCACCAGGAGCTCGTGGGCGTCATGGGCGGCGCGGCCGGCAAGCTCGACCTCTCGGGCGACGTGCCGGCGGTGGTCATGCTCGTCGGGCTCCAGGGCTCCGGCAAGACCACCACGGCGGCGAAGCTCGCGAAGCACCTGATCGACGCGCGAAAGCGCAGGCCGTACCTGGTCCCGCTCGACCTCTCCCGTCCGGCCGCGATCCAGCAGCTGAAGACGCTGGCGAGCCAGGTCGGAAGCGGCTGCGGCGTGCACGACACGCCCGAGCAGGGCGGCGATCCCGTCCGGATCGCGCGCGACGCGATCACGAAGGCACGCAACGCGGGCTTCGAGACCGTGATCCTCGACACCGCCGGCCGGCTCGCGATCGACGAGCTTCTGATGGGCGAGCTGCGCGCCGTCCGCGACGCAGTCAAGCCGCGCCAGACGATCTTCGTCGCCGACGCGATGACCGGCCAGGACGCGGTCGCGGTCGCTGGCGGGTTCCGCGACGGCGTCGGCATCGATGGCGTCGTGCTGTCCAAGATGGAGGGCGACGCCCGCGGCGGCGCGGCCCTGTCGATCTATGCCACGGTGCAGAAGCCGCTGCTCTTCGTGGGCGTCGGCGAGAAGCTCGACGCGCTCGAGGTCTTCCACCCGGACCGGGTCGCTTCGCGAATCCTGGGCATGGGCGACATGCTGTCGCTCATCGAGAAGGCCCAGTCGGCCTACGACCAGAAGCAGGCCGAGCAACTCCAGGCGAAGCTCAAGAAGGATACGTTCACGCTCGAGGACTTCCGCGACCAGCTGCGCACGGTCAAGAAGATGGGGTCGGTCGCTGACCTGATCGGCATGATCCCGGGCATGAAGCGCTTCGCCGGCGGCAACGAGCTGGCGGGCGCCGACGACGAGCTCAAGCGCATCGAGGCGATCATCAACTCGATGACCAGGCAGGAGCGCCGCGATCACCTGATCCTCAACGGCAGCCGCCGCAAGCGCATCGCCATCGGCAGCGGGACCAGCGTCGCCGAGGTGAACAAGTTCCTCAAGCAGTACCAGCAGGCCAAGAAGATGATGAAGTCCTTGAGCCGGGGCGCCGGCAAGGGGCTTCTTGCCCAGCTGCAGGGCGGGCGTTAACAAGAACGGTTCCGGGCTGGATGCCCGGGCCATCCTGGTACCCGCCGCGGTGCCGGGCCGGAGCTCGAGTTCGGGCGAGCCACGATCGACCTACCAGGACGCAAGGAGAAGCTGATGGCAACGAGAATCCGCCTGACCCGGCACGGGAGCAAGAAGCACCCGTTCTATCGCGTGGTTGCGGCCACGACCGAGGCGCCCCGCGATGGCCGCTTCATCGAGCAGCTGGGGCACTACGACCCGACGCGCGAGCCGGCGATCATCAACCTGAAGCTCGACAAGATCGAGACCTGGGTGCGCCACGGTGCGCTGCCCACCCCGACCGTCGCCCGTCTCATGAAGAAGGCTGGCTGGAAGGGCCTGAGCGAGTCCGCCAAGGCCTCCGAGAGCTGACCATGAGAGAGCTGGTCGAGATGCTGGCGAAACACCTCGTCAACCACCCGGACAAGGTCGAAGTGAAGGAGACGATCGGCGACACGGCCTCCGTCATCGAGCTCCGGGTGGCAGTCGAGGATCTCGGCAGGATCATCGGCAAGCAGGGCCGGACGGCCAAGTCGATTCGCACCCTGGTCAACGCAGCCGCCTCGCGCCTGAACCGCAAGGTCGTCCTCGAGATCATCGAAGACAAGTAAGCGTCACGCAGATTTCCACGACCGCCCCCCCTCCTGAAGCTGCCTCCAGCCTCCCCGTCGGGAAGCTCGTCGCCGGTCACGGCGTGCGCGGCCTGGCGCGGGTGAAGCCGTTCAACCCGACCTCGCCCACGCTGACGACCTGCAAGCAGGTCTGGCTCGTCCACGAGCGCTCGGGCAGGCGTACGTCGTTCCGCATCCGCGAGAACCGTCGCCACAAGGGCCACTTCCTGCTCGGGTTCGAAGGCATCGACTCGCTGACCGCCCTCGAGCCCTGGATCGGCAGCTTCGTCGAGGCGGACACCGATCTGGTCCCCACCGCGGCAGCAGGCGAGGTCTACCACTTCGAGGTCGTCGGCCTCGAGGTCCGGACCGTCACGGGCGAGACCCTGGGGACCGTGACCGAGGTCATGGCGCTGCCCGCCCAGGACGTCTGGGTGATCCACAGCCGGGGCCACGCTGACGGCAAGCCGCGCGAGATCCTGCTGCCCGCGGTCGAACCTGTCGTGCGCGAGATCGATCTCGCCGCCCGGGTCGCGATCGTCGACCCACCGCCAGGACTCATCGATCCCTGACGCCCGGGCCATGCGCATCGACGTCCTGACGATCTTCCCCGAGTACTTCTCCGGGGTCCTGTCGACGAGCCTGCTCGGCAAGGCGGTCGCTCGTGGCACGCTCGAGGTGCACCTCCACCAGCTGCGGGACTGGACCACAGACAAGCACCGGACCGTCGACGACACACCCTACGGCGGCGGGCACGGCATGGTCATGAAGATCGAGCCGCTGGCGCTGGCACTCGAGGCGATCAGCCCGCCTGGCGCCCACCGCGTGCTGTTCAGCGCGCGCGGCCACCGCTTCACGCAGGCGGTCGCGCACCGGCTCGCCGGGCTGCCCTCGCTGGTTCTGGTCTGCGGCCGGTACGAGGGTGTGGACGAGCGGATCGGCTCGTTCATCGACGAGCAGCTCTGCATCGGCGACTACGTGCTGTCCGGTGGCGAGGCCGCCGCGGCAGTCGTCATCGAGGCGGTCTCGCGCCTGATCCCGGGGGTGATCGGCAACGAGGGTTCGCTGCACGAGGAGTGCTTCGCCGCGGGGCTGCTCGAGTACCCGCAGTACACGCGCCCGGAGGTGTTCCGCGAGCAGCGCGTGCCCGACGTCCTGCTGTCGGGGAACCACGCCGAGATCGCGCGCTGGCGGCGAGCGCAGGCCGAGGCCGCGACGACCGAGCGCCGGCCCGACATGCTCACCGGCAGCGGCGCGCCTGCCGACTCGGCTCCGGCGTCAGAGCCGGTAAATCCGAAGAAAAACCAGTGAAATCGAGCCTTTATCTGGCGCTCGTGCACCACCCCGTGCTCGACCGGCAGGGCGCGACCGTCACCACGTCGATCACCAACATGGACGTGCACGACATCGCGCGCACCGGCCGGACCTTCGGTGTTCGCCGCTTCTACGTGGTGCACCCCGTGCCGGGCCTCCGATCGCTGGCGGAGCGCATCGTCGAGCACTGGCGAAGTGGGTACGGAAGTCGTTACAACCCCTCCCGCCACGATGCGCTGGGACGTGTGGAGGTCGAGTCCGACCTCGACCACGTCATCGCCGCGGTGGAGCAGGACAGCGGCCGCATGCCGCGCCTGGTCGCCACCACGGCGCGCGAGCGTCCCGGGGCAATGCGCTACGACGAACTGGCAAGTCTCCTGGCGGAGGGCGAGGACGCCTGGCTGCTGCTTTTTGGAACGGGATACGGTATGTGCGACGAGGTCTTCGATCGCTGCGAGGCACACCTCGAGCCGGTTCACGGCGTCGACGGGTACAATCACCTCTCCGTGCGATCGGCGGCTGCCGTGATCCTCGACCGCCTGACACGTCCGCGCTGAGTCGCCGGATCCAGACCTGCCTATAAGGAACTTTCGAGATGAACGTCATCGACGCAATCGAAGCCGAACAGCTGCGCAGCGACATCCCCGCCTTCCGGCCGGGCGACACCGTCCGCGTCCACGTGAAAGTGGTCGAGGGCGAGAAGGAGCGCATCCAGGTGTTCGAGGGTGCCGTCCTGCGACGCAGCAACGGCGGCATCCGCGAGACGTTCACCGTGCGCAAGGTGTCGTACGGCGTCGGCGTCGAGCGCACGTTCCCGGTGCACTCGCCGCGCATCGACAAGGTCGAGCTCACCACGCGCGGCAAGGTCCGGCGCGCGAAGCTGTACTACCTGCGCGAGCTCTCCGGCAAGGCGGCGCGCATCAAGGAGGTCGGGGCGCGGCGGTGAGCCCCGAGCGCGCGTCCGGTCCGGTCGCCGACGCGGGCGATTCCGGCGAGCGCTTCAAGCACGAGATCGCAGCGGACGTCGCGATCAGTGGCCGCATCTCCTTTCCCGGCAACGCACGCATCGATGGGCGCCTCACGGGTGAGGTTCGCGCCGACGCGCTCCTGGTCGTCGGCCCCACGGCGCACCTGCGCGCCGACGTGCGGGCGCAGTGCCTCGTCCTCTTCGGCACCATCGAGGGCAGCGTGTGCCAGAGCGACAGCGTCGAGCTGAAGCCGGGCAGCAGGCTCATCGGCGGGCTCGAGGCGGAGCGCGTCGTCGTTCACGCGGGCGCCCTCTTCGAGGGCCGCTGCTCCATCGGCAAGCGATCGCCGGCCCAGGCCGTAGCGCAGTCCGCCAGGCACGCGAAGGCGCGCGAAGCCTGAGCGACGCGCGCCGATCGTCGAGAACGTCACCGCAGCCCGAGCGCGGACACCACCCCGAGCGACGCCTCGGCGAAGTTCATCGTGTACAGGTGCACGCCCGGGGCACCGGCACGGCGTAGCTGCTCGCACAGCCTGGTCGCGACATCGACGCCGATCTGGCGGCGCGCGGCGACATCGTTGCCCGCCTTCTCGAGCCGGGTGCGAATCTCGTCGGGGAACTCGGTCGCATTCGCCGCCGACATGCGTGCGACACCCTCTGCGTTGGTGGGCGGCATGATCCCGGGGATCACCGGCGTGCGCACGCCGCGCTTCGCGAGCTCCTCCACGAAGCGCTCGTAGTGCTCGACGCGAAAGAAGAACTGGGTGATCGCGAAGTCGGCCGCGGCGAGCTTCGCCGCGTGGTGCGCGAGGTCGTCCTCCCGGCTGCTCGCCCGCGGGTGGCCCTCGGGATGCGCCGCCACGCCCACCGAGAACGGCCCTCGCTGGCGCACCAGCTCGGCGAGGTCGATCGCATGGTGGAAATGGCCGGTCGGCACGTCCACCGTGCCCTCGGGCAGGTCGCCGTGCAGGACGAGGAGGTTCTCGATGCCGTCGTCCCGGTAGCGGTCGATGATCGTCGTGATCTCTTCCCGCGTGTGCGCGACGCACGTCAGGTGCGGCATCCCCGTGATGTGCAGGCCATGCTGGATGCGCGACACCACCTCGGCCGTCGGGCCGCGCGTCGATCCACCTGCACCGTAGGTCACCGACATGAAGCTCGGCCGCAGCCGGGCGAGGCGCTCGAGCGCGCGCTCCAGGCGCTCGTTTCCAGCCGGGTCGCGGGGCGCGGAGAACTCGAACGAGAGGGTGGGTCCGGCAGCTATGAGGTCGGCGATCTTCGCCATCGGGTGATCCTGTAGGACGGGCGCGACGCGGTAAAGGGCCTCAGCGCGGCGCGGGTGGCACGGGAAGGAACTGCGCGGGTGGCACGGGAAAGACATGACATGCGACCGCGTGCGTCGCATCGCCGTCGAGGGCGGGACGATCGACCCTGCAGCGATCCTCCGCAAAGGCGCAGCGGGGATGGAACGGGCAGCCCGGCGGCGGTGCGATCGGGCTCGGCACGTCTCCCGCAAGGGCCATGCGCTGTGCGCGGTTCGCGGGGTCCGGCTCGGGGACGGCCGACAACAGCGCCCGCGTGTAGGGATGGCGCGGCTCCTCGAGCAGGCGCGCGGTCGACCCGATCTCGACCACGCGGCCGAGGTACATGACCGCGATGCGATGGCTCAGGTGCGCGACCACCCGCAGGTCGTGCGCGACGAAGAAGTAGGCGAGCGCGTGCTTCTGCTGCAGATCGGCGAGCAGGTTGATGACCTGCGCCTGCACCGACACGTCGAGCGCGGAGACCGGCTCGTCGCAGACGACGAAGCGCGGCCCGACCGCCAGCGCGCGCGCGATGCCGATCCGCTGGCGCTGCCCGCCGCTGAACTCGTGCGGGTAGCGGCCGGCGTGCTCCGGCCGCAGCCCGACCTCCAGCAGCAGCCGTTCGACCTCCGCCCGCTTCGCCGCGCCGCGCGCGAGGTCGTGGATCTCGAGTCCCTCGGCGACGATCGCGCCGACCTTCATGCGCGGATCGAGCGAGCCGTACGGGTCCTGGAAGACGATCTGCATCTCACGCCGCAGGCGTCGCAGCTCGCGCGCCGGCAGCGCGCCGAGATCGCGACCATCGAAGGTGACCGTGCCCGACGTCGGCTCGATCAGGCGCAGCAGGAGGCGGCCGAGGGTCGACTTGCCGCAGCCCGACTCTCCCACCACGCCGAGCGTCTCGCCCTCGTGCACGACGAGGCTCACGTCCTCGACCGCATGCACGACCTCGCGTTTTCCGCCGAGAAGACCGCCGCCCGAACGGAAGTGCTTGACGAGGCCCCGCGCCTCGACGAGCGGGCGACCGGTCGGTCGCGCCGTGCGCTCGGTGCTCACGATGGGCCGCCCCCGTGCAGCGGGAAGTGGCACGCGACCGAGCGCTGCGCGGAGACGGGGTGCAGCGCCGGGTCGTCCTGCGCGCAGCGCTCCGCCGCGCGCGCGCAGCGGTCGCGGAACCGGCACCCCGACGGCAGCGCCAGCAGGTCGGGCACCCGGCCTGGAATGGCCGTGAGACGCCGGGCACGGTGCTCCAGCCGCGGCAGCGACGCGAGCAGAGCCTGCGCGTAGGGGTGCGCGGGTGCCGAGAACAACGCGCCGGCGGGTGCCTGCTCGACGATCCGCCCTGCGTACATGATCGCCACCTCGTCGGCCTCCGCCGCGACCACGCCGAGGTCGTGCGTGATCAGCAGCAGGCTCATGCCGAGCCGGTCCTTGAGGTCGCGCAGCAGATCGAGGATCTGCGCCTGGATCGTGACGTCGAGCGCGGTGGTCGGCTCGTCCGCGATCAGCAACGCCGGCTCGCAGGAGATCGCCATCGCGATCATCACCCGCTGCTTCATCCCGCCCGACATCTGGTGCGGGTACGAGCGCGCGCGGCGCTCGGCGTCGGGGATCTCGACCAGGCGCAGCAGGTCGACGGCCCCGGCCCACGCGTCGCTCCGCGACAGCCCGCGGTGCAGGCGCAAGGCCTCGGCCACCTGCGCGCCGACGGTGAACACCGGATTCAGGGACGTCGACGGCTCCTGGAAGATCATCGCGATGCGCGCTCCGCGAAGCCGTCGCATGTCGGCCTCGGGCAGCGCGAGCAGATCGCGGCCCTCGAAGCGGATCGTACCGGAGCGGAGACGCGCGTTTCCGTCGAGAAGGCGCAGGATCGCGAGTGAAGTGACGCTCTTGCCGCAGCCGGACTCGCCGACCAGCCCGAGCGTCGCGCCGGGAGCGATCGTGAAGCTCACGCCGTCGATCGCGCGTACCGTGCCGCGCGGGGTCTCGAACTCCACGACGAGGTCGCGCACCTCGAGCAGCGGCGCCGCACCGGGCACGAGATGCGCCGCCCTCGTCACGGGCGCGCCTCCGCGCGCGGGTCGAGGCGATCGCGCAGCTGGTCGCCGAGGAAGTTGAAGGCCATCGTGGTGACCGCGATGCACACCCCCGGCGCGAGGATCCACGGGTACTTGTCGAGGTTCGTCAGGTTGTTCGCGTCCTTCAACAGCGAGCCCCAGCTCGTGCTCGGCTCCTGGATGCCGAGGCCGAGCAGCGACAGCGCGCTCTCCCCGAGAATGAACCCCGGGATCGCGAGCGTCGCCGCGACGGTCGTGTAACCGAGCGTCGCGGGAATGACGTGACGAATGATGGTGCGCGCGCGACCGGCGCCGAGCGCGCGCGCCCCCTGCACGTACTCGAGCTCGCGGATCGACGTCACCATGCCGCGAATCACGCGCGCGAAGCCGGCCCAGCGGATGAAGCTCATCAGCACGACGATGAGCACGAAGGTCTGTGCCGACGACAGCCCCGGCGGAATCACCGCTGCGAGTGCCAGCAGGAAGTAGAACGACGGCAGCGCCATCATCACCTCGCAGAGGCGCATCAGCAGGTTGTCGGTGCGGCCGCCGAAGTAGCCGGCAACGACGCCGACCAGCGTACCGATACCGAGGCTGATCACGACGCCGACGACGCCGACCGAGAGGCTGATGCGTGCGCCGTACACGAGCCGCGAGAACAGGTCGCGTCCGAGCGCGTCGCTGCCGATCAGAAAGAAGTGCTGTGCCGGGTCGGCCGTCGTCAGCAGGTGGCCGCGCGTGAAGAAGCCGAGCGCGATGCGGCGCCCGCGGTCGGTCTCGTAGCGGCGGCGCAGGCTGTCGACCATGCGCTGCGGGTGCACGTAGAGCAGCCCCTCCGACGCCCACGCCGACGGCGGCGCAACGTGGAGCCGCATCGGCGGCGCGTTCGGCGAGCGACGGAACTGCCGTCCGGGCTCGTACGGCGCGATCCACGGGGCGAGTGCCGCGACCCCGTACAGGAAGAGCAGCACGGCGCCGCTCAGCCCGGCGCGCCACCGCCAGCGGCGCGCTGGTGCGCCGCTGGCGGTGGCAACTGCAAGCCCTGCGCCCGGCTCGATCACTGTGTCCTCGACGCGCCCAGCTCGATCCGCGGGTCCGAGAAGGCGAGCGCCACGTCGGCCAGCAGGTTGCCGAGGAGCAGCAGCAGCGAGCCGATGAGCACCGAGCCCATGACGAGGTAGATGTCGAGCGCCAGCACCGCCTCCAGCATGAGCGAGCCGAGCCCCTGCAGGTTCATCACGCTCTCGACGAGAGCAGCGCCGCCGAGCAGCGTGCCGAGCTCGTAGCCGGCGAGAGTGATGAACGGGTTCAGCGCGTTGCGCAGCACGTGCTTGAAGAGCACCGTGCGCTCCGCGAGCCCCTTCGCGCGGGCGGTGCGCACGAAGTCCGCCCGCTGCAGGTCGAGGATCGCGCCGCGCATCAGGCGCATCAGGCTCGCCATGCCGCTGGTGGCGAGCACGATCGTCGGCAGGATCAGGTGGTGCAGGCGGTCGAGGAGCTTCGCCGACGGGGACAGGTCCTCGTAGTCGAACGACACCGAGCCACCGACGGGAAACCAGCCGGTCAGCAGCGCGAAGCGCAGCAGCAGGAACGCGAGGAAGAAGTTCGGCAGCGACATGCCGAGGAAGCCGAGCAGCGACAGCACCCTGTCCGAGAAGTGGCCACGGCGCACGGCGACCACGACGCCGAGCGGGATCGCGAGCAGCCAGGTCACGACCAGCGCGGAGATCGACAGGATCAGCGTGTTGACCACGCGCTGACCGATCAGCGTGAGGACGCTCACGCGGTGTGCCACCGAGAGCCCGAGATCGCCCTGCACGGCCTGCGCGAGCCACGCGAGATAGCGCGCCGGCAGGGGCTCGCCGTAGCCGAAGCTCTTCTTCATCTGCTCGATCGCCTCGGGCGAGATCGAGGGGTTGAGCGCCAGGCTCGAGAAGAAGTCGCCGGGCGCGAGATCGACGATCAGGAACGACAGGAAGGTGATCCCGACCAGCAAGGGCACCATCTGCAGCAGCCTGCGCAGGAAGAAGAGCCCCATCCGGCACTGTCGATAGGCCAGCCAGAGCGCTTCCTCAAGACGCAGGTCCGTGCGCGGCCGTCCTTGAGACGCCCCGGGGGGGTCGCTACACCCTCCAGATCATGGCGAATCTCTCCCTCGACGAATTCGAAAGCTGCCTTGGACTCCTCGCCGAGGGCGGGACGCCGGAGAAGCTGCGCGACCGGCTCGCGCGCCTCAACGCGTTCCACAGCCGCCGCGGCATGAACTCGCTGCGCGCGGTCGCCGAGCGCCTGTTCGCGCTCAGCTCGGGCCTCCGCCGCGACGTCCCGGCCGCGCGCGCGTTCCACGCGCTGTGGGCGGAGCACGTCGGGACGAAGCTCGGCCGGAAGTCCGGCGAGAAGCTCGACGAGCTCGCCGACAAGATCAACGAGAACCTGCGCGACGACGGCACGGTGAAGGACGACTGCGGCGACCAGCTCAAGACGAGCGTCGACGCGTACGAGGACCTTCTGGCACGCAAGGTCGGCGGTGCCACCGCACGCCTCGATACACTGCAGAAGGCCGTCCCCGCCGTCGCGGAGATGCTGCGCGCCAAGCCCCTCCTCGACCTACCTCTCGATCCGCCCGATCCCGAGGAAGACGCGGACGACCACGACCACGCGCACGAGCACGACGATCCGCACGACGAGGCGGCAGAGAAGGACTGAGCGCGCGGCGCAGCCACGCGCGACCGCGCTGGCACACCCCGGCGCGGACCTGTTACCAGAACGCGAGCGATGCCTCGCCATCCGATCCGCTTCGGCGTGTGCCTGCCGCAGCACGGCAGCACCTGGAACGACGCGGTCGAGGTCGCTCGGTCCTGTGATCGCCTCGGCTACGATTCCATCTGGGCCGTCGATCACTTCTTCGGCATCCCGGACGCGACGCAGCCGATCCTCGAAGGCTGGACCGAGCTGACGGCGCTCGCGGCGCTGACCAGCCGCATCCGGCTCGGCCACCTCGTGCTGTGCGTCAGCTATCGCCATCCTGCGGTACTCGCGAAGATGGCCGCGACGCTCGACCACGTCTCGAACGGGCGCTTCGTCCTCGGTATCGGCGCAGGCTGGCACCAGCAGGAGTACCAGGCCTACGGCATCCCGTTTCCGTCGATCGGGACACGGCTCAAGGAGCTCGACGAATCGCTGACGATCCTGCGCAAGATGTGGACCGAGGAGCCGGCGACGTTCTTCGGCGAGCAGTTCCACATCGAGGACGCATTCTGCCGCCCCCGCCCCGTGCAGGAGCCACACCCACCGATCCTCGTCGGTGGCACCGGCGAGCGGGTGCTGCTGCGCATCGTCGCCGAGCACGCCGCCATCTGGAACAACCTCGGCTGGGCGCACCGCCAGCTGCCGACGAAGATCGACGCGCTGCGCGCGCATTGCGACAACGTCAAGCGCGATTTCGAGACCATCGAGGTCTCGCAGCAGACGCTCGGTGCCATCGCCGAGAGCGGGGACGAAGCGCAGCCGGCAGCCGAGGCGGTCCGGGCAGAGCTGCCGTTCCTGTCGGGTGGCGACGACCTCACCATCACCGGCACGCCGGAACAGTGCATCGAGCGCGTGCAGAAGACCATCGACATGGGGGCGACGAGCTTCGTGATCAGCTTCGGCCGAAACCCTCAGGTCGAGATGCTCGAGCTGTTCGCGGAACGCGTCATCCCCGCGTTCCGCTGAGCGACGCTCCGGCGCCCAGCGAAAAGGGGGCTCCCGGCCCTCGCCGGGAGCCCCCTTTCTTCACGGTCTTGGCTCGGAGCGGGCTCTCAGGCGGCCGAGCGCAGGCGCGCGATGCGCTCTTCCAGCGGGGGGTGCGTCGCGAAGAAGCGCATCAGGCCGTTCGGGTTCGAGATCTTGAGGGTCGCCACGGCCTCCTGCGGGCGCGGGTCGCGGATCTGGACGGTACGCTGCAGCGCCTCGAGCGCACCGATCATGCGCTCGCGGCCGCCGATCTGCGCGCCGCCCGCGTCCGCACGGAACTCGCGCATGCGCGAGAACCACGCGATCACGATCGTGCCGAGCAGCATGAAGACGACCTCGAACGCGATCTGGACGACGAAGTAGATTCCGTAGGAGAAGCCCTCGCCCTCGTCGCGGTCGCGCGAGAAGAACTGTGCCGCGGCGAACGCGATGACGCGCGCAAGGAACATCACGAAGGCGTTCACCACACCCTGGATGAGCGTCATCGTGACCATGTCACCGTTGGCGATGTGCGCGACCTCGTGACTGAGCACGCCCTCGACCTCTGGCTGGTCCATGCGCTCCAGCAGGCCGGTCGAGACCGCCACGATCGAGCTGCGCTTGGTCGGCCCGGTCGCGAATGCGTTCACCTCGGGCGACTCGTAGATGCCGACCTCCGGGGTCGGGATCCCGGCCGCCTGCGCGAGCCGCTCCACCGTGCGAACCAGGGCGCGCGCAGCGGGATCGCTGGTGTTCGGGTCGATCACCTTCACGCCCATCGCCATCTTCGCCATCACCTTGGACAGGGCGAGCGAGATGAACGCCCCGCCCATGCCCCAGACGAGGCAGAAGGCGAGCAGGGACTCGTAGTTGATGCCGTTCGCGCTGAGGTACGGCTGGATGCCGAGCACGCTGAGCAGCACGGAGATGGTCACCAGGACCAGGAAGTTGACCGCCAGGAACAGGAAGATCCGCTTCACCATCGCTGAGTTCTCCTCCGGTCGGGGCACGTACCCCGTGACCCTATGACGGACCGATCATGTCGTTTCTTCAATGCCATTCGGCACTTGACGTGGGTCTCGTCGCGGTGCGACGCCATGGGGCCGTTATATCGTGCCGCGCCGACGATGCCACGGCGGGAGGGGCGCCGGGTCAGATCGCGGTGCGCAGCAGGAGCGCGTCGGGCGATGCCGGGCGCAGGCCGGCCGCAGGAGCGGTCGCGCGAGCGGCCCGCCGGCGCCGCCGGGTCGCCTCGTCCTCGACTGCGGCGCGGAAGGCTCGAGCTGCCCGGCGCAGCGCGATGTCGGCCCGCAGTCGGACGAGGGGCCGGACGAGCCACCCGCGCCAGGTCAGGTGGTAGGTCGCGTGGACCGACAGGCGCGTGCCGACGTCCTCGGGACGAAGGGTCAGGTCGAGCTCGATCTCGCGCAGCAGGCGCCACGGCGCTCGGAGAACGACCCGCAACCGGCGCCCGCGTTCGATCGCGAGCACGCGCCCCTCGACCGCACCACAGCACGCCGTGCTGGCGCGCTGCGTCGAGAGACGCGACGGGGAGCCCGAGATGTCGACGTCGTCGAGCCATCCCGCGACCGCCTCCCGATCGACGAGGCGACTCCACACGAGGTCTCGCGGCGACGCGAGAACGGCGCTGGCCTGCAGGCGGAAGCTGGACACGCGTTGGAACCAAGCAAGACGTCGGCCGTACGGCGCGTCCCGCGGCTGCGGCGTCGGGCCCGCCCGGCCGCATGGCGGAGCCCCGCCCGGTGTCCGCGAGCGAGCCTCGGGGCATCGATTCGCGACAACCGGCGGGGGCGTTTTCCGCACGCGGGGTGCTGCCGTCAGGCGGCCATCGCGGCCCCCTGCGGCGCCAGGGCGATCGCCAGCACCTCGTCGATCGACGAGACCGGGTGGAAGCGCATGCGCTCGCGCACCTCTGCCGGGACCTCCTCGAGGTCCGCCGCGTTGCGGTCGGGCAGGATCACGTCGGTGAGGCCGGCCGCGTGCGCCGCGAGCACCTTCTGCTTCACCCCGCCGATCGGCAACACCCGGCCCTGGAGAGTGACCTCCCCGGTCATGCCCAGCGCGTGCTTGACCGGACGCCCGCTGAGCAGCGACGTGACCGCCGTGACGATGGTCACACCCGCGCTCGGACCGTCCTTCGGCGTCGCCCCGGCGGGCACGTGAATGTGGAACTCGCGGCTCCGGAAGGACGCGCGGTCGATGCCGAGCTCGCCGGCGTGGCTGCGAACGTAGCTGAGGGCGATGCGCGCCGACTCCTTCATGACGTCGCCGAGCTGGCCCGTCAGCACGAGCCCGTCGTTGCCCGGCATCGCCGCGGCCTCGACGAACAGGACGTCGCCGCCCGTTCCGCTCACGGCGAGACCCGTCGCGACCCCGGGCACCGCGGTACGACTCGCCGCCTCCTGGAAGAACTTCGGGCGACCGAGCGACTCGCGCACGAACGCCGTATCGATCGCGATCGGCGGCGTGGCCTCGCTCGACGCGATGCGCGTCGCCGCCTTGCGCAGCACCGTGCCGAGCTCCCGGTCGAGCTGCCGCACGCCTGATTCCCTGGTGTAGTCCGCGACGATCGACCGCAGCGTGTCGTCGTCGATCGCGACCTCCTCGGGACGCAGCCCGTTGCGCTCGATCTGCCGCGGCCACAGGAAGCCGCGCGCGATCGCGCTCTTCTCCGCGAGCGTGTAGCCGTCGAAGCGGATCACCTCCATGCGGTCGAGCAACGGACCGGGAATGGTGTCGGCCACGTTGGCCGTGGCGATGAACAGGACTTGCGACAGGTCCAGCTCCACGTCGAGATAGTGGTCGCGGAACGAGTGGTTCTGCGCCGGGTCGAGGACCTCCAGCAGCGCCGCCGACGGGTCACCGCGCCAGTCCGCGCCGACCTTGTCGACCTCGTCGAGCATGATGACCGGGTTCATCGTCCCCGCGTCGCGCAGAGCGCGCACGAGGCGGCCCGGGAGCGCACCGATGTACGTCCGGCGGTGGCCGCGGATCTCCGCCTCGTCGCGCACGCCGCCGAGCGACATGCGCACGAACTTGCGTCCCGTCGCACGCGCGATCGACTCGCCGATCGACGTCTTGCCGGTGCCCGGCGGGCCGATGAGCGTCAGGATCACCCCCGAGCGCTTGTCGTCCGCAACGCCGCGCTCCACACGCAGCTTGCGCACGGCGAGATACTCCGTGATGCGGCGCTTGACGTCGTCGAGGCCGGCGTGGTCCTCGTCGAGGATGGCTCGCGCGTGCACCGGATCGAGCTTCTCCTCGGAGCGCTTCGACCACGGCACGGCGATCAGCCAGTCGAGATAGGTGCGGATCATCGACGACTCGGGGCTCTGCTCGCCCATCCGGTCGAGGCGTCCGAGCTCGCGCTCGGCCTGCGCCCGCACGTCGGGCGGCATGCCCGCTTCCTCGATCTTCGCGCGGTACTCGTCAGCGACCGAACCGTTGTCGTCACCGAGCTCCTTGCGGATCGACTCCATCTGCTTGCGCAGCAGGTACTCGCGCTGCTGCTTGTGCGCCCCGGAATCCACGTCGTCGCGGATGCGCTTCCTGAGCTGCAGCTCGGCGAGGCGCTCGTGCTGGAACGAGAGCGACAGCTCGAGACGCGCGACGACGTCGAGCGTCTCGAGGATCCGGACCTTCTGCGCGAACGTCAGGTCCGGAGCATAGCCCGAGGTGTCGGCGAGGGCGCCGGGCTCGGTGATGGCACGGACGAAGGCACGCACGCGATCGTCGGCGCCGCGCAGGTCGAGGATCTCCTCCACCACGGCGCGATACTCGCGCTCGAGATTCTGGAAGCGGCTCGGCGGCGGAGTCTCGTCGGCGTGGACCTCGACCTCCACCTGCAGGTTGCCGCGCGGGTCGGTCTCGGCCTGGCCGGGCACGCCGCGCGAGGTTCCGTTGAGCATGACGGCATTGGCGCCGCCCGGGAGGCGAAGCTTCTCGACCACCTCGGCGACCGTCCCGACCTTCGCGTACTCGTTCGCGTGCCGGGGCAGCAGCAGGACCGTGGTCGAATCGCCGACCTCGAGGGGCAGGGTGACCGTCATGCCCGGGAAGACGACGGTGTCGTCCAGGGCCACCAGGCGCATCTTTTCCATGCCCGCGACCATAAGTCGGCTTTACGGCTTGTCGAGCAGCCGCCCTGCGATCGGCTGCTGCAGGGCGGGCTCCGGGATGCGACCGACGGCTCGCCTACGGAATCCCGAGGATCTTGTGCGTCTGCAGGCTCAGCCGCCAGCGGGGGTGGCGGCGGCAGAAATCCAGCGCCCGCGCCGTATTCTCCCCGCGGTCGGGGCCGTCGAGCGGCTGCAGGTAGAAGACCTCGAAGGCGAGCTCCTCGACCCGGGTCGGGTCGACGTCGTGCGGGTAGACGAGCTTCAGCTCCTGACCGCGCGTCACGACGAGCGTCGAACCGGGCTTCGGGCTGACCGTGAGCCAGTCGATGCCCGGGGGCGGCGGCACCGTTCCGTTGGTTTCCGCGGCGATCTCGAAGCCAGACGCGTGGCAGGCCCGGAC
>Ga0172362_10001647_pt1 | contig 19178 bp, 13 predicted proteins | sample LakKivs1_kivu2a2_FD_114534 | JGI IMG/M metagenome (GOLD analysis project Ga0172362, IMG submission 114534) | Sediment microbial communities from Lake Kivu, Rwanda - Sediment s1_kivu2a2 | ecosystem: Environmental > Aquatic > Freshwater > Lake > Sediment | place: Rwanda: Western Province, Lake... | reverse complement strand
CCGTCTCCATGAGCAATAAGAAACTTTTTACCTGAAATGGTTGTGATATATGGTTCCCTGTGAAGGATTATCCCTGTCTCAGAAGGAAGATAGTCGAAAACCCAGACATCATGGTTACCTGTAAAAAAATGGACAGGTATGCCATGATCAGTCAGTTCGGATATTTTCCCCAGTGTCCGGGTAAATCCGCGTGGCACAACCTTCTTGTATTCAAACCAGTAGTCAAAGATGTCGCCGACGAGATAAAGCTCAGTGGCATCAGTCATTATCTCCTCCAGCCATTTTATAAAGATCTTTTCCCTTTCTGCGCTCTTCTCTTTTGGATGCATGCCCAAATGTACATCAGATGCGAAGTATATCCTGGTTCTGTTCGTCACGGTGTTCAGGTTTAGTCAAGCAATTCCTTTAACTTGTTATCCAGTTCAATCTTTGTAAGGTTCTTGCCAACAACATCCCTGTTCTGATTCAGGAGAAACGTGGCAGGAAGACTGGCAATATTATAGATAATTGCTGTCTGGGAACGCGGATAACTGAGATCGCTGACGTTAATCCATGGGATTTCATCATACTGAATGGCATTGATCCAGGCCTCTTTATTGTTATCAAGGGATACCTGGTAGATCTCAAAACCTTTCCTGTGATATTTGTTATAAATCTCTTTCAGCTCGAGGTTATGGGCGATGCTTGGCCTGTTCCATGAAGCCCAGAAACTGATCAGCACTATTTTTTTGTCGAGTGAGGAGAGTTTTACAGTATCACCATGACTGTCGGGCAGTGAGATGTCAGGTATCTTCCCATCCATCTGATCCATAAGCTGGAGGTATCCAATGTTCTTAACCTCCGCTTCCAGTTTCCTGGCATCAGCAACCAGGGCCCGGACATGTTTTGAGACGGGATAAAGGGTATCGAGAGTCTGGCCGGTGATTTTCATCAGCTGGATATCTCTGTTCTCATTAAGGATATAATCCTTACCGTTGATACGCTGGTAAAGAGCATAGATCGATGCCATGGAATTTAAATGCTCAAGGATAAAGCCGATGCTGAACTTGCGCTGGTCCTGGTAAATTGATCTGGCAAGTTCTATTAATGCCTGCCTTTCAGAGTCTTCTGTCAGTGGATTATCGAGAACATGCCGGATAGAATCAAGTTTTCCGGTTGTCTCCAGTGCCTTTTCATTCAACAGGAAGATTTGTTCCGAACCTGCTGAGCCGTTAACCTTATAGTCCGCAGAGAAATTATCTGAATGACAGGTCAGCGTTATTTTTTCTCCGGGTGCTATCAGAAGTGGTATCAGATTGTTGCTGAGACGTATCTGGAAGAAACGGGGATAATCAATCTTTCCCCTGAAGGAAAACCGTCCATGCTTGTTCACACGTACGGAATCTGTGAGTATAATCCGCGACACCTCCTGCTCGTCCAAAAAGATCATCGGACGGGCTTTAGTATCAATAGTACCTTTAATCTGGTACCGGTGATTTCCGGTACAGGAAATCAACACAAGGATGGTCATCAGTAATATATACTTTCTCATGTGAAGATATTTAAGCGAATTAAAGGACTGTCCTTGTATGCCCGTTTCCGGCAGCATAAAAGGCGACCTGTCTTTTTCATCTGCATTGGATTATCAGTAACAGGCACTTCATGATCAACTTTTCTTAAAAACTTCTTTCAGTTTATCCTCAAGCATCTTACCATAAAGATTTTTATCAATGATCCTTCCCTCCTGATCGAGCAGGAAATTCACAGGGATTCCCTGCAGACCATAGACGCTCACCACTATCGATTCCCACATTCTCAGGTCACTGACATTGATCCAGTCAAGCTTATCTTCTTCTATACCTCTTAGCCACGCTGCTTTGGTTTTATCGAGTGAAACCTGGTAAATCCTGAATCCCTTCGGTGCAAATTCTTTATAAAGCCTTACCAGGTTTGGATTTTCTTTTCTGCAGGGAGGGCACCAGGAAGCCCAGAAATCGAGCAGGACAATATTCCCTTTAAGGGATGAAAGAAGAATGGTATCACCATCAGGATCAGGCAATGCTATTTCAGGGGCCAGGGCGCCGATAGCGAGATGTTTCTCTGACTGACGAAAATAATTTTGCTGTGCCAGAATCTCTGTTACCTGCCTGTGCAGCTCCTTCACGGATTCTGCTTTGGGGTAAGCAATGCTCAGTGAAGAATCCACCATGTTAAAATAACTGAAATCCTCATAGGGATCGAGGAGACCTCTTCTTAGATCCACCTGCTGATAAAGAGCCATCAGACTCGCCAGGGAATTGATGTTATTCTTTATAAACTGGTATGTATACTCTTTCTGAGAGGTGATGATCTCTTCATACCTTAAATCAAGATCATTTTTAATACTGAGGAAATTGGGACTCTCGCTGCTGTCGTTGAATATCTTGCTTAGCTCAAAGATCTGTTGAACAGTGTTGTTCAAGCGTGCTGTCAATTGCCGGATTTTTTCAGAATCCACTGATCCACTGACGGCATAGTTGTTCAATTCATTAACATTTGCATTTATCTCGATACGATCACGCGGTTGTACCAGAAGCGTGATCGATCGTTTCGGTGCAAGCTGCAAGGCATAAAAACGGATCATATCAGTGATGCCGGTGAGCTGAAAATGACCATCATCAGCCAGTTTTGCTGAATCAACCGTTACAAGACCACCGGCAGTCATCTCAGAAAGATAAATATAATCAACTGCCGCACCGGCAATTGTACCGGATATTATAAACTGGTCGGGATCATATGTACATGAACTGACCTGCAGTACAAATATCAGGGTGATCAGGGTTTTCCACATGCCGTGATTATTCATTTTTTTAATTCTCTATTGTACCAGTTTTACCTGCAGCTGCGAATATACATATTTTTTAATCGCCTGTAATCATAATCTGACTGGCTCTGAGATGGTTTCCGATCCTGGGAAATTAATCGTTAATTAACTATTTTTCGTTTGCGTACAGTTGATTTATTAAATCTAATTATTGATATTTGTAAACTTCTGAAAAATTGACCTGATAAATAATTAAATAAAAGATATTCAGAAAGTTATAATTTAGGTTGTTTTGTTAATTTATCCATTAACCATGAGTTATCTTCAATTTGACAAAGACAAGCTTATCAATCTTGAGTATTCTCTCAGCAAGGAGATCATACGGTCAAACAGGGCAGGATCATATGCCAGCCTCACTATTATTGGTTGTAATACCCGTAAATACCACGGATTACTGATCTGTCCTCTCGAGCAGTTTGATGGTGAAAAGCATGTCCTGCTTTCTTCACTGGATGAAACCATTGTGGAAAAGGATAAAGAATTTAACCTGGGGATCCACAAATACGAAGGAGATAATTATTTCCCCAAAGGTCATAAGTATGTCCGGAATTTTGAGGCCGAAACAGTGGCAAGGACAACCTATAGAGTTGGTTCCGTGATACTTGTCAAGCGGAGTGTACTCGTTGAACGGGAACAGCAGATCCTGTTAAAATATACCCTTGTGGATGCACAATCCCAGATAAAAATAAGGTTCAGGCCTTTCCTTGCATTCAGGAATATTCATTCGCTCAGTAAAGCAAACCTCTACGCTAACACCAAAGTAAGAAAGGTTAACAACGGGGTCATGTCGAGGATGTACGATGGCTACCCGGGATTGTACATGCAGTTCTCCAAAAAAGCTGAATTTGTTCCTGTTCCCGATTGGTATTATAATATCGAGTATATGAAAGAGATGGAACGGGGATATGATTACAAGGAAGACCTGTTTGTGCCGGGGTATTTTGAGGTATGCATGAAAAAAGGGGAATCAATCGTCTTTTCTGCCTCTACCAGGGAAACCAATCCTGTTGCACTTAAGAGGAAATATACCACTGAACTGGCCAGAAGGATACCCAGGACCAATTTTCATAATTGCCTGGCAAACTCAGCCCAGCAATTTATTGTCAGGACAGAAAAGAAAACAGAAGTCGTCGCAGGTTTTCCATGGTTTGGAACCTGGGGCAGGGACAGCTTTATTTCACTCCCCGGGCTGACACTTGTTCTGGATGACAAGGATTCCTTTCTTGCTGTCATGGATACCATGGTCAAAAAGCTGAAAAACGGGTTGTTCCCTAACACAGGTTCAGACATCAACCCGGCTTATAATTCGGTTGATGCCCCGCTGTGGTTTATCTGGGCACTGCAACAATACCACTGTTATGACGGACAGACTGACCTGTGGACGAAATATGGGAAAGCAATTAAGAATATCCTGAATAATTACCGGACAGGGACGATGTATAACATAAAAATGATGGACAATGGACTTATCTATGCGGGCCAGCCCGGAGTGGCACTCACCTGGATGGATGCAGTGGTCCATGGATTCCCGGTAACTCCAAGGACAGGTATGCCTGTGGAGATCAATGGTCTGTGGTATAATGACATCGTTTTCAGCATGCAGATAGCGGAAAAATCAGGGGATACAAGATTCAGGAGTGAATGGGAGGAGGTTTCTAAACGGGCAGGTACCTCCTTCGTTCAGACGTTCTGGAATGAAGAGAAAAAATATCTTGCAGATTATGTTGATGGGGACTATAAGGATTTTACGGTACGGCCAAACCAGGTCATCGCTGCTTCCCTGGAACATACGCCTCTGACAAAGGATATGATAAAAATGATACTTGATATTGTTGAAGGTGAACTGCTCACACCAAGGGGACTGAGAACCCTGTCACCTAAAAACGAGAATTATAAGGGTGTTTACGAGGGTAACCAGGAAGAACGTGACCTGGCATACCACCAGGGAACCGTATGGCCATGGTTATTACAACATTTTGCAGAAGCCTATCTGAAGATACATAAGAAAAGCGGACTCAGTCTCATTAAAAACATATATGAAGGGTTTGAAGAAGTAATGACTGAGTCAGGGATAGGATCTATATCTGAAATTTATGACGGCGATCCGCCACATGAAGCAAAAGGTGCAGTATCACAGGCCTGGAGTGTCGCCACCCTGCTGCGGATAAAGAAGCTGATGGAAACGGTTAATAATCATTGAGAGATGATCCTTTAATAAATGTAACCTTTTAATTGTTTTCGATCCTGTTTATAAAATGGGTCCGGTATTATAAATACAGTCTATGAAAGTACTAATGTTCGGCTGGGAATTTCCTCCCCACATATCTGGCGGGTTAGGAACAGCATGCTACGGACTGACCAAAGGGTTGTCTGTTTATAATGACCTGCAGATAAGGTTTGTCATACCTAAAGCTTTTGGAGATGAAGATCAGAGTGTGATCAGGATAACCGGTGCCAATCAGGTCGAACTGGGTACAAAAGACCGTGATTATAAAGCATTCCTTGAGAAGATACAATTTGTTGAAATAAATTCAAACCTTATACCATATACTGATCCGGATGAATACTACCGTCTTGTCAACCAGGATAAATCAGGGATAAACCAATATATTCATACCACTTTTTCAGGAACAATTGATTTCAAGGGGGGATACGGAGGCAACCTTTTCCAGGAAATTGCAAATTATGCAATCATTGCTTCCGTGTTAGCTGCAGAGAATGATTTTGATATCATCCACGCCCATGACTGGTTGACTTATCCTGCAGGTATTGCAGCCAAACAGGTATCGGGGAAACCCCTGGTCATTCATGTGCATGCCACCGATTTTGACAGGAGTGGAGGTAATGTCAATCCCGGAGTCTATGAATTGGAACTGAAAGGGATGCATGCCGCAGACAAGATCATTGCGGTCAGTAACCTCACCAGGGAGACTATTATTAATAAATATGGTATAAATCCGGGAAAGGTTGTTACCGTATACAATGCAGTTGATCCTATAGATTCCGATCTGTCACTGTCATACGAAAACAGGATAAAGGATAAAATAGTTACCTTTCTGGGAAGAATAACCATGCAAAAGGGACCGGAATATTTCATTGAGGTGGCCCATAAGGTACTTCAGAAAATGGATAACGTGAGGTTTGTCATGGCCGGCAGCGGGGATATGATGGTCAAAATGATCCATCGTGCAGCTTCACTGAGGATCATGGATAAGTTCCATTTCACGGGATTCCTCAAAGGGGAGGACGTTTACCGGATGTTCGCACTGTCAGACGTCTATGTCATGCCCTCCGTTTCCGAACCCTTTGGTATCTCGCCTCTTGAAGCATTGCATTCGAACGTTCCGGTGATCATATCACGTCAGTCAGGGGTATCTGAGATTCTGAAGTATGCTATTAAAGTTGATTTCTGGGATATTCATGCCATGGCCGATGCAATCTATGGTATACTGAACTATAAAGCATTATCTGAAATGTTCGTCAAGTATGGAAGGAAAGAGGTGGAAGAGATGAGGTGGGAAAATTCGGCCAGGAAAGTCCGGCAGATATATAATACATTAATAAAATAAAAGGCTCTTGCAAAAATCAGATTGAAAAAATCAAATTACCATAATCATGAGGAATTTATGTTTATACTTCCAGGTTCACCAGCCTTTCAGATTCAGGAGATACAGGTTTTTTGACATCGGGAATGAGCATTATTATTATGATGATTACACCAATGAAAGCATTCTCAGGAAAGTTGCAGATAAGTGTTATCTGCCAGCTAATGCCCTGATGCTTAATTTAATAAAGAGATATCCCGGCAAGTTCAGGCTCGCTTTCTCCATATCAGGTGTTGCTATTGATCAGTTTGAATTATATGCCCCTGAGGTACTCGAAAGCTTCAGGCAGCTGGCAGATACGGGAAGCGTTGAGTTTCTTGCAGAGACAAATGCCCATTCCCTTGTTTCACTGAAAGACAGGAATGAATTTAAGGAACAGGTACAGCTTCATGTCGATAAAATAAAAAAGTATTTCAGGCAATCGCCAAAAGTGTTCCGGAACACCGAGCTGATCTATTCAGACGAAATAGGGGCCCAGGTGGCGGAAATGGGTTATGAAGCCATGCTTACCGAGGGTGCCAAACATATACTCGGATGGAAAAGTCCGAATTATCTGTATTGTAACGCGATAAATCCCAAGCTCAAGATCCTTTTGAAAAATTTCAAACTCAGCGATGATATAGCTTTCAGATTCTCAGACCAGGGATGGAGTGAATACCCACTTACGGTGGAAAAATTTGTCGCATGGCTGAACCAGATAGATAAGAAGGAAGAGATAGTGAATCTTTTTATGGATTATGAGACTTTTGGTGAACATCAATGGGAAGGAACAGGTATTTTCCGCTTTCTCGAGGCGCTGCCCGGTGAAGTCCTTAAGCATTCTGATTTTGTATTCGTTACTCCTTCCGAGGTGGCTGCAAACCTGCAACCGGTCGCTGCGGTCCAGGTTGCTTATCCCATTTCATGGGCTGATGAGGAACGCGATTTGACTGCCTGGCTTGGTAACGAGTTACAGCAGGAAGCATTTAACAAACTGTATGAACAGGCCTGGAAACTCGAGCAGGTGAAAGATCCTGTCCTGTTGAAAGACTGGAACTACTTACAGGTGAGTGATCATTTTTACTATATGTGTACCAAGTTTTTTTCAGACGGTGCGGTACATTCCTATTTCAATCCATACCAGTCTCCCTATGATGCTTTCATTAATTATATGAATATACTGAGCGATTTTGTGATCAGGTTGAATGCACTGGTGCCTCAGACAGGTATTGATAAGGAAAAGGCAAACCTGGCACATATCCTTGAGGAAAAGGAAAAACAGATTGAAAAATATAAGGCTGAAATTGAAAGGTTGTCAGAGCTTATAAACACTTCTCCCGGCAAATTTGAAGAAGAATCGGACAGGATTATGAATAATGGCGGCGCAAAGAAAGTGAGAACCAGAAAGGCCGGCGCCTCATCCGGTTCAGGAAAGAAAAAAGCTATTGAAAAAAAGGGGGAAGCCACAGGTAAAAAATCCCGGGGAAAATAATCCCTGATCCCTGTTTCAACATCCGGTTACACATCTGCAACATCTAACACCAAATTATGGAAAGGAATCTGATATATCCTGATTATTATTTTGAAGTAAGCTGGGAAGTCTGCAATAAGGTGGGAGGTATCTATACCGTCATTTCCACCAAGGCATTGACCCTGAAAAAACGTTTGCGGGATAAACATATCCTTATAGGACCTGACACATGGAGGAATGCAGGTGATAACCCGGAATTTCTTGAGGATAAGAATCTTTACGCATCATGGAAAATGAAGGCAGCCGAAGAAGGTCTGCGCATCAGGATAGGCAGGTGGAAGATACCCGGTGAACCGATCGTCATCATTCTGGATTTTACAACCTTTATGCCACAGAAGGATGATATTTTCAGCAGGTTCTGGGAATCTTTCAAGCTGGACTCCATGTCGGGACAGTGGGATTATGTCGAGCCGGCTCTTTTTGGTTACGGAGCAGGTAAGGTGATAGAAAGTTTTGCCAGGTTTAACCTGTCAACGCGTACAAAGGTGGTCGCACAATTCCATGAATGGATGACAGGGGCGGGTCTTCTTTACCTGGCCGCCAAAGTACCCAATATAGCTACCGTGTTTACCACACATGCAACAGTAATAGGACGGGCAATTGCAGGAAATAGGCTTCCCCTCTATGATCACCTTAATGAATATGACGGGGATGCCAAATCGAATGATTTTAATGTCGTTTCCAAGCAATCAATGGAAAAACTGTCTGCCTGGCAGGCAGATGCATTCACCACAGTCAGTGATATAACCGCAAGGGAATGTGTCCAGTTACTGAAGAAACAGGTTGATATAGTCACTCCCAATGGTTTTGATATTTCTCTCGTTCCCGGTCCGGAAATTTTTAATAAAAAAAGGAGTGAAGCAAGAGAACTCCTGATAAAGACAGCAGAAACCCTCCTGGGGTACAAATTGCCTGAAAAAGTTAAATTGTTGACCACCAGCGGGAGATATGAATTTTTTAACAAAGGTCTTGATGTTTACCTGGATGCCCTTGGACAGATCAACAAAATACCTGAGAATGATTGCACAATAGTGGCATTCCTTCTTATACCGGCACACCACTACGGGCCAAGGAAGGAACTTCTCGACGCCCTCAGGAACAATGTGCTGCTCCAGGAGAATACCTCATGCCTGACCCATAACCTGCATCATCCGGAATATGATCCTATTCTTAACAAGATGAAAGAGCTGGGACTTACCAATGCGCAGGATCAGGTCGTGAAAATCATCTTTGTACCGTCTTATCTGAATGGTGACGATGGAGTGTTCAATAAATCCTATTATGACCTGCTGATTGGCTTTGATTTTACTGTCTTTGCATCTTATTATGAGCCATGGGGATACACTCCGCTGGAAAGCCTGGCTTTTAAGATTCCGACCATCACTACCAGGCTGACAGGTTTTGGATTATGGGTGGAAAAACATGTCAGCGATACAAGAAACGGAATCACCGTTGTAGACCGTAATGATAATAATACTGCAGCAACTGTCAGCGGTATATCAAAAGCCATCAGGACCATTTGTTCCCTGAGCCCTACAGAATATAAGGAAGCACGTGAACAGGCCCAGGAGATAGCCAGGATTTCCTTGTGGGATAATCAGATAGACTATTATTACCAGGCTTTTAATATAGCCCTTTCCAAATTGTTGAACCGCACCAACCTTTATTTTGATAAGGAAAAGCCTGAACAGATCAGTGATGTTATTATGAATGTAAGACCTGAATGGAAAACATTCAGTGTTGAGGAAAGTATACCTGAAAAACTTTCAGGGCTGGAAGAACTCTCCAGGAATTTGTGGTGGTCCTGGAACCATGAGGCGGTGGAGTTGTTCAAATCAATTGATGAAGACATGTGGAATAAGATCGGTGAGAATCCGATTGTACTGTTAAATAATATATCACTTGACAAGTTCAAAGAGCTTGAGGATGACCAGTCGTTCCTTATGAAACTTTCTGCCATCAAAAAGCGCTTCAGATCATATCTCGAAGAGGGTAAAGACAAAAAAGCACCCAGGGTTGCTTATTTCAGCATGGAATATGGATTGCATGATTCCCTGAAGATATACTCGGGAGGACTGGGCATACTCGCAGGTGATTACCTTAAAGAAGCCAGTGATTCAAATCTTGACCTGGTAGGCATAGGACTGTTCTACAGGTATGGTTATTTCACACAAACCATATCGGGAAGCGGTGAGCAGATTGTTGACAATGAACCACAGGATTTTGCCAGGACTCCTGCCCAGCCGGTGAGGGATGAATTAGGGAACTGGAAAACTGTTGAGATAGTAATTCCTGGGCGTACCCTCACTGCCAGGATATGGAAGGTTGATGTAGGAAGGATAGAGTTGTACCTGCTCGATACCGATTTTGAAGGTAATCTTGAGGAAGACAGGAAAATAACACATTATTTATATGGAGGGGATAATGAGAACAGGTTCAGGCAGGAGATGCTGCTGGGGATTGGCGGCATACGTGTCTTACATGTACTGGGAATAAAGCCCGACCTGTTCCATTGTAATGAGGGACATTCGGCATTTATCGGCTTTGAAAGACTCAGGGAACTGATAGGTGAACATAACCTTACTTTCCAGGAAGCCCTTGAGGTGGTCCGTTCATCAACCCTGTTTACAACACACACACCGGTGCCTGCAGGGCATGATTCATTTGATGAAAATCTCATGAGAATGTATATGTCCCATTACCCTGAACGGTTAAATATATCATGGGAAAGGTTCATAGGCCTTGGCCGCCTGCATCCAGGGAACCGGAGCGAGAAATTCTCCATGAGCTACCTTGGTATTAATATATCGCAGGAGGTTAACGGTGTCAGCCGGCTGCACGGAAGAGTCACCCAGCAGATGTTTAATGATATCTGGAAAGGTTATAATGCGGATGAATTACATCTGAGTTATGTGACCAATGGCGTTCATCTTCAGACATGGACAGCCAAAGCATGGCTTGAGCTGTATGAATCCTGTATGGGTAAAGATTTCGTTTACAGGCAGGATGACAGGGAAAACTGGAAAAATATCAATGGGGTACCGGATAGTAAAATATGGCATATAAGAAATAACCAACGGGCAATACTGATTGATTACATAAAGGAAAGACTAAGGATTGCTTCCGTAAAGAGACTTGAGAATCCGAAGTATATCATGGAAGCAGAGGAGAACCTGCACAATGATGTGCTCACAATAGGATTTGCACGGAGGTTTGCTACCTATAAAAGGGCATATCTGCTGTTCAGGGACAGGGAACGGCTTGCCGGTATAGTCAACCACCAGGAATACCCGGTACAGTTTGTTTTTGCAGGCAAGGCACATCCCAATGATAAAGCAGGCCAGGACCTGATAAAAATGATAGTTGAAATTTCAAAGCAGCCTGAATTTACAGGTAAGATTATTTTTCTGCAGAACTATGATATGCACCTGGCCAAAAGGCTGGTGCAGGGAGTGGATATATGGCTGAATACTCCCACACGGCCCCTGGAAGCTTCAGGTACCAGCGGACAAAAGGCTGTCCTGAACGGGGCCTTGCACTTCAGCGTTCTCGATGGCTGGTGGGCTGAGGGATATGTTGAAGGTGCCGGATGGGCTATCGAAGAAGAACGAACCTATGAAAACCAGGAATACCAGGATGAGCTCGATGCAGAAACCTTATATTCCCTGCTGGAAAATGAGATAACACGACTGTTTTATACACGTGACAAGGATGGCCTGCCAAGGGAATGGATTGATTATATCAAAAAATCCATAGCTGAGATAGCACCCAACTTTACAATGAACAGGATGCTGATAGATTACAAGAAAAAATACTACCAGAAACTTTATGACCGTTCCCGGAGCTTGATCAGGAATGAATTTGACCTGGCGAAGGAACTGGCGGCCTGGAAGAGAATTGTGACAAGGCTATGGAATGATATTGAGATCATTTCTTTCAAACATCCTGATATTTCCCAGCACGCAGTGATTCTTGGGCAAACATATGATACGGAAGTGATCCTTGACCTGCATAACCTTTCTCCTGAAGACTTAGGCGTGGAGCTGGTAATAAAGAATTTCTCGACCAAAGACAATGGTAATGGCAACACCTATACCCAGAAATTTGAGATTGCGGAAATGGACCAGAGCAGGGTGGTTTACAGAACTACTGTTACTCCGGTGAAACCGGGCAGATTTGAATATGGGATAAGGATCTTCGCCAGGAATGATTCCCTGCCACACCGGCAGGATTTCCCGCTCGTCAAATGGGTTTAAGAGCCAGGCTTATATCAATTCCTTTATCAGTGCACTTTTTTTACAGGTATCCTTTCCAGGGCCAGGGCACTTCTTGCCGGCAGGTATAACCTGATCAGCTGTCTGGGTGCTGTATATGCGTCAGGCATAGTATAATAAGTCATGGACTTATTAACCAGTCCGTTACCGCCATAAGCCGTATCATCGGTGTTAAGGACAATCCTGAATTTACCTGGCATGACAGGTATCCCGTAATCAGTGAATGACCTGACCGGGTTAAAATTAAACACAAAAAGCAAGGCTGCCCGGCTGAATGCCAGTACCTGGTCTCCATCGTTAGCCATAAGAAGTTCTGTCCATGGCTGGGACAGGCATGATGAGTTAATCACCAGCCGGATCATATCCCGGTCAAAGGCAGAAAGAAACTGATACCTGAGTTGTTTATTATCATCAAGGCTCCATTGACGGCGTGCGTAATGATACGACCAGTTATTGCCCTCACGTGGGAAATCAATCCATTCAGGATGACCGAACTCATTGCCCATAAAATTAAGATAACCACCCCCGCTGGTACTGATCGTTACCAGCCGTATCATTTTATGTAAGGCAAGCCCGCGGTCGATAATAAGGGACGTCGAATTCCTGTCCATATGATCATACATCTCCTTATCCATCAGCCGGAAAATAATTGTCTTATCTCCCACAAGGGCCTGGTCGTGGGATTCTGCATAACTGATGGTTTTTTCATCAGCCCTCCTCGATGTCAGCTCATGGTATATGTCATGAACGTTCCACTGTTCGTCACTTCTTTCCTTGATTATCTTTATCCAGTAATCCGGGATACCCATGGCCAGGCGGTAGTCAAATCCCATCCCCCCCTGGCTTATAGGAGCTGCCAGTCCTGGCATACCACTCATTTCTTCTGCAATGGTTATGGATCCGGGATTCACCTGTTTGATCAGCTTGTTTGCCAGGGAGAAATAGGTTATGGCATCCTCATCCTGTCCTCCATCAAAATAAAGCTCGTAACTGGTAAAATCCCTGGAAAGACCGTGATCGTAATAAAGCATGCTGGTGACACCGTCGAACCTGAATCCGTCAAACCGGTATTCTTCAAGCCAGTACTTGCAGTTGGACAGGAGGAAATGCAAAACCTCGTTCTTGCCGTAATTAAAACAGAGGGAATCCCAGGCGATGTGTTCCCGCCTGTTCCCATCATGAAAGTACTGGTACGGCGTGCCATCGAACCTTCCCAGTCCCTCCACCTCATTCCTGACGGAATGGGAATGCACGATATCCATGATCACGGCTATACCCAGCCGGTGAGCTTCGTCTATAAGGCTCTTTAATTCTTCAGGGGTGCCGAAGCGGGAAGACAGGGCAAAAAGGCTGGACACATGATAGCCGAAAGAACCATAGTAGGGGTGCTCCTGGATCGCCATAAGCTGGATGGTATTATATCCGCCCTTTGCGATACGCGGCAGCACGTTCAACCTGAATTCCGTGAAGGTCGCTATTTTACCCTCTTCTGAAGACATACCTGTGTGTGCTTCATATATAATAGGGGGTCTTTTCAGGGTATCTATCCATTTGTTCTGCCAGGTATACTGCTCTTCAGGATTCCATACCTGCGCATTGAATATCAGGGTATTCCTATCCTGTACGACCCGCCTTGCCCATGCAGGTATCCTGTCACCCTGTCCTCCTTGCCAATGCATGGTAAGGCGGTACAGATCTCCATGTTTTAATGCGTCGCCGGGAAGGGTTATCTCCCAGATGCCACCGGTGAGTTTATGAAGGGAGAATTTTCCCTGTTCCTTCCAGCCGGTCAGACCACCGATAAGATAGATAGCTGTGGCATTAGGTGCCCATTCCCTGAATACCCATTGATCATCCTTACGGTGTAGCCCGAAATATAAATGTCCGCTGGCAAACTCTGATAGACCGGAAAGACCCGCCGTCAACTCTTTTTCCTTATCAATGGCCCGTCGGATACGCCTTTCAATAACCGTCTGAAAAGGGCGCAGCCATGGATCATTATTGACTATTTCGGGAGGTTGGGTGCTCATGATGAGGATTGTATACCAATATAAAATTCTGAAAAAGAATTATGAATTCAAACTGCTTTATTATTTTTGAGGTTCATTTTTGACGAGGCTTTTCATGCAAATCCATCGTGATCCACTGTCATTCAGGACTACGAACCCGGTTGTAACCATAGGTATTTTTGATGGTGTGCACCTGGGACATGATTTTATTATACGCAGTTTGTGTCAGGCTGCTTTCAATAGAAAAGGCAGCAGTGTCATTGTCACCCTGTGGCCTCATCCCAGGGAGGTACTGGATGTTGGACAGGACCGTTTCAGGCTGTTAAATACGCTTGAAGAAAAAATTTCCCTTCTGGAAAAGTATGGCATAGACCACCTGATTATTTTCAGGTTTTCAAAAGAGTTCAGCAGACTGTCCGCGGAAGATTTTGTCAGACAGATACTGGTTGAAAAGATAGGTATCAGCCATCTGCTTGTAGGATATAACCACAGGTTTGGAAGGGACAGGGAAGGTGATTATGATAATCTTCAGGTTTATGCCCGTAACTATTCTTTCAGCATTGAACGACTGGCTCCGTTGGGAGAAGGCAGAAATAAGATCAGCTCTTCAGGAATAAGGGAAATGCTGATGAGGGGAGACATCATAGGGGCCAACGAGCTCCTGGGCTACAGGTACTTTTTTACAGGCAGTGTAAAAGGAGGCAATAAGGTGGGAAGGATGATAGGGTTTCCTACAGCAAATATTCAGATCTCTGATGAGCTGAAGCTTATTCCTTCCGATGGTGTCTATGTAGTTAAAATCAATTGGAATGACCGCTGTTTGAACGGGATGATGAATATAGGATTCAGACCCACGGTGAATGACAATCCTGACAATAAGACCATGGAAGTGAACATCTTTGACTTTGAGGAAGTTATATATGGCCACTCCGTCCGGATCGAATTTGTCGGAAGGTTACGTGACGAAATGAAATTTGATAATATCAGTTCTTTGGAACGGCAGTTGAAGATCGACAGGGAGCACGCCTTGCAGATACTGCACGAGTTGGGCCGTTAATGCCACTTTACGGCCGTTTATTATTACCTTTGTAATAAATGTAATGTTGAAATGAGAACAACCGAAACACTGAAAAAATCTTTGCCATATAAGGTTAAGGATATCAGCCTGGCTGAATTCGGAAGGAAAGAGATTGAAATAGCTGAAAAAGAGATGCCCGGGCTGATGGCCATCAGGCAGAAGTATGGTTCACAAAAACCTCTTGCCGGGGCACATATCACCGGCTCACTTCATATGACAATCCAGACAGCCGTCCTTATTGAAACACTTGTTGAGCTGGGTGCTGATGTAAGATGGGCCAGCTGTAACATTTTCTCGACACAGGATCATGCTGCTGCAGCTATTGCAAAAAGGGGTATTCCGGTTTTTGCCTGGAAGGGTGAGACACTTGAGGAATACTGGTGGTGCACCGAGCAGGCACTTTCTTTTCCGGGCGGGGCAGGGCCGTCAATTATCGTGGACGACGGGGGAGATGCCACCCTGTTGGTGCATCTCGGTTATAAGGTGGAGGAAAATCCTGCCTTACTCGATGCCAGGGCTGTGAATAAAGAACAGGAGGTTATCTTCAGGAAGCTGAAGGAAACCCTGGAAACGGATCCCGGCAGATGGCACGGGATGGTAAAAAATATCAGGGGCGTATCGGAAGAAACAACCACAGGAGTACACCGCCTTTACCAGATGAAGGAAAAAGGAGAATTATTGTTCCCCGCAATCAATGTGAACGATTCTGTCACCAAATCAAAATTTGACAACCTGTACGGATGTCGTGAATCACTCGCAGATGGTCTTAAAAGAGCAACTGATGTGATGATTGCCGGTAAAGTGGTGGTGGTGCTGGGTTATGGAGATGTGGGCAAGGGTTGTGCAAAATCCATGCGTGCTTATGGAGCGCGTGTGATTGTCACCGAAATCGATCCTATATGTGCTCTTCAGGCTGCAATGGAAGGATTTGAAGTTAAAACGATTGAGAAAACCCTGGAGGAAGGGATGATTTATGTTACAGCAACCGGTAACAGGGATGTCATAACACTGGAACATATGAAAAGGATGAAGGACCAGTCGATTGTTTGCAACATTGGCCATTTTGACAATGAAATCCAGGTTTACAGGCTGGAATCAGATCCCGTGATAACAAAAACCAATATTAAACCACAGGTGGACAAATACACCTTCAGCGATGGCCATTCTATCTTCCTGCTTGCGGAAGGCAGGCTGGTAAACCTGGGTTGCGCCACGGGACATCCCTCCTTTGTCATGAGTAATTCATTCACCAACCAGTCGCTTGCACAGATAGACCTCTGGCAGAATAAATATGAGATCGGTGTTTACCGTATGTCAAAAAAACTTGACGAGGAAGTTGCCAGGTTGCATCTCGGGCTGCTCGGCGTGCATCTGACCCAACTGAGCCGGGAACAGGCAGATTATATCGGTGTGCCTGTTGAAGGGCCATATAAACCGGATCACTACAGGTATTAGTAATGAAGCCTGGAAGCAGGCTGCAGGTCTGCAGAAAACAGGAACTGACACCCGGGTCTTTTCTAATTGGATATAAACAGCTGATTGCCATTTACACTGGCAAGGTATTCTTTGAGTGGCAAAGCAGCAGGACCTTTCCTCACCGCTCCATCAAGGGGTATAACAAACTGTGAATGACAACAGGGGCATTCAGGTATCAGTCCGGTATCATCCATCCCGACTGCACAATAATCAGTGCTGGCTTTATAGGTGCAGGTACAGTCAAAAACAATGAATTCGTACAGGGCTTCCCTGTAAAGGATCAGCCCGTTGCCTGATACCTTCTGACCCAGTGTTATTAACGGGTAACCAGGCGCTGAAAAACTGAGGATGCCGTATCCGTTCTCATCCGGCAGAATAGTAGCTGTCTCCCCGACACCCAGGTGGCCCAGGTCAGCCTGAATATCAAGAACAATATTTACAGGAACATATGGTACAGCATCCTGGTTATCATCGTTGCATGAATGATTCAAAGCAATAATTAGGAGGAAAATAAAAAAAAGACCTAATTTTGGTATCTGATCAGCACATCGCATAACTTTTAAAAAAAAACGAAGTAAATTTATACAATTTGCGGATCAAAGAGCTGGCCATATGCTTCCTGGTGTTGCTTCTTCCTGCCAGTCATGGATATGCGCAATCAAGAATGGTCAGGAAAGCCATCAGCAGCCAGGATAAAAAAGCGGAACAGCAGGAAGAAGATTATCAGAAAAAGAGAAAGGCGGTTCTGAGACATCGTTTTGATATTCAGACAAAAGAGGTCCAGAAAAGGATGAAATTGGCAAAGAAGAAATCCAGGCAATATAACAAATCAAGAGAAGAAAAACCATTCAGCAATCTTTTCGATAATAAACGAAAGAAACACCGATAGACATGAAAATAGGGACAGATACAATTTTTTATATAATCATTGCTATTGTTATTCTGGCATCAACCGTTGCCCGTAAAAAGAAAAAAATTGTCCCGCAGGTTCCTTCACAGGATCATACTGCAGACAAGGGAACAGGCTCAGGGATGCCCGGGAAACCTTTCAGCCCGGCCGATTTTTTCAGGGAGGCGATGATGCAGGCTGCAGGCATTGAAAAGCAACCGGTATATCAGACAGAGGCACAATCTCTTGAACAGATCATTGACGAGGAAGAGATGATCCCTGATGAGGAGGCTGTTTACACATCAGAAATAAAAGACAAGGCTTCTGTCCCTTTTCCCAGTCCTGGGCCAGATATCACACATATAAGTATTGAAGAGCCGGGAGTCCGGAAACTGTTTCAGGATCCTGAGGACATAAGAAAAGCTGTTATCTTTTCCGAGGTTTTAAAAAGACCTGACTATTAGACATATACCGATCAGATACCGGTCAGAGGTTTGGAATTTAAGGAATAATGCTTATATTTGACGCATAAAGAGTTCCGGGTTACCGGAATTCTTTTTTATTTCTATAGGGTACTGGTTGGATATTTCCTTCAACGGGAACAGGGACAATAAATAATCGAAAATGACTAAAGTGGCATATATAACTCAGGAAGGGTTTGAAAAGTTGCGGAAGGAACTTGAATACCTGAGATCTGTTGAGCGGCCGTATATTTCAAAGCTCATAGCCGAAGCGCGTGATAAAGGTGATCTGTCTGAGAATGCTGAATATGCTGCTGCCCGGGAGGCCCAGGGATTGCTTGAAATAAAGATAGGTAAAATCGAAGATACACTTTTAAACTCAAGGGTTATTGATGAATCAAAAGTAAATACCTTGTCAGTGCAGCTCTTAAACAGGGTAAGAATGAAAAACACGCTTACTAATGCCATTGTGGAATACACCCTTGTGCCCGAGACAGAAGCTGACCTGAAAGCGGGCAAGATTTCAATCAACACGCCGGTAGCCAAGGGTTTACTAGGGAAGAAAGTCGGGGACGTGGTCGATATAAAAGTACCATCAGGCCAGATGAGCTTTGAGATACTGGCAATTACCATCTAACCATTAAGGGCACTTCTGATCTTTGCAGCGATCTCTTCAAATTCCTGCGGGCTAAGCTTAAGCTTCGGCTTCGAGAATTCAATATCGTAAAGGTTATTTATCGGGATCAGGTGGATATGTGCATGGGGTACCTCCAGCCCGAGCACTGCCACACCCACACGTTTACAATTCATCACCCTGTCAATAGCCAGGGCTATCTTTTTGGCAAATACATGCAAACCGGCAATAGTGTCGTCATCGAGGTCAAAAAGATAATCAGTTTCCTTTTTTGGTATGACCAGTGTATGACCTTTTGCCAGGGGATGTATATCCAGGAATGCAAAAAACCGGTCATCCTCTGCTATCTTATAGCAGGGGATCTCGCCATTGACAATTTTTGTAAAAACGGATGCCATCT
>Ga0172362_10001646_pt1 | contig 19181 bp, 18 predicted proteins | sample LakKivs1_kivu2a2_FD_114534 | JGI IMG/M metagenome (GOLD analysis project Ga0172362, IMG submission 114534) | Sediment microbial communities from Lake Kivu, Rwanda - Sediment s1_kivu2a2 | ecosystem: Environmental > Aquatic > Freshwater > Lake > Sediment | place: Rwanda: Western Province, Lake... | reverse complement strand
CGTGCAACGGCACCAGGCGCTCCGGTCCTCCGGACGCCGGCCCCGGCAGGGCGGCGGCCGCCCACAGGCTGCCCGGTGCGGCGCCGGCCCGCTTCGCGAACGCAGCGAGGTGCAGCGCGATCGAGGCGCGGATCAGAGGGATGGGCTTCGGCATGCTGGTGCAGTCTGTGCGCGGCGCGCGAGACGAAGGGTCAGTCCATTAGTGCGTCATGTCGTGAAATGGCAAGGGGCATTCCGACGCGACCCGTTTCCTCTCGATCCGGTCGTGTTATCAGTTGGATGCCGCGCGGCTGGTCGCGTGCATCGGGCCAACGATCTGGATCCGGGGGGGGGCATGGAGTCGAGGCCGCATCGGGGGGGATCGTCGCGATCTTGGTTGCGCTGCTGCTCGCAGCGACGCCGGCGGTCGCGGCCGACCCGGAGCTGCAGGAGCTGCGCAACGCCGTGCGCGAGATGCAGAAGACGATCGAGGTCCTGAACCGGAAGATCGATCGTCTGGAGGAGGAGAAGTCGCAGGAGAAGGCGGCCGCCGGGCGGCAGCCCGAGCCGCTGTCGCCGACGGCACCGGCGGTCGTGAAGGCGAAGCCGTCCGCCCCGCCTCCCGCGGCGGCGCCCGCTCTCGTCGCGGTGCCCGTGCCGGCACCCGTGACGGCGGCGCCGGAGCCCGAAGCGCCTGCCGGGGCGCCGACCGAGGTCGCCGAAGGCGTCGCGCCGGAGATGGTGCCCCCGCCGCCGATGCCGCCGGCGTCGGAGGAGGCCGCCGAGGGCTACGCGGAGAACGTCCTCGCCTCGCAGGGCATCGGTCCGCAGGCGCCGGTCGACCCGAGCCTGCGCGGCTTCCTGCGCATTCCGAACACGCGAGCGATGATCCGCTTCAACGCGAAGCCGCGCGTCGACTTCACCTACGACCCGGAGAACACCGGCGACGACAACCGCTTCGTGACGGCGAAGATCCCGGTGTTCGGCTCGCCGGACAGAGGGGGCGGCCCGGTGTTCAACGCCAACGCGAAGGGCTCGCAGCTCATCATCGACGTGCGCGCGCCCGAGATCGACGGCAGCCCGCGCTTCTACTACCAGAACGACTTCTATGGCTCGGGGGGCGGCGAGTTCCCGTAACGCGTGCAGCAGCTTCTCGGCTCGATCTACGGCGTCACCGTGGGGCAGACCTTCAGCCCGTTCGAGGATCCGGACATCTGGCCGGACACCGTCGACTACGAAGGCCCGAACTCCATGATCTTCGCCCGCTTCCCGTCGGTGCGCTACGAGCTCGGCTTGACCGACCAGCTGGCGCTCCACTTCGGCGTGGCGCAGCCGAGCTCCGACGTCGCGACCACCGACGACGACACGATCAAGGGCCAGGATCACGCACCGGACTGGGCGATGAACCTGCGCGGCGAGTCGGACCTCGGCCACTTCCAGCTCGGCAGCCTGTTCCGCTACCTCGGCGCGAAGAGCGACGTCTACGGCGAGGACGAGGCGTTCGGCTGGGGCGTCAACCTGAGCGGCGGGCTGAACGTTCCGCTGCCGTGGTCCGACACCGACCAGGATCTGCTGCTGGCGCAGGGTACGTACGGCGCGGGTATCGGCCGCTACGGCAACGACACCAGCTTCTCGGCGACCGACGCGGTGTTCAACGGCCGCGGCGAGCTGGTGCCGCTGCCGTACTACGGCGCGTTCGTCGGCTACACGCACCGCTGGCTGCCGGACTGGCGCTCCACGGCGACCTACGGCTGGGTGAAGCTCGACGGTCCGCCGACGCAGAACGCGACCGCGTACCGGCAGACGCAGTATGCGAGCGTCAACCTGATCTGGCAGCTGCGCGAGCGGCTCAGCGTCGGCGTCGAGGCGCTCTACGGCGACAACCAGCAGCAGGGGCGCTCGTCGGGCGACGCGTTCCGCACGCAGGTCGGCGTCGCGTGCTCGCTGTTCTGACGGTCGCCGACACGACGACGGCATCATCGCGGCGCGCGCGCCGCCCGCATCCGGGGAGGAATCTCATGCTCGCTCTCGCTCGCATCACCGCCGCGTCCGCGGCCTGCCGTGCTCTGGTCGTCGCCGTCTCGCTGGTCGCCGGGCCGGCGTCCGCCGACGTCGCGGGAGGCGCGGGCAGCGTGCTCGCAAAGGCCGACGTCGAGGCGGCGCTGCGAGCCGCGCACGCGAAGTACCAGGACCTGAAGGAGGGCAAGAACGCCGACTACATCCCGGCGCTCGCGAAGGTTCCGTCCGACCTGTTCGGCATCGCTCTGGTGACGGTCGACGGGCAGGTCTACACCGCCGGCGACGTCGACACGCTGTTCTCGATCCAGTCGATCTCGAAGGTCTTCACCATGGCGGAAGTCATGCAGCAGAGCGGTGCCGCGGCGATCGAGAACGGCGTCGGTGTCGACGCGACCGGCGACGTCTTCAACTCCATCGTCGCGATCGAGAAGTACCAGGGGCACGAGATGAACGCGCTGGTGAACCCCGGCGCGATCGCGACCACGAGCCTCGTGCAGGGCGCCGACGAGAAGGCGATCTGGGCGGCGATTCTCGGCAAGTACGGCGAGTTCGCCGGACGGAAGCTCGAGGTGAACCAGGAGGTCTACGAGTCCGAGGCCGCGACCAACCAGCGGAACCAGGCGATCGCCGCGCTCATGCACGCCTACGGCCTCATCAAGTCGGAGCCCGCGCGCGCGACCGACGTCTATACGCGGCAGTGCTCGGTGAACGTGAACGCGAAGGACCTCGCGACCATGGCGGCGACGCTGGCCAACGGCGGCGTCAATCCGGTGACGGAGAAGAAGGTGATCGGGGAGCAGTACGTGCCGGAGATTCTCGCGGTCATGGCGACGGCGGGGCTCTACGACGACTCCGGCAAGTGGCTGTTCCGCACGGGGCTGCCGGCGAAGAGCGGCGTCGGCGGTGGCATCCTCGCGGTGTCGCCGGGCAAGTTCGGCATCGCGGCGTTCTCGCCGCCGCTCGACGCGGCGGGCAACAGCGTGCGCGCGCAGAAAGCGATCGCGGACGTCTCGGCGGCGCTCGGCGGCAACCCCTACGCGGTGACGCCGTGGTGATCCCGGCGCCGCGCCTCGCGCGCGGCGCAGCTCGCGCCGCGCTGCTGGCGCTCGCGCTCGCGTGCCTGCTCGCGGCGCGCGAAGCGCGCGCGGGCGATGGTGCAGCCGAAGCGGCACCCGACCCCGACCCCGCGCGCGCCGGCCCCGCGCTGCGCGCCGACGACCAGCCGCGCGACGTCGGCGGCGCCGCCGGCGTCGACGCGTGGGAGACGCTCGACGTCTACTGGAAGGACGGCGTCAACTACCGCTTCCGGCCGCTGCACGTCGCCCCGGAGGCCGTGCGGCGCTACGAGCGCTGGCTCGCGCTCGAGGGCCGCATCGGCATGAAGCTGTCGGTCGATGCCGCGGGCTTCGACGCGAGCGGATCGCTGCCGGCGCTCGGCGCGACCGCCGAGGTGCGGCGCTTCTTCCTCTACACCACCGGCCGCTTTCACCTCGGCTACCCGATCGTCTTCAAGCTCGAGGCCGGCCTGGTCGACGGCGAGCCCTACCTCGACAACTTCTACTTCGGCGCCGACGACGTGCCGTACGCGGGGTCGATCCAGGTCGGGCAGATCGACGCGCCGATGTCGCTCGACCTCCTCACCGGCAGCCGCAGCCGGCCGTTCCTGGAGGCACCGGCGCCGGTGCAGGCGCTGGCGCCCGGACGGAAGGCCGGCGTGCAGGTGGCGAGCTTCTCCGACCGCTACGACCTGAGCTGGCAGGGCGGGCTGTTCACCGACGGTCAGCAGCAGGACGTCGGCGACGCGACGCGCGACGTCCTGCGCGGCGTCGGCCGCCTGGTCTGGCGGCGCGTGGAGGGGCCGCCGGTGAGCCGCCTCGCGCACGTCGGGCTGAGCGCGAGCTACGTGCTGTCGTCGTCCGACCGCGTGCGCTACCGGTCGCGTCCGGAGAGCTTCCTGGCACCGTTCCTCGTCGACACCGGCGATCTCGACGCCGACAACGTCCTGATCGTGGACGGCGAGGTCGCCGGGCGCGACGGCCCGACGACGGTGCAGGCCGAGGTGCTCGCGTCGTTCGTCCGCTCGCGCGTCGTCGGCGATCCGGTGCTCTGGGGCGGCTACGTCGAGGCGAGCCACTTCCTCACCGGCGAGGTGCGGCCCTACGAGCGCTCGGTCGCCGTGTTCGGCCACGTCGCCCCGAAGAAGGACCTCGACCCGCGGCAGGGAGCGTGGGGCGCCTTCGAGGTCGCCGCGCGGACGTCCGCCGTCGATCTGAACGACGCCGGCGCGCGCGGCGGGCGCATGTGGCTCTTCGGCGCGGGGCTCAACTGGTACTGGAGCCGCTACGTCCGCCTGATGTTCGGCTACGAGCTGGCGCTGGTCCGCGGCACGGAGCGGACCGGCAACCTGCAGGTCTTCCAGGGGCGCGTGCAGCTCGTGCTGTGACCGCGAGCGGGTGCCACGCGCGACGTATCGACCCGAGCGACGACGTCGATCGGCCGATCCGGAATCTCGCGAGGAAGGGCCGTCGCGAGGACCGGCCCTTCCTCGCAGCACATCACTTCGTCGCTGCCCGATCGACCGAGATCGCCATCGCCTCGGTGTAGGTGATGTCGACCAGGTCGCCGACCTTGACGCCCTCGAGACGGCTCGGGTTCTTGACCTTGACCTCGACGACGTTGCCCTCGGGGCCGGTCAGGCTGACCATGTTGGTCTTGCGATCGATCTTCGAGATCTTCGCGGTGACGCGCACCGCCGCACCTGCGACCGCACCGGGCATGCCGCCCGCCGGCGCGCGTTGCGCGTCCGCCGCCGCATCGATGCCCGGCTCCGCGGTCCCCTTCTTGAGCAGCTCCCAGGCGATCGACTCGAAGAACGCGATCGTCACCGTGTCACCGCGCTTCACCTGCGACAGGTTCTTCACGTCGTCGGACACGCGGAACGACTTGGTCTGCCCGTCTGAGCCCTTGAGCGTCACCATGCGCGTCTGCTGGTCGATCGCCGTCACCACTGCAGTCGCGGTCACCGTCTGCTCGATCTCGCCACCCTGCGGCGTCTGCGACTGCGACACCGAGACCGTCGGTGGCGGCGGCGGCGCCAGGGGCTTCTTCGATGAGCATGCGGACAGGGCAGCGCCCGCCGCCAGCACGGCGATTCCCGACCAGATCTTGAAGCTCTTCATTCCTCACTCCTCTCGTTTCGTGCGCCCGCTTCGCGAGCCGCGCTCTCGTAACAGATTCCGGGGCGCGGCGCCGGGCGTCCCACCCCTCCGCGTCACGGGCCGGGCGGCTGCGGCGGCGCGCCGGCGCTGAGCGCCTCGACCATCGCACCGACGCGCGGATCGCCGGTCGCGTCGTGCAGCTTCTTCGCCCACGCGAGGGCTGCGGCGTGGTTGCCGGACTCGCCCTCGTACTGGACCAGCGCCGCGTAGATCTCGGGCACACGGGGGCTCCGCTGAGCGGCCTCGCCGAGCACCTGCACGGCGCGATCGCGCTGCCCCGCGTCGTGCAGCGCGACCGCGAAGACGTACGCGTAGCGCGCGTCCTGCGGTGCGAGCGCGGTCGCGCGCTCGAGCTCCGGCAGAGCGTCGGCGACGCGCTTCTGGCGCACGAGCGACAGCCCGAGCGCGTGGTGCAGGCTCGCGACCTCCGGAGCGACGGCGATGCCGCGGCGCAGGGTCGCCTCGCTGGCCTGCTCGTTGCCCGCCCGCCGCTCGACCTCGGTGAGGTTCTCGTACGCCGGCGCGAACGAGGGCTGCAGCCGGATGGCGGCGTTCAGCTCGGTGCGCGCGGCGTCCGTGTTGCCGAGGCGGGCCTCGAGCGCGCCCAGGTTGGCGCGCGCGTCGGCACGATCGGCGTTCGTCGCCTGAACCGTACGGTACTCGGCGATCGCGCGCTCGAGGTCGGCCCGGCTGCCCTCCGGGATCGACTCGCGCGGCACGTCGAGCAGGCTGCCGAGCGCCTCGATGCGTACCGTGCGGACGGGATCGCGGAGCAGGGGCCCCGCCAGGGCGACGCGATCCTCGGGATCGAGCGCCACCACGGCACCGGCCGCGGCGCGTCGCACCAGCGGGTCCGGGTCGCGCAGCGACTCGCGCAGCGCCGCGAGGGTGCCGGTCCCGGGGTGCGCGGTGAGCAGCTCGACCGCGCTGGCGCGCGCGATCGCCGGCTGCGTGCGGTCGCGCGCGGCGCGCTCCAGGCGCGCCGCCCCGTCCGGGGCGTTGCTGCGCCCCGCGTGCAGGTCGGTCGCGAACGAGAGACGCCGGACGCGCTTCGTGCCGAACCACCGGTCGAGCGCGTCGTTCGCCCAGCGCGCGGACTCCTTCGTGTGGCAGTCGTTGCACGCGTTCGGCGTGCCGAGCGTGACCGACAGGTCCGGGCGGGGAACCCGGAAGCCATGGTCGTGTCGCCCATCGACGACCATGTAGGTGCGCTCCGCCATGTGGCACGAGACGCACCGCGCCGCCTTGCTGCCCGCCGGGTGATGGTGGTGCGCCTCGACGTCGTACGTGGTCGGCAGGTGGCACTGCGCGCACACGGCGTTGCCCGGGGCGCGCAGCCCGAGGCCATGCGGGTCGTGGCAGTCCGAGCAGCGCACGCCCGCCGCGTGCATGCGGCTCTGCAGGAACGACCCGTACTCGTAGACCTCGTCGCGGATCGTGCCGTCGGCTTCGTAGAGATCCGCGTCGAGCAGCGACAGGCGGTGCGTCTGCGCGAGCGGCTCGCCGTGCCGGTACTCGCTCCACAGCTGCGCGCGGCGCGAGTGACAGCGGCCGCAGGTCTCGAGCTGCGCGTCGCTCGACGGCGCCTTCGTGCGGTGCGCGATCGACGCGCCCTCGGCGAGCGTCCAGACCCCGCCCGACGTGTCGCCCAGCTCGAACACGAGCCCTTTCCGCGGGTCGCTCACGGGCTTGCCGGCCTTCGCCGCCTCCGCCCACGCGACGTGCGCGGAGCCCGGGCCGTGGCACGCCTCGCAGGCGACGTTCGGGTCGGACCACGTGGTCGTGAACGAATCGCTCTTTGCGTCGTAGCCCTTGGCGAGGTTCGTCGAGTGGCACTCGGCGCACATGTGGTTCCAGTTCTGCGCTGGACCGGTCCAGTGCAGCACGTCCGTGTGGTCGATCTTCTCGTTCGGGTAGAGGTGGATCCAGCGCTGGCCGCCCTCGGACTTCGGGCGCGCGTCCCAGGCGACGCTCAGCGCCTGCAGGCGTCCGCCGGGCAGCTCGAGCAGGTACTGCTGCAGCGGGTCCCAGCCGAACGTGTACTTGACGAGGTAGTCGCGCAGCTTGCCGTCGGGGCCGTCGGTGCGGACGACGTACTGATCGCCGCGGCGGAGGAACGTCGTCGTGACGCCGTCCCTGGTGAATGTCGTGCCCGAGAAGTCGCCGCGAACCGTCGCCGGCGTCGGCGCCTCCATGGCGTGGTCGTGGTGCGAGCCGCGCCACAGCTTGGTCTCGCGCTCGTGGCACGGGGCGCAGGTCGCGGTGCCGACGTGGGCCGGAGCGGTGGGCGGCGCCGTGGTCGCGTGCGCCACGTCGGCCACCCGGCCCGCGACGCCCTGGGAGAGCAGGACGAGCAGCAGGAGCGTGGCCCTCCAGGGGCGATGCGCGCCGCCGGGTTTCGGTGAGCCGCTCCTGTCGATCACGCCGTCGTCATAGGGAATCGCGCCGCGGGCCGCACCTGGCGGTTCGCAACCGCGCCGTTCGGTGCTAGACCTCTGGGGAATTTCGAGGCGGTCGCGCGATGCTCCCCGACGTTCTCCTGCCGAAAGCGTGGCTGGCGCTCGTGCTGCCGGTGCTGGTGCTGCTCGCTGCTGCCGAGCTCGGCTTCCGCCTCGGGCTCCGCACCCACAGTGCGCGCGACGAGCAGAGCAAGGCCACCGTCGGCGGCGTCCAGGGCGCCATCCTCGGCCTGCTCGGGCTCCTGCTCGGCTTCACCTTCGCGCTGTCGACCGCGCGCTTCGAGGCGAGGCGCCTGCTGGTCGTCAAGGAGGCGAACTCGATCGGCACGACGTACCTGCGCGCGTCGCTCCTGCCCGAGGCCCACGTCGCGCCGGTGCAGGATCTGCTGCGCGAGTACGTCCGGCTGCGGGTGGAGTACTACCCGAAGTTGGCCGATCGCGCGGCACTCCCGGGCCTGCTCGAGCGGAGCGCCGAGATCCAGCGGCGCCTTTGGCAGCATGCGGTCGAGGCGTCCCGTGCGGCACCGACCCCGATCACCGCGACCTTCGTGAGCACGCTGAACGAGACCATCGACACCGAGGCCGAGCGCGTGGCTGGGGCCGCGGCGCAGATCCCGTTCTCCGTCTGGTTGCTCCTGCTGGTCGTCGCGTCGGTCGGCTGCTTCACCACCAGCTACCAGGCGGGGACGGAGGGCAGCCGTTCGATCTTCAGCAGCGTCGAGCTCCCGATGATCATCGCCTTCGTGCTCGCGCTGATCCTCGATATCGCCAACCCGAACAGGGGGTTCATCGGGATCAGCCAGCAGCCGCTGATCGACCTCCAGACGAGCATCGCCGCTCCACCAGGCGGCTGACGTTCACCTCGGCTTCGCCGTACCGGTCGCAGGCCTCACTGCGCGGGCGCGGCGGCGTCCGTTGCAGGCGCGGCGCCCGCCGCGGCAGCCGGACGGTCGTCGGTATCCACCTTGCGCCAGGACTCGTCCGGGTCGAAGGCCTTCATCTGCTGTGCGACCTTCGCCGTGCCGGGTCCGAGGTCCTTCTCGTAGACCTGCCCGTCGTGGCTGACGATGAAGGTCATCACGCCCGACGCACCGTACTCCGCCGGATATGCGACCAGCGCGAAGCCGCCGATCATCTTGCCGTGCACGACGAAGTCGTACTTGCCGCCCGGCGCGTTCGGGCCCTGCGCCTTCAGGACGCGGAAGTAGTAGCCGTGGAACGGGATCGGCTTGCCCTCGCCGGGCCGGTAGCCCTCGGCGCGTGCACTTGCGAAGGCGCCGCCGAGCGGGCTCTCGGTCTCGCCCTCTGCGGCGTCCCAGTAGAGCCCGTCCTTCTTGCCGGGGCTGCTCGCGAGGGCCTGGGCGTAGGGCGGGATCTTCTCGCCGAGCGGGTTCGTGGCGTAGTACTCGCGCTGCGCGTCGACGTAGGCGAGCACTGTCTGGATCGCCGCGAGCTCGTTGCGGCCGATGCGGCGGTTGAGCAGCTCGTCCTGTCCCGCCGCGGTGTCGAAGCGCCAGCCGTGCGCCGTGTCGACGAGCGGAATGGGCAGCGGCCACTCGTCCTTGCCGGTCTGCAGGACCTTCGTGTCGTCGGGGCCGTCCACGATCGCGTGCGCCTCGTCGTACGACGCGACGAATTTCGCCCGCATCGCCTCGTCCGCGACCGGGTCACCGGAGTCGAGCAGCGGATTCGCGTCGCTGCCGAGGATCTCCAGCAGGACCTTCGTGTCGTTCGCCTTGACGGCTTCGACCAGCGCGGTGGCCGCCGCTTCGGGGGTCGGGAAGGACTTCTGCTGCGGTGCCGCGGCGCGAGCCGCCGGCGCGGCGACGAGCGCGCAGGCGGCCGTCGCGAGCAGCAGGGAGAAGAAACCGATCCTTCGGTGGTCGTGCATCGCCCCGTCTCCCTTCAGCGCCGTCCGCCGCGTCCGCCGCCGCCGCCGCGGTGACCGCCACCACCACCGCGGTGCCCGCCACCGCCGCCGCGGGACATCGCGCTCTGCCGGCTCGCCTGGCCACGGTTCGACTGCCGTCTCACCTCGTGCCCATTGCCGACGCCGCCGAACGCGCTGGCGTCGCGGCGTGCTGCCGCCTGGCGGTCGTACCCGCCGCGCTGCGCGCCCTGGCCGCCCTGGCGCTGCTGCCCGGCGCCACCGCGCTGCAGGTCACGTGGCTGCCCGCCGCCGGGGCGCTGGCCCTGCTGGCCCTTGAAGCGGTCGGCGTCGCCGCGCGCGATCTGCTGGCGACCCTGCTCGGCGCGGCCGCGGAACTGGTCGCGCGACTGCGCGTTCTGCGTGCCGCGACCGTAGCGGTTGGCGACGTTCTGGTTGTTGTAGCCCGCACCGCGTCGGTGATCGACGTTGTGGTTCCACTGGTTGTTCTGGATGTTGGTGCGGTTGAAGTTGTTGTAGTTGTTGACGTTCACGTTCACGTTGCCGCCGCCCCAGTTGCAGCCACCCCACAGCGCCGACCCGACCGCCATGCCGACGCCGAACGAGATCAGCGACGCGCCGAGCACGTACCCCGGCGGGTAGTACGGGTACGGCGGGTAGGCGGGGTAGGGCCACGCGCCGTACACCGCGGGGGTGTAGGCCGGGACGTACACGACCTGCGGGCTCGCCGGCTGGATGATGATCGTCTGCGGCTGCGAGCCGGACGGCTGCTGCTCGACGGTCACCGTCTGCTGCTCGTTGCTCTTGAGGTTGCCTTCCTTCTGGGCGCGCGCGCGCAGCGCCTGGACCGCGTCCATCACGTCGGCCTGCTGCGCGAGAAACGCGTTGCCGAGGTCGGTCGTCCAGTCGAGCCTCTCGTCCATCATGGCGAGGACGTCCGGGAACGCCGTGAGAGACTTGACGCTCGCGTCCCACGACTGCTTCTGCATCGCATTCTCGAGCGCGGTTCCGGTGACCTTCGGGTTCTTCTTCGACCAGCGCGCCGCCTCGACGACCTCGATCGGGTAGGTCGAGGCCATCAGGATCTGCGCGACCAGCGAGTCGGGGTAGAGCGCGATCGGCGCCACGAGCTGCTCGAGCTGCTCCTTGCCGAGGGTCTGCCCCTGCGCCGCACCGGACGAGTCTTGCGCGAAGCCCACCCGCACGAGCGCGGAGGGCGGGCAGAGGAGGGTGACCACCAGCAGTAACGCGAGGCCTTTTCGCGACCCATTCATCCGCTGTCTCCTTTTCCCGACGTCCGCTCTTTCGCCCGTTGCCGTCCGGAAAGGACGCGAGTATGGCATCCTTCCCCGGCGCTGCAAGGCGGATTCTCGTCTGTACGTTGCGGTTCGGGGAACGAAGGAGCGGCTGCTGAAGCTCCTCACGACGGTCGCCTGACTTCCTGCGGCGTGCGAGCCGAGCTCTCCCGCATCCGCATGCCGAGCTGCGCCAGCACGGCGTGCGCGACCGCGACCAGGTCCTCGGGCGCGGCGTCCGGCGGGTCGGTCGCCCCCGCTACGGACGCCCGCCGTCGACGCGCAGGATGGCGCCCGTGGTGAAGCTCGACGCGGCCGACGCGAAGTACAGCGCTGCACCGACGATCTCGTCCGGCCGGCCTGCGCGGCGCAGCGCGGAGGTCGACTCCATGTGCTGGAGCATCTTCGCATCCCACGCCTTCGAGATGTCGGTGAGGAACGGTCCGGCCATGATGCAGTTGACGCGGACCTTCGGCCCGAACGCGTGCGCGAACGCCTCGGTCAACGCGTTGAGCCCGGCCTTCGCGGCGGCGTAGGGCGTCTCCATCGGCGTCGGGCGGATCGCGGCGATGCTGCTCACGTTGATGATCGAGCCGCCGTCGCCGGCCGCCATGCGCGTGCCGACGTTCGCCATCAGCCGGAACGGCCCCTTGAGGTTGACGCCGAGGACCTTGTCCCACAGCTCTTCGCTGACGTCGGCGAGCGACGGGTAGAGCGGCGACATGCCGGCGTTGTTCACCAGCACGTCGACCCGGCCGAAGTGGCGGTAGGCGGCGTCCACCAGGCCGTCGAGCGCGGCCCAGTCGCCGACGTGGCAGGCGTGCGCCAGGGCTTTGCGCCCGAGCGCCTCCACCTCGAGTGCGGCGCGCGCGCACGAGTCCGCCTTGCGGCTCGCGATCACGACGTCGGCCCCGGCGCGCGCGAAGGCGAGCGCCATCTCGTGGCCGAGCCCGCGGCTGCCGCCGGTGATGAGAGCGACCTTGCCGCTCAGGTCGAAGAGGTTGGTTGCGTGCTTGCTCAAGTCCGTTCTCCAGAAGAGGTCGTCGAGGCTAGTCGTCCGACCCGGCCAGGTCGACGACCGAAACCCGCGACGTCGAGTGCGTCACGTAGGCGCGGCGCCCGTCGGGAGTGACGGCGACCGCGCGCGGTGTCGCGCCGACGTTCAGGGTGTCGATCACCTCGTTGCTCTGTGCGTCGAGCACCGACATCGTGCCCGACTGGAAGTTGGTGACGTAGACGCGCTTGCCGTCGGGGCTCGTCGCGACACCCAGCGGCTCTGCTCCGACCTTCACGTTGGTGACGAGGCTCCCGGCTGCGGTGTCGGCGACCGCGACGCTCGCCGCGAGGCCGTTGGTGACGTAGACGTGCGCGCCGTCGGGGGAGACGGCGACGTCGCCCGGGACCGTCGGCAGCACGAGCCGGAGCGCGTGGCCGGGGTTCGCCGGGTCGATCGCGTGCAGCGCGCCGTCGGAGCAGAGCCCGCGGCAGCCGGCGACCCAGACCAGGCGTCCGTCCCTGCCGGCGACGAGGTTGCCGGGGTGAAAGTCGAGCGCGCGCTGCTGCTTCGCCCCGGTGGCGGTGTCGATCGAGTAGAGGAGGTCGAAGCCGGCGCCGTCGGGCTGGCTGAGCGTGGTGTAGACCGTCTGCCCGTCCGGGCTCACCGCCACGCCGGGGCGCAGGACGGGACGCCGCGGCTCGCCGAGATCGACGCGCTTCACGACCCCGTTGCTCGCGAGGTCGATGAACCACACCTCGCGCTGCATCAGGTCGGCCGCGTAGGCACGACGTCCGTCGGGCGAGATCGCGATCGCGTACGGCATGTCGCCGAGCTCGATGGTGGCGGCGACCTTGTTGGTCGCCGTATCGATCACCACGACCTTGGAGCCCGCGGCGACGCAGGCGCGGGTACCGTCCGGCGTGATGGCGACGCCGGTGCCGAAGTCGGTCAACGGGACGGTCGCGACCACCGCGCTCGGGTTCTTCGAGAGCCGGACCGAGGCGGGGCTGCAGCCCGCCAGCAGCGCGGCGGCGAGCAGCGCCGTCTTTCCCGTCGTCGAAAACCACTTACCCATCGATTTCTCCTCGTCCTGCGCCACTGCGCTTCGCCGTCCGCCGAGAGCTTCCCCCGCGGCGCGCGATCATGCCATGTACGTCGCGGAAGCCAACGGAGTCCCTGCATGCCCTACACGACGACCAGCGACGGTGCCCACCTCTACTACGAGGTGCATGGGGCGGGTGAGCCCGTGCTGATGATCATGGGTCTCGGCTCGAACGCGTACGGATGGAAGCGGTCGTTGCCGTGGATCTCGGAGCGCCACCAGGCGATCGTCTTCGACAATCGCGGGGTCGGCCGGTCCGACGTTCCCGAGGGGGCCTACACGATCCCGCAGATGGCGGCCGACGCGCTGAGCGTGCTGGATGCGTGCGGTCACCGGACGGCGCACGTCATGGGCATGTCGCTCGGCGGCATGATCGCACAGCGCCTGGTGCTCGATCACGCGGATCGCGTGCGGTCGCTGATCCTGCTTTGCACGACGCCCGGCGGTCCACACGCCGTGACCGCCTCGGAGGAGGTGATGCGCGGGCTCATGGAAGGTGGCGCCGATCCCGCGACCGTGTACCGCCGCAACGCCTGGTTCCTCTATGGTGCGGACACCCGCGACCGTCATCCCGAGCGCATCGAGGAGGACCTCGTCGAGCGCAGCCGCATCCCGACCACACCGACCGGGTACTTCGGGCAGATCCAGGCGGCGGCGCGCCACGACGTGTGGGACGGACTGCCGCAGGCCGCGGTGCCGGCTCTCGTGGTGCACGGCGACGCGGACGTCCTCATTCCGGCGGAAAACGGACGCCTCATCGCGTCGCGCATCCCCGGCGCCGAGCTGGTGCTGATCCCCGGTGCGGGGCACATGTTGCAGGCGGACGGGGGCGACGCGGTGCGGGACGCCGTGCTGCGCTTCCTCGCTCGCGTCGCGCGCTGAGGCTCGAGTCGCGTCGACCACGGGCAGGTCGTGCAGGCCAGGTGGTCGCCGTCCTTCGTCCACGGCTTCGCCCCGGGGATCTCGTGGAAGAGGAGGCATCGCAGGAACGATCGAGCGGATTGGCTGCACCCGCCGCGACCGGGTACGAGAAGGCCATGGCAACGTCGGGTCGTCTCGAGGGAAAGGTCGTTCTGGTCACGGGAGCCGCGTCGGGCATCGGTCTCGCGACCGTCACTCGCTGCCTCGCCGAGGGCGCGCGGGTGTTCGCGACCGACGTGAAGGAGCCCGCGGCGCAACCGGCGTCGGCGTCGTACCGGTTCCGCACCGTCGACGTGCGCAAGGAGGCGGAGATCGAGGCCGCGGTCGCCGACGCCGTCGCGGCCTTCGGCCGCGTCGACGGCGCGGTGACCGCCGCGGGCATCGCCGGCGGTGGCCCGATCCACATGCTCGACGCGGCGTCGGGCTGGGATCCCGTGCTCGAGATCAACCTGAAGGGCACGTTCCTCACCGCCAAGCACTGCGTCAAGCAGATGCTCGCGCAGCAGCCGAACGGCGGCGAGCGCGGCTCGATCGTGACCATCGCGAGCGTCGAGGGCCTCGAGGGCACGGCCGGCGGCAGCGCGTACAACGCGTCGAAGGGCGGCGTCGTGCTGCTCACGCGCAACGGCGCCATCGACTACGGCCGGCAAGGGATCCGCGTGAACGCGATCTGCCCCGGCTTCATCGAGACACCGATGCTCCAGGGTGTGCTGGACGTCCCGGTGATGGCGGAGATCCGCGAGCACGTCCGCGAGGAGCACAAGCTGCGCCGCTTCGGACGCCCCGAGGAGATCGCTGCGGTGGCCGTGTTCCTGCTCTCGTCCGATGCGTCGTTCGTGTCGGGGCAGGCGATCGCGGTCGACGGCGGCTACACGGCGGGCCGCGACCACGGCGTCACGAGCCTGATGGGGCTGTAGCCGGCGCGAAGGTCCGAGGAGCACGGCCCGCGGGCTCCTCCTTCGTGGCCGGCGAAGCCGGAGCGGACGTCAGGCCGCGACGAGGTCGAAGCGCACGCCACCGATCGTGACGCGGTCGCCCGCATCCGCGCGTCCGCGCTGCCGCGCCCGGGCGCGTGCGCTGCCCGGGTCGCGCATCGCGACGCGCACGCAGGTCACGCCGGGACCACGGTCGTCGCCCGGTGGGGTGAAGCGCAGGTGCCCGCCGTCGAGGTCGATGCGCGGCGGGCCGCCGCTCTCGCGTGCGACGGGGACGCCGAGCACCTCGCCCCAGCGCGACGCGAGCGCGCCCGGATCGTCGCTCTGGATCTCGGCGCCGAGGATCGCGCGCGCGTCCGAGCGCCCGCTCTTCTCCTCCCAGCCCGGACCCGCCCAGCGCCACGACGCGGGCGGGAGCGGACGGTCGAGCGAGACGATCGCACCGCCGACGTCGCGCGGGTGCAGGTGGATGGTCGCGATGTCGTCGAACGCGATCTCCCAGACGATGCGTGCGCCGACCCGCGCGAGGCGCGCGCGGTCGGCGTCGAGGTCGGCGCTCTGCAGGATCACCATGTAGCCGCCGTCACCGCGGCGCCGCTCGAGGTAGCGTGCGGCGGTGGCGTCGGCGCGGACGGGGCACACGACCTCGAGGAACTGGTCTCCGAGCGCCATGACCGCGTTCTTCAGCCCGAACTCGGCCACGCCCGGATCGTTGCAGGCGACCTCGACGCCGAGCACGGCGCACAGGTCGTCCACGACCGGCTCGAGCTCGCGCGCGACCAGTGCGATCTGGCGGATGCGCATGGCGGACTCCTAGCGCGCCGTCGCCGGCTTGACGAACTTCAGCACGAAGCGGTCGCCGGTGCCGCGCCTCTCGCCCGCGGTGCGCGGCGACGCGCTCCAGTCGCGCGTGTCGTCGGGGCGCTTCAGGAAGTCCGCGCTGCCCGCGAGGACGAAGCCCGCCTGCTCGACGTCGGCGCGTAGCGTCGCCTCCTCGATACGGTGCAGGCTCTCCACGTCGGCGGCGCCGCTGCCGGCCGCCGCGCTGTGGTCGACGATGCCGTCCACGCCGCCGGGCTTGAGCACGCGCTTCACCGCGGCATTCATCTTCGCGCGGTCGACCTTCTGCCAGTACGTGTCGTGGTAGAAGAGCACGATCAGCACCGCGTCGAGGTCCTTCACCTCGGGCGGGAACGGGTCGTCGAACGGGCGGTCGAGCCGTACGACGTTCGCCATGACGGGTTTCTGCAGGCGTTCCGTCCAAGGCTTCTGCGCGAAGCGGTCGAGCAGGAACTGGGAGTTCTGCGCGTACACCTTGCCGCTCGGGCCGACGGTGCGCGCGAGCAGCTCGGCGGTGTAGCCGCCGCCCGCGCCAAGCTCCGCGACCTCCATGCCTGGCGCGATGCCGAAGAAGGCGAGCATCGCGCCGGGATCGCGGCCCGCGTCGAGCGCGCGATCGTCGGCGCTGCGGTCGGGTGCGGTGACGGCAGCGGCCGGCGCGGGCGCCGGTGCGGCGTTCGTGGTCGCGGCCGGGGCGGCTGCGGCACGCGCGCCGTGCGCGATCGCGAGTGCTACCGCGCACGGCAGGACGAGCTTCGCGAGCGCCGCGCGGCGCGCGCGCATCAGCCGCGTCGCCTCGGATCGGGACGCCCGTTGAACGCGAGGTTCAGGAACTCGCGCCGCGTCTTCGGGCCGTAGGTGCGCAGGCTCGGCATCGGCTGCTCGTCGAGGTACATCGCGCGCGCCTGAGCCAGCTGGTCGTTCGGCAGCGTGCAGCGAACCTCGTCGGGATCGAGCTTGTAGAGGCGCGCGGCGTTGAGCCCGAAGATCTGCGCCTTCATCTCGTCGGTGATGTCCGGGTAGCCGAACTCTTCCATCAGGCGCTGCGGCATGCGGAAGGTCTTGAGCGCGTCGATCTGCCACTGCGGCGTGCCGTACCAGATCGAGTCCGTGCCCCAGAGTATGTGGTCGGCGCCGAAGTTCTGGACCAGCAGGCCGAGCAGATGGCCGATCGCGTCGACGCCGTCGTCGGACAGGACGCGGCTTGCGAAGATCGCGCCCAGCTCCGGATAGACGTTCGTGACCTCGGGCATCTCCTCGCGCTTCAGGCGGCAGAGCTCCTCCAGGTACTCGAAGCCCGAGTGGTAGATGCCGAAGCGGATGTTCGGCCAGTCTTTCGCCGCCTTCGGGATGTCGCGCGGCTTGATGTACTCCGGGTCGAAGATGCCGAGGCGCAGCCCCTTGTGGACGTTCACGATGTCGATGCCGAGGCGCGTCGCCTCTTCGAGCATCGGGTAGGCGACCCGCTCGTCGTCCATCCACCACGGCGCGATGTCGGGACCGAAGACGCCGTAGCCCGCGCCGGTGTAGGTCTTGAGCGCGCGGATGCCGAGATCACGCACCAGGTGCTCCATGTCGGCGATGCGCGTGCCGGTGTCGGCGTCGGCCGGGAAGTTCGGTGTCAGCATGCCCTGCGTGAGCATGCGCTGCGACGCACCGAGCTGGTTGCCGAGGGTCCGCGTCTCGGCCATCGCGTCGTTGCTGATGAGCTGCAGCGACGCGTTGGGAGCCGGGATGCCGCTCATCATCGCGACCGCGGTCTCCGAATCGAGAAAGATCTCCTTCAGGTAGTTGGCGCGTGACAGCTCGGCGAGCTCGCCGCGGTTGCAGTCGCCGGACTCGATGGTCGCCGGGGCGCAGGTGCGGAACGGTGCGAAGAACGCGGCCAGCGTCGGGTTGCTGGCGATCGGCCCGTCGAGGTCGGCGTGGTGGGTCTGGACGTCGACGATGAAGTAGTCGCTCCGGAAGAGCTCGCGCGCGGCGGCCGGATCGCGCGTCGCGCAGTCGTCGACCTGGAAGCCGCCGCTCGACGAGTCGCTGCACCCGCTCGCGAGGTTGAGCGCCATGAGCGCGGTCGCGGTGCCGCAGGCCGACGAGAGGAAACGTCGCCGCGACCAGCCGAGTGCCGAGGCGCGCTCGTCCGCCATGCGCCGGACGAGCTCCTCGATCTTGCGCTGCCGCGGCGTCTGCGGGACCGGGTAGTACTCGCTGTTCGAGACGAGCTGGGTCGGGATCGGCAGCCCGCCGTCGTACTGGTCGTCGTCGCGCGTCTTGTCGCTGGTCCGCAGCAGCATGGTCCCTCCGGGTAGTGGCCCCTCGCTCCGGGGCTCGAGAGACAGCCATCCCACCAAACCGGCCCTGCACTCAAGCCGGTTCCGGGCGCGCGCCGCCCGATGGTGCGACCGGTCCCGCCGATGGCTGGAGGCCGCGGTCCGGTGCGCGACCGGCGCGCGGTGTCGTCGACCCGGCGCCGCTTGCGCCGGCGCGGGGCGTCGGCGCAGGCTTGCGCTGGCGCAGGGTGTCGGCGCAGAGAGGAGCCATGAGCGAACGCGCGCCCCGCTTCGTCGTCATCGACAGCAACGAGGTCCCGTGGACGGAGGTCGTCGCGCAGCAGCACGGTGCCCGCCGGGTGTCGGTGCACGAGAAGTTCCTCGAGTGGACACCGGACCGCATGGTCGTCTGGGGACGCTACGACCCCGGCGTGGTCATCGAGCGCCACGGACACATGAGCGACCATCTGGTGCTGGTCACCGACGGGCAGCTCACCGTCGGCGACCGCGCGTGCGGTCCCGGGACTCTCCTGGTGCTCGAGAAGGGCGCCGTGTTCGGTCCGCTGATCGCCGGGCCCGCCGGCGCGATGCTGTTCGAGACCTGGGCCGGCGACCCGCGCCCGGTGCCGGCGGACAAGGAGGGCTACGCCCGGCTCCTCGCCGAGCGTGGCATCGTCAAGCTGCCGAACCCGAAGTTCGAGCGGCCGGCTTCGGCGGGTGACCGGACGAGCAAGCCGGAGGACGTCGCTGACTACGGGTGACTTGGCGCCCGCCGGCGGGTTGCCTTCCCGTGCCGCGAGCCCGTTCCCGGCTCCTGCGCTCCGGGCACCTTGACGCTGCTGCGCGACGCTGGCAGAGCAGCGACTCCGGCGACCGCCGTCTCTCGGCGGCGCGCACGAGTTCGAACCACGGAGGGGCGAGGTGCTGGGCTACCGGTTCGCGATGCTGGACGTCGCGCTGCTCCGCGAGTGGGGACGGAAGCTGCGGGCCGACGAGCCGGAGGAGCCCGTCGTGGCGGGACCCGGGCCGGCGGTGTGGGCGAGGCTCCAGCGGCAACGCGATGCGCGCGCGGATCGCGCCCGGCAGCTCACCCTGTGGCGCTGAGCGACGGTCACGCCGGCGCTGCGCTGCACCCTCGGGCGGCCGACGCCGCCGTTCTCGCGACGGTCGCCCTCTGGCTCGCGTGGCTCCTGCACGGCGCCCCCGCGGCGATCGTCGCGCTCGCGACCGTCCCGATCGCCGCGTGGGCGGTGGCCGG
>Ga0172362_10001645_pt1 | contig 19181 bp, 18 predicted proteins | sample LakKivs1_kivu2a2_FD_114534 | JGI IMG/M metagenome (GOLD analysis project Ga0172362, IMG submission 114534) | Sediment microbial communities from Lake Kivu, Rwanda - Sediment s1_kivu2a2 | ecosystem: Environmental > Aquatic > Freshwater > Lake > Sediment | place: Rwanda: Western Province, Lake... | reverse complement strand
TAAAATCGGCAGAAAACTCATTCCACTTCTACACCGCCGGCCTGTTTTCTGTCACGTTCTTTGGTCTTTTTTCTTCTAAGCTGCTTTTGAAGCCTATGCACAGCCAGGTCAATGCACCTATAGGCATCAGTGCCTCTCTCGGTAACCACGAAAACATTGCTGTGCTCGGCCCTGGCGATGATTTCCACCTCGATACTGCCTTTTCGACTGCCATCGATGACCACTTCAAGCTGGTTGATACGGTCATAGTACCGGGGCAGCTTGGCAGTCTTCTGTTCGGCGTGTTTTTTTATAGCATCCGTTATGCGGACATGTTTGCCAGTGACTGTAAAAAGCACTAAGATTCTCCTTAACTATTTTGCCATAAACTTGTCCTTACTTTATTTTATTGCCGGCACAGAGCTCCGGTAAAGCCGGCCACCGCTGACTCTCAGGAGCAACCACCCCTGCACTGATGATAAATCGAAAAGCCTCTTCTACGGTCATATCCAAAGCTATGGTCTGCTCTTTAGGGACCATTATTACATAGCCGGTAACCGGCGTCGGCGAAGTAGGTATCATAATAGTAAGAAATTCTTTTTCGATGTTCTGGGCTACTTTTTTGTTCCCCGAGCCGGTTACAAAACCTATCGACCACATACCCTGCCGGGGGTACTCCACCGCAACAACCCTTGAAAATAGCTTTTGCTGCTCTTGGGGTGTGAGCACAAAATCCGTCACCTGTTTTACGTAAGGAAAAATCCGCTTAAACACCGGCACACTCATGATAAAACTCTCGCTCAGCCGCCAGACCGCCTTTCCAGCTACGCTGGCCAACAGCGCTCCCACCAGACAAACTACTACCAACCCTACGATAAACCCTATTACGGACCCGGCTGTTCCCTCTACTATAATCTCAGTGAGCCTCTTTTCAGGAATTCCTCCTTCACCCTGGACATGTGCTATCAGCCATACCAAGCCGCGATTTATGTAAATAGTCACGTTTTCCTGGATGAATTTGTACGCCCAGCCGAATATCCAAATCGTCAGAATGGTCGGTAATAATACGGCCAATCCACGCAAAAAGTAGCTTTTTAAGCGTCTGGCAACGCCCATATTCTCAACAACCCTTCGCCTTTAATCCGCTATTGGCGGCCCGGCTCCAGCGCCTTCCAGGCGTCCGCAGAACGACATCTTCTGACGAACAACATAGGCTAATCTCCGGGTTGTTTATAGTCAATAGAAAAGTCCTTTGGCAAATGCGCACCGGCTATATGTATCACTGCCCCCGGCAGGGAAGCAATCATCCATACAATCCGCTGGCACAAAGCCAATGCCAGTGCCTGCTCAGCCCCGACGCCAGCAAAGCAGATAAACAGGTAAGCAAGCAACCCCTCTACCACCACTGCGCCGCCAACACTAACAGGCAATGCCCCAAAAGCCCAGCTAAGCGGGAAGAAGACATAGTAATATTTTGCAGCCGCAGTAACGCCTAAGTTTACGCCGAGAAACCAGAATCCGGTTATCGTAAGAAGCTGTAAAAAGACCGTTAGCCCTAATATAGTAAGGATTGCCATCGGCTTGCTGCGGTAAAGAACAAGGGCATTTTTAGACTTTTCTACCACACTGCGCCCGCGGATTCGAATGTATAACCAACCTCTTTTCAAAAGCAACCGGCCCTGTTTGTGTAACATAAGGCCGCAAAAAACCGCTGCCACTGCTATAATCACCACCAAAAGAAAACCTTTATATTTGGTGAAGGACCTCAGCGAGTTACTGCCAAGTCCTAAAACTACCTGTCCGCCCTGTCCCCAGAGGAAAAGGCAGTAGAAAAACATAGCAATTGCCAGTGAGCCTGACAGACCAATAAATCTATCGACGAACACACTTAAAGCGGCCTCAAACCTTCTATCGGTGTGCTTGGTAACGTACCAGGCTCGGAGCAAATCGCCGCCTACCACGCCCGGCATAAAATTATTGTAAAAAAGCCCCAGAAAATGGAGTCTAACAGCAGACCAAAGACTGATAAATATAGATTGAGTTCTCAGTAGCAGCCACCAGCGAAATCCTATCATAAGCTGAGCGAGGGCAAAAAAACTCAGTGTTGCTGCGAAAACCCCGAGGTTCATTCGAAGAAAAACTGCTGCTAAATTACTCCACCTCTGCTCTCTGGATAGCCAAACCGCCGCACAAGCAACTCCCGCTGCAACTACCCCAATCCGCAGAAGTAGAAAAATGCGCTTGCTTTCCTGACCTTTGGTCTTGGGCATTATAGCAGTTCGCCTTAAAAAAACTTGTTTTCGTTGATAATAACCGGTAAAAGTGCCTCCAGCAAGGAGTTTTGAGTTTTGGGTTTTGAGTTTTTAGCTTCAAGTTAGGAGACCCAACAGGTGGCTACGAAGCAGAATATAGAAGAAACTTTAGAGTTTGCTCCAAGATTCGATGGCAACGGTCTGATACCGGCCATAGCCCAAGATGCCCAGACCGGCCAAATTCTAATGGTTGCGTATATGAATCAGGCGGCACTTAATCTGACGATTCAAACCGGCTATGCCACGTACTTCAGCAGGTCGCGGCAGCAGCTCTGGAAAAAGGGCCAAGAAAGCGGCCACTTCCAAAAGGTCGAACAAATACTGGTCGATTGCGACCAGGACTGCCTTGTCCTTAAGGTGCGGGTCGATGCTGGCCAATGCCACACAGGTTTCCAGTCCTGCTTCTACCGCGCGCTAAGGAAAGACAACAACCAATTAGAATTTATCGCAGAAAAGGTTTACGAACCGAAAGAGACCTACAAAAAACAGAAGTAGATACTGCCCGTACGATAACACAGCGGTTTGGCATACCCGATCCGGGCTATTCAAACGTATGTTTCACAGATTGCCTCTTGAACTCTGCTACCGTGGGCAGAAGCTCAAATGAATGTATACCTTCAGCTTCGGTGAATTTATTTATCGCGTGCTGAATCTGGTCCATACTCTGGCCGTGCATCATCCCAAACAAGTTGAAGGGCCAACCTTCGAAAGTCTGCCGCTCGTAGCAGTGACTGACAAGCGGCAAAGCCGCCAACTTTTCGCCAGTCTGGACAATTCTATCCTGCAGGACTTCACAAACAAACAAAACGTTGGCGACAAAACCGAGCTTGTGGTGGTCCACAACCGCCGCTATCCGACGAATCACGCCCTTATCCATTAGTTCGGTTATAATACGCAAAACATCTTCTTTTTGTAAGCCTTGCCTGCAAAGAAAAGCAAATGGCTCTGCGATTATTTCCAAGGCATCTTGAAGCCCTGAAAGTACCTTCTTATAATCCTCATTCATCACGACAGGCTCGCCCTGAGCGAAGTCGAAGGGCTGTGCTTGAGGAATTTTCTGACAACCCTGCAGTAGTTCTCTTCCCTCGCTCTCGGCATCAAAACGGGCATTGAGTTTGAAAACCCGCACAGCTTTCAGACTGTGAAAATCGACGGTAAAACGCCCTGAAAGTTCTGCCAGCGTCATTTCAATCTGCGATGCGGTGGGCGCCCGCAAGGTGAACCACAAGTTGTAGTAATGATTTCTTTGATAGTTATGCGAAACATCCTCCAGCGAGTTGATTGCCTCGACAACTTGCTTGGCGATGTCGGGCGGAACATGTGCGGCAACCAGAGTGCTGGTAATGCCAAGCACACGAAGATTTATCCGTGCACCAATCCGCCGGATGACTCCCAACTGTTTCAAGTAACTTGTCTGCCGCAGGATTTCACCTTCGTCGCTTGGCAAAGCCGTCGCTATCTCCGCAAAAGGCCGCCAGCAAATTGGCAAGCCTTCCTGAAGCACATTGCACAGCTTTCTTTGGAATGCGGTCAAATGGAGCATCAGTCTTTAACCCCCTTTGTTTGGTAACTACACAGCGGATCTGCCGCCAAATAGTCACCGCTTATGGCGTAAGCCCTGGCTCGGCAGCCGCCGCAAAGGGCAGCGTATTCGCAGGTTCGGCATTTGCCCGTGTAGGCCGACAAGTCGCGGACTTCTTTCAGCAACGCAGACTCTAGCCAGATTTTCTTGAAGTTGTAGCCGTTTTCCACTAAGTTGCCCGCCGATATGTCCAGAAATCCGCAGGTTTGCACGTCCCCGCAGTAGCTTATGAATCCGAAGCCTCTGCCGCCCATACAGCCGCTGACGCCGTTGATCAGGCGTTTGACCCTGGCCTGCTGGCATATCCGGGCGAACTGAGGCCCACAGGTTACCCTGACTTCGATTTGCGATTCGAGTTTCAACCTAAGCAATTCATTCAGAAGGACCTCGTATCGCAGCGGGTCAAGAATCGCATCAGCCAGTTGTTCACCGCGACCGGTCGGCACAAGAATAAAGGGATTGAAGCAGTAGGCGCCGAGCCTTTTTGCCAGCTCAATTATTCCAGCCACTTCGTCGATGTTAATTTCGCACAGTGTGGTGTTAATTTGAAAGCGCACACCCGCCGTCCGTGCGATTTCGGCGGCTCGGATCACGGCATCGAACGCACCTTTAGCCTGTCTGAATTTATCGTGGGTCTCGGCTGAGGCGCCGTCAAGCGAGAAAGAAAGAGCCAAAATACCGGCTTCTTTTAGCCGGGCGATTGATTCCTGATCGATTAGATAGCCGCAACTAGCCATGACCATCCGGTGGCCGGACTTTCGCCCGTACTCAATGAGCTTGTAGATGTCGCTGCGTTCCATCGGCTCACCGCCGGTCAGAATCATTACGCACTTACTGAACCGAGCGACGGCACGAAGTATCTTTTTGCATTGTTCGGTGCTCAGTTCCTGTTGGCCTTCGGCACCAGCATTTGCCCGGCAGTGCTTGCATAAGAATCTGCATCGCCGGGTAACTTCAAAAGCGATAAGTCGCAGCTTTTCCAGTTCACGCTTCATAATATTTAGCCCCCGAATTTATTCGGGTGTTCGCAATAACCCCGCAATGACGTAAAAACCCCGCAATAAATTGCGGGGCTAAATACTTTTCGAACTTTTGTTGTGCATATTGACGTAATCGATTCGATTGTTCAGAGTTTTTTCGTCGAAACAATATCGTTTATCGAATCCTTTTGTCCAGATTCTACCTGGAATGCCGACCTTCCGAAGCGCCGCCTGCGCAGAACCCTTGTAATGCCGGATAACCAAGCCGATCGGCATGGCAATATACTCAGCAACGATATGTACATGATTGGAAGACACTGATAAAGCACAAATTTTCTGATTTAGTTGCTTAGCCTTTTCAAGTATGGCCTTTTGAACGATTTGTCGATGAATCTTTGTTAATTTTACTGGTTCTTTTGAAAGATTTTGTTTGTTTGAATCTTCGAGAGGTTGATTTGTGGGCAGGATTTTCCCGTTTTTGACGTATCCACGTTCATCGCCCTGCAGCCAGGTGCCGTATGTCGTCCAGGTAATCATATATCCAATCGTCTTCGCCATCATGATATTTAGCCCCTCAACTTGTTGAGGGGTTTTTTCATGATATTTAGCCCCGCAACTTGTTGAGGGGTTGGCCCAATTCCTTCGCAAAGTACGTGATGATTATATCCGCGCCGGCGCGTTTGATAGATGTGAGCATCTCCAGCATTGCGGCGGTTTTGTCCAAAAGACCTTTTTCAGCGGCGGTGTTCAGCATCATATATTCACCGCTGACGTTGTAGGCGGCTATCGGACAATCAAAACGCTGCCGGGCACGATAGATAATATCAAGATAACAAAGAACTGGTTTTACCATCACGATGTCTGCACCTTCTTCGATATCAAGGGCGATTTCGGCTATCGCCTGGCGGGCATTTGCCGGGTCCATCTGATACGTTTTGCGGTCGCCGAATGCTGGCGCGGATTCGGCGGCATCCCGGAACGGGCCATAAAAAGACGAAGCATATTTTGCCGCGTATGACATAATAGCGACATCATAAAAGCCATTTTCTTCAAGGGCCTCGCGGATATAGCGCACCCTGCCATCCATCATATCTGAAGGGGCGACAATATCGGCGCCCGCCTGAGCGTGTGACAGAGCGACCTTCGCTAAAAGTTCGCAGGTAGCATCGTTGTCAATTTTGCCATTTTTTATCACGCCACAGTGGCCGTGCGAAGTGTACGCGCAAAGGCAGACATCGGTAATAACCAAAAGTTTCGGCACGCGTTTCTTAATTTCTCTTATAGATTTCTGCACCACGCCGTCTTCCGCCCAGGCTTCGGAGCCTATCTCATCTTTTTTGCCAGGCAGGCCGAAAAGAAGGACCGCTGGTATTCCCATTGAAGCGAGCTCGGCTGCCTCCTCGGCGACCGTATCAGGCGAGAAATGGAAACAGCCGGTCATTGACTTAATAGGCTCTTTCAGGTCACTGCCATATCTAACAAATAGTGGATAAACTAAATCGTCTACACTCAAAGCCGTTTCACGCACGAGCCTTCGCATTGCATCACTGCTTCGAAGCCTCCGCATTCGGATTTTTGGAAAAGCCATAACGAACTCCTTCGGAGAAGTCCTAATATCTAAATCCTAAATTCTAAACAAATTCAAAATTCAAATCCTTAAATGTTCAAAACTTACTGTTTGGGTCATTTGAATTTCGGTCATTATATATTGTTTAGGATTTAGAAATTCGTTTTTAGAATTTTTTGTTGTGCTATTTCTTCGTCTGTCAGATAACAGGCCGGCTCATTGAGCCAGCACTTATCTACCGAACAATCGCCTAGAAACCTATAGTTGCCTTTGCACAGAGCAAACCACCTGCATTTAAGACACCTGGCATCAGCAAAACGAGATTTGTCACGCAATCTACTTAGCACTATATCGCTTGAGTTTTGCCAGATAGTTAGCAGTGCGTTGTCTTTGACGTTGCCGAGCGAATAATTCCGCCAAAACTGGTCAGGATACACATTGCCATCCCAGCCGACGCAAACAATCCTTTCGCCGATCCTGTTGCCGCCATTAGCAAGCAAAAGGTTTTTGGCCTGCTCATAGCGTGGATTATTCTGCCTTTTCATCTTCAGCAAAAGATAAGGCCCATCAGCGTGATTGTCCACAGTGAGCACTTCGTCCACGAGTGCCCTGCCGGCAAAATCCTGCGTTCTTTCTATAATCACATCGACAATTCGTCTGGTTTGTTCAGTAGTTGGGGCATAGTTGTCCAACGTTTTCGCCCTTCCCGCCCGGATCAAATGATAAAAGCAAATCCTCCGCACGCCAACGGAAGCCGCAATATCAAAAACAGCCGGCACCTGTTCCGCATTCGCTCTGGTTATCGTAAATCGCAGTCCCGTTTTTATGCCCGCCTTTATGCAGTTTTCGATCCCTCTGATTGCTGCCTTGAAACAGCCAGGCATCTGCCTGAAACTATCGTGAAACTCCTGCTCTCCATCAATGGAAATGCCCACGTAATTTACGCCGTCTTCGCCAATCTTTTTCGCAGCCGAGATGTCTATAAGTGTCCCGTTGGTTGAAATCACAGTTCGCAGGCCCAACTGTTGTGCCTCGGTTAATAGTTCAAATAAATCATCTCGCAGCATTGGCTCGCCGCCGCTGAATAACACTACGGGACAGTGCACTTCCAAAAGCTGCTGGAGCATTCGCTTAGCCTGAGCTGTGGTCAACTCATCATTACAATCGGCTGCTCCCGAAGCGCTATAGCAGTGCAAACAGTTCAGATTGCAGCGGGCTGTACAATTATAGACAACTACCGGCCCGAATGAATTATCAGCCGAATACCTTAAATAATCGGACTGGCCTGAAAGCCCGCAATATAATTTTGATATGTTTATCACGTGCAGGCATCCTCTATCGCAGCTAACAATCCGCCGATGGTGTGCTCTTTGGCTGTCACATCGACTCTGACACCGAACCTTCGCAATTCGTCAGATGTCACCGGCCCAATAGATGCGACTTTGGCGCTACTTGAATTTATCATGTCGGGCTGAATTTGCTGGAAAAATGCCTTAACCGAAGAAGGGCTGGCAAATGTCACCCAGTCAATTGTACCATCAGTAATTTTTTCTATTAACCAGTCGCATTTACTTTTCACGGCGACAACACGATAGACGGGCACGTTTTCAATTTCAGCGCCGGCGAGCTGCAGCCATTCAATAAGCTCGTCTGAAGCAAGCTGCGAGCGCAAGAGCAAGATTTTCTTGCCGTGCAGATTCCAACCCGCAGCCAATTGTTTGCCAAGCTCTTTACTGGTGTAGATAGTCGGCACAAGATCCGCCTTTATCCCGAAACCACTCAACGCGGCGGCGGTTTCCCTGCCTATGGCGGCAATCCTCGCAGAGCCAAAAACTCTGGCGTCCTTTCCCAAACTTCGCAGGAAATCGAAAACAATTTCTACGCCATTTGAACTGGTAAAGATTATCCAGTCGTACTCTGACGGTTTGATAAGCGCGCGAATGAACCGGTTTGTATTTGTTAAAGGCCCAATTTTTATCGCTGTAAACTCGATTGGATTGCCGCCGCGCTCGAGAATTTTAGCTGCAAACTTTGTGTTGCCCTGCACATCTCGCGTTATAACGATATTTTTGCCGAACAGCGGCTTTTTCATAAACCAGTTCAGCCTCGCGTCGCTGTCCGCCGCGGCGCCGACAATTACGACCGCTGGCGGCTCTATCTGCTGCTCTTTACAGGCGTCGCTTATCTGAGTGAGCGGAGCTCTAAGGACCTTCTGGCTCGGAAACGTAGCGTCGGCGATTACTGCCGCAGGCGTTGCCTTTGCCATACCATTTTCTATCAATTGCTGGGCAATAAAGTCCAGATTTCCCACGCCCATGTAAAAGACGATAGTGCCGTCGAATTTGGCGAGCCATTGCCAGTCAATATTGCTTTTTTGCTTTCCCTGCGCCTCTTTGCCGGTTACAAAAACCACCTGCGAGCAAAACTCTCTATCGGTCAGCATAATACCGGCGTAGCCTGCCCCTGCGATGGCGGCGGTCACGCCGGGCACTATCTCAAAATCGATGCCCACTTCGGCGCAAGCGGCCGCTTCTTCGGCGCATCTACCGAAAATGCAAGGGTCGCCGCCCTTTAGCCGAACGACCATCTTTCCGCTCGAGGCCTTTTCGATTAGCAGTTCATTGATTTGCTGTTGTGTGAACGACCCGATGCCGATACGCTTGGGCACGTGAATGACCTCAGCATCCTGCCGAGCGAATTTCAGTAGAGCCGGGTTTGCCAGCTTATCGCAGATGATACAGTCGGCGGTTTTTAGAAGGTCCGCCCCGCGAACCGTAATTAGATCCGCCCTACCAGGCCCAGCCCCAACCAGATATACCACGCCATTACTTTTCTCAGGTGCCATTTGCAGTTTTTGCCTTTTCGAGTTTTGCCAGTATTTCTCCGCCGCCAGCTCGGAGAAGTTCTTGCGCAAGTTGCTCGGCAAGCCCTTGCCCTTTTGAGGCAGGGCCGACAATTTCTTGCCTGATGAATCTTTCGCCCTGCAAATCGGATATAAAGGCACAAATTTCTATATTATCGCCGACAATATTGGCGTATGCCCCCACCGGTGCGTGACAGCCACACTGCATCGTGACTAAGACCTGCCTCTCGGCAAGTGTAACCGTCCGAAGTTTCTTGTCATCAATAGCAGCGATGAGCTTATCTGTTTCTGCGTCATCGGTTCTCACCTGAACAGCTAACGCACCTTGAGCCGGCGCCGGAATAAATTGCCTCGGATCAAAACAAATTGAGATTTTCTCGCCCAAACCCAGTCTTTCCAGGCCGGCCCTTGCCAAAATGACCGCGTCAAACCCGTCCTGAGCTAAGCCGAAGGATTCTCCCTTATCGACCTTTCTCAGGCGCGTCTGGACATTACCGCGAATAGGCATCGGCTGAATATCTTTTCTCAGTTGTTTGAGTTGCACTGCCCGCCTTAAACTGGAGGTGCCTATTCGGGCCGAGTCAGGAAGTTGTTTTATTGAACTGACCGGCTCGCTGGCGACCAGGCAATCTTCGGCAAACTGCCTCTGGCATACCGCCGCGATGGTAAGTCCCTCTCGCGGACGTGTGGGCAAATCTTTGAAGCTGTGCACAGCAAGGTCAGCCTCGCCGGCCAGCAGGGCATCTTCCACCTGCGAGGTAAAGAAGCCACTATCTTTAAGGTCCCACAAGGCGGTGCGGCGGTCTCTGTCGCCTCTGGTAGCTACTATTTTGGTTTCAATCTTTATGTCCGGGTAAAGTCTTTGCAGCGCCGCAGCTACGACCTTAGTCTGGACGACGGCAAGCTGCCCACCACGCGTTGCGACAGTAAGAATCTTCATACCCGCCAAATGAACGCCCGTAAGTGTCTGATATGCGAAATACTTGCGCTTTACATGTAAGTTATCCTGTGTATCCGCACACTCCGACTCGCGGCGAATTGACAACAGGCAAAAACATCTCTTCGTGACGTTTGTGTTTGGCAGCACACGCATCGCAGAGCCAGCCCTTGCCCGTGTCCGACCAGAGACACTCAGTGCACACTTGCGTTGCAGCTTTGCCACAGGACCCGCAGGGAATTGGCGGAGGCTCATTCCTGGCCAAAACGCGGATGTCCCCAGCTTTGATGTCACTTTCCTGTTCAGAAACGACCTTCAGTGCCAACTCAGTAGTACTGCCGAAGTCATATTCGTGATAGAACTTCATGCCAGGGCGAAGAACATCGCTCAGCTTGGCATCCATGCTTTCTTCGTCAAATTCTGCCATTGGCGCCACAGAATATCTTGTGCCTTCGATTGTAAATGCACTCATGTGTCCGCAGCATTCCAGCCAGGTTTGCCTGAGAAATCCGTCCAGTATTTCGAGGGCTGCATTGGCAGGCACCTCAAGGTGCATCCAGTAGTAGGGCAAGTACCGGCCTTCAACCACAAGGTGAAAGGTTTTTGTCTTTTGCTGCCCTGGGCGGCGTTCTGACGTCGCAGCATCGGTTTTTGCCTGGCTGCACGATTTGAGATGCTTGGTCATTGCCGCCTTATCAAAGGCTCCGCCGCAAAGGTTGCACTTTCCTATCGAAACTTGCTTTGCCATTTATTGGTCCTCCATTACAAAGCCAAATGACCCCCCAAATAAATTTGGGGGCTAAATACTCAGTCTATTCGGGGTCATCCTGCAAAACGAACATTTTATTTATCAGATCAACAGCCTGAAGTTGCTCGGTAGTCACATCCCCGTTGTCAGCGTCTTTGATAAAACTAATCGGGCCGTGTAACAATTTTTTGACCATTGATTCAGCAAAGGCTTCCAGCTTTTCGCTGCTTCCGGGGCCAAAATCCTTTGCGTATCGCCTGGCTTCGCTATGAGCCAGCTTGATGCCTTTTTGCGTAAGGCGCGAAATCACCGGAACAACACTAAGCGAATCGTACCACTTAAAGAAGTTATCAGCAAATTCGACAACGATCGCCCGAGCCTTGGGAATTTCGCTGCTTCGTTTTTTCCGGTTGCTGCTTATTTGCTCGTTCAAATCATCAATATTGTAAAGGCTGACGCAATCAAATCGCCCTACTCTCGGCTCGATGTCCCTGGGCACAGCAATATCTATTATGAGCAAAGGTTCGTGTCTCTTAGCAAGAACAGTTTTGACCGCCTCGTATGTCACTACGGGTTCGACGGCTGCGGTGGAGCTAATCACTAAATCAACGTCAGCAAATTTCGCCGGCACATCGCCCAAGCCGGTTACGCGGCCTTTTTTAAGCCGGTGCCGAACAGCCCGAGCCTTTTGCTTACTACGATTTGCCATAACAAGGCGAGACAAGCCTGATTTTAGCAAATACTTAGCCACAAGTTCTGCGTTTTCGCCGGCGCCGATCACCATCGCATAAGCCGCTGTCAGGTCGATTTTTTTCTTAGCCAGCTCTACGGCAGCCAGGCCGATTGAGACCGCGCCGCAATTAATATTAGTTTCCGTCCGCACCATTTTGCCCACACGAAAGGCACTATGAAAGAGCCGATGGAAAACCAATTTACTCATACGGGCATCTACTGACTCGGCATAAGCTGACTTTACTTGCGATAGAATCTGATTTTCGCCAATCATCTGCGAATCCAGGCCCGCAGCGACCTCAAAAAGATGCCGAACAACATTCCTGCCGGTGCTTTCCTGCCTACACTTGGTCCAGGCATCGACTGCGCTAGGCTTTGCCTGGTCAATAAGCCGGGCGAGAAATCCGGTGCAATCGAATTCCTTCCCGGCATAAAGATAAAACTCAAGTCTGTTACAGGTCTGAAGAATAACGGCCTCGCTGATAGCCGGCTCTTTGTGTATTTGCCTGAGCATAAAATGACGGCCCTCAGGGCTAAAAGCTACCTTCTCTCGCACTTGTACCTGGCAATTGTGATAAGTTACATTGTTCAGGATAAGCTTCATCAGTACAATAGTGTAACTATAGTGGTCAGAACTATCAAGGAAGACCTGATGAACAAGTTTAGACGCATCGTGTTATGGGCGGCTCTGACGCTGGTCCTGTTATTGATTTTTCTATCCATCTACGGTGCGTTTCTCGGCGCCGAGCGGGCAAAGAGCTTTTTCAACTCGCTGCCGTTGGCTGTATACTGGACAGCCCTGACGGCTCTACTAATAGTGGGTATTATCGTATTTCGCAGGCTCGTGCGTGTGCCGGCACTTTTACTGATTCATGTCGGTTGTATCCTGATCCTGGCCGGCTCAATATGGGGCTCACAAGCGGGACACAAGCTCCAGAAAAAGCTCCTGAGAATCGAGAAAATCCCGACCGGCCAGATGCTCATCTATGAAGGCCAGCAGGAAAACCGCGTGGTACTGGAGGACGCAAACCAAATCGGAGAATTGCCATTTTACGTAAGACTTAAGGACTTCCGGGTAGAATACTACAAGCCAGATTTCCTGCAAATTCAAACCAGACAGGGCAAAAGTTGGAAAGTCCCTGTCGAAATCGGCAAGGAAATCTCTCTGGGCGAAGATGTCGGCATCGTGAAAATCGTCCGGGCGTTCGAGAGCTTCAAAATCAAAGTTGAAGATGGCAAGAACGTCCCGTTTGATGATCCCAATTCGGCTGCCAATCCGGCCCTTGAAGTCGAGATAAAATCGCCGGATGGAAAGGCGGCCACTCGATATGTCTTTGAGCGTTTTCCGGGCCATACGTATCCCGAAGACAGATTACACCTGTGGTATCAAAGAATCATCAGTGACTACGTAAGCCAACTTCAGATCCTCCAAAACAACGAAGTTGTTGCCGAGAAAGACATCGAGGTGAACCACCCCCTTCACTTCGGCGGATACCATTTCTACCAGTATTCTTATGATGCCGATGCCGGCAAATACACTATTCTTATGGTGGTCTCCGACTCCGGGCTAAACTTTGTTTACGCAGGATTTCTGATGCTATGTATCGGTGCTCTCTGGCACTTTTGGCTGAAAAGAATAACCCCGTAATAAACTTGTCCCGAGCTGGGCCGAGGGATTGCGGGGCTAAATACTCTTGGATGACATATGGAGATTAAATATACAATTCAAGGCTTACTTATTTACATCGCTATCGCTATGTATCTGCTGGCATTTTTGACAACTTTTTTGCGCCACGAAAGAATCGGCAATTTTCTCTACCTGTTCGGTTTTATATCTGCTGTCTTGGCTTTCGCCTATCGCTGGTATGATGTTCGGCACGTGCCACTGCAAAATCTTTTCGAGGTATTTTTGTGCCTGGGCGTGATTTCTTATCCGGTTTCGTGGTTCTGCCGGTATACTCTTGGAGCAGGCGGCTATTCCGGGGACATGCTCATCGCCGCGATAATGCTTGTGCCGGCTGGTTTTGTATTTAGCGCTGAGCCGCAGCGGTTGCCGCCGGCACTACAAAGCTGGCTATTTGTGCCGCACGTGGCTGTCTATGCCCTATCGTATATTTTTATGGAAAAAGCTACGTTTCAGGCGATTCTCTCGTTGTGCGTGACGGGTCGGATGCAACACGCAGATTCAGAAGAGGCAACTTATCGGATGATATGTATCGGGTTTCCTTTGCTTACGTTAGGGCTTATACTTGGCAGTTGGTGGGGCAAACTCGCCTGGGGCGATTACTGGGGCTGGGACCCAAAAGAACTCTGGTCGCTCGCGTCCTGGCTTGTCTACGTAGGATATTTCCACTTTCGATATATGTTTGGCAAAAAACATGCCCGCATAAACAGCCTGTGGACGATCGCAGGAATGGTATTTATTTTGATAACCCTGTTTTGGGTGAATCTTTCTAACTTATTTTCTGGCCTGCACAGTTACGCAACTTAATATAAGGCAAAAAAACATTTTTGGAGGTCATATCATGAAGCCGCAAAAAAGCAGGATTATATTACCACTTTGTGTCTGTGTGATGTGGGGCTTAGTTAGCCAAGTGCGTGGAACCACAATCGCAGAAAATGGCGTAGCCAAAGCGGTTATAGTTATTGCTCCCGATGCTCCTGAGCCGGAACGGCACGCTGCCGGCGAACTGGCTGATTTTCTTTCGCAAATAACAGGGGCGAAATTCGACATAGTTCCTCCGCCAGCCGTCGGCAAAGTAAGGCTGCTTGTGGGACTTCAAGCTGCAAAATTAGCTATCCCGGATTTCTCCGCCGAGGGACTGGGCGCCGAGGGCATAATTATCCGTTCGGTCGGAGATGACCTGATATTGGCTGGCGGTTATCCCCGCGGGTCTTTATATGCTGTTTATACCTTCCTTGAAGAGCACCTCGGCTGCCGATGGTGGTCTTCGACCGAAAGCACGATACCGAAAAAGCCGACAATTCAAGTCGCCAACCTCAACATCCGTTACGTGCCCGCCCTAGAATATCGCTCGCCTTTCTGGTTCGACGCCTTTGACGGCGATTGGGCGGTGCGCAATAAATGCAACGGCCAGGCCCATCGCCTGGACGACAAACGCGGTGGTAGGCACATTTACGAAGGCTTTGTACATACATTCTATTCGCTCATACCACCTGATAAATATTTTAAAGACCATCCTGAATGGTTTAGCGAAATCAAAGGCAAGCGTACTTATGATCACGCTCAGTTGTGCCTGACCAACGAGGAAATGCGTCAAGAGCTGGTCAAGAACCTCAAGCAACGTCTGCGTAATAATCCTTCCGCCACTATCGCTTCGGTTTCTCAGAATGATTGGCACGGAAACTGCCAATGCAGCAACTGCGCAGCAATCGAAAAAGAAGAAGAAAGCCCCGCTGGATTGATGCTGCGATTTGTCAATGCTGTCGCGGAGGACATCGAGAAGGATTTCCCCAATGTGGCGATAAGTACTCTGGCATATCAGTACACCCGCAAGCCGCCTAAACTTACAAAACCCAGGCATAATGTCATCGTTCAGCTTTGCAGCATCGAGTGTTCATTTAGTAAGCCGCTGGAAGACGAACGCAATAAAGCCTTTCGGGATGATATTGTCGGCTGGTCGAAAATCTGCGACCGGCTTTACATCTGGGACTACACAACCAACTTCAGACATTATGTAATGCCGCACCCGAACCTGCGTGTGCTGGGGCCTAATGTCAAATTCTTCGTAGACCACAACGTCAAGGGAATCTTTGAGCAGGGTGCTTATCAATCCTACGGTTCGGAGATGGCGGAACTGCGTGCCTGGGTGCTGGCAAAATTATTATGGAATCCTGCGCTGGATGGGCAAAAACTGATTGACGAATTTATCCAGGGCTATTATGGTCCTGCAGCACCATACATAAAGGCTTATCTAAACGTCACGCACGATGCGGTCGAAGCAAGCGGCGATTGGCTCGGCTGCTTTTCCGAGCACACCGCAAAATTCCTGTCATTCGAGATGCTCAGCAAAGGCTGGGGGCACCTGACGGCGGCCGAGGCAGCCGTGCAAAACGATCCAAATCTGCTATTGCGAGTGCAAGTCGCCCAGTTGCCTGTGATGTACACTTTTATGATGCGCTGGAATGAGATGTGTGAGAAAGCTGCCGCTGCCGGCGCCGCCTGGCCTATGCCGGAGTCAATCCAGGATACATTTGCGAGATTTCTTGAAGTTGCCAAGAAGAAAAACATCACCCGCCTTAATGAATGGCAGGCGGGCTTCGGCGCTCTGGAAAAAGCTCTCGAACGCAGCCCAAAATGATGCCCGAATGACTCAATTCCCGACTTTGACTCTCGCCGTGGCTTTTGGCGAGCATTGAACACTTACTGCTCTGTCCGCTGGCTATTTGAGTAGTTGTCATTGCGAGCCCCGACTTGTCGGGGCATGGCAATCTAATTATGAAATGGTAGAGATTGCTTCGCTTCGCTCGCAATGACATACATCATTTGAGTGGTGACAAAACGCTATCAGGAAGGAGTAATTTTTTGCGCGCATTTTGGCGGCGAAACTACACTATATAACGGAAGCTAATCAGCAAATCCAACGTAATTCAGAGAGGCAAAAATGGAAAGAAACTACTTCATAAAACCAGCGTGGACGCACAATAGCTCAATAAGAACAGACCTGCCTTTACTAGTGTTCCCAAAGGCAAGAAAAAGACAAGTAGCAGCAGCAGTATGTGTAGGCCAGCTCTGCTGCGTTGGAAGGGTATATCTGAAGACTGGCGAGGGCTTGGTAAGAATAAGATGAACACTGGCGTTCTGCTACCAACAAATATAGAATATCAAGAAATTCATTTTTCGCGCGCATTCTGGCGGCGAAATTACACTATATTACGGAAGTGGTTCGACAGGCTCACCACCCTGAGCACAGTCGAAGGGCTGATCAGCTAAAGATATGATTTGGCAGGGGCAAGATGACAATAGAAATAAAAGAACGCTCTGAAGAACAAATAGTTGAAGCAGCCCAAAATGGCCATTTGGAAAGTTTCGGTGCTCTTTACCAACGATATTACAGCTCTATGGTTGCATTAGCTTATTCTGTGCTTGGTGATAGAGACTGTGCCGAAGATGCAGCGCAAGAAGTCTTTGCGATTGCCTGTCGCGACATAGCATCTTTGAAACGCAGGGATAAGTTCGGCGCTTGGTTGGCCGGCATCTGCAGAAATATCGCCAGGCAAATGCTAAGAGTAAAAGGCAAAACCGTGCCTTCGGATATGTGGCAGCCGCCTGAAAATGCGGATACGCAAGAGCACCGCCACGATGTAATCCGCAGGGCCGTCTGGCAGTTACCCGGGGCTGAGAGAGAATTGATAGTCTTACGCTACTACGATGGGTTTTCTCACGCCCAGATATCGAAAGTCTTGGATATTTCGTCATCAGCCGTTAACGGAAGACTTATACGGGCAAAACGAAGAATTGCAAAGTACTTAAAACGCAACGGCTTCACAGGAGAAGATTATGAAACCTCTTGAAAACGAAAACTGGCTTGATGAAGCTCTCACAAAATCTATCGGCTGCGAAAAATCACAGCCCAACTTCGAGAAGTGGAAGCAGGACCATCCGGAAGCCGTCCAAACGCTAACCTCGCGGGCACACCGAGAATCGACAGTGTTTGTCCGCCCGCAAAAACTAAGGAGAATAATAATGTACAAGACAATCACAAAATTCGCCGCTGCGGCGATAATTATTATCGGCGTTACCTTCGGATTAACCACCTTGTTAGATCATGGTACGCCCGCTTACGGCCTTGACCAGACCATCAAGGCCAATCATACGGTCCGCTACCTTCACATCAAATGCTTTGACTCGGAACATAAAGATGAGCCGAAGGAATTTTGGGTGCACTGTGATGAACTCAGACAGATAGAAAATGCACGCTGGTATATGCCCGAATGGGATGCACCTGAGGACGGCGCCAAAGTAGGCGTCTGGAACGATGGGATAGCACAAATATGGTTCAAAAAGAAAAACAGCATCCTGATCTACCGGAACAAAACAGTCGCTGCGATGATGCTCAAGCTGGTAGAGGAACGCGACCCAAGACTGGCCGTGCAGCGCCTGCAGGAGCAGGAAAAACAGGGGCAGGTAAGAATAAATATTGATGAGCCTTCTGATAAATCTCTGCCGATTGTTGTAACGGCAACCTATCCTGCCGAAGGTCCAAAGCAAGGTCGTTGTGACATGTTGTTTGTCGACCAGGCTACGAAACTTGTAAAATCTATTGAATTCTATACCCTAAAAGATGGCAAATACGAATACAAAGGAGTCCAGGAGTTCCACGATTACAATGTCCCAATTGATGTAAGAATGTTCGTCCTGGATAATGAAGTTCCCGCGGACGTTATGCGTGTCGACCAGGTGACTGCCGAAGTCGGCTTGGCTCAAGGAGACCTTACCGACGAACAAGTTGCTGTCGAAGTTGTCCGCCAGTTCTTCGAGGCTCTGATAAAGAAGGACTATGAAAAAGCCGGAATGTTGTTCGGAGGCGTCCCCGCGAGCAATATGCAACAGTTGTTTGGTGACCTGAATGTTGTAAGGATAGTCTCGATTGACACGCCAAAGCCACATCCCATTCCAGGAGTGGGAGGATTTGTTGTGCCCTGTGAAGTTGAGCTTCAGGCCAAAGATGGTACTAAGTCAATCTGGAAACCCTACGGACCTGCCGTGCGGCCGGTTGATCTGGAGAGCCAGCCTCACCGCTGGAATCTACACGGCGGAATTTAGATGTAGGCTGTGGCTCGCCCCACCACTTTCTCTATTGCATCGCAAACAGGCTGGCCCCCGCTTAAAGCAGGGGTCGGCCTTTTTTATGCGCGTTTTCAAGGCAAACCCGCACTTTGGGGCTAAATGTAAAAAGTAGCAAAAAAGTCAGCCGGCCTTATACTAAAACGATTGGTTGAATCGTGATATTAGTGACGAACGTTCGTTCGCAATAACAAATGCCAGAGCCGTAGATGATAGAAGACGAACTGCTAAAGTGAAGATTCAAACGCGGCAGCCAAGATGCGCTGCGCCACATCTACGAAAAGTACCTGAACTATTTGCTAACGTTAGCGATGGCTCTTTTGAATAATGCCAGCGAGGCAGAAGATGTTGTACACGACGTTTTTGTTTCTTTTGCAGGGTCTACCGAGGACTTCAAGCTGAGCGGAAATCTTCGAAGCTATCTGGCAAGCTGCGTTCTTAATCGCGCGCGTGACCATATTCGAGGCAGTCGCCGGCACAGCGTTGCTGCTGCTGGGGCAAATTCTGCAAGCTCAGAGCCATACGGCCCGGAACAATCGGTAATATCTACCGAAGAATCAGCAAGGCTGAATCGGGCGATAGCCGAGCTTCCGGTCGAGCAGCGTGAAGCAGTAATCCTCCACGCCAAGGGCGAAATGAAATTCAAAGAAATAGCCAGGCTGCAAGGCGTCTC
>Ga0172362_10001641_pt1 | contig 19226 bp, 16 predicted proteins | sample LakKivs1_kivu2a2_FD_114534 | JGI IMG/M metagenome (GOLD analysis project Ga0172362, IMG submission 114534) | Sediment microbial communities from Lake Kivu, Rwanda - Sediment s1_kivu2a2 | ecosystem: Environmental > Aquatic > Freshwater > Lake > Sediment | place: Rwanda: Western Province, Lake... | reverse complement strand
GTTGCCCGAAGGCATTGCCTCGCCCTCGCTCCGCTCGGGCTCGCAATTCGGGGAGCAGATTCTCGCCACACTGGAAAAACCCAATTTCAAATATCCATAAAGGATATTTTCAATTGCATATGCCCCCAGCAGGACTCGAACCTGCAACTTTTTCCTTAAAAGGGAACTACTCTACCAATTGAGTTATGGGGGCGTTTTATTTTATTTACGCGAAAATTTTATCACAAAAATATGATCTTAGCAACACTAAGCTCCTTCTCTTTTTAGCTGCTCCAATAAATCTTTTTGCTTTCTTGTTAACTTTTTAGGCGTTTTCACAGCAAATTCAACATACAAATTTCCCCGGCCATAGCCGGAAAAATGCGGAATCCCTTTTCCGGAAACGCGCAAAACTTTTCCATTTTCGGTTCCAGCCGGAACGTTCAATAAAATATTTCTGCGATCCAGGGTCGGCACCTCAATTTCATCGCCTAAAGCGGCTTGGGAAATTGTGAGCGGCATAACAACGCGCAAATCATCCCCCTTTCTCTCAAAAACGGAATGTTTTTTTACGCGGACCCTGACGAAGAGATTGCCGGTTTTTCCGCCTCTTTTTCCCGCCTCGCCCTTTCCCTCCAGTTTTATTGTTTGATTTGTGTCAATTCCAGCCGGAATAAAAATATCAGCTTCTTCTTCGCTTGCCAGCCGCCCCTCTCCTTTGCAGACATTGCACGGCTTGACCGGCCGCCTTCCTTCGCCTCCGCATTCGGGGCAAGTCGCCACTCTGGTGAAGGAACCGAGAACGGTTCTTTTTATCTGCTGAACCTGGCCAGCGCCGCGACAAGAAAAACATTCTTTTATCTGGCTGCCTGGCTCCGCCCCGCTTCCCTTGCATCGCGAACAGCTAATCAATTTTGATAATGAAATCCTTTTTGAAACTCCTTTTAGGGTTTCCTCCAAAGAAATTTCCAAATCAATTTCAATATCTCTTCCTCTTCTTAAATCTTTTTTTGTTCGGCTGGCGCCGAATCCCAAAAATTCGCCAAATATGTCGCCCAAATCCTCAAAGTCAAAATCAACGCCAAAACCTTGAGCGTTATTCCCCCAAGCCCAATTGAAATCAAATCCCGGTTGGCCTCCCGGCTGTCCCTCATAAACATTGCCAAATTGGTCATACTGAGCTCTTTTATTCCTGTCGGAAAGTATCTGGTACGCTTCGTTGATTTCTTTGAATTTTGCTTCGTTCCCGCCCTTGTCCGGATGATGCTGATGAGCCAACTTATAATAAGCCTGCTTGATTTCGTCGGGCGTGGCCGACTGGGAAACCCCTAAAATTTTGTAATAATCTTTCATCTAATTTATTTTTCTTTGTATTTTCCTTCTTCCGTATCGGGACCTTCTTTTTTTCCGGCTCCCGGTTGACTTTGCTGATACATTTGAGCGCCAATTTTCTGAATCGTTTGGGAAAGTTCGGAAGTTTTCGCTTTTATTTCTTCTATGTTATCACCTTCTTTTACCTTCTTCAATTCAGCAATTTTATCCTCAATTTCTTTTTTTATGTCAGCTGAAATTTTATCGCCTGCGTCCCGCAAACTTTTCTCAGCCAAATAAACCAAACTGTCGGCCTGATTTTTAACTTCAATAGATTCTCTTTTTTTCTTATCTTCTTCTGCGTGCAATTCCGCTTCTCTTTTCATTTTCTCAACTTCTTCTTTGGATAATCCCACCGAACCTTCAATTCTGATAGATTGAGTGCGACTTGTGGCTTTGTCTTTGGCTGTAACAGTTAGAATGCCGTTGGCGTCAATGTCAAAAGCAACTTCAACTTGGGGCATTCCCCGGGGAGCGGGCGGAATTCCGTCCAAAATGAATCTGCCGAGAGATCTATTATCCTGCGCCAGCGGCCTTTCGCCCTGCAAAACATTTATTTCAACCGATGTCTGGCTATCTGCGGCTGTGGAAAAAATCTGGGTTTTGGCAGTCGGAATAGTTGTGTTTTTATTAAGCATTACGGTGTTCACGCCGCCCAAAGTTTCAATACCCAAAGACAAAGGCATTACATCCAAAAGCAAAACGCTTTTAATGTCTCCTTCCGGAGCCCTTCCTTCTTCTTTCGCTCGCAGAATTTCTGCCTGAATCGCGGCTCCCATTGCCACCACCTCCTCCGGATTTATGGATTTATTGGGTTCTTTCCCAAAAAAATTTTTAACAGCTTCTTTTACGGCCGGAATTAAAGATGTGCCGCCAACCAAAACCACTTCGCCAATATCGCTTTTCGTCAGCTTGGCTTCGTCTATCGTGGTCGCAATTCTGTTTATTGACCTGTCGATCAAATCCCGGATTAAATTCTCAAACTGCGGCCGGCTCAATTTATAAAGCAGATGCTTCGGGCCGGAACTGTCGGATGTTATAAACGGCAAATTAATTTCCGTTTCCTGGGCGCTGGACAATTCTATTTTGGCTTTTTCGCTGGCTTCTTTTAAACGCTGCAAAGCCAAAGGATCTTTTGCCAAATCAATCCCCTCTTCTTTTTTATACTGATCGACAACCCAGTTAATAATCCGTTGGTCAACATCCCTGCCGCCAAGATGCGGTTCGCCGCCGGTGGCAATAACTTCCAGAGTGTCCGGGGCAGTATTTAAAATCGAAACATCAAATGTTCCGCCGCCGAAGTCATAAACAATAATTCTTTGATTGGCCTTCTTGCCAAAACCATAGGCTAACGCCGCGGCTGTAGGCTCATTAATGATTCTAAGCACTTTAAAGCCGGCAATCTCGCCTGCCGCTTTGGTCGCTTTTCTCTGGGAATCGTCAAAATTCGCCGGGCAAGTTATTACCGCAGCTGGAACTTTTCCGCCTAGTTTTTCTTCCGCGTCCAGTTTGAGCTTTTGGAGCACCATTGCCGAAATCTCAATCGGCGCCGCCCATTTGTCTCCGAATTTAATTTCCACGCCGCCATCCGCTCTTTTCCTCGTTTCGTAAGACAGAAGTTTTAATTCTTTTTGCACTTCCGGATCGGAATATCTTCTGCCGATAAATCTTTTTACTGAATGAAATGTGTTTTTGGGGTTAGTAATCGCTTGACGTTCCGCCAAGATACCGACTAATCTCTCGTTATTTTTCGTCAAAGCGACAACCGAAGGCACCAAAACAGAACCTTCGCGGCTTTCCAAACATTTAGGCTCGCCCTGAACAATGGTGGCCATTTTTGAAATTGACGTTCCCAAATCTATACCTAATACTTTTGACATACTTTTAATTAGTTAAATTATTTACTGATTTTTACTTTTGCCGGCCTTAAAACCTTGCCGTCTAATAAATAACCTTTTTTTATTTCTTCTATTACTATCCCCGGCTCAATTCCTTCTTTTGATTCTTCCCCCGCTGCTTCATGAAAATTCGGGTCAAACTTTTTTCCAATTGCCTTAATCTCGATTACTTTCAGGGATTTTAGCAATTCTGATATTTGCTTTCTTACCTGCAGAATTCCTTTGACATTCTCATCTTTTTTCAGGTCTTCCGGGATTTTCTGCTCAATGATTTCCAGATTGTCTAGAATCGGCAGAATTTTCATTGCAACGGCGCCGCCTATAAAAATAACCATGCCATTCATCCTTTCCGCTTCATCTTTTTTGTAGTTTAGGAAATCCGCTCTTTCTCTTTTCCAGCTGTTAAGATATTCATTTTTCTGCCTTTCTAAGTCTTCTATTTTTTTGTCGTTCAGCGACTCATTTTGTTTTTCTTTCATTTTTTTATAGGTTCTTAAATGAATTGTTAATTATCCCACCTTAAACTCTTTATTGCAAAAAGGACACATAATTTTTCCGCAGTTAGGCTCCCCGATAAGAATAATTTCCAAATTTTTAATCCGATTGTCGCCTTTTTTCTTATTTTTATGATGTACAATCTCATTGTTTCTTAAATGCCTACCTATAAATTCTTCCATCACCAATCTGTGTTCCAAAATATATCCTCTTTTATTACATAAGGGGTGTTCAGGATTATAAACCCAAATATAGCCAGAATGATTATCTTTATATCTTCCTCCTCGCCAAAACGGTGCTTTTGACCCCTTCCTGTCAGCGTTATATTGTCTTTTTTCCCTAATCTCAAATCTCTCTAGCCATCTTGAGATTGTTGTGAAACCGACCTCGCATTCATCGGCAATCTCCGAAACAGATAAATGTTTCTCGCAATATTGCGCTAAAAGCCATTCTTTATTAAAATAATTTTTTTTATTCTCTTCTGCCATAATTACATCTTACTGCAGATTATCGCAGAAGTCAAGAGTGATAATAGTTTAAAGTAAGCTGCGAGCATCTTTTTCCGCTTATTTAAACATGCTAAACTAAAATAAAAAGATAGACAAAAATATGTCCAACAAATCAGCAAACATAATTGCCGCAATCCTCATTTCCACCATGGGATTGATGAGCTTTTTAAGCATATTAAACGATTCTTTCACCTTTGATGAAACCGCTCATGTTGCCGCCGGATATTCATATCTTACCCAAAAAGATATGCGGCTCAATCCGGAGCATCCTCCTTTAATAAAAGACATATCCGCTCTGCCGCTTTTATTTTTGAAACCCAATTTTCCAGAGAATGACGCTTTGTGGCAAAACGCCGCTCCAGGACGCTGGTGGGACCAATTTGACGTCGCGTCTCTTTTCCTGTACCGCTCGGGAAATAATCCCGGCCAAATTCTTTTTTGGTCAAGAACGCCGATAATCCTGATGACTCTTTTGCTCGGATTTTATGTTTTTCGCTGGACAAAGGAGCTTTTCGGAAATAAAGCCGGCGTTATTGCCCTGCTTCTTTTTTCGTTTTCGCCGACTATTTTGGCGCACGGAAGATTGGTAACCACCGATGTCGGAGCCGCGGCGGCGGTTTTGATCGCAACTTACTATTTTGTTAAGTTCCTGCGGGAAAGCTCCGCCAAAAATCTAATAAAAGCCGGAATTTTTCTGGGCGTCGCGGAACTGACAAAATTTTCCGCGATTCTGCTGTTTCCGTTTTTCGGCATTCTTATTTTTTTCTGGGTTCTGATAAAGTCTCCCGGTTTAGTCAATTTTCTAAAATCTTTTTTTCGTTATATCAGTTTATTTATTCTAATTTTAACGGTCAGTTACGCGGTCGTCTGGCTGGTTTATCTCTTTCATACCTGGAATTATCCCGTTGAAAAGCAAATTTCGGATTCAAAGCTTATTTTAGCCTCGGCAAAGTCAAACTTCCTTCCGGACGCCGTGGTTTGGATGATACGAACGCCCGTCCTGAAACCTGTAGCCCACTATCTCCTGGGATTATTTATGGTGCTGCAAAGAACATCCGGCGGAAACACGTCTTACTTTATGGGCGAAATTTCCGCGGCGGGATGGAAAACTTATTTCCCGACAGTTTATTTGGTCAAGGAACCGCTGGCGTTTTTCGTTCTGATGGTGGCGTCTCTTTTGGCGATATTCTGGATGATTAAAAAGCCATTCTGGAAAAATCCCAAAGAAAGAATCGCAGATTGGACCAGAGCCCACTTCCCGGAGTTGGCCATGCTTTTATTTATCGGCATCTATTGGTTAACCAGCTTGCGGAGCAATCTTAACATTGGCGTGCGCCATCTTTTGCCCATCTTCCCTTTTACAATTATTCTTGTCAGCTACATAATTTCCAAACTTATTGTCCAGCCGTACGTCCGATTAAGGATATTGGCGTTGGGAGCCATCTTATTATGGCAGGCCTTATCTGTTATTTCCGTATATCCTTCATTCCTCTCCTATTTCAACGAATTAGCCGGCGGACCAGATAATGGCTACAAAATTGTGGTTGACTCTAATCTTGATTGGGGCCAAGACCTGAAGCGATTGGCAAAATGGACCAGCGAAAACAATGTCAATAAGATTTATGTTGATTATTTTGGCGGAGGCGATCTAAGATATTATCTTGACGACAAATTTTTGCCTTGGTGGGGCCAAAGAAACCCGAACGAAATTCCTTACGGAAGCTATCTTGCGGTTTCCGCCACTCTCCTTCAGGGCGGCCGCGCAAAGCCGGGGGCCGGGTTCAGCGAACCGACAGGATATTATCTCTGGCTGAACAACAAAAAGCTAATAACTAAAATCGGTTATTCCATATTCGTATATAAAATTGAATAAAGCAAAAAACCGTCCCACTTACAGCGGGACGGTTTTTTGCTTGGCGTTATCTATATTTCAGATACACCCTGTTTCCGAATCTTAAATCAATATAATCAAGATCTCTTCTTCTAGCGGACGGGATTGTCTCTTCTAAGACGACAAAAAGATTGGAGGTTTGCGTCGAAATGCTTTCATCTAAATCAAAAAGAATATACCATCCCTCCGAGGAAATTATTTTTATTTTTTTTGCGTCGTCAAAAACAATAATCTCTTTAATTTCAACGTCGGAATGAGATTCAATCTGTTTGTTAATATCTAAAATCCTGCTTAGATATTTTTTGTCAATTATTTGGGCCCCCGCCGCAAGTTCCGCAGAACCGGTTTCCGGTTTTAACTGCAGCCCCGTTCTGCTTTGGGTTTCCTCAAAAATAACCCCCTCTTCGTCCAAATAAAAACAGCTGCCCTCCTGACACCAATTTGCGATTGGCTTTCTTTGAATCACGTCAACCGCCAGAACATCCGGAAATATTCTTTTTAAACTGAGCTTGGCAATTTGCGGAAACTGCGCAGTAATCTTTTTATTTATTTCCTCCAAACTTACAAGAAAAATGCTTTTTGATTCGGCAAAAACAAAATCTTTATTTATTTCCGCTCCGACGGAATCTTTAATTTCGTATGCTGGTATTTTCGCGTCGCCGGAAATAGTAATTTCCTTTACCTGGAAAAATGAAGAAAAAAATGCGAAATAAGACGCCGAGCCGGCAACGACAAGAAGCGAAAAAAATTTCCAAAAAAGCCTGCTTTTCAAGACAGATTTTTTTCTCCGAATTCTATAAAATTTTTTGTATCGCTTTCGCATTACAATCTTCTTTTTATCCGCCTTATTTTTTCAAAAAAATATGTCAGATAATACCTTGCAGAAAGAGGAAAATCTTGCGTTGCCACATATTCTTTTCTGACGCCTCCAAAACCCATTTTAAACAGCGATAACCCGGCCCAAGGGTGCTTTGAATGTTTAAGCTGACTTTCGTCAAAAACTTTCGGCACAATTCCCCAAAAATTATACACATTGCAGCCTCTTCTTCTCGCTTCTTTGATAACTTCCCACTGAAGCAAATACGAAACCGGAATCTTATTGAATTCCGCCAACGAAGCGCCTTGATGATAAAACGCCGCGCCTTGCCAAAAAATAATCATTGCCGAAGATACCGCTTTGCCTTTATACCTTCCGGTGAAAATTAAAACTTCATTATTTTCGTCAAAAGCCAAAAGCTCGTTTTTCAGATAACTGAAGGGGAAAGGAACAAAATGATGACGCCGCGCGGTTTGGGCATAAATGTCGTTGAAAGTTTCTAAATCTCTGACATCCCGGCTTTTTATTATTTCAATGTCCTTATTTTTTTGCGCCTGCTTTATTAAATAACGGGTTGTTTTTCTCATTCCGGACAAAATCATGTCCTCGTCTGGTTCAATGCACAATTCCCAGGTTACTTCCGGGTGCATATGAATCGGGGCCCGCCGGAAACCGAATTCTTTAAATATTCTATCATTTTCTCGATTTTTTTCCCAAATTGGAGATATCCTGATAAAGTCCGCTTTTTCCCGCTTGGCGATTTTCCTTAATTCCTCTAGAACTCTTTCTAGGACTTGAATTTTGTATTCCGGCGCAACGGGCGCGTGCGGCAAAAATAAGAAAGTTCCTCTCTTGGCCGCCATCTTTATAACCAAAGAAACTCCAACTAACCGCCCATTCTCGCAAACGCACAGCCGCCAAATTGTATTTCCTTGCTTTTTTTGAAATTCTCCCCAATCCCAGGAATTGAGGAAAGTTTTTTCCCGGCGCTTCAAAAGAAAATTTTCCCATTCAATTTTATCCTTGATCTCCGAAATCGAAAAATTCATTTTAATGTTTTTAAGAAATCCGTAATTTTGCCGGCGTCGTTTATTGTAACGTTGACGTGAGTCGGCAGGTTAAAGCTAGTTTTTGATATTTCCTCCGCGTTAGGGCAGCTTCCGGCCTTATAATTGACGCTTTGAAGATTCGTGTCAACGGGAATAATCGGAGAAGTGTACCAATCCCCTATTAAAATATTTTTCTTCCACGCCTTTTTTATAATCCAATGAGCTTTGAGGCTCTTAACGGTGTAGCGCAAAAAAACGTTTTTAGAACCGGCGATTTTTTTTGGAAGAACGAAGTCGAAATCTTTTAAAGTTTGATAATAAAAATCGGCAATATTTTGACGATGATTGTTGAATCGTTCCAGCTTTTCAAGTTGATGAATCGCCATTACCGCCAAGGCGTTGGGCATTTTTAGCGGAAAATAATAAGGTTTCGCTCCTTTTTTTTCTTTTGGGCTGACCGCTTTTGAAAGAATCCCCAATTTTTGAAAAATAACTAAAATAATTTTGCCAAATCCCAAAAAATCGTAAGTGGGCAGAATTAAGCAATTCATCAAAACGGGATGCAAAAGCTGCTGCATTGTCCAGCAAAATCCCGGATATTTGATTTTCTCCTGGTACGCTTTCATTTTTTCGGCAAGTTCATCGTCGTTGGTGACTGCCATTCCTCCGTAAACAGACGATATTATTTTATCGCGGCCAAAACTGAAAAAAGCAACGTCGCCCATTGTTCCGACTTTTTTTTCATTAAATTCCGCCCCCAAAGAGTGAGCGCAGTCCTCAATTAAAGCTAGATTGCGCTGTTTTGTCAGTGCCGAGACCTTAGCCATATCGGCTGGCTGGCCGAATGTGTGTTGAACCATTACAGCCGCGCTTTTCCGGGTTATCTTTCTTTGCAAATCATTCGCATCTATGTTAAACGTGTCTTTATCGCAATCTACATAAACAGGATTCAGGCCCTGCCATAAAATCGGATTTACAGCCGCGTTGCAGGTAAAAGCCTGGGTCAAAACTTCGGTTCCCTTTTCTAAATTTAAGGCATTTAATGCCGCCATCATTGAAGTTCTGCCGCTGTTGAACGAAAAAGCGTATTTTACCCCGAGATATTTTTTAAACGCTTCTTCTAACTGGCGCGAAGCTACGCCTTTCTTCCATTTCCAGGGCAGGAAGAGCAATTTTAAAGCAAGACGAATATCGTCTTTTTCGGTATTCGGCGACAGAGAAATGGAAATTGGCTTAAATTTTTTGCACATAATAATTCACGACCTCTTTCGGAATTCTGCCTTCCAGCAGCACAGCGTCGCCCGAACCGCAGAATTCGTTTATTTTTTTTATTATTTTCTCCGGCGCGGTTATAAGCGCAACTCTATCGGTTTTTCCGGCTCCTATTTTTATATTATCAAAATAATCATTGCTTGTGATTATCGCCAAATCGCATACCTCCGCAATCTTCCTGCCGATTTTTTCGTGCAATTCGTCGGAAAGCGGACCAAGTTCAATTAAAGAAGGCATTACGATAACTTTCTTCTGCGACCAGACTTTCATATATTCTAGGGCCGCCAAAACCCCGTCGGGATTGGACGAATAAGACGCGTCTATAATATTCAATCCGCTTTTTTTAAAAAACTTCATTCCGGTTTGCTCCGGGGTGATTTTTAAACAGGCCTCGGCAATTTCTTGGACGCTCATTCCGAATTCCTTCGCCGCCGCAATCGCCATCAAAATATTTTGAACGTTGTGGCTGCCCAAAACATTGATTTTCAAATTAACCGGCGGGAGATTGGCAATATGAAGATTAAATGAAATATGCTGTTTTTCCGCTTTAATACCGTCTGCCCAAATATCGCATTTGGGATTGCAAGAACAGCAAATTATTTTTTTAATCGCGGTTTTTTTGTAAAGCTCTCTGCAATCGCTATTGTCGCCGTTGAAAATCGCAAAACCATTCTCGGGCAAACTTTCAATAAGTTCATACTTTGCTTTTTTAATATTTTCCAGAAACCCGAACAACGCCAAATGCTGCTGATTTATGCCAGTCAGAATGCCCGCTTTCGGTTTAACCATTTGGCATATTCTTTTTACCTCTCCCCTTTTATAGGCCGCCGCTTCGCAGATAAAAAAGCGATGTTCCGGCGCGAGATTTTTTAGAATAAAATTGGCGATTCCAACTTTGATATTTATATTGCCTTCGGTTCTAAGACAATTATACTTTGACGAAAGTATGGAGTATAAAAATTCCTTAACCGAACTTTTTCCGTAAGACCCGGTAATGCCGATAACCGTAAGATTGGCCATCCCTTCAATTTTTCTCTGCGCTTTTTTCTCCAAAATGCTTTTCAATAAAAACACGGGCAGCTGGACTGCGCCGAAAATCGCCAAACAAAAAATCGGAAAAACTATCTCAAAAACCAGTATGAAAGACACAAACCTGCCGGAAAACAAATACGACAGATAAAATTCCCCGAGCAAGATTAGCCCGAGCAGAACAACCATTTTTACCGTAAACCTCGGGAAACGCCACTTATTTCTCAAAAAAAGGAAAAGGGAATAAGCTCCTCCCAAAAAGTAAAGCAAAAGGGCGATAATCGCCGTCTGCCGGAAAGCAAAATAAAAAACAAGCAACACAGCCGCCAGCAGCGCGTTCTTGGGAAGAATTATTCCAATATTCTCTTTTACCCCCTCAAGAAATCTATCAAGCCGATATTCTTTCAATTGCCAGATATAAGCGAAAAATAAATCCCGCCGAAGGATATGCACTCCCCAAAAAATTCCGGCCAAATATAATATAAATTCCAAATTCATCTATTTAAAGCTCCTCAAAATTTTGTATAAAAAATACCAAAATTTATTGAACGCCATATCCATCCCCAAGGGATAAGTAAATTCCTTGCCGCCAAAATTCTTTTTAAAACGGGTCAGTCCCGGCCATTTTTTTTCGTCTATCCCCCAAAAATCGTATTCAGCGCAACCCATCTTTTTAGCCTCGCGTATCTGCTGCCAATGCAGCAAAAACGGCGCCCTCTGGCCGCGATATTGATAGTCCAACCCGCCATGCAGATAAGTCGCTCTTTTTCCGAAAACCACAACAAGATTAGCCGCGATAAATTCGTTTTGGTATCGGGCTAAAAATAATTCGCTCTTAAAATATTCAGTATAAATATCTAATAATTTTTTGTAATATTCCTTGGGATAAATTCCAAATTCCTGGCGGTCCGCGGTTCTGGTTAAAATCTTGTAGAAAATATCCGTCATTGAATCCAAGCTGGAATTATTTTTATTCATGTTTAAAACAACAACCTCTTTTTTCTTGGCGAGCCGGATATGATATCTGGTCTTTAGGTGAAAGTCATTAAAAATTTTTTCTTCCGGTTTTCTTAAGTCCAAAATTAAAGTTTTTTGCGGCTGAATTCTTTTAACGGCCGGTTTCAACGAAAAATCCCTCCCAGAAGGAAGAAAAGAGAAAGGTTCTATTTTTAAAAAGACGCAGCCTTCGGATTTCGCTGTTTCTTCAAGTTTTTTAAGCATTAAACTCAAAACGCTTTTTTTAATATCCAAAGAAAGCCCATTTTTAAAAGTCGGACCGAAAGGAACGTAAAGGAAATTCTTGTTCTTTAGGAAATTATCTTTAATGGTCAGCAATTGCGCCAGCCTCTCGCCCCCGTCTTCTATCCTCCAAAACCACGCTTTCTTCAAATTATTGCGCTGAAAGTTCGCCCATTCAGCGGACTGCAGAAAACTTCCGTCGTTTTTCAGCAAAAATTCGTTCCAATCTTTTTTGTTGTCGTCTATTTCAATTTTCATGTTATTTTATATTTTCAACAATCTTCCGCCCAAGAATCTCCGGATTTCCCCGCTCAAGATCGTGATTTCCTCCCGGAATAACCGCCAATTTTGAGCCGGGAACATTTTTCTCAATAAGATAAGCGTCTTCTATCGGAGTCACGTTGTCGTTTTGACCCCAAATAATAACGGTCGGAATCTTTATGGCCCGCAAAGCATCGGTCAAATCCTCGCTAATTATTTTAAGGTAGCTTTTCCGCATTACGCCTTCGCTGTTAATGTAGTCGCTCTTAAAAACATATCTATAGACGCCTTTCCTGACCGAAGAATAAAACGGCAAAAAAGCAAAAATCCTAAAAATTTTCGCAACTTTTTTAGATAACGATTTACCGAGAGTTTTTCTCCTTATGCAAGCGGCTCCCACCAAAAACAATTTTTCAACTTGATCCGGATATTTCAGCGCGAATTTGACAGCCAAACTTCCGCCGAACGAATGACCAAGAAGATAGATATTCTTTAGGCCCAATTGCTTTGCGAATTCTTGAACAAAGACGCAATAATCGTCCAAATTCCAAGGCCTTTCCGGCTCCCGGCTTTCGCCAAATCCGGGCAAATCGGGAACTATAACATTAAAGCCTTCGCCAGCGATAATTTCACTTACTTTGTCCCATTGCTGCGCTTTTGACCCCCACCCGTGCAGAATCAAAAAATTTTTTTGGCTTCCCTTCCGTTCAATTTTAAAACTGATTTCTAATCCTTTGATTAGAACTTTTTCTCGAACCATCGTTGCTTATTTTATGCGGCTAATGCCTAAATATTTTTGGAGAACCCTGGGCACTTTGACGCTTCCGTCTTTCTGCTGATAATTTTCCAAAATCGCGATTAAAATCCGAGGCGAAGCGATAACCGTATTGTTGAGCGTATAGACGAATTTCTTTTCGTTGCCGTCTCTGTATTTAATATTTAATCGCCGCGCCTGCCAGTCGGTGAGATTTGAATCGGAGTGAGTTTCGCCGTAGCTGTTGCGGGAAGGCATCCAGGTTTCAACGTCGTACATTTTGAATTTTCCGGCGCCCATATCGCCTGTGCAAATCTGAATGACTCGGTATGGCAATTTTAGTTCTTCCAAAATCTCCTGGGTCACCGCTCTCATTTCTTCAAGATATCGATTTGATTCTTCAATATTATTTGCGCACAAAATAACCTGTTCAACTTTCATAAATTCATGCAGCCTGTAAAGCCCTTTTGTGTCTTTTCCATAACTTCCGATTTCGGAACGGTAGCAGGGAGAAAACCCGCAAACTTTTATCGGCAGCTCTCTGCTTTCCAAAATTCGGCCGGAAAAATAAGCTAACAGCGATGGTTCGGCCGTGCCTGCCAAAAATAACGTTTCGCTGATTTTATTTCCGTCTGCCAGTTTTCCCGGATTGGCGATTTGATAAATTTCCTCTCTGCCGAATGGAAAATGGCCGCTTCCGATTAGGGCAAATTCCCGGAGGATTGTCGGCGGAACCATTATGGTAAAACCTCTTTTTTTCATCTTTAAAACGCAATGCCAAATTAAAGCCAGCGACATTAAAGCAGCTTCATTTTTCAGATAATATCCTCGGAAACCGGCGGTTTTCACGCCCCTCTCCAAATCAATCAAATTCAAATCTTTACCGAGCTGGATGTGATCTTTTATCGGGAAATCAAATCTAGGCAGTCTGCCCCATTTACAAACTTCTTGATTGCCTCTTTCGTCGGGCCCCACGGGAGTATCGGACGAATAAACATTCGGAACAATCAGCATCAACTCTTGATATTTTTTTTCAATTTCTTTCAACTCGGTTTCCATTTCTTTTATCGTTACTTTTATTTCCCTTCCTTTTTCAATATCGTCTTTTGTAAGCTTATTCTGTCGGGACCTTAACTCCTCGGTTTTTTGAATAAGTTCTCTCCTCTTTTCGTCCAAACCCAAAAGCTCGTCAATATCCAAATTGATTCTCTTGTTTTTGACCACTTCTTTCATCAAGTCTTTATTTTGTCGGATGAACTTTATGTCTAACATAGAAAAAATTTTACTTTGACCGCATTGTTGGAAATAAAATCACTTCCCGCAAAGCATGAGAATCGGTTAATAACGCCACCAATCTGTCAATTCCCATTCCAAAGCCGGCGGCCGGAGGCATGCCGTATTCCAAAGCCTCAACAAAATCTTCGTCCAGCCTCTGCGCTTCCTCAAAACCTTCTTTTAATATCTTTTCCTGTTTTTCAAAACTTTTTCTTTGTTCAATGGGATTATTTTGTTCCGAAAAGGCTTTGACCAATTCCATGCCCGCCCCCACCAACTGAAAGCTGGCTGATTTTCGCGGGTCTGCCTCCAACTGTTTGGCAAGCGGAAAAGCGTCGGCTGGATAGTGAATCAAAAAAACCGGGCTCCAAATCTTCGGCCGACAAATCTTTCTATAAATTTCATCGGCTATTTCCGATTTACCTCCTCCGGGATTGATGCCTAATTTTTCAGCTTCTTTTTTTAAAGCGTCAATATGAATGTCTTCAATGTCAATTTTAGCGTGTTTTTTTAAAAAATCCGCATATTCCATCCGCGGCCAAGGAGGAGTAAAATCCAATTCCCTCCCTTCGTATTTTATTTTGGTTCCGCCTAGCGCTTTCTTAACCACGCTTGAAATAAATTTTTCGGTGAACTTCATAAGTTCCTTATAATCGGAATACGCCCAATAAAATTCCAGCATAGTGAAGTCGGGATTATGCGCCTTGTCTATCCCTTCATTCCGAAAGCATTTTCCTATTTCATAAACTTTTTCAAATCCGCCGACCAACAGCCGTTTCAAATAAAGCTCCGGGGATATGCGGAGATATAAATCCATATTTAACGCGTTTAAATGCGTTTTAAAAGGCCTGGCAGTTGCTCCGCCGTAGAGCGGCTGAAGAATCGGAGTTTCCACTTCCAGGAAACCTTCGTCCGCAAGGAATTCCCTTATTGTTTCAATTATTTCGGAACGCAGCGCGAACTTATTTTTTACCTCCGGATTGAATATCAAGTCCAAATATCTTTTGCGGAATCGCTCTTCAACATCGGTTATGCCGTGCCATTTCTCCGGCAAAGGGAGAAGCGCTTTTGCCAAAATCTTAAAATCGCTGACATCCAAAGTTTTTTCTCCTTTTTGAGTCTTAAACAGAAATCCCCGCGCTTCCGCAAAATCTCCGATATCAAAGTTGTCAATGAAAAACTGATATTTTTTTTCGCCCAATCGGTCGCGTTTAAATAAAATTTGAAGTTGGCCGGCGCCATCGGCGATATTGGCGAATATTAACCCTCCGTGCTGGCGCAGAGACAAAATCCTGCCGCCCAAAACAATTTCTTTTTTTGAACGCGAAAGTTTGCCAAAATCCGTCAGTGCCTGCAAAGATGTATGGGTCCTTTTCGTTTCCTGGGGATATGCGAAATAACCGGCGCTTTTTATCGCCTCTAGCTTTTTTATCCGATTTTTCCTAATCTCATCAACGGTTGCCATTTTTGTATTTTAGCCTATTTTTCTTCTTTGGTCAAAAACCCGTCCCGCTATAGCGGGACGGGTTTCAAATACTTTGATTTGATTATCGGAATCCACCCGCGCTATGTTGAGTAGTTTATTTTTTTGATTTTGTATGAAGTTTTAACCGGAGAAGCCAATACAATCTCCTCGCCGACGCAACGGCCAATAAGCGCCCTTCCAACCGGCGAATCGTTGGAGATTCGGCCAAGCGAGGGATCGGCTTCAATGGTTCCGACAATAAAAAATTCATCAGCTTCCCCGTTGATTTCCAGGGCAACCCTGGCTCCAAGCTGAACGGTGCCCCGCAGTTCTTTCGCCGGAGGCCCAATCAGCTGGTTATGCTCCAAAATATATTCCAAACTCGTTAAACGCGATTCCAGCAAATTTAAATCCTCCTGAAAATCGCGGTATTCAGGGTCTAAATCGTCCGAATGTAAAATTTTAGGTCCCTCGGAATTGGTTTTTACGACTTTTATCTCTTTCAGTTTTTGATATTCTCTTTTGATTTCTTCAAGTCCTTCCTCTGTCACGAAAAATATCTGTCCTGGCTCAATTTTTTGAATACGATTTAGGTTTGACATAATATATTTTAGATTTAAAAGGCCTCCTTTTTCGGGGAGGCGGAGTGATTGGTTTTATAAGATGATTGTTTTTAAGAGCGTCCGTCTCCCCTTATGGCGATGCTAAAGGCCAGAATGGTAAATGATGCCAAAAAGCCGGCCATCAATTTTGAAAGGGCCAGATACAACCAATTGTTTTTTCTAATTTTGCTCTTCATAAAAATTTTTCCTATATTCCAGTTTATTACAGCATACAAGTTTGTCAACATTTTTCGGCATTATAAATGTAAAAAATCATATGTCAACTTAAGGAGGCGGGATACAAACTAGGATTAGTTTGAATCCTGCCCTCCTAGAAATGGCTGAAAGAAGTTTGAAAATTTTATTTCTCTCGGCAAAACCTCTTTAATTTTTTTGTTTTCAATGCTCACTTCCAGCAAAAATCCTCTTTTTGTTTCTTCTGAAAAATTTTGGTCAAAAACAAAATTTCCCAGGCTGTATGCAATCCATCCCCCGTTATATTCTTCAATGGCCTGGGGAACGTGCGGGTGATGGCCTATCACCAAATCGGCTCCAGAATCAATAAAATCCAACGCCCAGTACATCTGCAGTTCGTTTGGCTCGCTTTCGTACTCTTCTCCCCAATGAAAAGAAACAACCAGCACATCAACTTTCGGTTTCGCTTCTTTTATGGCGGTTTTCACTTTTTCAACGTCGTCGTTCTGCGGATCTATCCAAGCAATTCCCGAAGTGCTGTCTGTCGCCTTCCACAGTGAAGGACCCAGGTTAGAATAGGCCAAAAAGCCGATTTTAGTATTTCTAATTTCCTTGATTTTCAGCGAAAAAGCTTCCCCCTCATTAAATCCTCCGCCGACATATTCAATGTTGGCTTGGCGCAGTCTGCTCAAGCTGTCCTCAAACGCATCCCTTGTGTAATCAAAAACATGATTGTTTGCCACCGATAAAACATTAAATCCAGCAAAGGTCAGCCCATTTACAGCGTCAGGTTCCGCCCGAAAAGAATAAATGCTCCCGGCTTTCCGGCCCTTATCGGAAATAACGCTTTCCAAATTGCCAAAAACAATATCTGCTGTTTTTAAATAGTCAAAAATTTTCTGAAAAGGAAATCTAAAATCTCCTTCCCCGTCTTTTTTTACTTCGTATTCAATTCCTCTTGCCATCATAATATCTCCGGCTGCAATCATTTTAATTAGCGGATTCTCTTGCGGAGCGTTTTTGCTTTCTGACCCGTCAACGGCGTTAGATACCGAAGCGTTTTGGTTATCGGGCAAAATAACAACATCTCTCTGAAAAGGAAAAATTTTAAAAAACGCGACAACGGCAATTCCCAAAACAACCGCGAAACAACAATGGAAAATGACTCGTTTCATTTTGTTAAGTTTGTATCTCGCTTTCTTTAATTTTACCTGTTTTTTATTTTTAAAACAAACAAAAAAGGCATAGAATTTCTATGCCTTTTCATTGGTGACAAAAGGAAACTCGCGCCTTGCTGCCTGAAGCTCTTTTTCGACTACGCCATTTGCTCTAACCTGCTGCCAAGCTCTCTCCGCCAAGCAAGGAAGCCGCCGCATCACTTCAAATAACTCGCTATTTTTGGGCCGCCTTCCCAGAAGGATTTCAGCCGCTTTAGCTTCGCAGCTATCCTGGGCCGCGATGCCGATTGTTTTTCTTACAATATCCATCAGATCTTCATTGTTGATTCTGGGCATTAAGATACCCCAAGCGGCATCGGCCAAATCGGGGCACCACTTGATTATGTGGCAAAGATCGCTGTTGCTGATTCCTTGTGCAAGCAATTGCCGCCAAACCCGCGGGCTTAACTCCGGAACTTCCAGCATCAGCTTAAGCAGAACATTGTTTGCCGCGCCTTTCCGAAGTATCTTTTCTCCCGCAGTCAGCCTCAAATCGTCCGTTTCGCGCGTCTGCTCAATCACATAAAAGAGATCATGTACAACCGTAGCGCTCTCTGTCAAAATCTCACCCGCTCTCTTACGGAGCACCGGAACAAAACGGATAACAAAGCGCAGACATTTTGAAAGCTCCGGATTTGCGTTGATTCTTTCTAAAAAAATCTGCCACGCCTCTTCAGCCAGCTCTGGATTCCGAAACATTATTTCGCACAAATCCTTGTCAGTTTCAAAATCAATCTGCTTCCTTTTTTCCATCTTTTACTCCTTTCTTTGCAGAGTATGATTAAAAAGTGCCAAATTATTTTTACAATGCAATACTTACTGCGTCAAGTAGGCCATAAGATAATCGGCAACTATTTTCGCCGCGGCGGGTTTGGAAAACTCCTTTGCCGCTCTCGCCATTTCTTTTAATTTCCGCGGATTAGCGGATAAAAATTTTATTCTTTCCAGCAAAAAATGGGGAGTGAAATTGATTTCCTCCATCACGATGGCCGCGCCGTTTTCGGCGAAAACGTAAGCATTTTTAAGCTGATGGTTTTGAGCCGAACCTTGCAATGGAACCAAAATGCTCGGCTTGCCTGCCGCGGCAATTTCAAAAATAGATCCTGCCCCCGCCCGGCTTACGATAAGCCCGGCCGCCTGATAAGCATTTGCCAGTTCGTTCTCGTTCAAAAACGCAAATGGATGATAATATTTTTTTGAACTTTCTCTGGTTATAATGACATCGGCTTCGGCCCTCACTTGCTCAAAATTTTCCTGCCCGGTTTGATGGATAATTTCAAAATCGTCCAAGAGGTCCGAGAGAATAACCAGGACAGTTTCATTTATTTTTTTTGCGCCTTGAGAACCGCCCAAAAACAAAATAACCGGTTTATCGCCTTCAAGCTTCAGAATCTTAGACGCGTCCTTGGCCGAACCGGAAAGAATCTCCTCTCTCAACGGATTTCCCGCTGCCAGCATTTTATCTGCCGGAAAAAATTGAGTTTTTTCAACGGGAAAAGCGGTGAAAACCTCAATTGCGAATCTGCTTACAATTTTATTGGCAAGGCCCGGCGCCACGTCGGATTCGTGAAGAAAAACCGGAGTCACCAAAAGCCACGCGGCAATGTCGGCCGGCAGGGAGCCGTATCCTCCTTTGCTGAAAACCACATCCGGCGAAATCGTGTATATATGAAAAAATGCCTGGATGATTCCAATAGGCGTTTTAAAAACCAAATCTATAATATTCAGAGGGGAAAAGTATCTGCGAAGCTTGCCGGCCAAAATCGTTTTTACTTGAATCCCTTCTTTTGAAAGAAGGTCGCTGACAAACTTATCTTTCGGGCCGATGTAAAAAAAATGAAATTTGCCTTCCGGGTCTTTCTTTTTTATCTCTCTGGCAATAGCGATTATCGGAAAAATATGTCCGGC
>Ga0172362_10001640_pt1 | contig 19226 bp, 20 predicted proteins | sample LakKivs1_kivu2a2_FD_114534 | JGI IMG/M metagenome (GOLD analysis project Ga0172362, IMG submission 114534) | Sediment microbial communities from Lake Kivu, Rwanda - Sediment s1_kivu2a2 | ecosystem: Environmental > Aquatic > Freshwater > Lake > Sediment | place: Rwanda: Western Province, Lake... | reverse complement strand
TGAGGCGCTCCATAAACCTGGGGGTGTGCTGATGTATGGTATACCTAATTTCAGGCTTCCCAAGGAGGTGGTGAACGCTGAGGTCGATTACGTCAAAAGACTTGGGGTTAAGCTGGAAACCGACAAGGTGATAGGTAAAACGTATAGTGTTGAGGAGCTGCTTGAGAGCTTCGACGCCGTTTTCGTCGGAACGGGAGCTGGCCTACCCCATTTTATGGGTATTCCCGGTGAGAACCTGCCAGGCATATACTCAGCCAACGAGTTTCTAATCAGGACTAACTTGATGAAGGCCTATCTCTTCCCAGAGTATGACACACCTGTTAAGGTTGGCAGACATGTCATGATAGTTGGCGGTGGTAACGTTGCTGTAGATGCGGCTAGAACCGCCCTGAGGCTAGGAGCGGAGGAGTCGGTGATACTTTATAGGAGGACGGAGAGGGAGATGCCGGCTCGTATCGAAGAGATTAAGCATGCGGAGGAGGAGGGCGTAAAATTTCACTTCTTGTGTCAGCCAGTAAGGATCTTGGGAGGCGACTGGGTAAGTGGGATAGAATGCTTAAAGATGAAGCTTGGTGCACCTGACGAGAGTGGAAGAAGGAGGCCGATGCCAATCAAGGGGAGTGAGTTCACCTTGGATGCGGATATCGTTGTCGTCGCCATAGGTCAAGGGCCAAACCCCTTGATTCCAAGGTGTACACCAGGTCTTAAAACCAATAAGGATGGCACTATTTGGGTAGACGAAGAGACGGGTATGACATCAAGAGAAGGGGTTTTCGCTGGCGGCGACATCGTGACAGGCGAGGCAACCGTTATCTTAGCCATGAGTGCTGGGAAAAAGGGTGCCGTAGCAATCCATGAATACATTATGGATAAGGCCGGCAAAAGTGCGTTCGCGCAAAACCCAAGCACTTAAAAGATATATTTCACACATGAGGCCTTTTCTAAAGCCCCTCTCTCCGAGTTTTCTTTCAACAGTTGAAGCATGTCCTCTGGTCATGGATTTCGAGGGTTAAAGCCAGATCTACAGCTGACTTCAGCCTCGTATTCCTTTTGGTCATAATCTCTTCTGTCTTAAAAAAGAAGCATTGTCTGCTGAAAGGATCGACGCCCTTGCGTGGAACAACTTTTGATCGTTGTTGCTTGATTAGATGATTTGTTGACTTATGCCCATCTGAATATGTGCAACTTTATATAGGACTTTTGTCCTACATCACTTTGTGCTCTCTATAAAAATGTCTACACGCAATGTGTGTTTAATTGTTGCCCTGACGGCCGTCTGTATCGTGAGCAACTACGCTCTAATCGGACTGCCTAACGTCAAGGTTGCGGATTTGATTGTTTTTGTAGCAGGGTTCTGCTTTGGTTCTATGGCTGGTGCGGCGACGGGGGCTCTCACCTGGATAGTTTATGGGGTGTTAAATCCGCTCGGCTTCAGCTTCCCGGTCTGGATCTCAACCATCGTTGGAGAGGCAATTTATGGCATCGTCGGAGGCATCATTGGAATGGCCCATTCTGGCAAGTTACGAGCGGGATCTCGTGTTTCCGCGTGTAGCCTTGAGATGGCTCTTTGGGGCTTCATCTTAACCTTCATTTATGATCTGATTACGAATGTGGTGTTCGCCCTAACCTTTGGCATACCAATAATCTATGCCCTCGCAACAGGCTGGCTTGTACCGCCATGGTTCGGAATCCTCCATGAGGGAAGTAATACAATTCTTTTCTCCTTAGCGGCCATTCCATTGATTAGGGTAATTAAAAACATTAAAGGAGGTGAAAGACATGGCTGCTCAGCGTCGTAGAATCTGGGTCCTAGCTCTAGTAGCTTTACTCTGTTGGTCAACGGTCGCAACGATCGCAGCACTCCATTATTACCAGCTGTACACGTCGGTCAGGGCTTCGCTGACAAGGGTTTCCGTATCTATCGACTATGGAAACGGAACAGTTGCCGAGTACGATGAGGTTTATCTCTTCTATAATGCTACGGTGCTCGATGCATTGAGGGCTGTGGCGGTTGTAAATGCAACGTACTGGCTGGCCTTCGGAACATTCTTTGTGGAAAGTATCAACAACGTTATCAACAATGCTGGCAACAATGGGATGTATTGGCTGTATTGGGTTAATGGTGAACATCCAGCGGTCGGTGCGGGCGAATGCATACTACAGGATGGGGACTATGTGGAGTGGAAATATGTCAAACTCAGCTAATAGAACAATTTATTTCCTTCATGAACTGACCTATGTTTTGTCCCCTAAAAAACAGGATTTCAAACAGAGGGTCCACTCCACAAATTTTATTAATAAATGACTTATTACTTGATTCGGTGTGCGTATAGGCGCACCTTCAGAAGAACGTATGAAAAGATTTTAGGGTGGTTTTGAGAGAGATGCCAGAAAAAAAGGTTGGAGTTGCTGTTGCAGGTCTCGGTTTTGTTGGAGGTGGCTGTCATGTGCCAGCATACAGGAAAGTTCCAGGCGCCGAACTCGTTGCCGTGATCGATGTAATGGAGGAAAGAGCAAAGGAAATTGCGAAGAAGTATGACATCAAGTATTATAGGGATTTCAAGGAAGCGATTGAGGACCGAAAGATTGATGCTATCCATATAGCTGTACCGACGCATTTCCACTACGAAATAGCTTCGAAGGCCATAGCCAGTGGCAAACATGTGCATTGCGAAATGCCGATGACGCCCACTGTTGCTGAGTCTGAAAAGTTACGTGACCAGGCAGAGAAGGCGAGGGTCATACTGATGCCCGACCTAAACTTCCGCTTCACTCCAAACTATGTTAGAGCCAAAGAGTTGATAGAAGAGGGCGCTATTGGGAATCCTCTGGCGGTGAGTTTCAGTGAGTTCATCGGGGCCAAGACTCTGGCTGCTCAGTGGCCAGCAGATTCTTGGGCTTGGAATATAGAGAAGAGTGGTGGGCTCCCCGATTTCACTCTTTCAGTTTGGTCCATTGACCTCGTGAGATGGCTACTCAATTCGGAAATAGTTGATGCACAATGGATAGCAAATTACGCTCCATTGGAAGGGCTTGGCAAATTTACTGGATATAATACTGTGGGCATCATCAAGTTTTCAACTGGTGCTGTAGGCGCTTTACAGTATGGTTCAACAGTCATACCTGAGGAAACTACCAGCAAGCTTGAGGTCTTCGGCAATAATACCAAGACGTTGAGGGCGAAGTCGAATAATTCCTTGACGTTGATCGGTGAAGACTCAAAGCAGGAGTGGGAGTTCAAAGCGAAGGGCACAGAAGTTTGGGGTCACCGCCAGATAGATTCTCACTTTGTTGAATGTATTCTCAAAGGAAAGAAGCCAACAGTTACGGTTGAAGATGCTATTAAAGCGCAGTGTGTAGCAGCTAAGATTGTCAAAAAGTAGTTGCGAGTGAAGAAACAACACCCCCATTTTTCCATTTTCTAATAGAATTACAATCTATCTTTCACTGGACTGGATTGGTTGACGAGAAAGCTAGATGTTGCACCGTTTACTTCGACGCGATCATAGCTCTGCCGTTGACCGTCTATTTTTTAATGGAGAGGCTTATGGTCATTACCCTAGTGTGCGATGCAGATTACTAGCGCATGCTAAGGTAAAAAATGGGTAAGCTTGTTTTTGGTGCCGTTAAGAAGCAGGACAGTCTTCGCCCTCGTTTCGTTTGGAAGTTCTTTATTGAGAAGAAGATAAATGTTGTTGTTCCTAGGCATAAAGAGATTCCCATTGGCACCCTTCGAGAATTCTGTTTAAGCAGACTTACTGAGGAGGAACTTATCTGACTGGTGTGGCTGAAATTATTGCTAAAATAAGAGAGGAAATGAAGTTCTGATTCCCCATCAGAATTTATACTGTAAAGATTTTATATAATGGATGCTCTCTTTCCAGCGGCCTTATTCCATACTCTTGCTGCATAGAATATGCTACATATGCGTCTGCGAGGGCGCAGGTGGTGTACGTCTCTGGGGCCCGTTTTAGCGGCCCGTAGAGGAGGAAGTCCGCGCCCATCATGATGGTTGATGCGAACGCCACCGCGGTACTCATCAAGTATCTTGTTGGTTCTAGTTTGTGTCTTTCGTGCCATCTGTCGATGGCGTTGTGGGCTCCAGAGCCGGCTGGGAGACCATAGTTTTCCTTCACAAGATAGATGGTCTTAGATACGGGCCCCGGATCAGGTACATCGAGGATTGTCGTGTCTACGATCGTCTTCTCTATGCCCGCCTCTTTGGCTATGTCCAGTAGTTCCTTCAACACTTCGAGTCTTCCTTTTATCGTTGACATTTTTGGGTTGAAGGTGAGTAGTATGGCCGCTTTTACGCCGGCATCCTTTATAGCGGTGACCTCTTTTTCCCTGTCCTCAGGCTTTACCCCAGGCATTATTGAGTTGTATACTGCGCGGTCCGCCAGTCCGACCTCGCCTACATGCTTAACAGCGGGTACTCTTACATCCACAGTCGTACCATCTATCAGAAAGGGTGACTTCGTCTGTTCGCATATAAAGTCGATGTATTTGACAAAGGATTTTGCGAATGGTCCAACGACATCTATGATTCTTTTCATTCCGGTTCGTAGCGAGATTTCCTCTTCTGCCCTTAGAATTTCTTCGGCTTTTTTCTTGTCGAAGATACCCTCCTTCTCGTCTTCGACTATTTTGTCACCATGGTAGAAGATGCTTCCCATCATCACGGTGGGTAATTGTCCTGGTTGTCCTCCTATCTTGACTCCGCCGATGTCGAGAATCTTCTGTTCTTTCTCAAATTTGAACATTTTTCTCCCTTAATAATTTGTTTTAAGCTTATACCTATATTTTTTCAGCGTCTAATTTGCCTTCTTTGATCGCATTGTCTATGGAGATGAGAATACCGATGAAAAAATTGTAAGGAGTTGTGATGGCTATACCTTTCGATAGAAGGTTGCCCGTATCGAGATCAAGGACAACACACTTTACATTTGTTCCACCCGTGTCTATACCGATACCTAGAAACTGCTTCATCTGTACTCCTGCCTCACTAAGTTTATTGAACGTCTGAAACATTGCCTCATCGTGCGAACATCGATTTGAAAACGGGGGCACTCCCTAGAGGTTGTCCGAAAAAGAGGGTGAGGGCCAACTTAGGTTGTCTACTTTTATGCCGTGGAATGGTAAACCGACGCCAATTCTATACATTTCCCATTTTTCTTCTCCAAAAGATTTACTTGTGCTATGGCACATTATTAAAGCCTGTCGTAAGTCAGCTGACGAACGAGAACTTTGCAAATAAATTAGAGAAATTCCTCAAATACAAAGATGTTTTCTAGCTTGAAAATCCCGCGCGCAATAAATACTCAGCTTCTCAGATAAAAAGGGGGAGGCAGATGTGCAACAGAAAGGATAATGGTCAGATGTCGGACTCATATGCGGAAAACCCGCGACACTCAGTAGATTTTAATGAGACAAAATCTATTATCTAATCGAAAACCATTCGTAAAAGCTGGGCCTAGAAAATGATACCTCAAAGATTCTTTGTCGCAAGCGGAAAAGCTTTCAGCCCAGTTTCTCAGCTAAATGCTTGGGACCGAGCTTTAGAAGATGCTGGAATTGCTCAGTGTAATCTTATTCCAGTTACATCCATATTGCCAAAAGGATGTGTTCAGACAGAAACTACTGAGATTCCCGTGGGGGCGATAACCCACGCAGTGATGGCAAGGATGGATGGAGTGGAAGGGCAAAACATAGGTGCCGCCATCTCTTGGGCTTTTGAAAAAAATTGTGAATGGGGAATCGTGGCTGAAACACATGGCTTCATGGACGAGAGTAGTTTACTAGAAATTGCAGAGCGGAAGATCAGGGAAATGGCGAAGATCAGGGAAATCGAAATTGGAAAGATCAATTACGAATTTCAAACGTTGAGGGTTCCTATGGATAACTATGGCTGCGTGATAGCTGCCCTAGTTTTCTACCCTGATTATCGATAGACCCAATAGCGCGCGGCCTTCTCCTCACAGCAACACAGCAAAGACCCTTTTAGGAGGACGCTCTTCTGACTTCTTTATTCCCTTTTGTTTTCATGTCCGGTTTTAGTAAATCATATATTAGATGGGTACAACGTACAGGATTGATGGTCGAGGACGGCTTTGCCCCACGAGGACATAGTTAAGAATGTTCTATCGAAGGTCAGGGAGATAAGAGGTGTCCATCAAGCCTCAGTCCTGACCGACAATGACATAAGAAGGGTTCTGGATCTTGAAAAAGAGGCTGAAATGTGTGCAATGATTGGGCTAGGCCGTGGGGACAACCAGGGTGTAAAGACCGCTCTGCAGCGAGACGTCGTAATTGCCTTTGTTACGGACAAAGACTATGTTTGGCCAACAGGGCCCAATTTCGTCATAAAATGGAAGGATAGAGTTGTAGGTGAAGAGGTGACGGACTCCAAAAGACTTGACGAGCTGAAAAAGATGAAGAGCGTGGTCTTGGTTGGAAACTTCGCACTTTACAAAGATAGGATGCCGTCAATCTCTAACACGATGAAGGAACCTCCGACAGTACTCTTTCCCCCAAAACAGTGCTTGGAAATCAAAGAGGTTGAAGGGGTTCGCGACGCGGTACAGGGATCACCGTGCTCACCAACTGACAGGTATCTGAAAAAGAGAATGGGGGCTAGCATGGATGATGCGCGTCTAGGCACAGTCGTGATGGGATTTGACTTAGAAACAGACTAAGCTTTTACCGCGAAAGACGCAAACCGGCCTATTAGAAAAAAAGGGGAAGGGATTTAGTATTCGAATTCTAGGCCTAGATCTTCTAGTTCTTTCTTGACCTTGCTGTATATTTCCACGTACTCCTTTGACGGTGTCAGTGTTGCTGTGTCGTAGCATTCTTGGAAGGTCTTTCCCAACGGTATCTTGTCATTGTCTATGTTGTCTTGGTATTTTGCGTTGAGCTTCTTCACGATCTCGTTGGCGTCCTCCAGCTTCAGCTTCGTTGCTGCACGAGCGACCTCACCCATGAATCTGGACTCCATGCCCGTGGTGCAGTCAAGCCTACCCAGACCAGTGCCTGATAGTGGACCGAGGCCAGCCGGATGACCACCAGTCACCGTGCATCCTATGCTTAGGGCAGCTATCTCGTAAAGAATCATGTCCGTGCAGGGACCAGCAAAAGCAACGTAGGGAACATTTCCCAAGTTCACCAGATCGGTCTTGTCAGCTATGGCCGCCGAGGCCAAGTTACCGCTCCACATAGGCGCTCTACTCGAGCAGCCAGGCGCCTTTATAGCGTCCATGCCGGTCGTGACGAGAAAAGACGGTTGATATAGGACTTGTGATGCGAGACCCTCAGCTACGTTGGTAATGGTTGTTCCCTCGGGTCCACCTGATAGACCACCGACGCCGGGTGTCCCACAACCATAATAGTGGCTGCCATACTCCATGTAGTGCGCTACTATGCTCATGGTGATGTAGTCTGTCTTCAAGTCTGGAAGTATGTATGCGTGGCGGTAGTCACACTTCCTCCAACCGCGTTCCGGATCACTTGCACCCACATTGGCTCCGACGCTCACCGCTGGGCTACCAATGAGACCCATTCCCGGTCTGCCAACCCTGTTAGTCGCTTCCCTCATAAAAGCGATGTTACGCCTCTCGGCATGCATCTCTATAGGTGCGTTAGCCTTCACCCGCATGCCCTCCAAGGATATCAGCGTACCAAATACTAGGCCGTCATTCGCAGGTTCCTTTGCGTGGCTCTCATAGATCTTGACAGCCCACTCCTCAGACATGGAAACACACATCGGACCACCAGATACAAATGGCCGTCTCCTATCCTCGAGTTTTCTAGCCACTACAGCAACCGCGTCATTTCCCTCCCCAAGCGTTACTTCTTTCGGCGGGGTCCGAACGGCCTCCTTGACCTCCCACTCCTCGAATTCAATGATTTTCTCTGTGTCGGTGCAGTAGATGCCGACCTCAAGCAGCAGCTCCATCCCAGCCTTATAGACATCGTCCATCAGCGACTTGTCGGTAGGAACGATGTCTTCAGGATCGTATTTTATGCCGTACTGCTTTACCAGCTCCGTAACCTTTGGGAAGAAGATCTTTGTCTCAAAATCTCTCTCCGGCACAATCTTGCCGGTCTCAGCTCTCCTCCAATAATCCCACACCCTTGCTTTAACCATTCCAGTCTCCACCTCCTACTAATTCTTGGAAGACAACTGGTGAATTCTTTTGCTCTGGACTTATAAAACTGTCATTTAGCGTATTCGGTGAAGCAAGAATATAGCATTGGACCAGCGACAAAGGATCATCCTTTGTCAAAAGTTTTTTCACTATGATTCTTTGTCTTCTCTCGCGTGAAAATAGAGAAGAATCATCTGCTAAAATTTTGGAACGGGCTTCTTTGGATATCTGCCGAGCTTTCTGAGCAGATGGCTGGTCCTTGGATATCTCGAAAGATCGGCATATGGTATGTAATAGGAGTTCATAAGTTCCTTCCTAAAATCTGGGTCATTGGCGAGTTCTATATACCTGACTTTTTCAGAGATTTCTTCTGCGGTTTCTCTGACCGTTTTCGAAACCAAAGCCATCCTTGCTCCAGTTCCGGCTGCGTTTCCAACAACGTTCACCTTCTCCAACGGCACCTCGGGATACATGCCAATTGTCCTAGCGTTCTCCGGGTCTATGTAGGATCCAAAGGCCCCTGCGATGAAGACTACATCTATGTCCCCTTCCTTTATCCCAGCCTCCTTCATCAACGTCACAGTCCCCGTATGTATCGCCGCTTTAGCTAACTGGATCTCTATGAGATCTTTCTGGGTGATCACGATGTTCTGGCCGATCGAGGACGCCTCTTTCCAAGCCAACACAAACTCCAATATGCCTTCTTTTTCACGCAAACTTGACGAATCCAAGTCTCTATTTATCTTTCCAGCGACATCGATTATTCCCGCTTTCAACAATTCAGCCGGTATGTCTACGATGGCAGAACCGCAGATTCCACATGGCTTGGCATCATCTACAGTCTTATATTTGACCTCAAGGCTTTCCGGGTCGATGGTCACCTTCTCGATGGCGCCTGAAGCTGCTCTCATACCATGTTTGATGTGGGCTCCCTCGAATGCGGGGCCTGAAGCGCATGAGCAGGCGAGCATCCAATCTTTGTTTCCTAAGACGACCTCGGTATTTGTTCCGATGTCCAGCGCTAGGCAAAGCTCATCCCTCTTGTAAATCTCCGTCGCCAATATGTCTGCGACGCTGTCGGCTCCAACAAAACCAGCTATTACAGGCAACACATGAATGTTACCATTTGGATTGATCTTTATGCCGACTTCCTTAGCGTTGATGTCCGCACTTTCTCTAATTACTGGTGCGTAGGGGGACAAAGCGAGATGCTTTGGGTTGATGTTCAAGAATAGGTGATGCATAGCCGTGTTTCCGACGGCCGTCATCTCGTAGACCTTCTCTGGGTCTACCTCGACTCTGTCGCACACGTCTTCAAGGATTTGGTTTATTCCATCGACAACGACTGTCTGGAGCTCCTTTAAGGCCTTAGGCCCCTTCATTGCATATGTTATCCTAGTTATCACATCCTCTCCAAATGGGATCTGCGGGTTCATTAAAGGCTTTACCGCAATAACTTTGCCCGTGTTCAAGTCTAGGAGGTATCCTGCTAGCTTCGTTGTGCCAATGTCTACGGCGTATCCAAAGATTCTGTCCGTAGTGTCGCCGGGTTCCACATCGATGATTCTGTCGTCGTTGAAGATAGTGGCTGTTACCTCCCAAGCCGCTTTCCTCAGTGCCGAGGGGAGGGTTTTGATCACGCCGTACTCTGCCTTTAGATTCTTTATGTCATACCGCTTCCGGAGTTCCTCCAGTAGTCTGTCAAGATCGGATCGCGGGTCCTCGAGGGTGGGTTTTGGTAGTCGAACGAAGTATTTCCTGACGAGTGGTTCAAGCCTAACCGGTGTTTCTATTCCTTCGATTTGAAGTCTCTGCTTTCCTGTCCTACTTTCTTCCGGAATTCTGACTATGAGTGAACCTTTAACCGAAGTTTGACAAGCTAGCCTGTATCCAGCTGATAGCTCGTCCGAAGTTAATTTTTCTTTTTCCACCCATGTTGTGGGTCCGACGTTTTCTCTTTTCTCAACTATGACCCTGCACTTTCTACAGCTGCCTTTACCACCACATGTGGAGGTTAAGTCTACTCCGGCAAGCTTCGCTGCTTCTAAGACGCTTGATCCGATCTTGACCTTTACACGCTTTCCTTCCGGTTGAAAAACGACTTCCTTTGTGAGTTTCAATAAGTTTCCTTCCGTTGTCTGCTATTACTAGGGTTCTTGCTAAACTTGTATATAGAAATAATCGTGAAGTCAATTCAGTGCAAAAACCAAAAAACGCGCGCGATATAAATTGGATTTGATTTAGAGAAATAATGACGTTCCTTCTAAAGTAGCTGGGAAGTTTCCCGACAGCGTACGGTAAAGCAGAAAGATTAATAAATTATTAAGGTTAACAAGTAGTTTAGTGATTATATGTGGATACCAAAGTGGCTGGGCGACGTATATTCAAAACTGTTCATCCGTTTTAGACGAGAACTCTTCACTTTCAAAGAGGCAAGAGAACTATTGTCTATGAATGAGAATAAGCTAGCAGTTGCGTTCAGCAAACTCCATTCCCAGAGAGCTCTGACGATCTTTGAGCGGGGAAGGCCTAGGGCCTACAGGCTCTTAGATCCGGAGAACTTCCTCTTGCTCATGTCCGAAAAGGTCAAAAACCTAGACAGGATCCCTCAGGAGAGATATTTGAGGCTGATATGCGATTGTTTTCAGCGGACTTCTGAGGCGTTGGCTGTCAAATCTTTTGCTGTTTATGGGTCAGTGGCTAGGGGAAACGCTAGAAATCATAGTGATGTAGATGTCTTGTTGGTCTCAGAGGATTTTAGCGGAAGCGTAGGCTCAAGGATAGAAAGGCTGTATAAGATAGAACTCGACCTTGAGGACGAACTGGGGTGGCTTAGAAAACACGATATCTTCACAGGCATCAATTTCTATCCCCTAAAAGAAGAAGAAGCTTTAAGACTACCCTACCTTTTCTTGGACTTGACGGAGGAGGCGGTAATTCTTCGGGATGAAAAGAGTTTTCTAGAGAATTTACTCTTGGATCTTAGGGCAGGGCTGTTGAGGCAAGGCGCCAAAAGGATCTTCATAGACAAGGAACGCTGGTACTGGGACTTGAAACCAGACTATAAATTTGGTGAAAAAGTTGCGATCGGTTAAAGTCGGGAAATCATATCTTCGCCAAGCGAGGGCAAGGCTGGAAGACGCAAAGGACGCTTCCGCAGACGCCAATTATCCTTATGCCGTTCGATTGAGTCAAGAGTGTGTTGAGTTATCCTTGAAAGCCGTCCTGAAACTTGTGGGAATAGACTACCCGAAAATACACGATGTGTCAGACATCCTTATCGAAGTTAAAGATAGGTTCCCAAACTGGTTCAAGGCAGAAATAGACTTTCTGCGCGATTCCTCAAAAATCCTTGTCAAGAAGAGGGAGCCTAGCCTTTATGGAAGCGAAGAGGCATTCCTTTCACCTGACGAAGTCATGAACAAAGACGATGCGGAAGACGCCGTCATGAGAGCCGAGAAGATCTGCAATCTCTGCGAAAACCTCTTGACCCAAATATAGAGAACAACCAAGGGCTCGCTATCAAATTGTTCTAGCTTACTCTTCCAACGAGTACGATGCAAGAATCGCGTACGAAAACTCCAAGCATTATGCCGTCCTTCACGTATTCTATGGCTTACAATAGATTACATTCTGATGTTCCTCAAGGAGAAAATCGCTTGTAAGAGGACGAGTTAAGGCATTTCTATCGACTCCTTCAACACTTGAGTGTTTATTTTCCCAGCCATATAGGTCCTGCCACTTCGAATATTACTTACAACCACTGCGGCTGGCGCAAATATGTCAGGGTCCACCTTTGTGAAGTCGAAGTCGACTTCTTTGTATATCTCGTAGCAAGTCTTTCCGTAGGTTTTCGATTTGGATGATGGTACTTTTTCGACTGTCTCCTTCAATTTTTCATCGTCCTCGAAATCCACAAAGAAGTGTGTGTATCCCCCATATGTTAAGGCGTCCTCGCATCGACCCATCGCTTTTCCCCAGTCTGGATGGAGGGGCATAATGGGGGCATAGCCTGCCCCATGTAAAGCTTTTGAGGGATCGAACCCTAGATGGTCAAGCTTGAACAGTGCTGTTTCGACGATCCTGCCGGAAATCTGGACGAAGCCAGCTATCGAAGTTATCGAGGTTAACAACAGATAAAGGTTTTTCGGGTCCACATCACAGGCCTTGCTTATCTCCAAAGCCACAACATCTGTCGGCTTTTTGGAGGTCTCGATCAACAGTACAGCTGAATCAAACTCGTCGCGATAGCCAATCTTCTCAAATACTCTTTTTGGCTTCTGGGCCAGTGCCCTCCCGGGGCCAGAGGCATCAGCTACGTAGTCTCCAACTTTTATCTTCCAGCCAGCAAGTTGACATGCAAACAGGGATATGGGAGGATAGCTTGTGGCCACAGCTATAGTCGGTAAGGTGATGTCGCCGTAGTTCGCGAAGATCAAGGAAGTTGCTTCTGCCTCGCCCATCGCAATCTCGGTGACCTTTAGACCTAGACGATAGCTTCCTTTGGCCTCTAAACCCGTGTCGATGAGTGTTGTGCCTGAAGGGAGAACATCTATTTCCGCTCCGAAAGCTTCAGGGTCTTTTAGTATGTCGTCCAGAATTTTGAGCGCCTCTTTATTTACGCTTAACATTTCGAATCACTTTTAATAGATTATAAATGAATAACTATAAAAAATCAAAAGGGTGCGTGAGATGGCTGAAATCAAGGTTACCTTAGTCACTGGGCGAACCGCCGAGCAGGGTGCCAGTTTGGAGATCGGTAAAACCTCAGATGAATACCGTGAAAGCGTTGCTGTGGTAGAGCTTAGTAAAAGGGATGCTGAAGAACTTGGGATGTCTGAGGGGGATCCGGTAGAAGTCAAAACAGATTATGGATCTGTGATTGTCAAGGGCAAGATATCTGAAAAACTTGACCCTGGATTATCTTTTATGCCCTATGGGCCATGGGCAAATCAGGTCATAGGTTCCGAGACCCATGGCACCGGTATGCCATATTACAAGGGCTTGCAGGCCTCTGTTTCATCGGCAAAGGGGGCCAGTGTATTGACGATCGAGGAATTGGCCAATCGATTGATGGGGAGCTGATATGTCTACATATGAAAATGTGGTCTGCCCGTTCTGCGGCTGCTTATGTGACGACATAGAGTTGACGGTAGAAGACGGAAAGATCGTTAAACCGAAAAGGACATGTAAGGTGGCCCTTAGCAAATTTCTAAGTCATACTGAGAATAGGATTGAAAGTCCGATGGTTCGCAAGGATAGGAAGCTGGTCCCTGTGAGCCTCGGTGAAGCGATAGATCAGTCAGCGGAGATATTGGTGAATTCAAGTTGGCCCCTGGTCTATGGGCTGGCTTCGACAGAGTGCGATGCAAATAGGAAGGCTATTGAGCTCGCTGAATTGGTTGGCGGTGTAGTCGATAATACGACATCTGTGTGTCATGGACCCACGGTCTTGGGAGTCCAGGACGTAGGTGAGCCGACGGCGACGCTTGGTGAGATTAAGAATCGTGCTGACCTCGTAGTGTTCTGGGGATGCAACCCGACTGCTGCTCACATCAGACATACTGCCAGATACTCCGTTTCTCCGAAGGGGTTGTTTACTCCAGAGGGCCGGAAGCACAGGACAATAGTAACTGTGGATGTGAGGGAGACTGGTATGGCGACGATTTCGGATCTTTTCATAAAGATTGAGCCCAGCATGGACTTTGAACTGCTTTCAGCTCTCAGAGCGATAATCAAGGGGCATGAGATGGGAAATGAGGATGTGGCGGGAGTCAAGATGGAGGAGATTAGGCGTGTGGCTGAGAAGATGAAAACGTGTAAATTCGGAGTCATATTCTTCGGGCTTGGGCTGACGATGAGCAAGAGTAAGTACATGAATATGGATGCGCTAGTGTGCTTGGTTAGAGAGTTGAATGCCTATACGAAGTTTGTGGCTCTGCCCATGCGGGGGCACTACAATGTTACTGGTTCATGCATGGTCTCATCATGGCTGACGGGCTATCCGTATGCAGTGGATTTCAGTAGGGGTTATCCGAGGTATAATCCAGGAGAGTTCACTGCTGTTGATGTGCTGGCCAAGGGAGGGGTGGATGCTGCCCTCATAGTAGCGTCTGATCCCGCAGCGAGCTTCCCTGTTGAGGCGGCACGAAATCTGGCCAAGATTCCCACAATAGTTATGGACCCAAAGATTACTATGACCACATTGATTGGGAACATCGTGATACCTGTTGCCGTAGCTGGGATCGAGTATGAGGGCACCGCTTACCGAATGGATGGGGTTCCGATTCGACTTAGAAAGGTTATAGATCCGCATGAAGGGATCCTGCCAGACTCCGAGGTACTGCAGATGATCATTGACCGTATTAGGAAGTGAGGGAGGAGGGAAGATGGCTGGAATAGTCATAAAAAATGGGTTTGTTTTTGATCCCTTGAACGGCATAGCTGGAGAACAGATGGACATCTATGTAGATGGTGGGAAAATCGTTGAAGAGGTTAAAGAAAGGAAGGCGAAGGTCATCAACGCTTCAGGCATGACCGTTATGCCGGGAGGCGTTGACATTCACAGCCACATGGCTGGATCAAAGGTCAACACTGGCAGGTCGTTGAGACCGGAGGATCACAGGAAAGACGCCGTTCCGAAGACTAAGTACACGCGCTCGGGTGTAGGCTACTCGGTTCCTACGACCTACGTTACTGGTTACCGGTATGCGAAGATGGGTTACACTACGGTGATAGAGCCTGCTGTTCCACCCTTGAAGGCGAGGCATACGCATGAGGAATTGAATGACACACCGATCGTTGATAGCGGTTTTCTAACGCTAATGGATAATAATTATCTTGTCATGAAGTACGTTCGAGATGACGAGTTTGAGAAGTTGAAGGCATTCGTAGCGTGGTTGTTGAGGGCGACGAGGGGCTACACCATCAAGATAGTTAATCCTGGTGGAGTTGAAAATTGGAAGTGGGGTGGGAACGTCGATAGCATTGATGACGAGGTCAAGAACTTTAACATTACGCCCAGGGAGATAATCAGAGGTCTAGTTAGGGCGCGCGAAGAGCTGGGGCTACCTCATGTGGTGCAGTTGCATGCCAGTAGGCTGGGTGTTCCGGGAAATTATGAAACCACCTTGAAAACTATGCAGTGTTGTGAAGACATCAAGGCTAGTGATGATAGAGAGGGGGTTATGCATGTGGTTCATGTCCAGTTCAATTCGTTCGCTGGAGAATCCTTTGCCGATTTCCGCTCAGGAGCCTCTGAAGTTGCTGAGTACGTAAACAAGCATAAGCATGTGGCTCTAGACCTTGGACAAGTGATCTTCACGGATACAACCACGATGACTGGGGATGGTCCGTGGCAGTACAGGCTGCATAAATTGACTGGAAACAAATGGGTCAACGGAGATGTTGAACTCGAAGCTGGTTCTGGTGTCGTTCCATACACTTTCAAAAGTAGTAGTCCAGTGAATGCGGTTCAGTGGGCAATTGGGCTTGAAGTTGCGCTTCTGGTTGAGGATCCTTGGAGAGTTTATTTGACCACAGATCACCCAAATGGGGGCCCATTCATCTATTATCCGAAGGTTATGGCGTGGCTCATGAGTGAAAAAGCCAGGTCCGATATGCTGGAGGAGGCTCACAAGTTTGGTAGTTCACGAACTGCTTTGCCCTCCATCGATAGAGAATACGACTTCAATGAGATAGCCATAGTAACTCGGGCAGGGACGGCAAAGGCATTAGGACTTAAGAATAAGGGGCGTCTTGGCGTCGGCGCTGATGCTGATGTAGCCATCTACGATATCGATCCCAAGAAGTTTGAGCCATCGAATTACGAAGAGGTCGAGAAGGCCTTCTCGGCTGCGCGTTACACCATAAAGGACGGTGAGATCGTGGTTAAGGAGGGCGAGGTGGTGGCTTCTCCGATTGGAAGAAGGTTCTGGGTCAATGTTAAGGTTCCAGATGATATCGAGAAGGCTGTTTTGGGAGACCTTAGGGAAGTCTTTGAGAAGTATTACACAGTAAGCTTGGAGAATTATCCTGTTCAGGATGAGTATCTGCCAAAGCCAGAGGAGATAAGAATAGACGCTACCGAGAAGTGGTGAAAGATGAGTTTTAAGATAGATGGGGTCGAGATTGTAGACACCTTTGCTGAAGCATTTGGGATGCGCGGTGCTCGTGTGCTCATCACAGCAAGAAACAGAGAGTGGGCTTTGACTGCGGCCAGAACTTTAACTGGGTTCGCAACATCGATCATCATGTGTGGCTGCGAGGCAGGTATAGAGCGTGAGGTGCCTCCTGATGAGACGCCTGATGGGAGACCCGGCGTCGATGTCTTGGTTTTTTCGATGTCTAAGAAAGATTTGGCCGAGCAGTTGCTTAAGAGGGTAGGACAGTGCGTCCTAACCTGCCCAACAACTGCAATATACAATGACTTCCCTTTAGAAGATGCCGATGATGTCATTAGCGTTGGGGGCAAGCTCAGATACTTTGGAGACGGCTATCAAATAAGTAAAAGGTTTGGGGGTAAGAATGCTAGGAGGCTGTGGAGGATTCCAGTGATGGATGGGGAATTCTTCATAGAAGACGAGTTTAGTTCTAAGAAAGCGATAGCTGGAGGAAACTTCATGATTCTTGCTGAAACTCCTGATGCTGCGCTGGAGGCTGCTGAAAAAGCGGCTGATTCGATAAAATGCATACGAGGAGTTATAGCGCCGTTTCCTGGAGGGGTCTGCAGAAGCGGAAGCAAAGTAGGATCGAAATACAAGTTCTTGAAAGCCTCGACCAACATTCGGCTTTGTCCGAGCATAAGAGCTATGGTGTCGGATTCTGAGGTTCCTGAGGGAGTTAGCACCATTTATGAATTGATCATTAACGGCTTGGATCTGGAATCGGTCAAAAGAGCTATGGCTGAGGGGATCAGGTCTGCCATTAAGGTCCATGGGGTCAAGAGGATAACGGCTGGAAACTATGGGGGAAAGCTTGGGAAATACAATATCTACCTGAAGGATTGCCTGGGGGTCAAATGAATCGTGATATCCGAGGTTACGTTGACTCCGAAACCTCTTCCAAAGGTGCCTGTTGAAGCCGAGAACATATCGCCAGATGTTTTTGCAGGAAAAACCGTAAAGGACATCAAAGGGCTCGATGTCTGGGCTGGAAATAAGAAACTCAGGCTGGAGGAGCTATTCCAAGTCAGCGCAGGGACGGACAGGATCTCAGATGAACCGCACATAATAATCGATGGAGACGTTGCAGGCGTAAAGCAAATAGGTTCTGGCATGACGCGTGGAAAGATAACGATTAATGGAAGCGCAGGGATGCACCTTGCATCCATGATGGGTGGAGGAGAAGTTGTAGTCAAAGGAAGTGTTTCGGATTGGGCTGGGGCGGAGATGGAGGATGGCTTAATACGTGTCATGGGTGACGCTGGGAACTTTTTAGGGGCAGCGTATAGAGGGAGCAACCTTGGGATGAAGGGTGGTGTGATCATCGTCCACGGGAATGTTAGTGATCATGCTGGAAAGCTCATGCGCCGTGGAGTTATAACCGTGCTCGGAGATGTGGGAGATTTTGCGGGAGCTGTGATGAAGGCCGGTACCATGGTGGTCTTTGGAAGGGCTGGACTTAGGCTCGGGGCTATGATGAGTAGGGGGACTGTAGTGGTTTACGGCGGGGTTGAAGAGATGCTTCCAACCTTTAAGTATGATGCACCTTACTCGCCGACCTTCTTGAGGTTCTACCTCAAAAACCTGTACGTTGAATACGGGATTGGTGTTGCAAAGAATTACATAGATTCTATGTACGATAGATATCATGGTGATCTTGCCTCTGACATCGCAAAGGGCGAGATTCTCATTTTTAGAGAGAAATAAATAAGCGACCAAGCCTCTGGACTTTTCCAGTTGTTAAGGTACAGTGAGTTGTGGAAGATGAGAATCGGTATCTTAACCTCAAATCCCATGGATTGGCATATCCAATCGCTGATTAGGGAGCTAGAAAGAGCTCGTGTGGAGCATGCTTGCTTCCCAATTACAAGTTTTACGACTAGGATATCAGGTTCTCCACGGGTTGTTTGCGGAGGCTACGACCTAGAGGAATTCCAAGCGGTATTAGTTAGGGGGATGCCGGGTGGGTCTTTGGAGCAGATAATCTTTAGAATGGACACCTTACACAGGCTAGAAAATTTAGGGGTTAAAGTGATTAACTCAGCTTCGGCTATCGAGAAATCCGTTGATAAATATTATACTTCCACGCTGCTTGAAGACGCAAGTGTGCTGACCCCAAGAACAATGACAGTTGAAGGTTTCAGAGATGCCATGAAAGCTTTTGAAGAGTTGGGAGGGGACATCGTGGTTAAACCACTTTTCGGGTCCTTTGGCGTCGGCATGGTGAGGGTTGATAGCCGGGATGTTGCCCATAGGGTCTTCAAGGCCTTGCAGGTGACCCGCAACGTTTTCTATGTTCAAGAGTTTATGCCGCATGGAAATCAAGACGTTAGAGCATTCGTCATAGGTGATAAAGTAATCGCGTCTATGCTTAGAATCGGAGAGACATGGAAAACTAATATCGCTAGAGGGGCCAAGGCGAAACCCCACAGATTAAGCCATGAATTAGAGACGTTATGCGTAAAAGCATCTAAGGCGGTCGGCTGTGATTATGCTGGGGTGGACCTTTTGCAGTCTGAGAAAGATGCAGGGTTCTATGTGACTGAGGTAAATAGCACACCTGGGTGGGAAGGGTTACAGACGGTAACCAAAACTAACATAGCAGACTCACTAATAAAACATATAATTGAGATATGTTCCAGGTAGGCGCTGAATTTTTCTCTTAGTCTTTTCCAGTTTTTCTACCTCCCAACATCTGTAGAGAAGATGTGCCAAAGTGAAGTCCATCGAAGCCGAAGACCGCGAAAGCCATTGTCCGTTGTAAGCCTCGTTTAGATCTCTACAAATTTTCCACGAATCCTCCTTTCTGCCTGTGATTTATTACCGTGAGAGCATCCAGATGCTATTCTTTGTTTTTTCCGAATATCTTAGTGAATTGAAATAGAATACTAAGGAAAAAAGAAAAAAATATAATAAG
>Ga0172362_10001638_pt1 | contig 19232 bp, 17 predicted proteins | sample LakKivs1_kivu2a2_FD_114534 | JGI IMG/M metagenome (GOLD analysis project Ga0172362, IMG submission 114534) | Sediment microbial communities from Lake Kivu, Rwanda - Sediment s1_kivu2a2 | ecosystem: Environmental > Aquatic > Freshwater > Lake > Sediment | place: Rwanda: Western Province, Lake... | reverse complement strand
GGGCAAGTTCATCATCTATAAGCGCTTTGGCATTAACATTGCCAGGGAGCCGATGCTGGTTTACCCGACACTCCACTACCAGAATGGCGGGCTGGAATATAATGCCAGAGGGGAGACGTCCATACCCGGCCTTTTCCTCGCCGGGGAGGTCAGCGGCGGTGTGCATGGCGAAAACCGCCTGATGGGCAATTCCCTTTTAGATGTCCTCGTCTTCGGGCGCATTGCCGGGGAGAGCGCGGCAGAATATGCCAGGGAGAAAGCCAAAGACGGCCGGCTGTCCTTGCAGCACGTCAGAGACTATCAGCGAGAAATGGAGAAGGCGGGCATCGTCACCGACCGCGTGTCACCGATACTGCTTCCCGACTACGCCAATCCAGCGGTCAGGGAAAGGCAGCTCACCGCCCGGCAGGTGAAGAAGTAAACGCGCTGTTCCCTCTACATGTGGAGGAAATGCTTTCCAATTTTTCAGCCGGTATGCTGCCGGACTACCCCTGAACTAGAGTTGAGCGAGGCGTCACCGGCGTTTGCTTTCAACTTTACGCTTTAAAGTGTCTCTCCTTTATCCAGTTGACCAATTGTTTTGCTTTATCGCTGTCAAGAAATTTTTGCCGTTTGCCTACCGGCTCCGTGCCCTCGATGTTGGTGATATAAAGGACATACTTCTTTTCTCCGTGTTTGGGATAGTTGGGGTTCAGCTCAACAATAGCAGCGCCGCGGCCGAGTGGCCCGCCCGAGGCCGGACTGCCGGCGAGGTAGAAAAGGAAATTGCTGCCCGGCTTGGTGAGCGCCTCAATCTGGCTCAAGATTTCTTTCTCTTTGTAAATCTTGACCTTCACCACTTTCCGCTTTGCTTCCAGAGCTACCTCTTTAGATCCCTCATCAAACCAGCCGTCAAAGAGCAGCAGTTCCGGGTGCTGGTCAAGGCTGGTGTAGTTCTTGACCTTAACGTTATTGCTTACTGCTTCCGTATCCTCAAAGATACGGACATCAAAGACTTTGCCTCCCTTGGCGCTCGGTCGTACCAGGGCCTTAAGCCTCCAGATTCGGCTTGACTCCACCTCGTGTTTTTCGGTGAGATATTTCCCCATGAAGTTCGGTATATTTTTCGGGCCCGGCAGTTTTTCTAGAGCAGCTGTCCCGGCCGGTGCCGCGTCTTTTGGCTGTTTTTTCCAGAACATCTTATTTATCCTCCTTATTGTTCCTTTTTGCTTTTACTGCTGATTAATTCTTTGTGGCGTCAATACGCCAGTGATGAAAAGGTGAAGATAATAGACTTAGTCCAGATTTACGCTTCTATCTGGGAGTTACCGGTGCCCCGTAAATTTGCGTGGTGGGAGAAGGGGTATTCCGAGGGTAAGCGCCAGGGGGAAATAATTACCGGGCGACTAGATGTTCGGGGAATCAGAGCTAATCTTAAGGTAATCAGTTCTTTCAACAGAAAAAGGGAAATGTACTCATGGCAAATACGGAGCCGTTCCCCGGGTTACTGGACTATATGTCTGGTTAGGCTTGCGGAGGTGGAATATCCAGATACTGACAGTAATGGCGACTGATCTGCCTGAAAACAGTGTTTGGAGTGGAAAGATAGCTGGTGGCTTCTTCAAGTTTCGCGTTATTTTCATACTGGTGGAAGACATGGTTGTTACGATGGCTGCCTGCCGAACGGGTGGTGCTGGTACCTGAGCTTATTATGGCGATGCTCTGGGCTAAGATAAACTCATGCTGACCTATTTGCTGCAAAGGTGCTGGAGTTGTGGTATCATCCTGTTCCGCAGGCGGCGGTTCTCCAGTTGCGGTTATGATTGAGGTCGGCAGCAGGTATTGGGCATCAACCGCTGCTGGCTGGTTATCCACGTCGGCCAATACCAGCATACTGAGCAGGAGGATGAAAATCAGGGCCTGTGTCGTCTTTAGCCTTTTCATTTTTACCACATAAAAAGCCCCGGTGTTTTAATAATAGCCTACGGCGCCAATTACGTCAATCGGAAAGAGGGTGAACAGGCGTGGAAACGAGATGAAGGCAAGAAACCAACGCAGCAAAGATGCAGATACAGATATCCCGGCATAGTGAACAAGCTAAATGGGTGATAAAAGTGGTGGGCGGTAGAGGATTTGAACCTCTGACCTCCTGCGTGTAAAGCAGATGCTCTAACCAGCTGAGCTAACCGCCCGGGTGGCGCGCTTGGCGGGGCTCGAACCCACGGCCTCAGCCTCCGCAGGGCTGCGCTCTATCCAACTGAGCTACAAGCGCCGATTTTATATGGTGCCGAAGGAGAGATTTGAACTCTCATGCCCTTACGGACACTACGCCCTGAACGTAGCGCGTCTGCCATTCCGCCACTTCGGCGCGGATGGAAATCGGGTAAGCGGCTGCCTCCCAGCATTGATAATGTTAACACGTCAAACGGTGGCCTGGCAAGACTAGAGGGTCTCAGGCAGCCAGTTTCATCAGTCGGTCGGCTTCATCAACGGCCGAGGCGCAGTCATCGGCATAGCCCTCAACGCCAATCTCATCGGCAAACTGCCTGGTTATGGGCGCGCCGCCTATCATTATTTTTACCTTGCGTCTGACGCCGACTGTCTCCAGGGCTTTGGCGATGGCGGGGATAATGGTCATGGTGGTGGTGAGCAGGGCAGAGGTCGCCACGATATTGGCTTTCGTGGCTTTAGCCTCGGCGGCAAAAGCATCTGCTGAAACATCTACACCCAGGTCGTGCACGTCATAGCCGTTGCTCTCCAGCATCATTTTGACCAGGTTCTTGCCGATATCGTGCATGTCGCCTTCCACCGTCCCGATGACCACGGTCCCTTTCTTCTTAACATCCGACGCGGCGAGGTGTGGCTGCAGCTTCTCCGTCCCGCTCCTCATGGCGCGAGCGGAAATGAGGATTTCCGGCAGGTAAGCCTGCCCGTCCTTGAAGAGCTGTCCCAGTGCCTGAATGCCGGGCACAAGCCCCCTGCCCAGTATCTCAGCGGCGGCAATCTTGGCTTTTAACGCCTCGCCAACGGCCTGGACGGTCACTTTTTCATCTCCATTCTTTACGGCTTCGGCAATTTTCTTCAGATGGTCAGGCATATCTGTCCTCCTTAGCACCTTGTTTCCCTTGATTTTTACCATATGCCATCAGCGCACGGGCATAAGTTATGGCAGCAACCCGTTACTTCTGAGGGTGGGGCAGCACTGCTCCAGTATGCCCACGGTATATACTCCGTATACAATATCATACCCGTAAAGTTACTGCAATCAATACTGGTGCCAGTTCTGTTTGCATTTGGTTGGCAGTTGACGCCTCACCCCTTACCCCTCTCAAACCTTATTGAACCGGAGCGTCAAAGACAAGCCTGTTTGAGATGGGGACACAGAGGGTGAGCAAAGGAACAACTAAAGGCAAACAGTACCGTATGTGGCTTCTATTGACTTTTAAGGCCAGCGTAGTAGAATGGGGACAATACAGAAGCTCATCTGTCCATCTTTAAAGCGCGCTCTCCAGCAAATTTTATCCGGCCGATATATGGGAGCAGGGAGAATTTAAATTGAAAGCGGTTATTCTGGCGGCTGGCGAAGGCAGCCGCATGCGACCCCTTACCTATACCAGGCCCAAGGTGATGCTGCCCATCGCAAATAAGCCAATACTTGAGCATTTGCTCATTGAAGCGATTGCCGCCGGCATCAAAGAGTTCATCTTTGTCGTCGGCTACCATGATGAAGCGGTGCTTGGTTACTTCGGCGATGGCGCGAAATGGGACGTCCGGATTGACTATGTGAAGCAGCGGAGGCAGTTGGGCACTGCCGATGCGGTGCGCATGGTGTCGGAGCTGACGGCGGGCAGCTTTTTGCTGATGAACGGCGATATGGCTATTGGCCGCAGTGATATAAAAGCCATGGCGGCCAGAAAAAAGGCCATGATGGCGGTGATTGAGGTAGGCGACACAAAAAACCTGGGCGCAGTTGAAGTGGATAAGGGCAGGGTGGTCCGCATCTATGAGAAAGCGGAAAACCCGCCCACGCGCCTGGCCAACGCCGGCCTGTACCTCCTCACGCCAGATATATTTGACGCCATATCCCGAACCGAAAAGTCGCCGCGCGGCGAGTACGAGCTGACCGATTCCTTAACATTACTGATGGAGGCGGGGCACAGAATTGCGGTTCATATGATAGGTCAGTGGCTGGATATCAGCTATCCCTGGGACTTGCTGACGGCGAATGAAACATTCATGGCCAGCCTGAAAGCGGAGAACGCCGGCGAGGTGGAGGCAAACGTGGTCATGAAGGGCGCCGTTGCCGTTGGCAAAAATACCGTGGTCCGTTCCGGTTCGTATATAATCGGTCCGGTAATCATCGGGGAGAATTGCGATATAGGGCCCAACTGCTACATCAGGCCCTGCACCGCCATCGGGGATAACTGCCATATCGGCAATGCGGTGGAGGTGAAGAACTGCATCGTGATGAAGGGCACCAAATTGCCCCACCATAATTATGTCGGCGATAGCGTCATCGGAGAGGCGTGCAATTTTGGCGCCGGCACCAAGGTGGCCAACCTGAGGCTGGACAAGAAGATGATACGGGTGGAAAATATTGATACCGGACGGCGCAAGCTGGGGGCAATAGTCGGGGACATGGTGGAGACGGGGATAAACGCCAGCATCAATGTTGGCAGCATGGTTGGCGACCATGCTTTTATTGGTCCGGGGGCGGTGGCGAGCGGGGTGATAGCACCGGAGTCAAGAATATGCTGAGGAGGGGCAGATGAAACAAGCGGTTATTCTGGCCGCTGGCGAGGGACAGAGGCTGAGGCCATTTACCGTGAACCGGCCCAAGGTGATGCTGTTCATTGCCGGCAAGCCGATTCTGCAGTATGTGATTGAAGCGCTGGCGCAGAACGGCATTCGCGATATTGTGCTGGTGGTCGGCTATCATAAAGAGCAGGTGCTTGATTATTTCGGCTCCGGTGAACCTTTCGGAGTGGCGCTGACCTATGTCACCCAGCAAAAACAGCTGGGGACGGCACATGCTCTGGCCCAGGCGAAAGAAGCCATCAAAGATGATTTTCTGGTTCTGCCTGGCGACAACCTGATTGACGCGGATACCATTGACCGGTTTGCCGCGGTCGCGCCGGGCGCCGTGCTGGTGAAGAAGGTGGACAATCCCAGGAGATACGGCGTGGTCACCCTGCAGCGCGGCAATGTTCAGCAGATTATGGAGAAGCCGGAAGAAGTGGCCAGCAACCTGGTCAGCACCGGCATATATGCCTTTAATCGGGCGATTTTTGACTTCGTGGAGCCTCAATTGGGCCTTCCGGATGTGGTCAACAGAATGCTCGGTCAGGGCCACAAAATTAAAGCCCTGGAAACCGTGGGTGCCTGGCTGGATGCGGTCTACCCCTGGGACATTCTGAATCTGAATGCGGCTATTCTGCAGCGGACGCGGGCCAGGTCAGGTGGCACGATTGAGACTGGCGTTGAGATAAAGGGGCCGGTATCAATCGGCAAGGGTACCGTGATACGTTCCAATTCATATATCGCCGGGCCGGTGGTTATCGGGGAGGGTTGTGAGATAGGGCCCAGCGTATGCATCTTCCCCGCGACCAGTATCGGCAATAATACGGTTATGGCGCCATTTACCGAAATAAAAAACAGTGCCATCGGCAGCGATGTGAGCGTTGGTTCGGGCAGCATTATCCATGACTCGGTCATTGACAATGGCTGCCATATAGACGGGCGGTTCGCTGCCTGCAGCGGCCAGGCGGAGATTGCCGTCAACCATGAACACCACCTGGTCAGCTTCGGGGCGATGCTTGGCGAAGGCTGCCGGCTGGGCAGCAGCGTGGTGGCGCAGCCAGGCGTGATTGTCGGCAACTACAGCCAGGTTAGGTCGCTGAAACTTATCAGCGGCTGCCTGCCGGACCGGAGCCTGGTGGTGTAATCCATGATAGGTGGAGCAATTTAGCGATATGTGCGGCATCGTTGGCTATATCGGGGAAAGACAGGCCGGACCTATACTGTTGAACTGCCTGTCCCGACTGGAGTACCGGGGTTACGATTCCTGCGGCATTGCCGTGGCCGGCGGCGCTTTGCAGGTATATAAGGACGCGGTCAGGGTACAGGCCCTGAAAGAGCGACTGCCGCGCCGCATTGAAGGGAAAATGGGCATCGGGCATACGCGGTGGGCCACGCATGGTGAACCGTCCCAGGTAAATGCTCACCCCCACGGCGACTGCACCGGCAAGATTATGGTGGCACATAATGGTGTGCTGCATAACTACCAGCAGTTGCGGCAACAGCTCATCAAAGAGGGACATAAATTTGTCTCGGAAACGGACACCGAAGTTATCCCTCATCTCATTGAAAAGTATTTCGCCGGTGACCTGGAGGCAGCGGTGACCAGGGCGCTTGGTGAGGTGAAGGGCTCGTATGCTATCGCTGTGCTCACGGACAGCGTGCCCGAGCTCATCGCCGCCAGAAAAGACAGCCCGTTGATTATCGGCGTTGGCGATGGGGAGAACTTCATTGCCTCGGACGTGCCCGCGGTACTGGACTACACCAGTCGGGTTATCTATCTGGAGGATGGCGATATCGCGGTGGTTACCCGGGAAGGCGTTCGGGTGAGGAGCGGCGGCAAAGCGGTGGCCCGGAAGTCACACCAGGTAACGTGGAGCGTGGAAGACGCCCAGAAAGGCGGCTACGAGCACTTCATGCTCAAGGAAATCCACGAGCAACCCAAGGTAATACGGGATACCATCGGGGCCTACCTGTCCGCCGAGGAAACGCTGGCTGAGCGGGATGTTCTGGGGAAAGGCGATGCCGGGGAGATACTCATGCTGGCCTGTGGCACTTCCTATCACGCCGCACTGGTCGGGAAATACATTATGGAGCAGCTTTTCCAGATTCCGGTCAGAGCCGAACTGGCTTCGGAGTTTGGCTTTCTGGGGCAGAGTTCGGCCCGCAGCCAGGCCATTGTCATCACGCAGTCCGGAGAAACAGCTGACGCTCTGAAGGCCATTAAAAGGCTTAAAAGCGAAGGCTGTCCGGTCACGGTAATCGTCAACGTGGTGGGCAGCACGGCCACGAGGCTTGCCGACCAGGTGCTTTATATACATGCCGGCCCGGAGATAAGCGTTGCCGCGACCAAGAGCTATACCGCGCAGCTCATGGCTCTGTACTGGATGGCCCTGCTCTCTGACAGGATTGACCTGCGACGTAAAGGCAGCCTCATCACGGAGTTAAGGCAGCTTCCCGGCAGGGTGCAACAGGTTCTGGACGATGAGGAAAGCATCGCGAAGCAGGCGGCGCAGATTGCCAGATATGACCATGTCTTCTTCATCGGGCGGGGAATCAACTATCCGGTGGCACTGGAAGGGGCGCTGAAGCTGACGGAGATATCATATATCCATGCCGAAGGTTATGCCGCCGGAGAATTGAAGCACGGCCCCTTTGCCCTGCTCAGCCGCCAGGCACCGGTGATAGCGATAGTGGCGCCGGATGATAGCTATGATGCCATGCTGACCAATATCAAGGAGGTCAGGGCCAGGGGCTCTCCAGTGCTGGCGCTGGTCACGGAAGGGGATGAGGCTATTGAAGAAGTGGCCGATTCCGTAATCGCCGTGCCCAGGGTTGACCCCCTGTTCTCGCCAGTGCTCAATACCGTGGTGCTGCAGCTGCTGGCCTACTACGCTGCTAAAGAGCGTGGCTGCCCCATCGATTTCCCGCGCAACCTGGCCAAGAGCGTCACCGTGGAATAGTGGTAATATTGTTAGGCCGTATAGGACAAGAATATATAAGGTGGCGATTACGTAACAAGAATTGTCATGTAAACCGTGATTTTATATAGCAGGGATAACACAGAGGGTAATCTATAGTTGTATCAGCCTTTTTCCCGCACTTATGGCAGTATTTTTCTTCGTAGAAAGGGTTTTCGTGCGCTCTCCATCTTGAAAAACAGCGGGAGCAATAGGGCTTTTCGGGGTTAAAAGGTATATTTTCGTGACACCTAATACAGAACCCTGTTTTGGTAGTAAAGGTTTCTTTCTTTTCCCTAACTTGCTTTCTTCTGAGTTGATAACTCTTATAACCTTTTTCTTTTAGCGGTATTTTATCAGAGTATTTTACTACCCTATATGCCTCACTAATAGCTTCTTTATATAGTTCACTATCCTCATCTGAATTAATCAATATACCCATTTCTTTATTATTAAGTTCAGAGAAATCATACAAGTTCATTGAAGTAATAACCATTGATTTCTCGTTGAAAAAACATTTTGCATGAAGGTTCATATCAAAGTGAAGTGAAAGATTATTGAGTTGTTGAAGTTGATTTCTAACATCTGGATTGAGGTCGCTTTTACCGTAAACTAGGGTAATACTCACCCTTCTTCTATCTGCATCCTTAATACATTCAAACAATGTTTGAGGAATCCTGATGAAAGGAGATATAAGTACTAATCTTTTTTGGGCGTCATTTATTATGTTTTCTATATTCGATATAGTTCCGCGAGTTGTTAAAAATTTGGCCATTTGCGATATTTTATATTGAATTTTGAAGTATATCAATATGATATACTGAATAAATGCCGGAAAAGCTGAAAAGAAAGCTGCTTATTATCGCCGGGACTATCAGCACGGCCATAGGCATCATTGGCATTTTTGTCCCCATTCTGCCCACCACACCGTTTCTCCTGCTGGCGGCAGCCTGCTACCTGCGCAGTTCACCGCGGTTTTACCACTGGCTTGTAAATAACCGGTTTTTCGGAATATACATCAGAAATTATCTGCAGGGAAGGGGCATGCCGCTTAAAATAAAGATATTCACCATCCTTCTGCTCTGACTGACCATAACCTGCTCCATTGTCTTTGCGGTTCAGGCTCTGGTCATCAGGGTGATACTGCTGATTATAGCGGCGGGAGTAACCATTCATATTGCGATGATTAGAACGACGCGGGCAGAGAAGGGCCAATAATATAGGGAAAAGCCCTGCTAAAACAGGGCACGTTGTTATTTAAATTCTATCTCTGACAATTTTGCCTGCAGATTGTTCACAGAATCATGCAGTTCCGATATTACTTCTTGCAGTTGCGCTTTGCGCAAAGCGGGAGCAGTTAAAGCTCTTCGGAAATCTTCCAGTTTGTTCAAAATATCGTCCATTATCTCAGAGACCTTTACCCCCTTGATGTCCTTGACCGTTTTGACAATCGGGCGGAGGTGATAGGCCAGGTTGGTGAGGTCAAACTTGGCGTACCCGATTTTTTCCAGCAGGGATTTAAAGTGGGGGCTTTCTTCCGTCAACTTATAGTTTGAGTAGAAGCCCTGAATTTTGGCCAGAAATTCGTTGGTGTCACTTAGCGCCCGGTTATGGCGGCTGCTGATTCCAGTCAGGGAGTTAAACGTATTGGAGAGCGCTTTTAACTTGCCCATACTGGCATTATATCAGTCAACAATCGGGCGGACAATATGTAGCTCTTGATTTGACAGTTAAGGGCATCAAGCAAGGTAAGACTTTTCCGGGGACTTTCACCCTTGTCTAGTGACTGTTGCCGATGGGCAGAATATCGGAACCCCGGAATACCTTTTTGCCACGGCGGACAAACTGGTGAATGGCACCGCCAAGTGCCTCTATGCCACCGTCAGGGAAGACCTTGATAGCGGCTCCGGTGGTGATTCCATATCCTTGAGTATTATCTTCGCCAATCCGGAGCACCGTTTTCAGCTCCTGCCACCCGTCTCGTTCATCGTGCGTATCACAGATAATCGGCGCGATACCGAGGCAGGGGAACAGTTCTGCTTTTGAGCTAACAGCCGGGTCTGGCCAGCAAACCCATCTCTCCGCGAGCATAATGGTGCCGGCTGAAATACCGAAAAAGGGCTTCCCTCGTTCACAAAGCTCGTAGAGAAACCCGGCCATATTTTTTCTCCTCAGTGTGCACATACCCCGATACACGTCCCCGCCACTGATGAAAACGATATCCGCCGCCTGCAAAATTTGCTGGGCCTTTTTCAGGTCAGCCTTTTTTGAAGAAATCAGGGCGTGGCTTACCCGGTAGGCCCCCGCTTCTCCAAAGATTTCCACAAAACGGTGAAAGAACCATTCGTCGTCATCACTGGCGGTACCAACATAAGCAATCTTGGGCGATGCAATCCCGTAGCCCGTGAAAACATCCTGAACTAAACGGACAGTCGTTTCACGGTTCGTGAACCCTCCTCCGGCTAATAAATAAACAGGCCTTTTATTACTCATCGCGGCAGGCAGCCTCACTGCTCACAGGGTTTCATTTAGTGGACATACCGTTCGTCCAGGTAACTTTCCATATTTATTGGGAAGAGAGCCTTTGCCATACGGTATTTACCCGAATCCTCCGGGGACAGGTCATCCTGATAAATGACTGATACTCTTGCTTCCTTGCCGTATAGTTCTTTCAGTATTCCAGAGGCTTCTTTGCTGAGTCTATGTCTGTCAACTCGCTGGCTCACCAGGTACAAATTATACCTGTCTCTGGATACCTGCTCTGCCCGGTACTCATCAACGCCATCCAAGATGCTTAGAGCATTGTCTAATTGGCGTAAAGTCACGATTCTGCCGCGACAGGTCAGCGTGACATCTGCCGCCCGGCCTTCAATCGCGGAGAGTATATAGCCGGAGTCTCTACCACAGGGGCAACGGCCACTTTCATCAATGCTAACCAGGTCGCCAACATCAAAGCGGACCATGTAGTACCAGGGGTTGCCAAAGGTAGTCACCAGGATTCTGCCCAGCAGCGGACCGCCGTGTTCCGATTTCAGGGGTTGAAAATCTACCCGACAGAATTCACTGTTTTGATGAAACCGCCCTTCTTCGCATTCCATGAAGACGTAGCCTGTTTCCGTTGTCCCGTAAGAGCTGGCTAACGGAACATTAAAGACCTGGCGAATTTGCCGGTAGTGGAATCGGGTCGGATATTCATAGGTAAAAACAATAAGGCCTGGCTGAAATAGCTTTTTATTGTGGCCAGAAGCGTAGCGGCACAATCTGGACAGCAGCGAGGGATTAGCCTCCAAAACCGCTGGTTTAAAGACTTCCAATTCGTCTATCATCCTGTCCATGATTTCAGGAGGCCATTTTACCGGGTCTGTCTTTTCGTTGAGGTAGAGGAAGCGTGATAGCCGTCGGCTATCCATGGTAAGGTCAAGATTGTCCGAAACGAAACCGACGTTTCGCGGGTTGGCCAGAATTGCCTCCGGGTGGTCCCCGGTAGCCACCTTAGCCGCATGAGAATTCAGTTGCCAGGAGGCCCTTTCTGAAATATCCCACCACTTTTGATACCAGATATTGGTTACACTGGCGTCGCTTGAGCCACTGGTTTTCACAAGCCTTATCTCTCCGCTATTGATACCACGCCTGGCATCGCGCGTTGCGGGCACAAAATTTTCCGGGGAATGTTTGCGGATATCTCCCTTAGCCAGTGCCGGCAGTGCCGCGTAACGGGAATCAATAGGATATTCTTTACCGGGGTCTAAAGCTTGCCATGACTTATAGGCGGAGACTTGCCTGAGAGACGTCTCTAAAGCATCCGAAGATTTCTTATAATAATCTGGAGGAAATCCCCATCTGTGCAACATTCACCGTATATTCCTCTTACCATTAGTCTTCAGTATCTCTTAGACAAAGCGGGTACTTACCAAATCTAGCACATAAATCCTTTAAACAACAAGTTAATAAGTGGCACAGAATGCTCACGCAGTCTGGTAGTGCACATTATTGATGTTCCGGCGTCTGAGGTTAGCGAGAAGTTCATTGATTTCCCAAGTTCTGGGCTGGATACCCCGCCCACGTGATTCGGGAAGCTTGGGCAAAATAGCTGTAAATAATGGTGGAGACGGGGGAGAGTCGAACTCCCCGTCCAGAAGAAGCGACCCAGGGTATGCTACAGGCTTAGCCAGCTCTTTTTTCTCGCCCGGCCGGCCTCTGCTGACCGAGTTCGGCCAGGCCAGCCGAATTTTCTTAGGCTGCCTTTATCGGCGTCCGGCAGCAGCACCGCAACTTTGCGTCACCCAGCCCTGACCCGTTGCGGAGGGGTCGGGGTGGGTGTGCAGCTATATTTTAAGCTGCGTAAACGACTTCAGGTTCGCCGTTTATCTTTTTGCCACCCGTTTTATGAGTGTGATGGCACCTCAGCCTGCGACCCTGCAGCCTACTTCCCCTGTCGAAACCACGCGTCCCCAATGGCTGCGGCGACCTGCTTCTTGTAGACCTCCTTCAGCGTTTATGCCTCTTTAACGTCCGCCCGAGCTCCCTTTCCGCCTCGCGGCGGGCGATTGTCTCACGTTTATCGTATAATTTTTTGCCTTTGGCCAGGGCGATGGCCACCTTGGCCCGGCTGTCCTTCAAATACAGCTTGGTCGGCACCAGCGTCAGGCCCTTTTCGGCCACCTCGCTGGCCAGGCCATCAATCTGCTTGCGGTGCAGCAGCAGCTTACGAGGCCGTTTGGTCTCATGGCTCATGTAGCTCCCGGGCTCGTAGCGGGCGATATGTGCGTTCAGCAACCACAGCTCACCGTTCTCGGGCCGGACATAGGCATCTCCCAGGCTCACCCGGCCCTCCCGGATGGACTTTATCTCCGTGCCGGTGAGGGCGATGCCCGCTTCCAGGCTCTCCCCGATATGGTAGTTATGGTACGCTTTACGATTGGTGGCTACCGTCTTGACCGTCATTTCTCCAATGTAAATTATACCATAGGGGGGCCTATTTATCAGGGAGGGGAACTTTTGGTTTTATTTGCGTTTAGTTGCTTTCAGATACTCACCCCCTTGTTCCCCCTCTCAAACAGGATTGTCTTTGGTGCTCCAGTTCAATAAGGTTTGAGAGGGGTCAGGGGTGAGGCGTCAACTGCCAACCAGAGGCAAACAAACCCCCACAAATAGGACAGGAGCAGCGGAAACATTATATGCCCAGCCGGGAACGCGTATAGAGAAGCCTGAGCACATCATCGCGCGCGATGAGGCCGATGATTCTGCCCTCGCTGACCACCGGCATCTGGCCGATGCCGTACTCCTCCATCTGCTCGATAACGCTCAGCACTTCCTCTTCGGGCGGGACTACTTTCAGGCGCTCCAGTGGTGTCATGACGTTGCTCACCGCGGCAGTATCCCACTTTTTCCGGTCGACCGACTTTATGTTCTGCAGGGTCAGTATGCCCCGCAGCTCACCACTGACGGCGACCATGAAACAGTGGTGCCCGCCGGTGAAGATATATTCCCGAACCACCTGGCTGATACTCATGTCTGGAGAAATCACCGGGCAGTACGTTGTCATAACATCAGCCACCCTGACTCCCTGCAGCGTCGCCTGCCACTGTGCCTGTCGGTAGCTGGCGGTGGCCATGTAGCTCAGGAACAGGCCGATAAACGCCAGCCAGAGACCATTGAACCAGCGCCCGGGGTAAAGAAACATCAGCACGATGCCAGCGGCCACAAAGAGGTAACCGACGCCCCGCCCGACCTCAACGGCAACCCTGGTGGCGCGCCGGTAATTGCCGGTGAACCGCCACAGGAGGGAACGAAAGACGCGGCCGCCATCCAGAGGGAAGCCGGGAATGAGGTTAAAGATGGCCAGCACCACGTTTATCTGCGCCAGCCAGAACGCCAGGGCAGCGATGGGTGCGCTGATATTCTGCAGTAAAAGGTATATCCCGAAAAAAATACCCCCAATGACCAGGCTCGCCAGGGGGCCGGCCATGGCCATGCGGAACTCCGCCCGGTGCTCCCTCGCCTCACGACCCATGTGCGCCACACCGCCAAAGAGAAACAAGGTTATGCTTCTCATGGGGATACCGTTGGCGCGCCCCACCAGGCTGTGGGCTAACTCATGAGCCACCACCGAGGAGAAAAATAGCAGGCTAGTGGCTATGCCGGTGAGCCAGTAGGTCAGCATACGCCAGTGGGGATAAGTGTACGGAAAGTACTGCCAGGAGAGAGAGACGGTTATCAACACAAAGATAATGAACCAGCTGTAATGTATGCGGAACTGGATGCCGTAGATTTTGCCCAGACTGAATGAGCCACCCATGCGATTATGTCAAATTAGCACCGGCTCGAACTGATGCCCAGATACTTCTCCACCAGCTCCATGGCACAGTACTTGCCGCACATGCTGCAGGCGGCCCCGGAGGTATTATGCTGGTGATGCACCTTCTGAGCACGTTCGGAATTGAGAGAAAGTCTGGCCTGCGTCTCCCAGTCGAACTTCTTGCGCGCCATTGACATCTTCCGGTCCCATTCCTCGGCGCCCTTGACCCCTTTGGCGATATCACCGGCATGTGCTGCAATGCGTGAAGCGATTACCCCCTGTCTGACATCATCGTAATCGGGCAAAGAGAGGTGCTCTGACGGCGTCACGTAGCAGAGAAAATCGGTGCCGGCCGCAGCGGCGATAGCGCCGCCGATGGCGCCGGTGATATGGTCATAGCCAGCCCCGATATCGGTCACCAGCGGCCCCAGCACGTAGAACGGCGCCCCGCGGCAGACGGCCTTCTGCAGCCGGACATTGGTCTCAATGTGGTTCAGAGGCAGATGCCCCGGCCCCTCCACCATCACCTGAACGCCGGCGGCCCAGGCCCGCTCCACCAGTTCTCCCAGGGTAAGCAGTTCTTCCACCTGAGCACGGTCAGTAGCATCGGCGAGGCTGCCGGGACGCAGACCGTCGCCCAAACTCAGGGTAACATCATATTCGCGGGCGATATCCAGAAGGCGGTCATACTGCTCGTAAAGAGGGTTCTCCTGCTCGTTGTGGATAATCCAGCCAATCAGGAAAGCGCCGCCGCGCGAGACCACATCGGCCACCCGTCCCTGGTTCTTGAGCCGGTCAATGGCGGCCTGCGTCACGCCGCAGTGGACGGTGGCGAAATCGACCCCGTCACGGGCGTGCTCTTCAATAACCCCGAACATATCGTCTGCCGTCATCTTGACGATGGCGCCGTGCTGTTCTATGGCAGCAATGCCCACCTGGTAGATAGGCACTGTGCCGATGCCGGCGGTGCTGGCGGCAATGATGGCGCGCCGGATGGCGCTGATGTCGCCGCCGGTGCTAAGGTCCATCACCGTGTCCGCACCGGCCTCAATGGCCACGCGCAGTTTCTCCAGCTCCGTATTGATATCGCCAAAGTCAGAAGACGTGCCGATGTTGGCATTGACCTTGGTCCTGAGACCCTGGCCAATGCCACAGGGGACGAGTTTCTCATGATTGATGTTGGCCGGGACGACAATCTTCCCCTTGGCGACGCCCTCCCGGATAAACTCCGCATCCAACCCCTCCGCCTCCGCCACCACCTTCATCTGCGGCGTTACCTTGCCTTTTCTGGCCGCTTCCAGTTGCGTCATGTTGCCTCCCTAAAACAAAAACCAAGGGCACCGGCGGTTCCTTCAAGACCCTTGGTCTAAGTTACTGCCGCTTCCCTACGCTCGCATTACCGAGGTCAGGTCCACAGGGTTGGCGCTTACTGCCTCTCAGCCCGTGAGCACCCCTAGCGGTTTATTATATTTCCTTATTCCCAGATAAAATAATATAGCACAAACTCCATTTAAATGCAAGGTCGCCCTAGTCAAGCCCGCTATTTCTCCAGTTTCCGTTTCACCGACGCTATCTTGCTCTGAATGGTAGCGGCCTGGTCGCGCCGGTCGTCAATCTTCAGGGTGGTCACCACCCGCGGCGCGCCGACAGCAAAAGCGGAAAGGTGCATCCTCCGCGCCAAGTCAAAAAGTCGCTCCAGGTCGCCTTCTATATTGGTGCCCATTGACGTCATCTCATATTTCAAATCTTTCTCCGCCTGAAGCACCTTCATCGCCCCGGCCACATATTTGCTCAGTGAAGGCGTCGCCGTGCCCAGCGGCATAACGCTGATTTCAAGGATGGCCATTTTTTTACCTCCTTTCAATAAAAAAATCACTGTTTGGTTTTAGTCATCAGTCGTCCGTAGTACGAGGTGTTGGCCAGGTAAAGGGCAGCCAGCGGATTATGGCCGAAGACCCGGTCCTTCACCGCTATCACGGTCATCGGCACGCGACAGTATTTTATAAATAAGGTATCGTGCCCGATGCACAGGCCGAGCATAACCGCCATATCAACCCCGGCCGCGTTCAATACCTCGGCCTGCACGATGGGGCTGCACATTGATTCCAGCCAGCCCGGCCCCCTTATTTTCTCCTCTTCCCTGATGCCGATTCTCTCCTTGGGCGTCGCCCCCACCTTGCACCGCACCGAGACCACCTCAAAGCCCTTGTTCTCCAGAATATCAGTCAGGATGCGGGCTTCGTTTACCAGGCCGGTGCAGAAGGCGATGCCGAGCCGTTTATAGCCGCACTTTTGTGAAAACTGAATCAGCTCTTCAACCCGCGGGATTTTGGTGCGTCTGCCCTCTGGTAAAATCTCGTAGCACTCAAACTCCTGCACTGAGGCCAGGCGGGCAAACTCCCTCACCTCCGGACGGTCGTATTCCGCAACTGCCTTTTCAATTAGCTCCGGCATCAGCTTCATCGGACAGAATGCCGGCGCGTCATCTATGGGAGGCTCTTCACCTGCCTTTATCTGCGGGAAGCAGACCACCCTGGTACAGCGAGCACATACCGGATACAGCTTCTTAGACATCTTATGCCCCCTTGCTTACATTATTCATGTATAAAGATTACCCTCACTACAACGTCATATTATAATGTCTTGTCCATGTAAAAACAAATAAACTGGTACTATTTGCCTACGGTTGTTCTTTCGCTCACCCCCTTGCTCCCCCTCTCAAACAGGTTTGTCTTTTGCGCTCCATTCCGATAATGTTTGAGAGGGGGAAAGAATTTAGAGAGGGGGCACAGCCCCCCTCTCCTTTAGACTCCCCTCCCCAGCCATCTGTGTCTGTGATTACTTGCCAGTGATTCTGGTTGGAGAGGGGGCAGGGGTGAGGTGTAAGCTGTCAACCAAAGGCAAACAGAACCAATAAATTATCCCGTTCGGCCAGGGAAATTCGCCGGGCAGTTGTGAGGTGGGCCGTTATTTTATAAAATATAAATAGGAGGTTATTATGTGGTTGCAGGCTAGAATGTATCTGCTCATCGCCCTTTTATTCGGTATCCTGTACGGCGTCATCGCCGGCCTCGGCACCTGGATGGGGGCGGGCAGCGCCATTAGCTACCTTATCATCGGTTTCGGATTTCTGCTGATACAGTACCTTATCAGCCCGGCCATCGTGGGCTGGTCAATGCGGATTAAGTGGGTTTCGGAAAAAGAGGCGCCGGAGCTGCATCAGATGGTAGCCGAACTTGCGGAAAAGGCCGGCCTGCCCAAGCCAAAAGTGGGCATATCCCAGCTCAGCATCCCCAACGCCTTCGCCTTCGGGCGCACCCAGCGTGACGGACGGGTCTGCGTGACCCAGGGCATCATGAATCTGCTGGGCAAGGACGAGCTCAGGGCGGTAATCGGCCACGAGCTTTCCCACATCAAGCACCGCGATATGGCCGTCATCACATTGATATCGGTTATCCCCCTGATTATGTACTGGATAGCCTGGACAACCATGTGGCAGGGCTCTTTCAGCGGCAACCGTCGGAACGGCGGCTATGCCGCCATCATAGGGCTGGGCGCCTTCCTGCTCTACTTCATCACCAACCTGCTGGTGCTCTATGGCTCCCGGATACGCGAGTACTACGCTGACCTGGGCAGCGTCCAGCTGGGCAACATGCCGCACCACCTGGCGACGGCACTGTACAAGCTGGTCTACGGCAATGCCCGCATGCGCAATAGCGCCGAACTGCGGCGGGTGGAGGGAGTCAAGGCCTTCTTCGTCAATGACCCCTCCCGGTCTTACTACGAGATAAAAGAGCTTTCCCAGATTGACCTGGATATGAGCGGCACCATTGACTATGACGAACTCATGGAGCTACGCCAGAAAGAGGTAAAGCTGGGCACATCGCAGAAGCTGATGGAGATGTTCACCACCCACCCCAATATGTTGAAGAGAATCAAGCACCTTGCCACACTGGCGGTCTGAGCCCGCTGTTTTTCCCCAAAATTAACCAGCAACTCTTGCCACCAAATAACAATAGATAGTATAATAGGCGGCGGTAAACCGTCTTTGAAATAACAAATATATTTTCCCGAAAGCAATCAGGCTTTAAGGTTACTGCGTATTAAATCATGAAAATTGCGATTAGTGGTAAAGGCGGCGTGGGCAAGACGCTGCTGGCATCTCTGCTTGCCCATACTTTTGCCTCTTCCGGCTACTCCGTCCTCGCCATTGATGCTGACCCGGATGCCAATCTCGCCGCCACCCTGGGTTTCACCCATCCGGAAGCTATTGTCCCCATCTCGGAAATGAAAGACATCATTGCCGAGCGCACGGAAACCCAGCCCGGTCGTTCCGGAGCCTACTTCAGATTGAACCCCAGGGTAGACGACCTGCCGGAAAAATACTGGCAGAAACTTGACGGCATCAGGCTGATGGTCATGGGACGCATCAAGAAAGGGGGCAGCGGCTGTTACTGCCCGGAAAATGCCCTGCTTAAGGCTCTGATGAACCACCTGCTCCTGGCCAGAAATGAAGTCATCATTATGGATATGGAGGCGGGCATAGAACACCTGGGCCGGGCCACCGCCGGTGCCGTCGATAAACTGATAGTGGTGGTAGAGCCGGGGCGGCGCAGCCTGGAGACGGCCCGCTCCATAAAGGAACTGGCCAAAGACATCGGCCTCAAAAATATCGCCGTGGTGGACAACAAAATTCGGACTCAATCTGACCGTGACTTTATCACCGCCAGCCTGCCTGATTTCGCCTTTCTCGGCTTCATGCCCTATGACCAGGCCATCGTTGACGCTGATTTGGCTGACCAGCCAATGGTGAATGCCAGCGCGGCAGTCATGGACGAGGTCAGAAAAATCTATCAGCGTCTGATGAACGTAAAAGAAACGGTCCCATTAACATAGAGTTTCAATAAAAACGTAAAACAGGAGGTCCCCGTGGCGTACGACGCAACCAAAATGAAGGACTGGCAGATTGCCGAAGCCGCCGAAGCAAACATGCCATCGCCGGAGGAATGGCGCAAGCTGATAGGGCTGAAAAAGGATGAAATCCTTCCCTATGGCAGAATCTCAAAACTAGATTTCCTGAAGATTATCAACCGCCTTAAAGACAAACCCGATGGCAAGTATATTGAGGTTACAGCGATAACTCCGACCCCGCTCGGCGAAGGGAAAAGCACCACTACCATCGGGCTGATTGAAGGCCT
>Ga0172362_10001637_pt1 | contig 19239 bp, 16 predicted proteins | sample LakKivs1_kivu2a2_FD_114534 | JGI IMG/M metagenome (GOLD analysis project Ga0172362, IMG submission 114534) | Sediment microbial communities from Lake Kivu, Rwanda - Sediment s1_kivu2a2 | ecosystem: Environmental > Aquatic > Freshwater > Lake > Sediment | place: Rwanda: Western Province, Lake... | reverse complement strand
CTTGATCACATCTTCGATGATGGTGGCCGCCATGATGGGCAGCAAGCGGTCTGCCAGCGAATCACTGGCAGACAACAATCCTGCACCGGGCAACGTGATTCCAAGTTCCCTGGAAACTTCGGACAAGACTTGTAAGACGTCGCCCAAGGAACGTCTGCCGGGCCGTGCCTCCCTTGCTGCCAGACGTTCCTTGGCTTTCTTGCCTGCTTCGATGGCCGCACGGCGGGCAGGGGTGTCGCCCACACGACCCAAGCCATCTTCGATGATCTTGTCGATCAGCTTTTCTCGATTTTCGCTGGAAGCCAGCCGTCGATCGAACAATTCGGACAGCAACCGGTTCTTGGCGGGCCGACCGCGAAGATTTGGTGGAAGGTCCTTAGCGATGTCCAAGATTTCGTCGCGCAAGTCCTGCGTCACCCGAAGGCTGGAATCACGCACCTGATTGTAGATGCTGGCGGCCAGTGCATTGTCGGGTCGCACCACACCACCGGGCAGCAGGTCCCGGTACAGCGCAACAACAGTGCGGGACACAATGTCGTCGAAGATGGCTGAATCCGTGACCCCAACTGGGGTGGGGGACATGGACCGCACACTAAGTTCGTCCAACTGGCGCAGCCCGCTTGCACGGCCACCGGGTCCGGTAGCCCGGGCGACCAGGATGTCGTCCAACACCTTGGATGCTTTCGCAGGGGTGACCAACCTGGCGCCGAATTGCCCCCCAGCTTCGACCAGGGCAGCAACTTCACGTTGAGCATCGGCCAGTTCTTTGGCAGCCGTGGACTTCGGTGCAGCAACCGATGCGCTGATTTGCACGTAGTCATCGGGGACTTGTGCCCGCAGTGTGGTCCGAACTTCGTCCGCAGGGATTCCGGATTGCCGCGACACGATGTCCACTACGGCGTCTTCGGTTCCGAAGCGCGGGATGTCTTGCACTTCAGGGTACGTGCGACGGGCCATCGTGCCAAGCAATGCCCGGTCCCTGACTGCCTTCAAGGGTCGCGCCCGCGCAGCGGCTGCGCGGGCGGGTGTGACTGCCTTCACAACCTTGGTTGCACCTTTGACGGCAGGGGCAACAACACCAATCGGGGTGGCAGGCGTGAACAGTTCCGACAGCGTGCCGGTGCCCCACAAGACGTTGCGGGCGTACTCTTCATTTTCCCCGAAGGCTTTGGCGGTCGCTTTGACCAACGGGGTGATTTGCGAAAGCTCATCACCGATGCCACGGCCTTGCTGGATGCCCTGTGCAAGCTGGCTGGTGTAGTCCAGGGATTCATCGACCCGCCTGCGCCCTTCGGGATCTGCTCCAAACCCTACGGGTTGATCACGAGTAGTCGGCACGTCGAAGAACGACAATGCAGGTGCAATGATCGTCGTGTTCAGGAATGCAGGGGTCAACGTACCAATTGTACGCATTGACGCGCCCAAGGCTGTTTCAGTAATGCCCTGACCCGGAACACGTTGACTAAGCAAGTTCTTGATGGCGGACTTCTGTTCCGCGGGCATGTTCTGACGTTCCATTTGGAACGCCAGGGCAGCAGATTCCGGCATGATGGTTTGCCGGGCCATGGCTTCGGTGACCCGTTCACCGGTCGTTGGTTCCCGTAGTTCACCGGTGATGGGGTCACGGTACTTCTGCACCGGTTCGGCCAAAGGCGGCTGGAACACATCGACCATGCGGGTGGGTCGAAGGAACGGAAGCGCAGGGGATGGACCTGGTTCGACCCCTTCGGGAGTAACGGTGCTGGATCGCCGTTCGATTTCCTGTTGTCGTTCCAAGTCGATCAACGCTTGGGTTTCGCTGACCGGAAGATTGCGGCGGGCAGCGATTTCACCCGCACGCTTTTCAGCAACCTGCTGGATGTCTTCGGCTTCGGCTTGCGTTCCAGGAACGGGGATGCGGCGCGGTTCGGGTTCGGCAGACACCGTGACACCGCGGGATTGCTTGGCAATCAGCGCGTCAAGCTGTGCCTGAATCAGTGCAGCCTTGTCGGCCTGACCAGCAATGCGCAGTTCCGTGGCACGGCGGGACAGGGTTGCGATGTCCGCCACAGGGCGCGCTGGCGGCGTCTGGACGGGCACGGGTGCGGCGACCGGGCGCGCAGCCGCTGCGCGTGCGGGCGCGGGCGCGGGCACAGGGGCAGGGGCAGGGGCAGGGGCAGGCGGCTGCCCCTGCTGGCGCCGGTCAAGTTCAGCCTGGACTTCCCGAAGGCGAGCACGCCGGTCAAGTTCAGCCTGAACTTCCCGAAGGCGAGCACGACGGGCCAGTTCGGCTTCCAGTTCTTCGCGTGTAGGCATCAGCGACCCCCGGACTGAAGTGCTTCAAGTTCAGCTTCAAGTTCGGCAACAGTTCTTTCGCTGAGAGGTTTAGGCGGGGGCCGCTGCGCGGGCGCTGGCGGAGGCACGGGTGCAGGTGCAGGTGCAGGTCCCTGCGGGATGCTGAAAGGTTCAGGGCGCAGTTCTTCCCGACCGATGAACGGCTGGGTGGTTTGCGGCGCGATGCCCTGCATCAAAGCGGACCGGACGGTGGCAGCCGTTTCGGGTCCAAGTTCAGCGGCACGATTGTAGGTGGCCAGTGCGGCTTCATCACGCGCGATTTGCTCACCTGCGGCGATGCGTGCCAGCGTTGCCTGGCGGACACGATCCCAAGCGGTGACAGCACCACGGTTCGAATCAAGCGGAGCACTGGGCGGTGCTGGAAGGTTCCTGGCAGGGTCGTAGCTGGCCAAACCCGTGTCCATCATCCGGTCCCGTTCGATGCGGGCTGCTTGTCGTTCATCGGCGATGCGCTGGACTTCCTGACGGTCCAGTTCTGCTTGGCTGGGTTCAGCTTGCAGACCCTGCATCAAAGCCGCACGGCGAGAACTTGGGGTCAAGATGTCCGTACCCAAGTCCACGGACAGGGCTTGGTCCAGTTCCTGAAGACGGCGCTGAAGGCGGGTCTGGATCTTCTGTTGTTGCGCGGCCGCAGCCTGCATGTCATCCGCTTCGATCTTCTGGATTTCCGGCAGGGGTGTACCGGGGGCAACCTTGGCCATGCGCTGTTGGACAGCATCACGGGTGGCCAATGCAGCCATGACCTTGCGCCGTTCGTCGGGCGTCAAGGCACCCAACGAATCCATGATCTGCTGTGCCTTCAGGCCACTGGCGGCCATCGACTTGGCCGCTTGGAACCCCTTGGAAGTACGGTCGTTCAATTTCCCCGTAAGGTAAGCATCCACATCGGTACGCGGATCGGCCATTTGTGCCGCTTCGAATCCGGTCACGAAGTCCGTCATGTCCGTTCGCAGCGACCGAAGCAAAGGTGGAATGGCCGCTTCAGCTTGTGCGGCTTCGGCACCTTCGAACAGTTCGACGGCCAAGGTTTCCTTGGTCTTGCCTGCCAGACGTTGTTCGGATGCTTGGACACCCCTGCGAGCTTCTGCTTCGCGCTGCAAAAGACCCAAGTACATCGGGTCGTAGGCAGTGACTTCAAGACGGCGGAACCCGCCCTTCTTGTTTGCTTCGTCGTACAGTTCCTTTGCGACGGCCATTCGATCCGCGGGGATTTCGTCCGCGGTCACCTGACCATCATCCAAAAGTGCTCGCTGGTAGGTGTTCAGAAGTTCTTGGTCTTGGTCTGCCAGACTTTCGTACCAAGAACGACCTGCGGCCCCACCCTGGAAGGCACGCGGCCCAAGGGCATCCGCAAGGTCCAGTAGCAGTTGCCCAGCGGCTTGCTGGTTGGCTTGTGACTGTCGGGCAGCGGCACTTCCCTGAGCGATTTCCGCTTGCTTAGGCTTGTTGGCAGGAACTTGCAGGTTTTCGGGGAACCCCTTGGCCCTGGCCGATTGGTACAGGGTGGTCCATTCTTCTTCGGATGCAGTCGCGTTCAGGCCGGAACGAACGGTGGCCCAAGCGGGTGATGCCGGTGCGGTGTTGGCGGGCAAGGACTTGACTGCGTCCAGCGCATCGGTGAATTCCTTGGCCTTCTTCTTTTCACCAAGGACCGGTGCAGCCTTCAGGGTGGCCAAGTTCTGCGCCGCAGCGAACACGAAGGCATCAGACGATTCACGGGGACGGATGTTGTCAGCGTACTGCTGCCGCCGCAATGAAATGTCATCCATCGCCTTGCGTTCAGCGACCAAAGCATCAAACTGAGAACCCGCAACAGTCTTAGCGGATTCCCATCGTGCTTTGCTGCTTTGCACCGGAAGGTAGACGTCAGTCAGGACTTGCTTGTACGTCGGCATCCGTCACCGCCAAGTGGAAGTCGGGTTGGTCAAGAACGACCCGTACGTCCCAAGGGGGGACACGGGGGACGCGGGTTGCGCCTGCAAGGTCCGCTGAAGTTGACGGGACACATCCAGTTCGGCTTGCAACTTGGCCTTTTCAGCCAAGGCATCCTGCATGGCCTTTTCACGTTTGTCGATGCTGGCAGTCAGGGCAGCCGAACCAAGATCAGCGGCACCGGTCAGACCAGCAAGCAGGGCTTGACGCTTGGCGACCTTTTCCTGTTCTTGCAACCCGGCCAGTTTGCTCAATTCGGCACGTTGCGCTTGCACTGCCAGCCGATCAGCTTCAGCGATGTCCCGTGCCCCTGCCTGTCTGGCAGCCGCCAGTGTTTCTGTAGTCGCCAGCCCGCCCATGAACGCTTCACGGGCCGTGACCCCAGGCCCCGCGGCCCTAAGCGGTTCCAGGTCGCGCAGGGCAGCCCCGCGTGCCACGACCTGCCCCGCTTCCATCCGGCCCCGTTCCGCAGCGGACAGACCCAGTTGGTCTTGGCTGCGCAACCGTTGCAGTTCTGCCAAACGACTTGCATCTTCTTCAGTGAAGATGCCTTTTGCGGCTTGCCGCGCCGCAATGGTCTTGCCCAGGATGCTTGCCCCTGCAAGGCCCAGTGCAACAGCAGTTCCAACAGGCATCGCTTCCCCCTACTTGCCGAGATTCTAACCATCGGCAATTAGCCAAGTCGTTCAGGTGTAGGACTCGATCGTGACACCCCAGTTCAGAATGGCAGTCCGGCTGACACGACCCCAAGCGGACAATCCGACCGTTACGGGTGCCACGATGTTGTCAGACCACCTGTTGACGACCACCGTGCCTTCCGAATCGTTCCAGCCGCTGAACTCGTACGGAGCATCGGGCTGGACCATGTACGGGATCGAATTGTCGAACCCGAAAGCAGAACGCGGGGCGACCGAAGAACGGCTGACTTGTGTGAAACCAGGGGTGCCGACCCAGTAGCTGATCCAGGTGTCCCGATTGGCCACGCCACCCGGCAAAGGACGGTCGTCTGGACCTGCAATTGTCTCGGCCCACCAGGACAGGATGACGTCACTGCGACGGCGTACTTCGATGCGCAAAGTGGTCAATGGGATGGGAGCCCAAAGACCGTCGCCGGACCCGTTCAGGGCTTGCGTGGCGAAGGTCAAGCGCGTCAAGGTAGCCGCTGAATTCTGGCCGCCCTGATGGCCTGTGACGCCGTGCTGGATGCCAGTGGTCAGGTCGATGACCGGTGGCCCTGCGATGTGTCTGGTGTCGGCCCAATCGCCACCAGCGATGTCTGATGAAGGGATGCCTTCATGCAAGTACACCCGAAGGGCATCAGTGTTGCCGTTCCATTCACCGGTGACCAGTTTGGTGGTGAAGGTTGATGGTGGCGAGTACGGCATGTCTACTCCATTCAGCCAAGGCGCTGGACAATCGCGGTCAAGAACCCAGACTGGTGGTAGGCGGTGTGGTTGACACCTGCGATGTCATCGTAAGCAAGGCAGTTCTTCAGCGACACCAAGGCATTGCATGGGTGGTACAAGGCGGGCTTGAAGACCACCCGAATCCCGTAGACGGTGACACCAAGGGGCGGTGAGTAGATCCAGCTTCCCCGAAGGGTGCGCCAGCCACGCGCGTACACCGCGTCATCATCCATGCGACCATCATCCACGTTGACCCCGCGTGACACCCATGCGGGTTGCACACTGGTCGCCGGGCATTCGTCGATGGGTCCACCGACCGCACCGCGGGTCGGGATGTTGAACACATCGTTGAACACCGTCTGACCGGGCACCGCGACCCAGTTGACCTTGGCGTTGCTGGTCACATCCCATTCCAAGTAGAACGGGATGCCGTGGAAGGCATCCGTCACCGTGATTGTCGTGGGGATCGGTGTCACCACATCGAACTGGCCCAATGCTCCCGCTGTGTCGTAAGGCGTCCCAGTCCAAGTAGAATTGACTTTCAGTGCCCATGACACCCGAAGAAGGTCAACCAGGGTCAAGGTGAAGCCGGATGCTCCAAAGTCAATGATGCTTGGGTTGGTGCCAGTCGGGTCGATGACTGGTACTGAGTAGTTGGGTGCAGCCGATGGTGCGGCAATCAGCGGTGTGGTCACCACATTGGACACCAAGTTCCAATCGGGTGGTCCGATGGTGACTGTTTGTGCTCCATTCGGGCGAACGATTTGCTGAGCATCGTACTGCGGAAGATCACATGCACCATCTCGCATGTTGTCCGCGTCAATGGCCACTGTGGCACTGGCGAAGTCCGTGAACCTGGTGTTCAAGTCCGCGTTCGACAGGCTGTTCAATTCGCTAAGCGGTGTTCTTCCGGGCAACCTGGACATTAGCGGAACCTCCCGATGGCGAAGAACTTGGATGCGTACAAATGTGCTCGAAGCAAGTTAGCGTTGGTGGTCACATCTTGGAACGCATCATCAGGGCCATTCGGGGTCACGGACCAGTACAAGATGGCTTGTGGGTCACCAGCGGGCAGGAACGTGGTGCCCGTTAGCTGGAACGTGTCATGCGGGCTGCAAGGCCCAATGCGTTCAGCGACAACCACACCGCCCACCACAATCTTCAGGCCGATGTGATTTGGGTTGCGGGCGAACGTCGAATTGACCGTAAGAGCAAAGAACTGGCTGACCAAGACGTTGCCAGACCAGTTGACCATGATGTTGCCACCCTTGTGGCCCACCAAGGTCAACTGCTGGGCGATCATCCACCCGACAACCGAATTGGCCCCCGTGAAGGCACGCCACGAACTAAGCGACGAAACACCAGTGTCGGTGACGTTGGTTTGCTCTGCTAAGCCTGATGACCAGATTCGATGCTTGGCGTACTGCTTGAAGGTCAGTTCCGTAAAGCTGTCCGCAGGAAGCTGGGTGCGGTCCAGACCTTGGAAGCTGGACCGCAGGGATGAAAGTTCCTGATCCATGCCACCGGGCAACACGGCGGTCCCGGTGATGGGTTCACTGGTCTTCCAAGTTTTCATCGTTGACCCCCGACACCGCGCATCCCTTCGGGCGCTACGTTGCCTTCGATGGTGAACCCGACCAGAACAACGTCATCGTCGGTACGGAACTGGAAGCTGAATGTCTGGCAACGGCGTTCGCCCACTGAAAACCGGACTGGGATTGCCATGCCCATTGCCGAATTGAAGTCGTCCTGTAGGACTTGCACCAAGGGCAGGCTGGCGCCGTCCAGGTCCGTCAGGTTGGCCGCCCACACCGGAAGCAAGGGTCCATTCGGGGGCTGGCTTAGCAGCGCCTTGGTCGAAGACGTGTAGGGGCCGGTGCCGTTGACGGCGGATTCCAGTTCGACCTTCACATTGCCGGTGCTGATCAAGTACAGCGTGACGTAGGTGACTGCCTTCAGTTGCTGTGCATCACCGAAGTCAAAGTAGGGCGACCGGTACACGGCTTCAGGCGGGTCAGCAAACTTGAAGGTGTCCTGATCGTAAACCAGACCTTGCGCCCGACGCTTAGATGCGACGAACAGCCCACTGGGCAGCGGTGGTCCTTGACCCGTCTGTCCTTCGTTGTGTCCGAAGATGACTTCTCCATTTGGCAGTGTGCCGAAACATCCAACCGGCCATCCCTTGCGCAACGTGAAGGACATCACACCTTCAGGCGAAGGGCACCGGGGATGCCACACGATGCCCAAGTCGGTGCGGTCACTTCCATTCGAAGGAACTTGCAGCCAGTACTCAGACCGGATGGGATCCCACACGGCTACGGATCTTGCCAGTGCAGGACCGTTCGGTGCCACCGCCCGGTTCCACACTTCACTGATGGAAGGGCTGTCACTTAGCTTGCGGACCGAAGTCGTCGAACCACCGACCGTTCCGCCTTCCACCAAGTACAAGCCGTCACGGGCGGCAAAGACAACTCCAAATGGAGTTCCCACCGCAGAATGGGGTGCCAAACACTCCACCCCGGCAAGCAAGGTGGTGGCTTGCAAATCGGGTCCGATGACGTCCAAGCACTTTTCGCGGAACACAAGCAGATTGGTGTAGTGGGCCAGAAGTCCGGTCAGCATCCCGCCTGTGCTGGACAATGTGACCTGATCACCAAGCGAGAACCATTCAGGGCTTTCGACCCGTGAGTAGAACAACGTGAACGGGTCATCAGGGCTGCCAGCGATGAACAAGCGACCCAAGAAGGTCGCTGCAAACATCGGCGTCTTGATGGGCAGTTCGATGCGGTCACCGGGCAGGGGCTGGGCCGCACCCAAGGCAGCGGTCAGCGTGTAGTCGAAGATCAGATCGTCCACGTTGTTCGGGATGGTCAGGCTTAGGTAGATGGCATCATCCCCTTCGGTGGGTGAACCATCAGCCCAGTTCTGGCTACGCCAAAGGCGTCTGGCGGACGTTCCAGGTGGCCCGACCGGGATGCGAATGGCAGGCACATGCTTCGCACCCAAGGTCTGCGAAGCTGGACTTTCCCAAGACAAGACGGTGGTAGCCGACAGCGGGCCTTCTCCACCCAGGTCGCTGACGAAGCTGACCCTGTAGTTGTAGGCGTTGACTTCCGGATCACTACCGGTAGTGCCGTAGCCGATGCCCGCAAGGTTCGGGTAGCCAAGGCAAGTTCCCGAAGTGGGCCACCAAAGGCTGACTGAATCGCCTGTGGTGCTGGTGTTTGTGGTCGCAGGTGAACCGGTGCTGGCGTCAATCGGGGTGACGGTCAAGGGCTGCGGTGGTGGGGCCGTGATCATGCCGAAGGGCCGAACAATTTGCGCCACGGTGCCTGGTGCGACGGTGATGCCGGGCAGGGGCCACGGCTGGATCAGCAACGGTGTGTCCCGCCCGTTGGTCACCAGGACCCCATCGGCTACCGGGGTGTAGATTGATGGTGGCGTCAGGTTCGTGGGGATGAACCGATCGGTAGACAGGGCCAAGATGCTTGGAGTGTTTCCGCCGAAATCGTGCAACAAGTACAGCGTGCCGCCAGATTCAAACAGCACGAAGTACATGCCCGCTGACGGTGACCAAACGAACAGGCTGTCAATGCGACCAAGGCCGCTGAATGGAGCGTAGCCCAGACTGATGTTGGGGAAGTAGGGTTCCCATCCAATGCGACTGGACCACCCACCGGACCCACCTGTGCTGGCCGCACGGAACGAGTCATCCCAGACTAAGTTCTCACCACGAAGGATGGCTTGTGAGTTCGCCGGTACGTTGATGGTCAGGCCAGTCTTCATGGAATCACCTTGTACGGGCCAAGGCTCAGCGGCCCTTTGGTGGATGACTGACCACCCATCATCACGACAGGAGCAGTGGACTGAATCAAGTACCGCTGAGTCATTTGCCGGTAGGAAGCATCACGAAGTTCTTTCTGCATCCGGGACAGGGATGGGTTGTCCAGTCGCATGGCACTGGTGCAAGCAGCTTCATGTTCGATGACCGATGCAGCATCAGGCGGGATCAACGGCGCGTCGCCGTCTTCGATCATCGGTTGCGGCAGGACTTGGACCCGTGCTTGGTAGTCGGTCACTTCGGCAGGATGGGGCCACAGGTTGAACCGTTGCGTCTGGCCAAGGGCCTTGTACGGGACCGCCGTGGTCTGGAAGTCTTCAGACGTCAGGTTGGTCAAGCTAAGGTCTGGCGTCAAAGTCAAACCACCCAGCGGATCGGAACCAGCGCCCACCAGGACGGGTCGCTTGATGCCCAAGGTTGGCGATGCCACGTAGAACCTGCGGTAGTAGCCGCTGGATGGGTTGATGGCAGGTGCCGTGAAGGTCAAGGTCTGCACATCACTTAGCTTGTACTCCACAGGTGGAGACAATGCAGATTCGCGACCGGCCCACACGAAGGTCTGGTAGACCAGCAAGGTGCGGACACCTTGGGCCACGGCTGCCACGGTCGCCACGCCTGAAGGGACACGCGGCGTCTGGATCTTGACGCTGCTTGACGGGATGAAGTACAGACTTCGACCCGTGGTCTTGGGGTCCAAGCGAATCTGGTCCCGATTCAGTTTGGTCATCGCCCGTTGCGGTTCGGGGATGCCAATGGACAGGTCAAGCAGACCTTCAACGGATGATGTGTCCGAAGGAAGGTTGATTTCCCGGTACTGCAAGGTAACCGTGTACGTCCCGGTGCCTTCATCCAGGGGCGTGGTCAAGTAGACCCGGATGCCTGCCAAGTCCGCGAAGCTGACCGTGTACGTGCGGGACTGAACGCCAGTGGAACTGGTCAGGAACACCGTGTGGCCGTCAGCGGCGGCCCGACCTTCGGCAGTCAAGGAAGGCAGGTCGACGAAGGCATCACCTGCTGTCACCGCCACATTGACTTCGGTGAAGTCAGGGAACACGCGCACAATGTAGTCGCGTTGGGCAAAGGACCATCGGTGCGAACCCAAGACCTTGGTTTGCGCCCGGTTGATCAAGCCGTCCAGTTCGACCGTGTAGCTTTCGTTCGTCGGGTCGTAGTTCAGGAAGCTGGAAACAGCGGACCTGAGATCAGCGAGAGTGGTCATGCGAAGGCCCCCTGTAGGCCATTGTAACCTACAGGGGGCCTAAGTCGGGGCGAGCCCGATCAGGCGCCGATGCGACCAAGAACGAACACGGCGGCCTTGTTGGCGGCCTCGTTGCTCATGGCCACCGCGACCGCACCGTTGCCACCCGCGCCAAGCTGCTTGGTCGAAGCAGCGAAGCGAATGGCGACCACAGTGTAGGCTTCGCCGGTCGTCACGGTGAAGATGGCGTTGGTGCTGGTGTGAGCACCAGCCGTCACCACGAAGGCGCCGCCGGTGAGGTTCTGCGGGATGGCCATGACCAGGTCAGGGATCACGCCAAGGCCGTGGGGGGTGTTCTGCGGAGCGGCGTTGCCGACGACCGGTGCGCTGATGAACGCAGCCTGGGTGCTGGTCGCGGCGTTTTGCAGACCGGCAAGGCGGCCAGCGGTGGTGCCGACGAACAGGCCCTGGCCGGCGACCACACCGGTTTCCACATCGGCGGAATCGACGTAGCCGTGGGTGGCGACCCGGACGGTCCCACCGGACGTGGCGGCTTCCAGGGCGACGCCGACGACCAGGCTGCCCGCATTGGCCGGGGCCTCAACGACGACGGCAGCCTTGTTGGCCGCGGTCTGGCTCAGGTCGAAGGCGACGGTGTCGCCCGCGGCGATGGTCCCGCCCGCAAGGAAGGTCAGGGAGTTGGCTTCCAAAGCGGGGCTGATGCCACCGTCTGCGGTCAGCAGGGGGAGGTTGTAGAAGCTCATGGATCACCTCAACTAACGTGAAGGGTTGCGAAGCAATCAGGAGTTGGTGAGCACGCCGTGGGCGTTCAGGCGGCTGGTGGTCAACTGCAACTTGGCACTGACCGTGGCCACGTAGACGGGAGCACGGGGGTCACGGACGAACTCGCTGACGCTGATCAGCGCGGGGCCGCCGTTGATGCCCAGCTTCTTGCGGGCCGCGGCAACACCGCCACCCTGGAAGGTCGCCACGTTCACGCGCAGGTACTTCGAACTGAGCATGTAGGCGTCGATGACGTCCGTGCCAGCACCACCCGCGTCCGCGTCGAAGCCCATGCGGGCGTCAACAAACAGGGCCATGCCGTTGTAGACAGGGATTTCCTGCTGAAGCGTGCCGAAGCCCAGCTTGTCAAGGCTAAGGTACTGGATCTTGGTGTCCACCAGACCGGCCAGCTTGTTGAAGAACTCCTCGGAGCAGATGCACACGTCGGGGTTCATGCCGGACTGCGCCCGGATGCCGGTCATGATGACGCGGACATCGTTTTCAGCCAGGGTGCCACCAGCCGAATCGAACTGGCTGAACCAGCCGAAGGCACGGAACGCGGTCTGGCTAAGGCCCAGGACGGTGTTGGTCTGGCTGGCGGGGGCCACACCCTGGAACCAACCGGTGCTGGAACCGATGCCGTTCAAAGTCTCCAGCGAGGAGAACCGGCGGGAAGCGGTGGCCGCGGCACCCTGAAGCACCGACAGGCTGATGCGGTCGGCCATGTCTTCGACCACGTTCATCACGCGGTCTTGCAGGAAGTCAACGGCGCCTTCGCTGGACATGGCGTTCAGTTCCGATTCGCTGATGCGGATCGGCTGGTAGAACTCGGCGTAGTCGGCGGTGGCCTTCTTTTCGATCAGGCCAACGGTCGTGTCCAGATCAGCGTAGGCGTCCGCGCCGGTCAGGATTTCGGTCGCTTGGCTGTGGTAGCCCAGGGACACCGGCTGGATGATGCTTTCGCCACCACCCTTGATGACCTTGATGCTGTTCGGAGCAGAACCGAAAGCGCGAAGGACGTTGTTGGCAGAAAAGGTGGAGTCCTCGGCCTGCGCGATCAGCAGGGGGAGAACTCGGTTTGCGATCGAAGTGATCGGCGTGGGCATTTGGGTGGCCCTCCTTGGGATTGTGGGATGAACACACTGAATGGCATGTCTTCGGCGGGTTCCCTGCCAAGGGGAGTGCCTTCATCAGTTCGACCTTGGCGGGTCCACCTGACAGGCATCAGGTGGGGGTCGTGGTCTGAACCGCGTGTTTGCATTGTAACCAAGACTGCGCAATCAGCTTTGCTTCGCGATGGCCAAGATGTCTTGAGCAGACAAGTGCGACGCAGGCTTGCGGGGCACATTGGGGACAGCCGCTGATTGGCCATGGGCGGGTCGTGCCGCTTGTGTCTTGGACACAGCTTCAGTCTTGGCCTTGGCCCGTGCTGCTGCTTCCAGTTGCAAGCGTTCGGCTTCGGCCTTGACCCGCCGTGCCTTGACCACCGTGTAGGCATCATCCAGGTGCACGAACCGACCCTTGGATTGAGCACTGGTCAGAAGTTCTGCCACTTCGTCCTGCATGGTCTGGTCACCCGCAAAGTCAGGGTGAGCTTCAATCCAGGCATCCAGTTCGGCTTCCTTGCGTGCCAGTGCTTCGGATTCGGTCCGCTTCCGTTCTTGTTCCCGCACAGGGGCCAGTTCGGCTTCCAGTAGACGCCGTGCTTCTTCTTGTGCCATTCGGCGCAAGGCGTTGGCGTCCCAAGGGTCAACCACTTCTGCCTGCTGTTGATTGGCAGCGGGGGGCGGGCTTTGCATTTGCTGTTGAGCAATCCGCCGTGCTTCGTTCAGCATGGCTTCGGCTTCGGCACGAATGCGAGCCGCTTCCTGCGTCTTGTGCGTTGCGTCGGCTTGAATTCGTTTGGCATGGGCAGCCAGTTCATGCTGGCCAGCCGCTTCCAGCGCCTTCAGGGACGCGCCCCAGCCCAACTTGGTGCTGGGCACCGGATCGGTCTGTTGGGCAGGCGGTGCGGCTTCCTGTTTCGTGGAATTCACACGGGTGTCATCGCCTTCGGGGGGAGACGGGTCATCCGAAGGGGTCGAACCATCGTTCGAAGCATCTTCCCCTGCTGCCTGTGCATCAGTGGAATCGGCAGCAGTTTCGACTTCCGCGGGTTCGGGCATGTCAGCCGCGAGGGCGAGAATGTCTGGGCCAGTCTTGAACATGCTTACATTGCCTCCATGAAGGTCTTGCGGCTTGCCAGCGCGCCGCCCGGTTTGATTTCAATTTCCACTTCGGTTCCCTGACCTTCTTCCTCCCCTTCCACTTCCCCTTCCCCTTCGGGGGGGGCGGCTTCCTGTTCCATGAAGTCCAGGAAGTCAGGGTCGGACATGGCTTCATCCATGATCGACGTCAACACCGCGGGGTCGATGCCACCTTCCAGACGGATGGCAGGGTCACCTTTGCTTTCCCGGTAGGCGTTCAGGGCCGTCAGGGCGAAGGCCAAGGCTTGCAGGTCTTGCGGTCCACCCGTGGGCTGGATGGACATGCCCGTGACCTTCGATGCCATGGCACATGCCGACTTCAACAGCATCTTGCGCACCGATTCGGACATGCCTTCCAAAGCCGGATTGAGCTTTTCCGCCAAGTCAACCTGCACTTCGTCTGCCGATTCCTTTGCGGCTTCGGTGACCTTGGCAGGAACTGGCATGTCAGACGACTTGTTGAGCATCGGCAAGGGGCACCTCGGTTTGGTTAGGAGTGGCAGCCATGGGCTGTGTCGAAGGCAGGAAGTTTTCGGGCAGGTTGTAAGCCCGAATCATCGCTTCCAGCAGTGCGGGTGCAGGGACACCAAGCTGGGCCAGGACCGGGGCCAAGCGTTCCAAGTCCTGCCGTTGCTGGAAGATGCTGGACGGGGTGTTTGCACCATCCACCGCGACGAAGGACCAATCACCTTCCAGGTCCTTCGCAGACAACAGCTTCGGTCCAAGGGGGCGTGGCAGGCTGACTGCTTCCACATCATTGCCCAGCATGACCCGAAGCAAGGCAACGGCCACTTCGGCTGCCTGCGCTACGGAATTGGCCAGGATGCTTGCCATCTTGCCCAGCTTGGTGTCCGCGTAGGCGGCAAGCTGGTTGACTTCAGTGGCCGTGGCCTTGGTTGCTTGACCCAAGGTGAACCCTGGCATCATGCTGGCCTTTTCCAAGTCCTGCAACAATGCAGCCTTGTAGTTCGGGACGTCCGGTGGTACTGGCAGCAAGGGCAGCGGGATCAAGGTTTCGCCCAAGGGCACATCACCCATGTGCTGTGGCGTGATCACCGTGCTGTCCTCACCACCTTCCAGTGCAAGCCTGCTCGCTTCATCCAGCGTGTCTGGGCTGGTCATGTACAGGCGGCGAGCTTTCTTTGCCATCAGGTCTTGGGCCGAAGACACATCATTCAGACTTTGAAGCTGCGGGCGATTGACTGCCACGAAGCTAAGCCCTTCCATGGGGTCAAGCGGGTCCGGGTTGTAGATCAAGGGCACAACCGGAATCAACGGACTGCCACTGGATGAGTAAAGCATCCCGTCAATCCGTTCGACTTCTGCATCGTCCTGGTCAGCTTGGTCTGCGACGCGACCGCCCACTTGGATTTCTTCGCCTTCGTAGACCCAGCCTTCACCCTTGTAGTCGGGTGACCAGACCACTTGGCGACCTTCACCGGGCATCCAGACGTCCACGGCGATGACGTACCGTTCATCGGATGGAGCAAGTCCAGGGCGTGATGGATCCCAGTTCTCGGACTTGGGGTGCGCCATCCAATCGTTGATGGTCGTGCGGGGGTAGTCAGACAAGGCTTGGTCCAAGGGGATTTCGGTGATCAACCCCACCCATCGGCTGCTTGGCCAGTCTGGTGCGTCCAGGTCCCGCACAACCCGCCACGGGTGCGCAGGCAGGATCTTGACCCGATCCATTGGATTGCGTGCACGGGTCGGGGCCACCACAAGGTAGGCACCGGGGAACACCAACCCTGCCTTGGTCGCTGCTTCGATCGAATTGATCGACTTGCGCAGGATTTCGTTGGCGCAGGCAGCGGCCAGTTCGGCGTTGCCTTCGCCGTAGACACCTTGTTGGCCGATGACCGCTGGTGCCCGAAGGAACAGACTGCCCACCAGCGATTCGACCAACTGGAACGTGACCGGGACGGGCGTACCTTCACCATCGTTCCGGTACAGGCTTAGCAGACCACGCAGTTCATCGGCCCGACCGGACCAATGTTCGCGGTGAGCTTCGTAGATGGTGCGGAACCGTTCAGGCGTCATGTTCATGGTGCTGCATCCTTCGGATTGATTGTAACCCCGCGCAAGGCGCGGATTCGCGCGGTGTACTGACCCGTAGTCAGGTGGACCTTGCGGTGGGTTGGTGGGGCTGATGCCAAGGCAACGGCCCCCAGTGCATGGGCCATGGCCAAGTCATCGTGCATGCCCGCAGGTGCTTCCGGGTTCTTCTTGCCCGCTGGAACGCACAGGGCGGCCAGTTCCATGTAGGAAGCCGTGTCGGTCGCCACCAGCTTGCCCGTAGCGATCAGGGACCGCAGGGCTGCATGTGCTTCGGCCTTGCTTGATTCGGTAGTCGTCCAGGGCTTGTAGTTCTTGTAGTACAGGTGGGGGTAGCCGACTTCCTTCAGGCGGTCGATGACCGGGCTGCCAAAGGAATTGGATTCCACCAGCGCGAAGGCATTGTTGTACCTGGTCCCGATTTCTGCAATCTTCCGAGCCAAGTCCAGCGGTTTGATTTGATTGCTTCTGAATGTGGCCACCACGGTCTGCAAAGCAACTGAGTACATCACAATCGCGCTGTAGTCATTCCTGACACCGCCACCTACGTCCACACCCATGACGTAGCCTTCGTGTTCCTGTGGGTGTTCCAGGATGCACAATCGGTCAGGGCTTGATGCTTGCTTGGCTGCGACCTTGGAAATCTCATCCGGTTCGTACCAGGATCCGGTGCGGGCCAAGAAGCATTCGCTTGGCTTGGATGGGTAGTCCACCCGGAACCGGAAATGGCCGGGTTCGCCTGCTTCGGTGAATTCGGCAATCTTGGCCCGGCGCCAGTTCAGTTGCGCATCGTCCAGGTTCAGTTCTTCCGCCAAGACCTGTTCTTCTGGCGTGCGTTGCCATCCAGCAGGTGGTGTCAGCCGATGTGCCGGTGAGCTTTGCCACCAAACGTCGATGATGGTCCATTCACCTGGGTCCGGTGGATTGCTGGGATCCCATGGCTTCGCCTTGGAGCAAAGTTCATGGAACTTGTCGAATGGTCGGTTCGGAGTTGATTCGATCAACACCCGACCGCGCAGACCACCAAGGGCCATCAACATCCCAACAGGGTCTGCGTAGTAGGCGATCTCGCTTAGGTGAGCACCCCTGAACACCATGCCACGAACACCATCGGCATGCCCTGCTGTGGCACTGATGCTGGTGGCACCGGTGTCCTGTAGTTCGGTTCGGTTGACGCTGGACTTCTTTAGCTTGCGGTCCAACAGGGGGTTGAGCTTGGCAAGTTGCGTTGTCCACATGGCGTCCAGCTTGCGAAGTTCGGCGCTGACGGCGGCGACGTGGGCAACGCAGACGTAGGTGTGTGGGTTCGGACTTCTTAGAAGTTCCCGCAGGAAGTAGGCTCGCCCTGCTGTACTGGCACCCGTCTGCCGGGCCTTGCGGACGATGACCTTGGCCTCTGGGGAGTGGTCCAGGGCAGCCCAGATCATCTGTTGTTCTGCGTTGGCTTCGAAGGGGACAAGATCACCGCTGGTCTTGTCCACGATCTTCAGCAGACTGGCAAACTTCCACATGGGCACAAGGTCCCAGATTCCGGGCAGTACCTTGGACTTGCTGGACTTACCGGAAGAAGATGCTGATCGGACCAAGGGCGTGACTCCGTGCTTGTTCTTTGGTGGACAGCATGACTTCGGGATCTGCTCCTGTGGTTGAGTTGTCGGCAAGTTGTTGTGTGTACTCACCTTCAGGGTTCGTTTCTTCCTGTTGCCCGAAGTCGATTGGGTCACCGGGCTGGTGTTGGGGTGCAGACCGTGCCCACTTGCTGGCCAGACCGCGCATGGCCATGGTCGCCCAAGTGGACCATGCACCCCGTGCGGGGTCCCAGCCGCTGTTGGTTCGTTCGGTCAGGTGCAGTAGGTACACCGCGATTTCTTGCGTGACGTCGTCATGGTCCCATGTGGGCCGGTACTGCCTTGCACTTCTGTAGATGCCCGCACGATGGGCCAAGCGCGTGTGTTCACCACGGGCCAGGGCCGTCAGCAAGCGGTCCCGTCTTGCCATGGATGCCACCCACGTCGCCGCCCGCGCAGCGGCGCCTTCATGGGTGGGCGGCAAGATCAACACAGGGCTTCCGCAGGACGTGGATGGCCTTCATGCTTCGACCAGTTCAGGGTCGGGGACCAGCCGCAGGATGTTGGCAAGCTGGGCCATGGCTGGGTCTTGGGCCCCCCCTTCGGGGGGATCGCCGTGTGGGCTTGGGGCTGCCAGTGCCCGACGGTACTCACGCCGGTCACTGACGATCTTCCAGGCGATCTCGCACCTGGCGCGGGATGGTTCCTTTTCCTTCACGGATTCCCGCAGTGCGGTCAACGCTTCGGGCAACAGCTTTTCCATTTCGGATTCGAGGTCGATTAGCTGTGCACCTACCGGCGCAGGGGTCGGTAGCGGGGATTGCGCCGCAGCCTGGGCCGGGGTCGGCGGGGTCGCCAGCGCGGCTTCACCGGCTTGGTACTTGGCCAGGGCTTCGCCGGTGATCTCACGCGTTGTGAACGTGGTCCCGCACTGTTCGCTGGAACAGCGGCGGAATCGGTACGGCAGCCCATCCGGACGCCTGTCGGCAGGGATGGTCTGCTTGGCTGGGGCGGGGCTTCCGCACTTAGGACAGTTCATGGCTACAAGATTACTACTTTTCGGAACCACTTGTCAACCGAAGTAGTAAGGCCCTGTGGCCGCGCTGGAAGGCTTCAGGGCGGTTCCAGACTTGGGGCCTTACGCGGACACGGACCCATGGCTGAAACCCCCCTGTGGGCCTACCTGTGGGCCTGGGGGGGCCAGGAAGCCTGGAAGGCACGCGCCGCTGCGCGGGCGGGTGGGCGCAGGGCGCGCCACCGGTTCTTGCTGGCGTTCATCTTGGCGTGGCTGTCCACGCAGGCGGGCCAACACCCACCGCTGTAGTTGCCGATGATGTCGACTTGGTCTGGGGCATCGACCAGCGTGACCATCGCCCGCTTCAGTACGCGGGATCGACGCAGCAGGTTCTTGTACTGCGATTCGATGACCATGCACATCCACCCGGAGTACTTGTCGCGGCCACGTCCCTTGGACCAGTGCGACTTGGCTGACCGGCTACGGACGATCAGGGTCATCCGGAAGTGGGCCAGGATGTCTTCCCATTCCATGTCGCCCACGGGGCGGGCTGGGATGCCCAGGTGGCGGGCCAGCCGGGGGACGTCCGTGATCAGCCTGCGTGCCCACACGGGGTCGCCCGTGAAGTCCGGGCTTGGACGCCCATCAGGGGTGGGGCAGGCATCCAGGCTGTCAAGCCAAGCTGCGATGTCGTCGTCGGTCCAGGTCACGGGCACGGTCGATTCCTGCATGGTGGGTGGGGCCGCCGCTGCGCGGCGGTCCCTTACCGCGTTCGCAGTCGATGGGCCGCCGCGCAGCGGCGGCCCCTTCCTTGCCCGTGACGGGTTCGGGTGGTGCTGTGACAGGTTTCAGCGGCCGGTG
>Ga0172362_10001636_pt1 | contig 19251 bp, 20 predicted proteins | sample LakKivs1_kivu2a2_FD_114534 | JGI IMG/M metagenome (GOLD analysis project Ga0172362, IMG submission 114534) | Sediment microbial communities from Lake Kivu, Rwanda - Sediment s1_kivu2a2 | ecosystem: Environmental > Aquatic > Freshwater > Lake > Sediment | place: Rwanda: Western Province, Lake... | reverse complement strand
GTTGGTGTTGGAGTTGGTGTTGGAGTGTTTGTGTTAGTAGGTGTTGGTGTTGGTGTTAATGTTGGTGTGGATGTAGGTGTTGCTGTAGGAGTTGCTGTTGGTGTTGGAGTTGGTGTTACAGTAGGTGTAGCTGTTGGAGTAGGAGTAGCTGTAGGTGTTGGTGTTGGAGTAGGGGTTGGTGTTGGCATAAATCCATTTGGAATTATACTTAACACAGCTATATTTTGCTCATAAAATACATTACCAATATATGAACTTTGAGATATTGTTGTACCAATAGATGAACCTATATTGCTTCCACTATAACGTAAGTTATAATTTCCATCATCATAAATTTTATAAGTACTAGAACCACTAAGAAAACTTAATTCTAAAGTAGTTGGTAATATCTTATCACCAGTTAATTGACGTGGAAAATTAATAACATAAATTAAATCACCATTTCCTGTTGGAAAATATTTTACAGTATCTAAATTACCTAACTCAATAAATCCATTATAATATGAAGATGTAGATAAAGTACCATCATTATAGATAGTACCTAACATTGAACTTGTATCTCTGTATCTGGGTAAAAAACTAGGATAATAAGTAGTATTTACCATGTCATAAACTAAACGATCATATTGATCATTAGTTTCAAATTCATTATATGGATCAAATAATGAACTAGTAAATTTAATTCCTGAGTTTATTGTAATTTGAAAGTCAGCTAAAGACCCAGATGGTATATTCCAGCTTTTATTCGCTGTATATGGAACTACAAATGAGTCTGATACATTGATTCGTTTAAATACTGACATTGGCAGAACATTAGAAATCTAATTTAACACGTAATAATAGTTCTTTAGTAAAATCTTTTATTAATGGTTTGTTTAATTTTGCTACAGCAACTAAATCACCAGTATCATTATATAAACCAACAGTTGTGATATAGGTTTGTGGGTTATAAATTAATTGAGTATATAATAAATTACCATTACTATCAATCACAGTTGGATTTGTTGTATAATTATTTTCAGCATTTTTAACACGTACAAAGAAATAACGTGAAGAAATAGTTTCATAGTTTTGTAAACGGAAACTAGCTCCTGAATTTAATAGTTCAAATACTTTTCTATTATTTAAATTATAACTACCACTCACAGCTGTCCAAGCTGCGGCTTGTGATGAACTAAATTCATTCCAAGTCACATTTAAACCACCTAAGTTACCTACTGGATTAGCTAAAGCTCTTGGGTTTAATATAATTAATCCTTCATCAGGAACTACAATACCATAAGAACCACTAACTGTATAATTTGAAGAATAAACACTATTAAAAGAACCACTTAATAATTGATAAACACGAGATGTACCAATATAAGTAGCAGTTGTTGTAACAGTAGAATCATCAGTTAATTTAACAGTATTTGAACCAGTACTCAATGTTAAAGTCATTGAACCTGGATTGAATGATTCTTTAAAACGAGCTCTATTAACTGATAAAACAATAATATCTTTTGATGAATAATTATTAGATCCAAAAGTAAATGGAGTATTTTCATCTCCATAAATTAGTGATCTAAATTGACCATAGATATCTCTTGTTGGTGTTTTATCAACAATGGCTGGGTTGAAATAAGCTGAACCTGAACCACTTATATGTCCATAAGCTACTGAGAATTGTACTAATGCATCTGTATTTATAGAAGCTGTTTGGTAAACATCTAAATAGAATGTTCCTGGAATAGAAGATTCTTGAGTAGAACTAGTGAAAAAAGTAGTTAATGTTGTAACATCACTACTCCACATTGGAGATATCACCGCGTCTGCACTTACTACTGAATCTTCAGGATTGAATGCTGTAAAAGACATATATTAATTAGGTTTTAATTATTGTTAAAGGTATAGTAATTCTAGCACCACTATCTCTACCAGTACAAGTAATTGTAGTTGTAATGGTAGCACCTGGTAAAGCTGAAGTACCAAATAAAGTATTAATTGTTGTAGCAATTAAACTAAATGAAGTACCAATTTGGCTTTGAGATAAACTAGTACCTGAAGCATTTGGTATTGGATTAGTCACATTTAGACCAGTTGTATCAATACCTGTACTAGTAAATGTACTTAAGAATCTTGAATCTCCCACAGTCATTAAATAACCAGATGGTTCAAAAGTTGAAACAGCACCTAAGTAGTTTAATGTTTGAGGAGTAATATTGATAGCGGCGGCTTGACGTAATGATACAGCTGTATATCCAAGATTTAACACAGGTAATTTAGAAGTACCACGTGGTAAAGTTACTAACTTGTATTTTAAGTTTTGAGTATCATCAGTGAATGCTTGTAACAAAGGCATTTTTTCAATTGCCTCACCAAAGAAAGCTGATCCAGATGGATGAGTTGGATTGTATAAAGTGTAATCAATCTCATCATCTGCTAACGCAAATTGTGTGATTTGAAATGATCCGTCATTACGAGCCATTAACTCACGACCTTTCTTTGTTAATACGGCATCAATTGTTACTAACTGATTGTTTAAAAATGACATATTCTAAATGTGTTTTATATAAATATATTATTGTTTGAGAACTGTAGCAAAGAGTCTACTCTTTAAGTTACTTACAATGTTTGCTAATTTAGCGTCAACAGCTAATTGTAAATTAGTATTTTTAGCTATACCAGATGAAGTTTCACCTGGATTTTTCTGGTGTTGTATTACAATATTTGTCTCATCAGGTATTCTTTTAATAAATATATATTTATCAATTGAATATAATGAACTAGTAGCAACATTGTTCACTAGATTATTCACTTTAAATATCACTCGATCTTGGGAACTAGTTGGAGGATATATATCAGTGATTTCATACTCTAATTGTGGTATAAATGTTGAACCAGAAGCAAATCTAATTAAATCACCTTTATTTAATTCAAATCTATAATCTATTTTAGATCCTGAAGTTACACTACCAGAAAAATAAAATCCTGGATAGTATTGGGACATGGCTGCTGAGCAGGATATAATTGATAAATCAGTTGGTTGAATTGATAATATTGGATTTGTGTCAACTATTCTAAATTTAAATTGTCCAGCTGTACCAGCATTTTGAATACTTTGAATAAAATTAGGTCCAATATTTCTACCATTAATATAATATGGAGAAAAATCTGTTATATTACTACCAGCAGGCATTAATCCAACATAATATCTATAAACGCTAAGGTTAAAAATACCACTAATTCCAGTTAGATTAATTCTAACAGCATATGATATAATAGTATCAAGAGCCACAGTACCTGATATTTTTTTAACTTGATATCTTACTCTTTTTTGAGCATTTAGAAAACCATAACTTTCATTATATGGTATAATAACAAAATCAGCAGCTGTATAAGGACTATTACTAGAAACACCGTTAGGGAAGAAAAGAGGATCAGCGTTATAAACTAAATCATAAGATCCTGTTCTCCATAATATTGGAGAGAATCTAAATCCACCAGCAAATATTTCTTTATTACCATCTAAATTAGCTTGGTCAGATGGATTTTGATAGTCAAATAAACTAATATTAATTATTTCTCCTGATTTAAATGTATTTTGTACTTGATATAAATTATATCTTTGGTCTTCAGTTAAAACTTCATAATTACGTTTAGATAACTCAGTCAAATTACTATCCTCATCAATTAAATACTTAATGTAAACATTACTACGATCATACATTGCTAATATATCAAGAGCATTAACTACAACTTCTGAGATGAAAGCAAATTGCTTAGTGTTTTTATCTATAGCAGCTGTTTTACCATATGTTGAATCATCATTTGAAAATACATTATATAATTGACTTGTGGTTGTTGAACCATTATATCTTGGATTAGAGTGACGATAATAATTGTCTGTAAAATCTTGATGTTGAAAACTTTCAGTCACATAATTACTTCCTTTTATAAATCCAGAATTTCCTCCAATAAGAGTTAACATTTTTCTTCTATTGGAAATATGATTTTGAGATACATTATTTAATAATGGATTAAATTCAACATTCCATATTGATGAAGAATATGAACTAGTATTATTAGACTTATATCCTATAGCAAAAGGATTAAAATTATTTATATCAAAATCATCATGAATAAAAATAGATGATGAAGGTAGTTCACCTGTAAAGAAATCTCTAGCATCTGAGACCATAGTCACAGGTCCTGATTTACTATTGATTGTATAATTGTAAAGTGATTGGCTATAATTACCACCATTACTAGATGTAATAAAAGCAGTATTAATAGACTGACTTAAATTATTATTTCTATCAATGTTAAGTTTTTGTATAACAATAGATGGTCTTTCAAGTAAATTAGGTTTGATAACAATACCTGTAGCTGCATTAGTTCTAGCAGGTACAAAATCTTTAAGTGTTCTAAATAATGAATTATGGAAAAATTCAATTAAACGGATATAATCTTTATAATTATATTTATTTTTATATTTTTTAAAATATTCAAATCTTAAATTATCTAAAGCATTATAACCATTACCTCTAGGATCACCTATAAATTCATCAATATTATAAGTTGAACCTAATTGAGCTATAATATCTCTATCAATCTCATCTTGTGGAGACAAACTAGCGTCAATTAGATGTATATCTTTAGTTAAAGGAATAATAGGTTGTATCTCAATACTTTTATTAGGCATTAATTGAGTACCATACTCACTACCACTATAAATTCTTACCTTATCATTTACTGGGTTAGCATATCCTGAATTTGCAATGTTAGCATAATATATTTCAGTAAATGAATTATAATTATTTTGATTTATAAAACTAGAGAATGACGCTGTCCAAGATTGGGTTTTTTGATCTGGGGCTGTTGAAGATACAGTTGTTGTTGTACTATGGTTGTAAGTGTATAAGTTATTACCTAAAGGCCATCTAGCAGCCAAATCATTATAAGCTGAAGATGTATAAGTACTTTCAATTGATTCAGGATTTAAAACATGAAAATCAAATTTAGAATCTGATAAGTAATTAGACCATAATCTTATTTCTTGTATTGATCCTGAGAATGGATAAGAACCACCTCCAAATATCATGTTACCTTGTCTATACCAAAGTAAGTTATTAGCTGAAGTAGATGTGATGTGGTTAAACTAGCACTTGTTTTATGTCCTATTTCTCCCCAAACATTACTTTTAACAAAAAACTCATATGTTTGAGAAGTACTAGTATCAGCTATACCTAAGTCAGGATTTTTTCTTTGTACTAAAACACTAAACCAATCAGTGTCATTATCTGAGTCACTATTTGATCCTGTATAAAAAACAGGTATAGTTGAAGATGATACTAATAATGATCCTAATTTAAATTGAAAATATCCAAAATCACCTGTGCTACCTGAGTATATAGAATCAGCTGAGGCTGTATTAGCGTATAATAAATTAAATTGAATATCAGATCCACTATAAAATAAAGATTGAGTAGTAAAATTTGATATTGGATAAGCTTTAAACCTAAATTCAACACCATTAGGTGCTATATTACTAAATCCAGTTCTAGCTAAACTTTGTGATGTGTAATTCCAAGGTAAACTTATTGTGTTTGAACTTGATAATTGTAAAGCATATGTGAATCTATCAAACTCATATTCAGTAGTAGAGGTTGATTTATCAACACCACCATATTCAGTGTAACCCATTACAGTTGAAGGAATACCAAATATAGTATTTAAATATTGAATAAAACGATTTGTACCTTTAGATTTAAGTAATAAAGGTAAATTATGATATAAACGCTTATAAATACCTTTTTGCTGATCTTGACCTGACATTTGATAGTTAGAAGCACTAACTAATGTTTGATATGAACCTGTTGGGAATTTATAAGTACCATCTTCATTAACACCATACAAATATTGAAAAACATTTTTTCCATCTTGGTCAGTGTATGTATTAATACCCATTGATTGTAAAGCAAAATATACTATATCTTTGGATATACCTTGATCTAAAGCATTTTTAGCTTTATATAAGTCAGTTATAGCTTTAATATGAATCCAAATGTCATCAAACATTTGACCCATTGAAGCTACAAACTTAAATACTAATTCATTATCTGTATTCTCAGTTATATAACCAGGCATTGCGTAAAGCATATAATTCTGGTTATTATCATCATATAATGAAGCTGAATTGTAACTACCACTATACCAAACTTGAGCTTGGGAAGATGATACTGAATAGTTTATATATGGTTTAACTGAGGTTTGTTTAGGCTAAACATATGCTCCTGTTTCATAATAAAGATGTTGTTCCCAACCATCAAAACTTTGAATAGTTTGATTTATTTTATTTTGATATGATTGAGCATCTAATTGAGCTGTTGGTGTAGAACTAGTAGCAGCTGAAGATGAGGCAGATGAATATAATTCAATATTATTTAATTTATATTGAAATCCTTCTAATCTACGAGCTGCAGATGAAAAATGAACCCAATCTTCATATTCAAAATTATCATAATTAATATTAATACTAAAATTAGAGGCACTTAAACGACCTAATAATTGTTGTAATTGTGGAGCAAAATTACCTTGAAAAGTAGTAATTTGTCTAAAATTATAATAAGGTGTTGGTCCGACTCTTAAATTATATAAATCTAAATTAAAGTTTGGTCCACGTAATGTTGGAAATGTAACTGATATAGGATCAATAGTTATATTAACATTAAACTCTTGTGTGTTTGCTATCTCATCAACAATACTAACTAAAGTATTTAAACCAATATTAGATGGTAGAGGATTAAGTAACTTAATTAATATAGTTGGTGATGGAGTATTATTACTTAATATCGGTGATCCTAAATCTAAAGCTATATTAATAGCTGGTAGTAATTTATTTTTACCAAGATTTAGATAAAATTCTTTAAAGTAAGGTGCACTCTGAAATTCATAGATAAAATTAAGAGTTAAATCTCTTAAATCAGAATCAGAAATATTATTAGTTGATAATCTTATTTCAGTTCTATCATTAGATATTTCTTTTATAAAGAAAGTCCTATCATAATTTAAATCTATTTTGGGTCTTAAAATATTATAAGTAACCTTAAAATCACCAAATTGTAATCCTAAATTTTTTAAATCTGAAGATGGATCAAATAATAATTCTTTTAAAAATATAGATCCTGATGTTGGTTGGAATGTTCCTGGAACTGAGTATCCTTTAAAAGGAATAACAGAATATAAAATATTATCTGCAGGATCAGCAACATGTAATTCAATATAATCCTCTGGATTACCAAAAGAACGCATCATTTCTTTAGCTGGAATTAAAGCAGATGAAGCTGATCCTGATAGGATATTATTATTTGTTGGTAATTTTATAACAGTTATTGACATATTATATTTGTGTTCCTATATTAATATTACTTTCTAGTAATATTTGATTTTTTAATTCAATATTTTCTTCTCTTAAGTTAGAGATTTCTGTTGTTAAATCATCTAAAGATATTCCTAAGTATTCTAAACTTCTAGTAGCTAATACTAGATGTGAATTTTCTGAACCAGAAGGAGGAATATTATAAAATAAAGTATTATATTGGTCAAAAAAAGCTTGGATATCTTGTTCAATCACATCTTCTCCTTCAACAACAGTAGCTTGTGATCTAGCTAATTGTTTAAAATTAGTATCAACAACATTGTTAAAACTTTTTAAACCATAAATGGTTTTTTGTATTTTTATCTGTTCATCCATTATTAAACAGTTTGTAGAACTTTAAAATAAAAATCATCATCATAAATGTAAGTGCCACCATCAATTTGTGATTTAATTTGTACTTTATAATAACGATCTGGTTCTAATCCATTCATATATAACATAAAGAAACTACTTGTTGGATCACAGCTTAATTGAGTAGCAGATGTGTCAAAATCAATTATTTTAGTATTTGATTGTAAATCAATAATAGAATAATATGAAGTTGTTGGTAATAATTTATTATAGATGTATAAAGAACTAGTTACAAATGTTCTAGCGGGATATCTATCTTTAACATATACTCTAAACTTAACATACTCACTATCATAAAAAATATTTTTATTATTTGATAATGATACTAATATGTTATTATTACCTACATATGATAATGATCCAGTATTGAATGTACTGTCATTCCATTTAAACTCCAAACATGGAGGATAAATTGTGTTAGTATCTCTAGAGAAAAAATTAAATGTGTATTGATAGTTAATATCAAACTCAATTGAACCAGTATTACGAATTATAAATCCATTATTTGGAATTACACTAGCTGTCCAAGCAGCTACTATTGATGTTACATCAACATCTATATCTTTAGTTGAAAAATAGTTAAATGTTTGTGAAGCTGAATAAGCAGTATACCAAGCAGCTCCACCATTATTCCCAGTAAAATAAGATGATTCAACACCAGCTGGTAGACTTGTTACAGTCCAAGCATTTGTTTGGTTAGCACTTCTATATTGCCAACTACATCCATCATCAGTTTCAGGAATATTATTAAAACGTCCTGTACCCATGTCCCAACTTTGATATAATGGGTTAATATCAATATTAAAATTAGTTGGAATTCCATCAACATTAGCATTGTATAACTTAAGAGAGGCAGTGAAATTTACTCCTGATTTAGTTATAACATCAGCTATATCAGTGTTGTCAAACTTAATTAATACACGGCTAGTAGATGAAGACGCATAAAGGTTAGGCGCATTTTTAGATAAGTCTAAAATAGCGTCTAACCCTGCGTTTAGAGTATTATAATCTGTGTAGATTGTAGTGTCCTGAGACGGAAATATTTTATAAACACCCATTTATATTAGTATTATTCTAGTATAAATATGAGGTATTTATAGAAATTACTTCAGTAAGTTATAGTATTCCTTGAAGTGTTTTTGGCGATCTGGTAAGCCAATTGTACCTCCATTAACACATTTAGTAACAGATAATACAGTTGCATCAGAAGCGTCAGCACATCTCTTTAAACAGTTCTTACTAAAGAACCAAGCAGCAGATAATAATGGATATTTAGTTGCTACTAAATCAGGATTTGCAGTGATATCTTCATTAATTGCTTTACCAAAAGCAGTATAGTTATCTTTACCTGTTAATTGAATATAACCACGGCCACGGAATTTAAAACCATCACCTGTAGCTTCAGCTCCATTTCCCATACGTCCACCATAAACTAAATTAGCGATTTTTTCTGGTTTGCGTTCGTATAATTTAGCTTTTTCTTCTGTTGGGAAGTATTTTTTAAAGATAGTATTTAATCCTTTAGCTCCGTAGTTTAAATTTTCATTTACTACTTTGAATCCACCTGATTCATGACCACATTGAGCTAAGAAATGAGCTAATTTAGTAGCTGTATCAATTCCAAATTTAGTCATTACCTCAGGAATTTGAGCTATTACTGTGTCTGGAATGTGTCCTTTTAGTTTATTTAAGTCCATATTTTAATTTTTAATAAGTTACTACTCTACCATAAATATCAGTGTCAGGATATCTCACTTCAAAAATCATAGGATCAAGTGAAGGATAAACAATACCTTGTTTTGTGGCTGCTTTAATATCATATGAATAAGGAGAATAATTACCTCCAGATAAATTAACAATATCAACATTAATAACTGATTGAACACCTTTAACAGATCCAATTAAATTGTAAATATCTGAGTAGATAATTGGTTGGTTAATTTGCCATTTAGTTATATCAAAATAATTTTTTAAAACATTAATACAGTTAGTTAATATATCTTGTGAGTTATAAGCTGGTAATATTGAGATGTCAAAATTAACTTTTATATTAGTATAATAAGCATCTTTAATAATAATAGCGTCACTCATCATTTTATTATATGATAAGTATGTTTTTAAATTTTGTTTTATAACATTATTAGCTCTAGTTATTTTACCATCAATATTATTTGATAAAATATAAATTGAAAGTGCTAATGGATTATTGTTGATAAAATTTTGTTTATCTATATCATTAGCTACTAAATAATCTTGAGTCACATAAGCTTTACTTACATAACCAAATTTAGCTGGCATAGATAAAGTACGAACTAAATAGTCAGCCTTAGTAACGTTTCTGTTTTGTGTTGGAAAGTTAGCTAATGCTTGTAAACGAATTTGTTCTGTTGTCTCACCAGGTCCACCACCAGATGATGGTTCTGGATTGTTGAAACGAAGTGAATCTTCAACTATTGTTAAAATAGAGTTATTTAAATTATAATTATCTATAGTTATATTAACAACATTTCCTAATCCAATATCATCAGATGGTAAATTAGCTTCTGATCCTCCTCCAACTAAATAAGTCACTGTTAAAGATGTATTTGAAGGAGAAATACCATATTGATTAGTGTACATAAAGTTAGATGGATCATAAGCCATATTTAACTTACTAATACCATCTACTAATCCCATACCTACATTATCAGGATTTGGAATAATAATTTCATCTGGTGAGGATGTTACTCCACTACCAAATTCTAACATTAAATTATTGTCATCATCAAAACGAGTTACAAAACGTCTATCTACTTTTTTAGTACGTAATAAGAAACGAGCACTATCATCATCATTATAATAATTAGGCTCATTTATAGGTATATTTAATGATTCATCAAATACTGTATCTTGAGCTAAATAAGGTACCTCATACCAAGTATTATTATCACTATCTATTACTTGTAATACTTGAATAATATTAGAATCATTAATAATAACAGTTGGAAATTGCTCAGGATTACCAAAATTGAATGTAGTTGTTTTAATCTGTCCTGATATTGCTTCTACTTGTTTTTTTAATAAATAATATTGTGGGTTAGTAGTTCCTGTATAATATTGATATATTGTTATAGTTGTTGGATCAAATGAGGATGAAAATCTAAAATCAACTAAATCTTGAGTTATAAATGTTATACTTGGTTTAGATATAGATTTAATACTAGAGTTTTTACCTACTCTCATAGCGTATCTCCAATCAGGATAGTAATTTGGAGCTCCATCAGAAGGTATTAATTGATAAACATCTAAATTAGCTGATGAAATTGATGTTATTTTAGGTCTATAACCTAAAGCATAAGCTAAAGCTATAATATTTTTTCTTTCTTGAGCGTATAATAATAATGTTTCCTGTAGCTGAGTGTCAGTGTAGAATGATAAAACATCACCTACATAAGCAGCCATTTCCATAAACATATTTCCAGGAGCAGATGGACTGAAGTCCATATAATTATTCTGGAAGTATGTTCTAGCATAATTAATTAAATCTTGCTTTAATGTATTAAAGTCTTTATCAAAGTATTTTATATCAGGTACATTTGCCATTATTATCTGCTTAAGTCGGTTGTTGAAACATTTATCACTAAATTATCATCTTGGTTATTAATAGAATATTCTAAAACTAAATTAATAAGATTTGAATCTGATTGTTTTCTAATTATTATATCTCTAATAATAATATTAGGTACATATGCTATTATTTCTGTCTCTAATCTAGCTGCTACACTATCAAAAGTTGTATCTGGTTCAAATAGAGATGCTCTTAAATTTCCACCAAATTGAGGATTAAAAAAACGCTCACCTTTATCTGTTAGTATATAATTAATTAAATTAGATTTAACTTGTTCTTTAGTTGTAAACGTTTGATTAAAAACATTAGTGTTATTATTAAATAAAACATTAATGCCAATACCCTTTTTTTGGCCTACATCTTGTGGGTTAAGTCTATATGCGGGTCTATTTAACATTAGATTTTACCGTCTTGTTTCATTTTACTCATTAAAGCACTAAAATCAGGAACAACATCAATTTTAACAGCGTTGATATCTCCAGATGGTCTAGTATTAGCTAACATTTGGTCAACACTATTAACAACAGGAACATCAACTGCTTCGCCAAAACCTTGAGCCATATTTGAATTCATATTAGCTACTGAACGCCAATCGCTAGTAGTTGCAGTCTCATTCAATATCTCATTTAATATATTATTATTAGTAAATGTTGTTGGTTTTAAGGGCTGTGTAGGTTTGGCAGGTCTTATTGATTCAACCATGGAATTTTTTATAGTGGTTTGTTTGGCCTCTGCCACCACCGGCTTAGGGGCTGGTGCCTCAAGCAATATTCCGAGCTCTTCCCTTACAACAGCTTGTACTTCTTCGCGTACAACTTTACGTAATAATTTTATAAATGTATCAGCTTTCATGTCTATAAATATTTTCGTTATCCAAGTATTAACTTAAGTTCTTCAATTAATTCATTAGCTTTGCGAGTTTTGCTTGGAGCTGTTTGAGTTATCTTCATTTTACTAAAAGCATCATAAGCAACAGCTTGTAAATCACCAGCTGGTGTTGTAATTACTTCAATAGTATAATTACGAATACCATTATTATATATAGTTGAGTCAGCATTATCTTGCTCAGGAATTACAGCGCGAGGACCACCATTTAAAGCTATATCTATATTTGTATTAAAACTTAATCTTTCAACTTTAAATTTAGCTCTAGTTAATACTTGTTGAAGTGTTCTTAATATGGTTTGAACAAATGTTATTAATAAAATATAATTATTAATTTTGTCTTCTAAATCTTTAGTTACTTGATCATCAATTTCTTTATTAGCGGGATATTGAGCAGCAATTGGTTTAGATGGAGATGGACTAGCTAAATCAGGTCCTGAAGCAATGGCTGTAGCTAGTAATTTCTTTTTTCTTGTTTTTAACTTCAATTGAATAATAGTTAAAGCAGTTTTTACAAGTTTAAGAACAACAATTAAACTATCAATGATAGTTTTCATTATCTTTACAACTTTTAATAAATTAGCTTTTTTTCTTTCAAATTCTTGTTTATATGGAGAATAATCACCTGAAAATTTAGGATAAAAAACTATAGCTACTTTATTTTTAACTTCTACACGGCCTTTATTTTTTAATTTTCTTTTTGTTTTTTTAATTAAATTACTAATAGTAGCATTAATTATTATGTCATTATTAATAAATTTAGTTATTAAAGATGTAATAATACCAACAACAGCTGTTTTAGCCATTGATTTAGCCATGTCTGCTTGATCTTGTAAGGAATTTGATAAATTATTAAATTTATCTTGTTGTTGTTGAGATATTTGATTTACTTTTTCTTCACTTTGTTTAATATTTTGTTGGTTTTCAGAGATAGAAGAAGCAGCAGGTGTAGTTGGTAAAGAAGAAGCAGCAGGTGTAGATAAAGTTGGACTTGATACTTTAACCATTTGATCAACACCAGATCCATAATTATCTCTTAAAGCAACTTTAGCTATTCGTACTAAATCAGCTTCTGTTGATGTTGGAGAATTATTACTATATATTGATTTTCCATTATCAAAAACTGTAATAGTTTGATTGAAGCCTGATTTTTTTATTTCATATGTAAATTTGGGCATAATTAGATTGTGAATGACTTTTCTGATTTAAAATTAATCATATCAGCTTTAACTTGAAATAATTTTCCTTTTAACATTGTTGTAGCTGGAGTTAATAAAACTGCCATTAATGGACCTGGTACTATAGCAGCTGCTTGTACCATATCACTATATGTTGATATAGCATCTATAAGATCATTTAATACTCCTTCTAACTCATCTGCTTTAGTGATTGGCTCTGCTTGGCCATTTAAATCTAAACCTAACTGCATTTTAGGAGCATTAACTAAAAACATATTTTCCTCATTATCACTATCTTCAATACCTACATCAATAGTCACTTTATCACCTGCTGATAAATTAATATAACGTTTAGAAGTTATAAAAATATCATTAGAACGAGCATTAAATATTAATCGTCCTGATGATAATACTATTTGTTCTCCATTATATGTATTTGCACTTTCAGTCATTATTTTTAATTAAAATAAAATATTCTTATTAATCCCGCTTCAATAGCCTCTTTAGTTTGGTTTTTCCATATTTTTCCTCCATTAGGATCAAATATAGTATAAGTACCATCTGTATTTTTACCAGTGATAACCATCCAATGGTGGCGTTTAGTATATCTACCAGAATAATTTGTACTAGATGCTTTATTTGTATTATCCCACTCAAATATTACTGGTTTGTTTCTTAGTTTTTCATCTATTTGTGATATTTTTGTAGCTGTGAAAAGATTACCTACTAACTTAACAGCGTCAGCCATTTCTCCCCAATAGACAACTGTTGATTTTTTAGCGTTATCCCAATACCAAGAAGGAGTATAACCAGCATTATTTTTATGATAAGTAGAAGCCATAGCAAAACTACAATAACAACATCCCGCTGATTTTAAAGTATAACCACCACCTTTAAAACTTCCCCATTGTGGGTCACCCTGGTTGAATAAGGCACATGGATAATAATATTGACTACCTAATGTACCATCATTTTGAACTAATTTAAATTGTGATCCATAAGCATTAAAATCAGTTCCTTCTTTAGGTACAACACCACCTGCTTTTCTTACTACATCATTAACAACTTTCAAAGAATTCAAAGAAACAAGAGATGGAGATGGTGTATCAGGAACTCTTTCCTGAATGTTATTTCTAACATCAATTATTTGATATAATTGGGCTGGTTGTTCTTCATCTGGAAGATTTTCAAGATCATCACTATATAAAGTATCTTCTTCTACTTCAATTCTTGTTGATCCTTTTACTTTAGTTCTTTCTACAGTTGGTTTTTGAGTTTGTTGCTTTACAACAGTAGGAACAAGTGTTGAACTTATAATTTCATCTATTTCTTTACCAACAGCTACTATACCTGGTGTTTTATCATTAGGATGATTAGCTGAATACCCAATATCATTTTTTAATTTAAAAACTCCAACATCAGTGAATTTCTTATAATAAGGTGTTAAAGTATCAACTTTTATATTTTTAAGATTACCCCATCCATAACTCCCACCAAGCACATATAATCCATTAGCGGCGCTAGGAAATTTTTCTTTGACTACATCAATAAAATCTTTAATACTAGTTGTTTCTTGATATCCATCATTAGTACCAATATTGATAAAAACTTTAACTACTTCTTGATCACCAGCATATTTTTTTATAGCTTCATTTAAGTTCTTTAAATTCCAACCTACTTTCCATAACACACCTTGTGGTCCTATAGGTTCTAATAGTTTAGAGTTAGCTTTAATTGACTCTGTCTGACTATCACCTATTATAATTGCTTTGCCTGGTTTTTGTGGGGTAGTATTAGTTGTGACAACTGAGGAGTTATTTTGGACATTTAATGATTGTTGGTTAGCATTACCAACATTTACATCTACAACTCCTGTTTTAGTGACAGCTATATATGATGATGTGTTATTTGGATCAGCGGGTTGGACCTTTTTGTTTGGATCATTAGTTGGAGGATTATCAATAGGAGGAGGAGTATCACCTGAATATATATAAGTATTTCCATTAGTTAGAGTCATTCCATTAGCATCAGTTCCTTCAATGCTTATGTTTCCACTACCAACTTGTCTAAAATACTTTTTTTCAGCCATAATTTATATTAATTAAGTCCAATGTAAAGGATCGTTAGCATCATTAAATCTACTATAAAAATCATTAGCGTATCTACTTCTTTTAGAAGGAGAAAATGTACCACGTTCATGACCTTTTCCAGCTCTGTAAACATCTATTCCTTCAGTACAACCATAACATCTTTCAACTTTAGCAGCAAAAAGATACGCCGCTATATCAGCAGTTAATGGACTTGTATTGCTTACTGCTTTTATGAAGTCACTATATGATCTTGTAAAAGAGACATCTGTTATAAAAGGTAATTGATGCTCAATTAATGATGTTCCTTGTGGAGGTGAAGCTAATTTTTTTACATCAAAGTATTTAGCATTCCATTGTATTAAACCATAGCTTGTAAAGCCATTAAGATCATCATATCCTTCATTTGGTTTAAATCCACATTCAGCTTGAATATTACCCATTATTCCCGCTGTTACTTCCTTAGATAAACCTAAATTTTTAAAATAATTTCTAACTGTTAATTGATTATCAGCTATCTCTTGTTTACTAACTTTAGTTGATTTAGTTCCTATATCATTATTATTATATGAATTAGTACTATTATCAACATCCCCATTTCCATTTCCATTTGAAGGTATTGATGAATTATCATCAACATTTTGATTAATGGTAACTGGGTTTAAATAATATGTTATTCTTTCATATTGAGATGATGTGTTACCAACTGTATTGTCTGGACCTTTTAATAAAGGAACAACAGCACCTATATCAGGCAATTGAATATTATTAATGTGAAATGGAATAGCCTTTCCTATTTTCACAGTTAAATTATCTGATATAGGTCTATAAGTTATAGATCTATCTGATTCATCTCTACTTAAAACAAATCCATATGAATATGGATCTTTATTTTTATCAAAAAAAGAAAGTTTTCCTCCAGATATTCCACTAGTATTTCTACGTGTGATTTTTCCTCCAGTAGTTATAGTATTATTAGTTCCCATTTCCTAATTGTTTTGGCTCTTCAATTTTAACACCACTAATTTCTTGGAATAATAATTCTTTATCACGCTCACTTAATATACCACCATCACCTTCACCTTGAGTGTTAGACATAGCGCGTTGAACAATACCAGCCATTTTAATTAATGCTTCATCATTCTTAACAGCTATCTCCATATACTCTTTAAGTAATGGAACAAGCATCATTGCATCACCTGGCTCTTGAATCATTGGTTTGAGCTGGTCGATTAATGATTTAATTTCCTTTTCTTTACGGTTAGCATTCTTATATATGTCTTCAAGAAGACTTGAAAAGGTTTTGTCTTTAAATATAACTTGGTTAAAATCCATATTCTGTTTTATATAAATATGGAAGGCGAAAAGAGTTATAACGTCATAGTGATACGTCCGTGTTCGTAAAATTCATTATACTTACGAACATATATAATTTTTAGGCGCTTAATTATTTTAGTAATCTGTGGAGTTGATGCTTCAGTCATCTCCTTAATATAGATATATAATGCTTTTTTATTGAATATATCTAAGTTTTCACTTTTTCTAAATAATTCAACAATAGCATCTGCTATTTGAGCATCACGTTGTTTTGGAAATAAAATAAACATGTTATGATCAATATACTTAGTAAATTGTTTTATAAATGAAACTGGTTCAAGATCATTAGCTTTTTCACTAGTGTTTACTAGATCAATTAATATTGATTTATCTTCATCAACAGCCTCAACAGGTGCTTTATCTTTTAGTTTTTTATAATTAGCATTATTATATAATATAAGATAGCGCTTAGCAATAGTGCCAAAATAAGAATATGCTTTGCCTTTTGATTGGTCATATAAATGTAGTTTCTCAAGTAAGAATGCTACTACCTCATGTTGGAGTTCAGGGATTGTATCCACCTCTGTATAGTAAAACTTAAAAGTGTGAATGATATTCTCAGCCAATTTATGAAACGCATAATTAATTTTTTCATTAAATACTTTATTACGTTTTTTAGGACTTCTTAATCTTAAATATTCAATGATAGCGTCTTCTGTTTCTTGAGTGAAATAATTAATTGACTGTTTTGGTTTGCGTTTACGGACAGTCCCCTTCTTGGTTAGTAATACCTCTTCACTCATCTTAGTTTCTTAAATAATGATTTAATGAATCTTGAATGTTCTGTAAATTACGGAAGAAGAAACCAATTTGATCATCTGATTTAAATGCCTCTGTTAATTCAACTTGTGACAATTGTTTATTTGATTCCTCAACAATAGAGGCTACACTGTCAATAACAATTTTTTGTTTGGTAGCAATTTGTTCTAACTTAACTACTTTTTGATTTAGATTCCAAATAATGTATCCAAATATTGTGAATACCCAAAGTACAATTGATATAATTCCTAGTATCATATATTTTTCATTATGTCGGCTAAAGCGGGGTTAACCATTGTTTTAAGGGCTTTCTGCTTAACAGCCGAATTATTTTTATTTAATTTAAAATTGTCTTTTTTAGGTTGATAAAGAATTGGTTGGCGTGGGCTAGTTAATTTAAGTAACCACTCAACTTCAAATTCAATTCTGGCGGCTAATAAATCTGCTTGATGAACAACATAAATAAGTGATGTGCGTGGTTTAGTTTCTGGATTGAAAGTGATTAAATATGACTTATTAGATTCATCATATAATCCATCATGTAACTTAATAGCTAGCATCTCATTTTTAGTAGGTAAAATACCATTACTAATTAATAAATATAAACCACGATCAGGTACTGACATGTATTCTAAACGATCATTGAACATATAAGTTTCATTTAACTTATCTCGTCTCCATTGGTCTGTTTGTTCAATATAAGCATCTTCTGTTTCATCTCCTAGTTTTCCTAAGTCATGATTGATAGCTGAGAATATTAATTCTTCAGTTGTGTAAGTAGCTATCATACCCATTTCTCTCCACACAGCATCAATTTTAAGAGCAGCTAACACAACTCGGTTTACATGATCAATATAACCACCTGGGAAACAGTTATGGTATTGTGAGCGGTGTGAAGCAGGCATCATTATAAGGCGATCTTCATGTTTCTTATAAAACTCAAGTAACTTAACACCTCGTTCACCTGAGATGTATTGTTCAATATTATTAAGAAAATGATGCCAATTAGATTGGATTTGTTCTGGAGTTAACATAACTTATTAATCTTGTATTTCTGCGTTAATTAATGTTCTAATTTCTTCAACTTTATCTTTTAAAATACTAAGCATTTCTTTAGCTACTAATGATGTAAATTTAGGATTTGAAAACTGAGATTGAAATACATTAAGCATGTTTTCAAGTTGATCTAATTTATCTTGTACTGGTTGTTTATATCTCATATATATCTTTTTATAATATTCACTAATTGTGGTATTGTGTCAAATGTAAGTAAAGTATCTGAATTTTCCAACTCTGTCTCTGGAACGATAGTGATTATTTTTACTCCTAAATCAATTAACACAATTGGATATGCTTCTGTTTTAAATTTTTCCTCTATCTTATTAGCAAAATCAGAAAATTGATGAGCATCAATATTATCATAGGCTATTCCTTCAGCGTCTAATTCACTCTTTAACCAAGTGCAATAATCACAGTCACCTAATGTTAATAACCTTATTCCTACTTCCCTCTTATTACTCATAAATTATTTACTAGTGTTCTAAAAAATATGGAAAATTCCTTGGGGAGCCAAATTTTTCTTAATGT
>Ga0172362_10001635_pt1 | contig 19255 bp, 14 predicted proteins | sample LakKivs1_kivu2a2_FD_114534 | JGI IMG/M metagenome (GOLD analysis project Ga0172362, IMG submission 114534) | Sediment microbial communities from Lake Kivu, Rwanda - Sediment s1_kivu2a2 | ecosystem: Environmental > Aquatic > Freshwater > Lake > Sediment | place: Rwanda: Western Province, Lake... | reverse complement strand
GGAGCTTCGATCGGCGAGAAGAGCAGCGATCAGACTCAACACGACAAACAGCATTGCCAAGTTCAGGGCCAACCCACCCACGCTGGGATCCATCCACCTCCATCCGGTCTGTACGAGATATATTCTTGCGGACGAAGAGGCGGGACTGAGCGACCGTGGGCTTGTACTGTTTATAAATCCCCGACGGCCCAGCCGCTGGGTTGGCTCAGCGCGACGTCGAACCGAGAAACTCAATGCTGAAGGTCAGAGGTCTCACAGTCGGGTTCAGAGTCCCTAGGGGAATACTGAAGGCAGTAGACAATCTTGACCTAGATGTATACGAGAACGAGGTCCTCGGTTTGGTTGGAGAGAGCGGCTGTGGCAAATCAGTCCTGGCTCACACCATTCTGAAGGTCGTTGACCCGAACGGGTTCATCGAGGGGGGTCGGATACTATTCGAGGACAAGGACGTTCTGAACCTGAGCCGTGACGAGTTGCGGAAATACAGATGGACTGATGTTTCGGTCGTGTTCCAAGGCGCATTCAATTCCCTCAATCCTGTGATGAAGGTTTTCGAACACATGGTGGACACAACGATGTCACATGAGGACAGAACGAGGGAGTGGATCCAAGGCCGCTCAAACGAGCTGCTCCAAATGGTGAGACTTGATTCCAGCGCAGTCCTTGGCCGATATCCCCACGAATTGAGCGGAGGGATGAGACAGCGGGTCGTGGCGGCCATGGCCATGCTGCTCAAGCCGAAGCTGTTGATACTTGATGAACCCTTCTCAGCCCTAGATATGTTGACCCAGAAGTTCTTTCTAAGGATCTTGGTAGACATCAGGAAACAGACCAAAGCTTCGATGATGTTCATAACCCATGATCTCGCGCCAGTGGCCGAGATTGCGGACAGAGTTGCCGTCATGTACTGCGGGGTGATAGTCGAGGCGAGTGGGGTCAATGAGATTTTTTACAGTCCCAAGCACCCATACACGCGGGCTCTGTTGAGTTCTATTCCCTCAGTAGTCGGGGAACTGGAGGATCTGAAGCCAGTTCCGGGACCCTTGCCCGATCCCGTCAACCCGCCCTCTGGGTGCGAGTTCCACCCTAGGTGCCCCCACGCGACCGAAAAGTGTTTGAAGTTGAGGCCTCCACTCGAGGACTTGGGTGGGGGATCATTAGTTGCCTGCCACAAGTGGCGTGAAATTGGATGATTGAGGTCCCTTTGCTGAGGGCAGAGAACGTAACGAAGAGGTTCACAGCTGGCGGAGGCCTCTTGGCCAAGGCAAAGGAGATCAAAGCCGTTGACCGGGCCTCTTTCATGGTAGAGCGTGGGGAGAACGTGGTGCTCTTGGGCGAAAGCGGGTGTGGGAAGAGCACGTTGGGCAAGTTGACGCTTGGCCTGCTGAAGCCAGATTCGGGGCGAATAGAGTATGAGGGGAAGGACATATGGACGCTCGATACAAGACGGTTCTCCGATTTCAGGAGGAATGCACAGGTTGTACATCAAGATCCGTACACTAGTCTCAACCCCGTGCGGACCATCTACCAATCCCTAGCTCCTGCGATGATCCAGAACCAGGTGGTCTCTGCCAAGGAAGCCTACAACAGTGTCAGGGAGTTGCTGCCTCTGGTCGGATTGGTCCCACCAGAGGACTTCTTGGATCGGTACCCTTCAAGAATGAGTGGTGGACAAATGCAACGCGTGACGCTCGCGCGTGCGATATCCTTGAAGCCGAAGTACATAGTTGCAGATGAAGCTGTCTCCATGCTCGATGCGTCGCTCAGACTGGGCGCAGTCGACCTGATGCTTGACCTCCAGAAACGTTTCGGAATGTCCTATCTCTTCATAACCCATGACTTCGGCATATCGAGATACTTCATCAAGAAGAGCCGTGGCAAGATGATGGTGATGTACCTTGGTAGCCTGATCGAGATCGGTGACGGGGATTCCGTGATACAAAATCCAACCCATCCGTACACCCAGATCCTCAAGGAGTCAATCCCAGTCCCAGATCCGAAGATCGCGCGCGAGAGGCCGATCCCTCAGCTGAGGAGTCTGGAGATCCCCAGGCTCGAGGAAACTCCAAGTGGATGCAAGTTCCACACTAGGTGTCCGTATGCGGCGGAGATCTGTTCCACCGAGGTGCCGTTGCTGAGGCAGGTCGGGGAGAAGCTAGTGGCTTGTCACTTGGCTGAACAATTCCTGTAGCTGCGCAGGGATTTGCGATTAGCGCCGCAGCGCCGTGGGTTAGTCTTATATCCTTATAAGACCATATAAACGCCGCAATGAAAGCGAGAATAGCACTAGGATTTGGATTCGCTCTCGCACTAGTCCTCGTAGCACAGTTCCTTGGCATCGCTCTCATCAGACCTGTTGTTGCTCAACAGGCACCGACAGTTTTCAAGAGAGCCTTTGGGTTCAACCCGCCCCCCGTAGGACACTGGAACTTCTTCGTTGCTGGGGCGATAGGCGTAGGGGACTTCGTACTGGAAATGATGACGCACTACTTCGCGGCCAACGGAACGTATTTGGCGGGGTTAGCAGAGAGTTGGACGCTAGACCCGAACTACATGTGGTTTGTTGTCAACCTGAGGCACGGGGTCAAGTTCCACGACGGACACGAGTTCACAGTCAGGGACGTTCTCGCAGGACTCTACTCAGGGCCCTATCTGAACAAGGACAGACTCTGGTACTACATCAAGAGTGTCACGATCGTCAATGACTATGCGCTGAACTTCACGTTCACAGAGAAGACCGACTACCCTGTGTTCTACATACTTTGGCACTGGGATGTTGTGTCCTACACGCAGTATGGCACATTCATGGAAAGGGTAGTCGCAAAGATCCAGCAGGGGTACGACATATTCGCAGATTCGGCACCGTTTGACGAAATCAAGAACGACCTCTTGAACTACAGACCAGACTCGATGATCGGATGCGGTCCCTACAAGGTGAAGTCAGTAAGTGAGACAATGGTAGTGCTGGAGAAGTTCACCGATTACTACGGAGGAGATCCGCCGTTTGACGAGATCCACCTCATCAAGTACGCTACCACTGACCTGATGTGGACTGACATCCTCAACGGGGATCTTGACTACGTGTGGGCTTTCGCCACCCCCGAGCAATTGCAAGCTCTAAGCGCGAAGTCATGGGCTTGGACGATCTTGGTCCCGAGGTCAGTGGGGAACACGATGTACATCAACAAGGCTGTCTACCCGTTGAGCTTGGTCGATGTCAGGCGTGCGCTGGCGTACGCGATAAATAGGACGGAAGTGGGCTTCGTGCAGTATCCAGGAGGTTGCACGCCGTCCCAATACGTCATAGGGTGGCACACTCCTGATGTGACTCGGTACATCAACGCTAGCTTCATCACCCAGTACATAGCTCCGTTTGCGTACGAATACAACCCCACGAGGGCCGAGCAGCTGCTCACGGGACTTGGCTTCACAAAGGGGGCAGACGGGATCTATGTGACGCCCAATGGTACTCGGCTTGAGTTCGAGTTGTCGTTCGGTGGCTTCATAAACGCGGTCGCTTGTGAGAACATTGCTGCCCAGCTCCTAGAGATCGGCATCAAGGTGACAGTCAGGTCAGTTGAAAACGCCGTGTATTTCGCGTCTCCTGACGGCCCGTTCTACGTCGGTGACTATCAACTTGGTGTGGGAGTCTACGGTTCGCCCGGGTTCGCCTTTGACGAGTACTACCACAAGTATATGGTCCTGTTCCCCGGTCACCACTATAGCCAGATGCAGAGTGTGCCCTGGAGGACAAGTCCGGTCAACGTTACAGCGTTGGCAAAGGAGATCCCCCTCTTCCCTGCTCAGATAAGCCAGGCTAGGCTGACGGAGATTTACTCGGAACTCTCCTATATAACAGGCGACCAGGTTCCAGTCATCAACCTTTACGTGCCTGCTGTCCTGATATACCTGAACACGGACAAGTTCGCATTCCCAACAGATGCAGGCTACTGGAATGGCCTAGGATCCTATGAGACTCACGGCTTCAGTTGGCTGCTGCGGGCTAGCATGCTAAGACCAAAGCTCACCTTGACAGTGAGTCTGGAACCATCCGGCGGTGGCACACTGAGCCTTGCCCCAGGAGTCTACTCCTACGGTAAGGGCGACCAAGTGACGGTGACTGCCACACCTGCCAGCGGCTACTCGTTCAAGGCGTGGGAGCTCGACGGCCAGACCGTTGGGACTTCAACCTCTATAACGGTTACCGTGATTCAAGCTCATTCACTCAAGGCTGTGTTCGAAAAGGTGCCATACGAGATTTACGCGCTGGGAGGAGTTGTGCTCGTCGTCATCATCGCAGGCGGGTACTACCTGTACAAGGGACGTAAACCCAAGCAATAGAAACGACCTTCGGTGGGCGGATCCTGACGGGTCCGCCGCCATACCTTTTTTTACTCATCTGTCCTAGTGACAACGCGATGAGGTGGATATTCAGGAGGATACTACTGTTGGTGTTCACTCTTGTTGCCGCTATCACGATCAACTTCTTCCTGATTAGGCTGATGCCCGGGAATCCAGTGGACGCGCTCCTGAACGAGTTGATTCTTCAGGGTTACTCGTACGAGGAAGCCCTGACTCGGGTCGCCCAGATCATAAGTTTCGTCCCAAATGCCCCAATCCACGAACAGTACATTGACTTCGTGAAGGGATTGATGAGAGGAGACCTTGGCAGGTCCATCAGGCTGGCTCAGCCTGTCTCTACAATCCTAGGATATGGATTGCCTTGGACCGTGTTCTCCATGTCGATATCCATGGTAATCAGTTTCGGGATCGGAGTCCTCTTGGGCATGTACATGGCCTACCACAGGGGATCCACCGTGGACAGGGCAATATCACTGTACTCCTCGGTGTCCGGCGCCATACCGGCGTACGCGGTCGGGTTCTTCTTGGTACTGATATTCGCCATTCAGCTAAAATGGCTCCCTCCCCAGGGGCCGTATGCGCCACAGATGTCACCTCCTTCGGCTGGCCAGCTCCCATCCGCAGAATTCATCATGAGCGTGTTGAGGTACGCCATACTGCCAATAGCTACCTACGTGGTCACCACAGTCGGAGGTTGGACTCTCCGAATGAAAAGCAGCACGGTCTCCGTCCTGGGCGAGTACTACGTGACCGCGGCTGAAGCGAGGGGATTGCCTGATAAGAGAATCGTGCTGACCTACGTGGGAAGGAACGCAATGCTGCCATTGTTCGCCCAGTTCGCGATCACCATTGGACTAATGTTCAGCGGCGTGGTCTTCATCGAGAACATATTCCTTTACCCGGGCATAGGCAGGTTCTTCTTCCAGAGCATATCTTGGAGGGACTATCCGCTGACCTCGGGCTGCTTCGTTGTCATCTCTATGGCAGTCGTCTTCGCGAACTTCTTGGCCGATCTCCTCTACAGCCGGCTGGACCCGAGAGTCAAGTTCGAGTAGGAGGCAGAACAATGAGCGGACCCAGGTCCCGAGGATTTGTCGCGTCTTTCGTGAGAGCCTTGCGAAAGAGCCCTTCGTCCACGTTGGGCTTCACAATAATCGTCTTCTTCGTTCTTATGGCTGTCCTCGGCCCCATAGTCTTGCCCTTCGACAACGCATACTATCCGAGCAAGAGGTACTTCCCTCCGTCATGGGAGAACCCCCTTGGTACTGATTTCGCGGGAAGAGATGTCCTTCGACAACTGGTAAACGGCTCCAGGGACGTGCTGCTCGTTGCATTCCTTACTGGGGCCATAACTACGGTGATCTCGTTCATGATCGGCATTTCATCGGGGATGATCGGGGGGTTGTTCGATTCCACCATGATGGCGATCACTGATGTCTTTCTCATAATCCCCTCGTTTCCTCTTCTCATAATAATCGCGACAAGCCTGCCGCGCATGTTAAGTCCGTTGGAGGTGGCGTTTGTGATAAGCATCGTTGGGTGGCCAGGACTCGCGAGAACCCTCCGCGCACAAGTCCTGTCCATCAGAGAGAAACCCTTCGTAGAAGCTGCACGTTGTCTGAACTTGAGCAGGCTTCATATACTCTTCAGCGAGATATTGCCGAACCTCATGCCATACGTCGCGATGAGCACGATCTACTCAATAGTGGGCGGCATCTACTCACAGGTCAGCCTATTCTTCCTGGGCATTCTTCCGTTCACTTCTGTCAACTGGGGAGTGATGATCAACATCGCCTTCGGAGAGAACGCACTGATCAACCCCAAGGCTTGGATATACTTATTCTCGCCCATCGTGTGCATCGTGCTGATACAGACTGGGTTCATACTGTCGCAACACGCGCTTGAAGAAGTGTTTAACCCAAGGCTGCGTTCCGAGGAATAGGTCAATCGCGTTCGCCGAGATTCTGCCGGTGAGATAGCTGAGATCGTCTTGGCCGTTGGCACGTGCTCCGAGGCTATCTGCCCCTGGCCTCGACCGCGTCTGTAACCAGCCTGACCCGCTCCATTTCGCCGTCCGGGGGCACTTGGTCCGCTACCCCTATGATGAACTTGGGGTCGTCGCGGTAGTGCTCGAACACCTCATTGAGGACCCTCATGAGCACTTGAACGGGATATGCCCTGCTGAACAGCGCCCCCGGGAGGCCCCCCCAAAGCACTATGCCTTCGCCCGCCTTCTTCCTTAGCTCCGAGACGGCCAGATCTCCCATCGGGACTGGGGTCAGCGACTGAGCGCAGTCGACCCCGGTTCGAGACAGAAGGGGCAACAAGCCCCTCAGGGAACCGTCAATGTGGACGTAGATAAGTTTGCCTTTGGCGTGAAGTTGCGACGATCTTCTCCTATAGTACTGCTCCATGTACTTCTCGAACATCGTTGGACTGATTATGTCGCTTGACAAGTTCTCACCAAAGTAGACGAATTTCGCAGGCGATTCTCCTACGGCTTCATACACCGTGTCGTCTACCTCGCACATCACTTGGATCGTCTCGTCGAACTCCTCCCTGGACCTCCACTGCAATTTGGCGACGTTCGCGAGTCCCGCCCACTCCACGATGAGCCTTGACAACGGCGTCCTCGGCGGAAGCGAGCTGACCATACCCCAACCCTCCCACCTGCGCATCAGTTCTCTCTGATGCGCGTAAGCCTCTTTGTTCGGCTTAGCCTTCTGATCCCTAACGATAAACCTAAGAACCCTAAGGTCCTTCTCCGTCTTCACAGGATGCTCGACTATTGCCTTGCTGTAGGATACCCTCGACGCCTTTTCGATCTTCCTCAGTTCCCCCAACGGGGTCTCGTAGATCGTGTAGCGCGTGTAGCCCCCATCTGGCTCTGGAACGTCATGAGTCCTCGTCTGGACCTGCGTGTGCTCGAACACCGTAACAGGACCGTAGAGTTCTTCATGCGCTCCGCAGCCGAGGTCCTTGTACAGCTCTATTCTGCCTTCGTCCTCGTACTTCGGGGGGAGCGTTCCCATGGCCTTATGGGCCGAGTACCAATAGGTCAAGTCCGCGAACCAAGGCATCGCGTCTGTGTTCCGTCCTTCGAAGGCAGCCAATAGCCTCTCCGAGGGCAACAACGTCTTCTCACGATGAAGCCAGATTTGTCTAGTTAAGGATTCGCGACTGGCCAACGATATGCATAAATCCGGTGAGAGCAATGGTCGAAAGATGACCGAGGTCAATATCCGCAATGACTTCGTTGAACTGTCAGTTGACTCCGAGAGTGGAGCAATCAGTCAGGTCGCTAACAGGAAAGCATCCGTCAAGTACATGAAGAGCGCCTCAAGTAGTACCTTGCACATCTGGGTACTTCAGACCGGCAAGAAATCCAAGCGCTATGCTAACGACGATGAGCCGTACCGGGTCCTGACTTCGGATCGAAGTACTCTCCGCGAGGTCAAGAAGGTTGATAGCCAGGAGGGTTCGATTTTGGAGGTCATACATGACGTTGACAGCGTGGAGACAGTCGCCAGATACAGGCTCGTAGGCAACAGCCAATTGGTCTCTTGCGACGTAAAGGTCACAAACAGTCGACCCTACGAGTTCTCAAACGATGTCGTTGCGGTGGGTTTCCCTCAGATCCAGAATATCCGCGTCGGCGACAAGTCGGCCGATGATGTGTTGGTGAGGCCAAACAGGTTCGGGGAGAAGATCCCTGACCCGGCTGGCAAGGCTGGGACATATCCGACCTCGTTGCTGTACGGCGGCTTCGCGTCCATGATGTGGATGGACATCTATGACGAGAGAGGAGGGCTCTACCTAGCCAGCTATGACAAGAGCCTCCTTCTGACGGCCTTGGAGACTCTTCCCGACGCCAAGGGGGGCAATGTTGCATTGGGCATGAGGAAGTACGCGTATGTTCCGCCAGGCAACTCTTGGACCTCTGAGCCATTCGCGATCGGCGTTCACGAGGGAGACTGGCACTGGGCCGCGGATCAATACAGAGAGTGGGCAAGATCTTGGATGACGAAGCCGAACGTGCCCGATGACGTGAAGCAGATGGACGGGTGGTATGGGGTCAACTTCAAGCCGAAGGGACCCATTCGGCACACGTTCAAGGACATAGAAAAACTCTATGAGGATGCCGAGTACATGGGGCTGAGACACGTTGAGTTCTGGGGACAGATGGTCGGTGACGGTTGCTGCAACAGGTTCTACTGTCCCGACCCCAGGCTGGGCATGCCGAATGACCTCAGGTCCGCGATACAGGCCGTGAAGAGGAAGGGCGGGCGCATAGGTTTCTATTTCAACATTCAGGCGTTCTCCCCATATGTCAAGGAGTCTTTGGCGAAGCGAGGAATTCCGATTCCGGCGGATGAGACGGTGCCCGAGTGGGGTGAGTTCCGCAAGTACGCGCAGACCAACTTCGACGGGTCTCTCACCGTCCAATATCCCGGTAGGGAATTCGATGACGACGGCTTCAGGATAATGTGCACCGCCTCAAAGGGCTGGCAGGACTACCTCGCGTACTGGATTGTGGAGAGATATGTCAAGGAGTATGGCGCAAACTTCGCCTACGTGGATCAGGTGTTCTCGCCCACGGTCTCGTACTGCTTCAACCTTGAACACGGTCATCAACACCACGGGGCTTCGGTACAGGGAAGGGTCAGCCTATTGAAGAGAATCTCAGAGGAAGGGCGAGCACATGACCCTAGCTTCGCACTCTGCATCGAGGGCAACGGCGACTCAGTCGGCCAGTTCAGCGATCTTCACCTCTACACCACATTCTCAAGCCAGACGAGGTATCCAGCACCTGAGGTGTTCGCCTACGCGTTCCCCGACTACATCATAATAGACGGGTTCGCAAACCAACCTGTCGAATGGATCAGAAAGTGCTACTACCCTGACATGCCGGGCGAGGCGAAGCTCGAGGATCTCATGAACAGGGTCTACTTGCTCGGATTCAGGTTCGACGTCACACTTCCGGACGGGTCGGACAGAGGGTCGCCACTCGTGGGCCACATCAGGAACTTGGTCAACTTGAGAAAGAAGATCAAACACATCCAGTACAACTCTAGGTTCATGGACGACTTGGGTGTTAAGTACCGCCCTGAGAGAACTGCAGTAAAGGTGTTCAGAAGCCCGGAAGGCAGGACCCTGTTGGTCAATGTCATCGACTACGGGGAAGTCGAGAGGGCGATCGCCCTAGAACTCGACCTTGGAGCACTGGGGATTGAGGGTCCCTTCTCTGCGGTCCTCTACTCGTTAGATGGGCAAGTTCGCAAGATTGAGGCGAAGTGCGATGAAGACATCCTGAGCCTGAGGCTGCCATCAATCGAGGGCAAGGTCGCCAGCATTGTTGTCGGGAGAGAGGGTTAGAGCCCAGCATTTCTGATCTTCAGTACCACGGTTGTTGATTGGACGAGGAGCTAGACGACCCGGCGGAAACACTGGAGAAGACGTCTAGCCCCAGCGTTGCACTAGCTCCGTGCCTGCGCGTGCAGAATCTCGTTGACTGGAAACTAGGTCTTCAACAGTTGGCTGAGTCCGAGATGCTGCAGTTTCTGCTCCGTTGGCACTCCATCCGCATTCCAACCTCTAAGAGAGTAGTACTCGGGCAACATGTCACCCAACTTCACGACGCGGCCCTTGGCGGGTCCTTCTGCCAATGGCACCTCAAGCAGGCGTCTCGGCAGTCTGTCGTCGTCCCTCGAGAGTCCTTCCCGAACGTTGAACATCCTGGTCAGATTGTACACCCTCTCTCCCAGTTGTTCGAGGTCTCTGGAGCTTTCATATCGGAGGCCAGTTGCCGCCACGACCATCCTCCGGATCTCCTTGAGGGATATCGCAAAGAAGGAGAAGAAACAGAGCCCGGCCGAATCGACCACTGCTTTCTCGTTCTGCTTATCTATCACCAGTTGAGCTTTCCCTTCGATGGCCTGAGGATCTACCCCGCCCCAGTACCCTAGGAGTTCTTGGCCCACCGTATAGGCTCTGAGGTGACAGGCTCCTCTGTCTGAGGTTGCGTAGGCCAGGCCCATTCCTTGGGCTCCCCTAGGTTCATAGGCGGGAAGCTCCATGCCCTTCACTTCGATCGCGTAGTCCTCGAAATCTCCCGTCCCTTTTGCTCCTGCGAACGCACGAGCCGATCTCCTTACGCCGTTCTGAAGCGTCCTTCCAACTCCGTCCCCCCTTGCTATCTTCTCCGACAACTGCACCATTGCTCTCGCATTGCCGAACGTGGCCTTGATGCCGTCGAGGTCCTCGGGTGTCAGCAGTCCCCTCTCGAAGCATTCCATGGCGAATCCGATCGCACCGCCTGTGGAGATTGTATCGACCCCATAGAGGTCACACAACTCATTCGCCTTCACTATCGCTCCCTTGTCGGTCACGCCACAGTTCGGGCCCAACGCCCATGTAGTCTCGTAATCAGGCCCCTCGCAAGTCGCTCCGGCGTAATCCCCCGACTTCACAGCTGCCGTCTTGCTGCAGGCAATCGGACAGTTGGTGCACGCCCTGTCTCTTGTCCAGATTTCCTTCCGCCACCTCTCGCCGAACACTTCCTCGGGCTCGTCCAAGACCCCCCTCTGGAAGTTCCTGACAGGTAGCCCTCCCATCACGTTGACCACCTCGAGGATGTTGTTCGTGCCGTACTTGGGCAGCTGTCTGACAGTTGTCTCGTTCATCCTGACCAGCCTGTGAGCGGACCAAGCTGCCTTCTTGAACGCCTCAACGTCGTCGACTTCGATGCAGCTATCCCCAGAGGCGGCTACCGCCTTGACATTCTTGGACCCCATGACCGCTCCTGCTCCTCCCCTTCCTGCAACCCTCGAACTGTTGTAGATGCACGCGATGGGTGCGAGTCGTTCTCCTGCCGGTCCAATGCACGCTACCTCGTTCTCGCTTCCGAACCTGCGCTTCAGCATGACCTCACTCTCCTGCGTGCTTCTGCCCCAGACGTCGTTTGCCGGGGCGATTTCGACTTGACCATTCCTGATGATGACGGCCGAGGGCGCCTCAGCCTTTCCCGTGAGCACGATCGCATCGTGCCCAGAGTGTTTCAACGCTATTCCGAAGGGTCCTCCGCAGTGGCTGTCGAGGAAGGCGCCAGTGAGAGGGCTTTTTGTCACGACCGCGAACCTGTTGCCCGTTGGCGCTAGAGTTCCGGTCAGCGGTCCTGTGAAGAAAATCAAGGGATATTCAGGCGACAGTGGATCAGCTTTCGGTCTTGCCACCTTGTAGAGCAGGAGGGCCCCCAGTCCTTTTCCTCCCAGGAACAGCTCGGCAGCGTCGTCCGGCAGAGTCTCCGTCCTTGACTTCTCTGTGTTCAGGTCCACGTGAAGGATGAAGCCCATGTAGCCGCGTCCACGCGAGGTCATTCTACCCCGTCGCCTCTGTGAAGATCGCCCCCGTCGGGCACCAATCAGCGCACTCGGGCCAACCCGAACACAGGTTACACACGTAGACCCTCTCCGAGTCCATGCTCAGCAGGTGATGCGGGCACGCCGTCGTGCAGGCGTCACAAAGTGTGCACAAATCCCTGTCATACACCAAGCCTCCCACCTTTTCATCCATGGTCAACGCGGCGGTGGGGCATACTTGGACGCATTCTCCACACTGGTCGCAGACCACAGGCGCTGATGGACCGGGCCAAGTACCCACAACCCTCAGTCTTGCCTTGGTGATGTCGAAGTTGCCCTGTCGAGCCATAGCACAAGCTGACAGGCAGATATTGCACCCAGTGCAGACACTGGGATTCGTCCTCAGGAAGAGTCGACCTTCCCTGCCTTTGGCCAGCGCCTCCCTCGCGGTTTTGCCCCCGTGCACCACTTCTCTTATGAGAGTGAGAAAGCGAGCGGGATCAGATGACTGTATCACGTTCCTGCCGAACACAACCCCTGAAGCTCCCACGCTCAAGGCCTCTTCGACCGCCTCAAGCGGTTCCCTGTCGGACAGCGCCTTGGACCCTCCCAACACGAGGACGGGGATCCCCCTTGCCGCCGCTATGACGGAACTGAAGGTCTCTGGGTCCCCGGTATAGGGGACCTTGAGCGCATCGGCTCCAGCTTGGATGGAAAGTGCGACTGACTCCTTCACAAGCTCATGATAGTTCGTCTTCGTGACCCTGGGCCCCATGGGTACTGGCTCAATCACCAGCGGCAACCCCCATTCGCTACATTCTGAGCTGAACCGTCTGGCCTGCTCCAAGTGGCGCTCCTCCTGTTCCTTGTCCTGATAGCCAACGAAGAGGTAGATCGTCATAGCGTCGGCTCCCAGCCTGACCGCGCGCTTGACACTCGTTATCCGGCAGAACTGGGTGCTTCTCGCAGGAAGCGTGTAGGTCCGGTCTCTGAATGCATTTGTCCAGTCGCCCCTGACCAACAATGCAGGCGATGACTTGCCGTGAAAGAAGTAGGACAGCCTCTCAGCTTGGCCAGGGGACATGAGGATCCCGTCGGGCCTTCCCTCGACGACTCTTCTCAGAGTCTGCTCAAGATTTGCAGCTCCAGGTATGGGGCCTAACATCATCCCGTGGTCGGCGGCCACGACTACGGCCTTGCCATCGCCGGGATCGATGAGCTTGTCCAGCTTGCTCTTCTTCTCGGTTCCACTCAGAGTGCGTCGCCTCCGCACAACCTGGACTTAGCTTGTTTGATCCTCTGAATTCCGCCCGGCTCAGCAGACGCAGAGAGAACAAGGCCACAGGCTCCTGTATGGAGCACGCTAGAGAGAAGGTCATCCAATCCGCAACTCGGCTGGCCTCTTGAGAGCCCTGACTCCAGTTCCATGATGAATGTCGGGATGTTGATTACGTCGATGAGTTTCCGAACGCTCTCGACGCTTCCAGTGTAAGGGATCGCCGCGCACTTGGCTCCGGCCTCTGACACCATTCTGGCAGCCAAGCCCACGCAGTCAGCGTAGTTCTCCTTCGAGGCTCGTTCGCCCAAGGGAACGGCACAGACCAGCGTTGGCATGGACACTTCGTCGCAGTCATCTATGATGCGTGCAACGAATGAGAGATTGTCTGCTTCATCCTCGTCCCTGGCATGTCCAACGCAGAATAGCGTCACGACGGCGGATGCTCCACTGCCTGACGCCTCATGAGCCAATGGGACGACTCTAGATTGATCTCGGCCAACGCTTTGTGACCAGAAAAGACTGACCAACAATGCCGGTGGTCTCTCGTCGCATAAGAGTGAAGCAGCTTCGCCAGACCGAGTTGTCCCGACGATAATCCCATCAGCGCCGCTTGTGACCAGATCACTCGACAAGGTTGTTGGGCCCAATCGTCTGAACGGATCCTCGGCCATGACAAGCAGGCTTTTTCCACCGTTTGCTGGCAATATGCGCTTGAGTCTCCTGACCATGGCAGCTCCGTCCATCTGATCACCCGCTGTTGAACGGGATCAGGATACACGCTGGCATGAGTTGAGGCAGTGTGCGCCTAGCTTGGCGAGTCACTAGCGATCTTCTCACGGTCACCTAAGGGTGAGTCCTTTGGGCCATATAAGTCATCTTGCAGTTGCACTGGGGTAGACACTACCCCCGTCTGGCCAGTCGCAACGCAACTCTCAGAGTGGACCCTTCCACCAGCTTGAGGCTGTGAGGGAATTCGACCGTGATGTTTCTCCTCCCAATCGTCACACGTGCACTTACGCGAGCGCGATCCAACAGAGCTACGCAAGTCAGGCCTCTGGGGACTCCGGGAGCCGGCCATCTGAGTTGCAGCGTGTCAATCCTTGTCTTCCCACGCTTGACGTCGATGTGGAACTGCATCCTTCGCCCCGTCAGCAGCTGTCCGATCTCGCCCCAAGCTGACCCATTGGAGAAGAAGCACTTGAACCTGGCCTGGTTGACAGCAGGTGAAAGGGAGACCGTCGCCGATCGGGCGTCGTAGGAGAAGCCGCTGACCGCAAGCAGCAGCGCGTAGCTGGACATCGGCCTGACGTAGTGATCTCCGCACTCGAACTCATTCCACGGGTTCCTCTTCTCGCCGTCATGCCTGCTCCTAGCGCCAGCGACTATCCTCAGTCCCTCCTCAACCATGCCCTCATAGATCATGTGGCTGGCGACTTGATACTCTATTCCTGTCCAGACCTCATCACAGTACGGTAGCGGAAACTTGGGCCTACCGCCCCTGGGCCAAGTGCACACCAGAAGCCCCGGCTCATTGCCAAGTGCATACACTCGTTCAACATTGTGATGGTCCGAAAGGTCCTTCTTCCAGTTGTGCTTGAATATGGAGCGAAGGGCCCTCCTGACTCTCCCCTTCGGCAGCACGTAACCGAGATCCAGCTGCGTGGCTAACCACTGGCCCATCAGCTGATCCGACAGACAACCCTCCCCATACTGGTACTTCGGATTGTCCTTGTCCTTCAACTTCTGCACATAGTACTCGCCATTCCACAGCAACTCATCGTACTTCTTGGAGCCTTTCTCGAAGGTTTCCAGATACTCTCCCGCGGAGACATCGTCACCTAAGGCCTTCGCCACCTGGACAGCTGCCTTGAGCGCCGCTAGGTACAGAGTCCCCGTGAGAGTGTTCGGTCCGACGAACTCAACGTCGTAGGTGTTCTGCTGGACCCCATCCATCACGCCGTCGCGGTCTGGATCCCAGCTCCCGGGTTTCCACGCATACTCGAGCGCTCTCTTCGCCGCGGGCCACATCCTCCTCAGAAACTCGATGTCGCCCGAGAGCTTCCATTCCCTGAAGAGCCTGATGACGCATCCCATCTGGCCATCGGCTGCCGCGTGGAAAGTCCAAGGAATGTACTCTGTCGTGGGCACATTGGTCCTGAAGGCCATCTTTCCCTCCGACTCGGTGTTCACGAGGAAGTCGGTCCTCCTCATCGACCTCTCCAGCTCCGGGAACAAGTGGGCAACCGCCTGTGCGTAATTCCACACGTGGGTGCAATTCATCGGGCAACACCCTTGGCTTTCCCCACAACCCTCAAACCCGAAGAAGTCGCCGTTGTCCAGCCTGAAGCATGTGTTGGTCCTCATGCTGGAGATCTGGCTTGAGACCGCGTCAATCACCTCAGGAGCGATGGTGCTGCCGAAGAGGACGTCATGGAACTCTCTAGTCCATCTCTCCAGGTGCTCGTAGCTTGTCACGGTGTACTTGACGACGTCCCATGCATCTTTGAACTTGGTGGCGTAGTAGTTCCTGAGAGGCTTGAGGTGGAACTGCGGCTGCTGGTTCCACTCGTTGAGTCTAATTGGGAAATGCCAAGCGATGAAGAAGGGCAACTTGGCCTCCTCACCCGGTTTGAGTTCTGCCATGAGACCAAGGGAGCAGATGTCAGTCCTCCCTTCTGGACTGGGCACGGGTATCTGGTCGTCTTCGAACTTGCCGTCGTCGTTGAAGTCATCCCAGAAGGACTGAATGTCATCCCACCAAGCCTCCCCTTGCCACCTCAGGAGGTGGGTTGTCCTTTTCCAAGTTGTCGCGATTGCCATGGTTCCGTGCTTGGGATCCGGTGGCTGGTACTTCATAGAAGTCATCTTGATTCCTGCGATCCCGTTCTCTTTGACGAATTCGTTCAGGTTGTGTCCGAAACCTGTCCACTTGCGCCCGACGTTCGACTTCCCGTCGTGACCGACCGGGTTGCAGAATGATCCACACACTGTGACTCTTACAGTCCTACGGCCTGTGTTCTTGATCCTGAACAGCATCGCTGCAATCGGGAGTCCGGAATCGTGCTCGTTCAGGGGATCCAGAGGGTTGAAGGCCTCTAGGCTTATGGTCACGGGAATGTCTCGATCGAGGAAGTCTATTCGACAGAGAGGGTATTCTCCCATGAGAACGGTCGCTTTCATTCTGGGCAGGCCGGAGGCCCTCAGCGTCTGATAGCCTTGCGACCCAAGATAAGGTGGGAGAGGAATAGACTCCAAGATCTTGGCGATAGGACGTGAGCCTTGCTGATGGCACCAGATGGAGAAGAAGGTGTAGGGCAGCTGCACTGATTTTCCTGGCCTGTTGAATATCTCCCAGGCCTTGAGTTCCCCGGACCCACCAAGCGATATGTTGCCCGTCCCTATGCCTCCGAGGGGAAACGCTATTGACTTCAGACTCTCACTTGAGAAGATGCGGCAGGGACGTCGCTTGTCCGAGGACAAGGTTCTCCGCGCACCTCCGTTGTCACTAGTTCTCGTCGTTGCTCCCTCTCGCATGTTGGAAGCCCTTCGCGCTCGCATATAGGCCTGATGGCCAGGGAATCGATGTCGCCGATGGCAATCACCCCGCGTTGGCGAAGGTACGACGGACCATGTCACGGAAGTCGGTCGACTTCTAGGTGAACGATGCCATCCGTCACAGGCATGCTGTTCCTACTACTCAACTGCTCCTTTTCCCCGTTGCCGTTCCCAGCACCCAGCCACCTGCCCTCCTCAGCCCCTCGTATGCCAGTCCTATGATAGAGAGCACCAAGATGACCCCTATGATGCCGACGATTGGCCTGAAGAAAGCCAGCGTTGCGGCGAGCAACACGACGAGGAGCAGCCAGCCGCCGATAATGACAGCTGTGTTCTTGAGGGAGGTCTTCCAGTCCCTTGTGAAGTCCTTCTTGAGAGCTGGGACTAGTCCATTGGGATCATCTGAGCAAACCAAGAGCAACAACCCAGCGAGCGCTAACCCCGGGAACAGGCCTAGGAAATACAGTTGTCCGAATGTAGTGAATGTCCCCATCCGCTCCGTCACTATCTGCGTTGCCCCCTGTGGGGCCGAAGTGTCAATCGTGACGTAGTAAGTGCCCGGCTCAAAGGTGAACCAAGCTGAGTCGTACTTCGTTTCCACCAAGGTCCCCGGCGATGCTAGGTTGAACTCCTGCTGCCAGACGACTGTGCTTGGTGCCTTCTCCACTCTCACGTTGATGGTGGCATAGTGGCCGGACTTGAACTCGTGTGAGACCTCAAACCGCACTTGGCACTCGAAGAAAATGGTCGGCGCAATTTCGATAGGTACACCATTGACCTGCGAGGAGAAGTAGTGAATGGTCGCGAATCTCTCCCAGCACAATAGTCCCACCAAGGCCAAGTCTATCGCCAGGAGGGCAAATCCGATCAGAGCGAGGAGATTGGCCCCCTTCTCCTTGGGCGGCGGTGGAGGAGGTGGCATGGGCTGGGTTGTCCGGATCGACTTCAGAAGGTTGGGCGAATGCCTTTTCAGATGAAACCAGTGTTGCCTCCCAAGCGACCGATTCCCGTTCCGTGCTTGACTCATGGGTTCCTGCCCGGCGGCGGAGGTGGCAGCTCCTGCGATTCCTCATAGGACACGTTCAAAGAGAGTGCCGCGCCTACAATCCCGACCGCGCCCAGAAGTCCGATGGGCAGTCCCCATACCCCTGCGGCGTACATCATCCTCCGACCCCACCAATGGTGCCCCTTGATCACCGCGACTACCCCTCCGAGCGTGGCAGCGCCGACTGTCAACCCGTACAGGGCCACCAAGACGTAGTCCAAGCCGCCTCCAAGGCCGAGCACAAGGCCCACAACTCCCATCCCAACTGCGGACGCGCCGAACAGACCCGCCAAGACCAACCCGACCGTGCGCGGCCTTACGTGTCTTCGTCTTACCCCTGATAGCGAGGTCTGATTGGACTTCCTGAAAAGTTCAGCATATTGGCTGTTGCGGAACTCGAACTCCGCGGGGGAGACCATGCGAATGGGCAGGATAGGAGGAAAGACAAGATATGCTGTGGCGAGAACGAGCCACAGGACCATCACCACCATGAAGACGATGACAGGAGTAATGGACCCAGCCGGGCCGGTGCCCGCCGCTTGATACACAAGTGCGAACCCAGGGATGCCCAGGACGACCCCCAGGATCAACGCCCACTTCAGGTATTTGCTGGTCCTGAACGCCTTCCTGTGGCAACTGTCGCAGATCGGGATGTTCAATGATGTTGTTCTCCATGTCTCGACCTTCCCCCTCCTCCCGACAAGCTGCGAGAACTCGGTCTTGTAGCTGTTCGCTGGGTAGGGAGCAAGACAACTCGGACAGAGCATTGGAAAGGACAGAGTCGATGAACTGACGGCTATGAGGTAGGTTGACTCCTCACTCACTTCATACTTCCCTCAAAGCGATTCGGGATCCTGCCTGATGGATTGAGTGAAGAGAGACCCTGAGCGCTACCCAACCGCATCATTCTGCCACTACTCAGTAGTTCATATAAGAGTTACCAGCTAGGCGCCGGCCTGTGCCGGCTCCGATTCCGCCGAGGGGGTATGCGGCGCTGCCGGGCCTTGGCCCTCCGTCTTGAGCTGGACCTATCCATTCCCCAACCGACCGCGGTGAATCTGCACTTCTCGCGCGCGATGCACGCGAAAGCGTTAAATGGTGCCGCACACTCCTACGGCGGAGAAATCAAATGGCAGAATCTGAAGGTCCAAAACCAGAATCGGAAGCTCCGAAAGCGGAAGCTCCTAGAATCCCATCGAACATCATCTTCATCGGAAAGAAGAGCCCACTCGTCTACGCGACAGCAGCGTTCATGCAGATCACGAGCGGGCACGATGCGGTGCTGAGGGCAAGGGGGAGAGCCATATCGACGGCGGTGGACTCGGTCGAGATCCTGAAGAGAAGGTTCCTCAAGGACGCACTCGTGATAAAGGAGATCAAGATCGGTACGGAAGTGATGCCCGCCAGAGAGGAGGGCTTCAGGGAACGAAACGTCTCCACCATCGAGATAACCCTCCAGAAGAGCTAGGCAGCCAGCCGCTGGCGTGACGGGTCCAAAGGCCCTTTCTTGTGATCAGGCCCTGCAGCGAGTCTTTCGGATAGTCGGATCTCCGGTGGCTGCAGGTGTCTCGTGAGCAGCTCGCACATAGATCGGCCTTGAGAGAAGAATAGGGAAGCTAGCTCAGACGCCAAGGGCACCCTGTGTCTTGCCCTCAG
>Ga0172362_10001632_pt1 | contig 19261 bp, 13 predicted proteins | sample LakKivs1_kivu2a2_FD_114534 | JGI IMG/M metagenome (GOLD analysis project Ga0172362, IMG submission 114534) | Sediment microbial communities from Lake Kivu, Rwanda - Sediment s1_kivu2a2 | ecosystem: Environmental > Aquatic > Freshwater > Lake > Sediment | place: Rwanda: Western Province, Lake... | reverse complement strand
GGCTACTACTGTGGCTACTACTGAAGCCGAGACTGTTGAGGCTACTACTGTGGCTACTACTGAAGCCGAGACTTTTGAGGTAAATAAACCCGCATTGGAACCCGGGACAACACCTACAAAAAAACGCGGGAGAAAACCCAAAGGCGGTAAACTTATTCAAAATTTGACCAACGACAATGTGGCGGTTTCAATGGTCCCCAACATCATACTGCATTTGAAATGCGGGGCTGCCGATATTTCCCCCTCCGCTTCAAACCAAAGTTTCAAAGAGGGTGACGTGGTTTCATTCAATGTGATGGATAACAAGGGGACCGATTTGCATGATTTGTATCATTCGGAAATGTTGACGCCGGATTCCATAACGGCATTGAAACACGGCAACGCGTTGGTTGGGAATAACGCATACAATTATTTGAACGACGCTGGATCGGACGACGATTGCGACGAGAACGGCAACAACACCACAAAGAACATCATGAAGAAGCTGAATCACCTCAAAATTTCGTTCCACATGAGCGATTTGTATCAGACCGTTGGCGCGGCCCCGCGCAGGTCGTGCTGCTTTTGGGACACGTGCGATTTTGACACGCCGCCCGTTTACTTGCCCAAATGCGTTTCCAACACCGGCGGTGGGTACGTGGTGTATGGCTGTTTTTGCAGCCCGGAATGCGCGCTGGCGTATTTAATGAACGAACGCATTGACACGTCGGTCAAGTTTGAGCGCTGTCAAATGTTGAACGCCATGTACGGAAAGGTGAACGTGAGCATCAAACCGGCGCCGAACCCGCATTACACGCTCAGCAAGTTTTACGGGAATCTCTCCATTCAAGAATACCGGATGCTGTTCAAGAGCGAGCAAATTGTGTACGTGGTGAGCAAACCTCTGACGCACATTTTGCCCGAGATTTATGAAGAAAACAACGACTTCATGCTGAACAACAAAAGCATTCCAACCAACAACTACAAACCGAAAAAGAAGACGAGCGCGTTTGGATAACGTTATAAAATTAAAAAATTGAAAATTGAAATTTGAAATTTGAAATTTGAGTGTGATGCAACCGATGGATGCAATAAAAATTCTAAAACTAAAGACGGCTTCGCATGATTCGCAATGAGTTCGCAGAGGTTGCATTCGTGTCATCAATGATATTGAGTAATTCAAGTATGCCATACGGGTCTCTTATTTCATATGACTGGAATTTGCGTGCCTCTATTTTTTCATGGATGTCACGAATTGCGGCATTCGCATTCGCATTATGTTGTATTGTCTGGTTTGTCTTTACTGCATTGTATTCCATTATGTATTGGATTGTAATGTTTATTAGGATGCATTTATTTTATTTTCTCTCGTTATACACATAACCAAAATCAAAAAATGCCCGAACGAGGACTAAACATGGTGATGCACTCCGTTGTGATTGGCGTTGCATTGTACGCAGTCATGGTGCTGCTGTTGAAGCAGTCTCCCGCAGTGGCGGAGAATCGCAGCACACTGATTGCGGCGTGCGTGCTCATTTACATGATTGTGTATGGACATGGACTGCCCGGTCGCATCAACCCGCAACTGTAACGGATCTTGGTTTATCAAATATGCAAATACTTTTTGCATATGTGACCTGTGACATGTGACCTGTGTTTAGTTCAGCCAGAGTCGTTGACGTCTTCGTATTCCAGCGCGCCCCCGTCGTCCGCGTCGCCGTAGTCATCGTCTGCGGGTAGTGCGCGCAAACTGTTATCTTCGGCTTCTATTTGGTCCGCCTCGCGTTCGGCGTCCCCGTCCAAGAAGATTTCGCGCTGCATTTCCGAAACAAAGTCGCGCCGGTTCAGTTGCCGTTCCTTGCGCAGCTGCTGTTCCATTTCTTCGCGCTCCCGGTCGTACGTGTCGCCCACGTACTGGCGCAGCCCTTTCTGCATACCCACGTTCCAATCGCCCATGCGGTGGTCCTTGAAAAACTTTTCAATTTCGCGCTGGTCTTTGGTCATGCCGTCAAAGCTCTCCACGATGAGCTCCTTCTCCTTGTCCTTTGTGCGGCGCACGCGCTCCTTGATGGTGTCGGCGTTCATGTCTACCGCCGCGCGCTCGTCGTCCACGATGTCGGCGTACGCGAACAGCAGCTCCACGATGGTCTTGGCCACGACGGTGCGATCCATTTGCAGGAACTGCACTTCTTCCACGGTACCAAACCCCTCGGCCGCGGCTTCTTCCGCGCGCAGCGTGGCGGCAACTTGCTCGTCCTCTTCCACGGGCACCGTTTCCTCAATGATGACGCCCTCGTAATCCACCATGCGCGTGTGTTCCGCCAGCAGCTCTAAGAAAAAATACTTGTAGAGCAGTTGCACGGTGCGGTTGTCAAACACGGAGAACGTGGTTGTTTGTGTTGTTTGTGTTGCCCTTTGTTGCGGGGCGATTTCCGCAAAGAACGGGACCACGCTCATGAAGTGCATGAGCACGCGCACCCGGCGCTGCAGTTCGGCGAGAAGGGACGCAAGCTGCCGGTCGCCGTAAAATTTGTGCAAGCCCGCGCACGTGCGGGAAATGATGTTGCGCACGTCTTCGCGGTGGCCGTCGCTGAGCCCCCAGTGTGCCGGGACCTTTATGCTGTTCGCGTCGCGCTGCACTTGGTGGCATATCATGCCCGGAAACACGTGCGCAACGCTGTGCATGCAGTTTTTCGTGAACTGGACCGCGCGATTCAGCGTGGCGTCGTCGGATTCAATGACGCTGCCGCGTTTTTGGGGAGTGAACTCCATGAGCGAGCCGAACACGGCCTTCAACTTGGTGCGCTGCCTTGAAAAGTTCGGCACGTTGACCCGGTGGGCGTCCAAGAATGAACCGATTTGAGCCCAGCGGTCGTCGCACAAGTTGCTCAAATACGACTTGAATTCGCGCATTTCGGGCGTTTCTTCCGACAGCGCCAGGTCGTACGTGTCCATGATGGCCAGCACATGGGCCTGCAGCTCGTTGGGAATGATTCCTTGTGCTTTTGCCTGCAACTCGGCGAGCATGTCGCGCAGTTGCTGGTCGGACGACCACGCCGGTTTATCCAGCTGAATGGGCAGCACGTTGTGGGCGCACACCGCCTGCAGGAGCTGCATGAACGCGTCGCGCGTGAAATTGACGCCGCGGCGCTTCAGCCGCTCAATCTGCGTGGTGACGGGGTCGGACGCGCTGAACTCGTCGGGCGCGGGCTTGTTCAAGCAAAAGAGCTGCAGCTGCGGCGGCACGGGGCGCAGGTTGTTGTAGTTGCAGAACGCAATGAACGCCATGTAAATGGTGCGCTCGTCAAACTGCGGCGGCAGCGCGGGGAACGTGGGCTTGCTTGTTGTGGGATCGTATAGCGTGGCTGCCTTCCCCAGCTGCACAATGCGGTCTATGACGGCCTGCGTTTTCGCGGCGTCGGCATCGCATTCCCGGATGCCCGGGCGCTGGCGCACGAAAAAGTCCAGCGTGGTGCTGTCCACCCCCTCTAAGCAGCACGCGTTCTGCAGGAACGGCACGCCACCCTCGGTCTGCGGCCGCAGCAGCAGCTGCGTTCGGTGCTTGCTCACCACTTCCTGCACCAGCTGCTGTATGCCGAGGGCGAAGTACATGACCTTGGCTCTCAACACACCGAGCTGTTCGGTTTGCTCGGGCTTCCCGCGCCGCAGGTTATCGTCCAGCCGTTCCATGAACTGCGGCGACACCGGGTTGGTGGTGGGATTCACGACGCCACCCAGCGGCGGCAGAAACGTGGTCATGCGGCGGATGTCCAGCTCCACGGGCACGAGCTCGTCCGCGTGCGCCGCGAGGTACTCGCGCTTGAGCGCCAGCAAGTCGCTGATTTCGCCGTTGGTCACCGCGTACTTGTTCATGAAGAGCTTGATTTTGTCGGCAATGCCGGCCTCCTTCATGTCCTTGATCGCGCTCCACGGCTCCACGGACTTGCTCTTCAGCTGGTAGGCAATGCAAGCCACGTAGCGAATGCCGCTCATGTCCTCCTCGCCGAGCAGCGGGTAGCCGATGAAGGACCGCACGCACCCGGGCTGCGTTTTGTTGGTCTTCAGCGACGGAATGGCGGTTTGAACGGCCACCGTCAAAAAGGTGAGCGCGTACAAGAGCAGCGACTGGTGCAGTGAGTCCTTGAACGTGGGCAAGCGCTTCTTCTCCTTTTCAAAATACGCTTGGGCCGCGCGGTTGTATTGCTCCTCCGATTTGAGAGTGGCGTTCAGCGTGGCCATGGTCTTCTCCACGATGAACTCGCGCAAGGAATTCAGGTCCACGTGCAAGTAGTTGCCCATGGACGTGACGACGTTGGAAATCATGACGGCGCGCGGGTTGTCGTACTTCTTGGGAACCGTGGATTTCGCGGCGGTTGCTGTTGCTGTTGCTGTTGCTGTTGCTATTGATGTTTCGCCCTCGCCTTCATCCACGTCCAATGCGCTGCGGAAATCGCTGCCCTCCTCCGTGGCCGATTCCAGCAGCATGATGACGTAGCCGCTGTGCTTGTCCACCACGGCGTTGCCTTCGTCGCTGATCTCGCCCTGCTCCCGACACACGGTGCGCAGCACCGACTGGTAAGACGGCGCATTGGATGCGGATGCAGACGCAGACGCCATGAACGCCGCCGCCAGCCGGCGCAGAAAAGCCGGCAGCAGCTTCACGTCGGTTTTCACGCAGTACAGCCAGTGCGGGTCCTCGCCAAACCGCTCGTTGGACCCGCGCGTGTAGCGCTCCGCAAAATTCAGGACGTCCGCGCTGCGCTTGACGATGTCGGTCTGCCCCAAAATGATGGTTTTCAGGCGCTCGTACGGCGACTGCAGAATGTCCTGGAAGTCGTCGGCGCTCACTTGGTGCCGCAGCTGCGCGTCGTTGTATTTCGTCATGCGCGCGTATTTCATGTGGCGCAAGCGCGGCAGCACGGTGTCGTAGTAATTCAGCTTGCCCGTGATGCGCTGCACGGTGCGTTCGCGGGTGTCGTCCACGGTGGCCTTGAACTCCTCGTTCATTTCATCCAGCAGCCCCTCCTTCACCGCATCGGCAGCCAGGTCGTAATCCATGCACGTCTGCTCCACGGTGAAGCACTTCTCCTGCACGTTGCAGAAAAAGGCGGGGTCGTGCATGCTGACGCCCATCGGTATGTTGGTGTCGCGAATCCACTGCTTGTTCTTGCGCACGTAGTACAGGCTGCGGTTGGTGCCGTCCGCATTATCCATCTCAATGACCGCGTATTGTCCGTCTTGCACGGGGCGCTCCCCCAGCAGCATGGCCTCCGCCTCCACGCCCGCCTGCCGGTCGTCCGGCACCTTGAGTTCGCGCTTGATTTCTTCCTTGAGAAACAGCATGAACTCTTCGCGCGGCATCTCCTGCTGCTGCGTGGCGTACTTTGCGATGAAGTCGTACTTGGTGCGGTCAAACTTGCGGTCAAACGCGATGTTGATCCCGTTGTCGTCCTCCAGCTCGTCCGAGTCGGCCAAGTACTGCTTTGCAATCACAATGTTGGCGCACTTGTTGGCGCCCTCCTCTTCCGCCTTGCGCTGCTTGAACTTGGCGGTCTGCTGGTTGAGCAGCGCCGCGAAATCAAAGTTTGTGATCAAATCCAAATTCAGCCGGGCAATCGCGCACGTGTAGAGCCGGGCGTTGTCCGCCACGAGCATGCGGTGCATCAATTCGGACGGAGTGAGTGCCCGGCGCAGACGGAGCTCCGCGTCGGCCGCGTCCGCGCGCTGGAAAGCGGTGTCGCCGTCAATGTTGTACTGCTCCTTGGAAAAGCCGTACGTCTCAAACACGCTGCTTCCAGCCGCTTCGGCGTCTTCCTGTTGCGCTTTGCCGCTCACGAGCAAATTGTACATCAGCGAAACGCCCAGGTGCGTGACCCCGTAGTTGTGGGCGCGCACCTTGTCGGACTGGGCCTTGAGCAGCGCGTAGTTGCGCTTGTGGTCGCGAATGCGCTCGCGCAAGAAGCCCACCATGTCGGTGTACTGGCGATACGTGAGGTCGCGGTGATACACCATGAAGGGTTCCAAATAATTCACGATTTCGGACAGGGTCAGGCTGCCAACGAGGTGCTTCTTGACGAGATCAAACAGGACGCGGGTGCGGGGCACCACGATGCGCAAGTACTCCGCGTACCGGTCGGCGTCCGTGATGTCGCTGCTGAACACGTATTCCTTGATGTCGCTCAAAAAGTCGCGCGAGTTGAACGCAATGTGCTCGTCCATGTCGTCAATTGTGCGCGTGCTGATGCGCGTGGTCTTGCGCAGCAGCTGCCAGTAGTTCAAGTTGTGCTGGTTCAGCAGCGACTTGTCCAACACGTTGATGGTGTGCAGGTTGATGCGTGAAAACGACACGGCCGGCTCGGGCAGCATGATGAACGACTTCAGCGTGAGCGAGTCGGCGGGCGTCATGGGCACCACGTTGGCCGTCATGCGATTTGCACTGATTGAAATGGCATTCAATCGCGTGAGCCCCAGGTTGTAGCGCTGCATGACGAACCGCCGGGTCTTCAACTCCTTGCCCGCCACAACGGACGACTTGAGTTCGCCCAGGTTGTCAATGACGGCCTCCAAATTGTCGCGCACGGCTTGCGTCACCATGTAATCGTCCTCGTATTCGGGCGGCGCAAACGGCGTGAACTGCCGTGCGCTCAACTTGTTCATGTACGCCGCGTATGAATCGGCGCCGGCTTTGTACGCCGCGTGCAACTCGGACTGCTCCGCCAGCGTTTGGGACATGCGGGTTTGCATGACGTCCTCGCTGATATTCACGAACCCGGCAACAGCACCAGCACCGGCACCAGCACCAGCACCGGCAACAGCATCCACATCGTCTGCGACGCCGGCTTCTTCGTTCACGTACGTCTTCTTGCGACACGCCGCCACGGGCAGAATCCAATACAGGCGCTGGTTCATTTTGCGCAGGGTGTCAATGAGCGGGCGGTGATCGGGGCCTTGCGTCAGCGGCGCATGCGCGTTCCCGCTGCGGTCAAACGTGGAAAACTGCTCGCGCAGCTGCTTGAACCGGGTAATGAGCGTGTGGATGCCGTTCAGCACGGTGTCGGTGCGCTGCGTGGCGGGCACGGCGGACAGGAGCGCGTTCAACAAGTCGTTGGTCTGCGATTCCAGCGTGTAGCGCTTGCGCTCGGCGGGCACGTCCACCATGAAGGAAAACTCTTGCACGGCTTGCGAAGCCATGATTTCGTCGGCGTCGTGCAGCATCTCCGCAATAGCGTTGCGCACGGCAGGAACCGCAACCGACACGGTTTGCATGGGCGGCGCCAGCCCGTCGTCAAATACTTCCACGTTTTTTGAAGCGGCATCAGCAGCATCAGCAGCAGCATCAGCAGCAGCATCAGCAGCAGCAGCAGCGGCGGCAACAATATCAGAAGGCGGCGGGCGTATGTTGATGCGTTCAATCGGCAAGTGTTCCGGAATCCCCTTAAACCCAAAATCAATGTAGATGACGTCGTTGTCTGGCGCAGTGGTCAGTTCAATCATGTCCTCACCGTCTTCTAAATTGGAGATGCGTCCGGTGATGACGGTGGGGTGCTCGCCGCCAAAGTAAATGTCCACCCACGTGTTTGGAAGTAAGCCGTTCTGCCGTGCGTACCCCGGCTCGGGCGCGTGGTCTAAAATGTTGATGTTGAAAATGGACTCGTCGGAGAAGGACCCCGTTTCTGGATTGATGGTGAGCGTACGCGGCAGGATTGTCTCGGCGTCAATGAGCCGAAGCTTGGTTTCGTCCAAATAGTCAATAACATACACGTGGTTGTTCAAATCCTGGTTTTTGGCTTCAATCTGAATAATGTCGCCCAGCTTTAATTTCGCGGAGGACATGAAGAATGTATTACTATTGCTACTACCTTAACATACAATCCTATTATATATTTTTTATATTACAACAATTATATATATTGATTATTGGATTTATTGGATTTAGACATGGCTTATTGGTTGGATAAAGCTCCCACCGGCGATAAAAATGATGTAAACAATAATTTTAAATCTAGAACAACTCGTTTGGCGGATATATTGAAGTCCCACGCGGAAAATCATCCATCCAAAGAAGAAGATGGATATCTTGGAGTTGATTCATCAAAAGTAAATGTAGTGACTGCATATCTCAAAGAGCATCCAGACATATTGATATATGGATTCAATAAAAACGGTTATTTAAATGAAATACTAGTAAGCCCAAAATGGTATAGTGTATATAAGGATTCAATTAACCGCAAATGCACAAACTCTTCTGATATTGTAAAAATTTTACAAAAATACACCGCATACATTTACAAACATTCTGTTGACTTACAAAACGAGAGCAATGTTGCTTTCATTGAAGTTGCAATGGACGACAATGTTAAAGATTGTCGCAAGAATCCAGATGGCGGAAAATCACGTCGTCGTCTTCGTCCATGTCGTCGCAGCAAATCTCGTCCTAGAACATGTCGCAGCAAATCTCGTCCTAGAACATGTCGCAGTCGTAGAACTTGTCGCAGACATTAAGCAATCTCAAACAAGCAACAAGCAACAGCGTCAAATATTTATACGATTATACGAAAATGCATTTATGAATTTATGAAATGAAGTTAAAGACACGCGGGTAGATTAGATCACGTAATCACAACACACTCACAATGCCTTGGACCCACGATTTGAAGCGCGCCGGACCCGACATTTTGCGCGTGTTCAGTCTCATGTTTCACGATCCAGAAAGTGCCGAACTGCAAGCCTTGCTGCAAAAAATGAAGTTGACAAACAAGAAATGGAAGAGCGGTTCGCATGTGCATTCCATCCTGAAATACACCACGCGGTCGTTGAACAACGACGAGCGGCAAACGCTCGGACTGCTGCGTTCCGTTGTGTTGGACCAGTATGGCAAGATCCTCGCGTATTCGCCCCCCAAATGCGTGGTTCCATCCGACCACACCAATGACCACACCAACGACAACGACAACGACAACAACATCCTGGTGGAAGAGCTAGTGGAGGGCACGATGATCAACGTGTTTTACCATAAGCCCAATGGCCAAGAAGAAGGCGCTGACTGGGACCTGGCCACGAAGAGCTGCGTGGGTGGAAACATCGTGTTTCACTCTATTGCAACTAATGAAGCAAACAATGAAACAACCCAACAACCGAAAAAGACGTTCCGGCGCATGTTTTTGGAGTGCATGAACGAAGCCGGGCTAGAGTTTGACGCGCTGCAAAAGGATTGCTGCTACAGCTTTGTGATGCAGCACCCGAACAACCACATTGTGCGCCAAATTAGGGCACCCACGCTGTACCTGATTGCCGTGTACAAGATCGACAACGAGAACTTGGTTGTGGATGAGCAGTGCCGAGATGAACACTTGTCACGAATCAACGCATATGCCATGACGTCGGTGCGGCTGCCGCTTCAATTCACCGATGTTGATTTGCATGTGTTGCGGGATATATACGCGTCTGCGAATGCGCCCTATGATTTCCCGGGGCTGGTGTGCCGCGAGCGCAGCACTGGCGAGCGCTTCAAGATTCGCAACCCAAACTACGAGTGCATTAAAAACATGCCCGGCAGCGATGCCAAGCTGCTGTTCCAGAATCTCTCATTGCGGCAGCAGGGCAATGACAAGTGCAATGAGTATTTTGATCTGCATCCCGAACACAGAGAAGCGTTTGAGAAGGTCCAGACTGATATGCACGCTTACACAACCCAGTTGTTTGAGTCCTACATTGGGTACTATGTCAAGAAGGATCGCCCTTTTCCCGCCGAATTCAAAATGCACATGTTCCACCTACATCGGCTGTACAAAGAAAACAAGGAGCGCATCACGCTGGAGAGAACGATTGCTTACGTGAACGGTCTCACCCTGTCACAACAAATGTACGCACTAACTAAACACACATTCAAAACGGAAAAAGCATAATTTCAAATGGTTGCATTCGCATTCGCATTCGCATTCGCATTCGCATTCGCGAAATAATGTTCATGAAAAAAAACATTTTTTAATATTTGGTTTGGGTTTTGTTTATTGCGCGCGCGCATCAAATATTAAAATACTAAATAGGAGTCAAATGAGGGCTTAAAGGAAAGGTGCGGACACAACGGCCGGCACGGACGTGCCTTTGGAAACCTAGGTTTTCTGCTTAACGGTGGATCTGCGAAACGATGGATTCAAACACAGCCGCAGAGTCGCGTGCGGCTTGAATCAAATACGTGTGCACAATGTCCACATCCGTCGGCGCATGGAATGCAATGCGGATCATACTGTGCGTGTCGTGCGGATGATTTTTGCGAAACCCGCAAAACGAAACCGTCTTGCTACCTGCATAATGATTGGTGTGCAGGAAATATTCAATGCACTTGCCCAGCGTGTAGTCCTCGTTTTGCAGCGTCACATCGTATCCGTTGCTGAGTGTGGTGTCGGATGGCGCCACATCCACGTCGCCGCTGGCATTCTCAATATCCGAGATCATTTTCTTGCATTTTTCAATGAGTAACAGGCACGACTTGGTTACAATCTCCACGTTGGAATACACGCCCACGGATTCAACGATGAAGTCAAAACTGTCGGAATGCGTGTATCGCTGCGCCTCCATGGCGAACCAGTTCTTCTTTTCAGTTGCAATGGCTGCGAGATCGTTGCCGTCGCGTTCCAACGCTTTTGCGCGTTCGGTCCACACTTTTTCGGCTTCTTCCACATTGGGGGTCGCGCGGTAAGAGCACGTGCTGACCACATTGTACATGCCGTCCATGCGCGCCGTGCCGACCCCGATTTCAGCGGTAAGCGCCAGTCGCTCGCCTTCCACGAACTGGGTCAGCCTCGGCATTAGCCGCGCGAGCAGAATGTAGCCGCCGGTGATGGCGTCGGGCGGAAAGATGCGCTGCACGACGGACTCGCTCAGCTCCTTGCCCGTTTTCACGTTCACCATGCGGAAGTCCTTGGTGGTGACGTATGTGGTTGCGGTGCCCGTGTTTTGCACGTCTAGCACCACGCGATAGTCCTCCACATTGAAGTGCTCAAAATCGGGGTCGTTGGCTTTGAGGTGGATGGGAATGCAGCCCATGCGCTGCTTAATGATTTCATTGTTCAGGCGTGTGGTGTTGGTCGTGATGTCCACGCGGTTCTCGGCGTGCGGCAGCGTGCGGAAGCAGTAGGTGGGAATGTCGGCCAGGATGGTGCGCCTGACGGCATTGGCCAGACTGACGTTGATTTGACTCACGGTGAATTTGAGGGTGCCGTCGTGGTCAGTGAATGATTCAATGACGGGTTTGGACATTTGTTCTTGTCTTGACTGTGTAAAGTAATGTATTGGGTTGTCTGTAATACATTAATTGTGCATTATTTATAAAATCAATTTTTTCAAAAATCAGAAAACCTACGGACCGGGGAACCTATGGTTCCCCGCACCCCTCCTCCGAACCTTTCCCTCATCATATAAGGGAGGGGTAAGGGGCGAAACGCAGCCAAAGGCGATGTGCCTTGTGAACCGTAGGTTCCCTTAGGGGTTTAAGGGGCGCAATGCTTGGCACCGCATGTCCACATAGGGGTTTAAGGGGGACGCATGTCCCCCTTACTAGTTGGAAGACGGCAGCGGCGCCAGGCACAGCTTGATCTCTCCCAAGCTGGCCACGTAGTACTTGACGACGAGAGGCAGGTCGTTCTCCAGATACATTTCAATCTGGCTGCACAGATTGGTACACTTGATGAAGTAGCCCAAGTTTTTCAGAGAGAATTCCCCCTGAATGATTTTGTTGGAGTCCTGCTTTTGAATGAACTCCATGCTGCCGTCCGTCTCCACGCGCCGAATCTCCGCCGTGGCAAACTGCCCCGAGCACCGGAAAATGAGTTCGTTCCCCACCGACTTGATCTCCAGCTTCTCCGAAATGCACGACATGTCGCGAATGATCTTCTGGAAATCGGAGGACGGCAGGTTGATGACGGACGAAAACACCACGTTGGGCTCAATGAACTCCTCGGGATCGGGCTCAATGAGCCGCAGCTTCTGCGTCTTGCACTGCTTAATGTCGCCGTTCTCAAACTTCAGGCCGAGGAACGACACGATGCCGTCGTTGTAGTCCTTCTTCTCAATGTAGAGCGTGAGCGTGTCGTCGTTGTCTATGGAATTAATCAGCTTGAACAAATGGAACATGTTGACGCCAATGATGATTTTCTCCATGTGGCACTCGTAGTGCTCAAAATTCTCCGCACCCAGAAACAGGTGCGCCAACATGGTGTGCGACTTGTCCATGTTCACGATGCGGATGCCGTCCTTTTTGAACGTGATGTTGGTTTCCAGCAGGATGTCCTTTAGCGCCGTCATGAGCGTGCGAAAGGGCGCAATTTGCACGGTCTTGATGGTGAGCACGTTGTCCGCATACGGATTTGAATTTACAGGTGCGTTCATTTTTCAAATTCTTACGCAATTTAAACAATATTCGTTCATATTCTTTAAATGCTTATGCAATGGAATGATTATTTCATTATTTGAACGCATTTGAATCCAGATTCGTTTCATCCAGATTCGTTTCATCCAGATTCGTTTCATCCAGATTCGTTTCATCCATATTTATCCCACCAAATGGTATTTGGAAATGACCATGGCGCCCAGAATCAGGCCCATGGCGGCGTAGTCGTCCAGCGTGGTGGGGAGCTTCAGCCAGAACGCGTTGGAAAGTACTTGGCCCAAGAAATCAAACACGTAGGAGGAGAGAGACACTTGAGCGGCCGTGAGGAACCAGTTGCCGATGCGGTTGGACGGAATGACGAACATCCACTCAATGGTGGCCCAAAACTCGGCGGTCAAAATCTTCTTAATTGTGCCGGCGTCTTTCATGCCCGGCGTGGTTTGCATGAAAAGCGCTAAATCCATCGTGACCATGATGGCCAGATTTAGAAAAATCCAAAACAGCAACAGGCCAATGGAAAATTGATGCTTCATTTTTTAATTGTGATGATTACGTGTGTGATATATATATAGTATATACATAATATATATCCATTGTATATTACCCCCCCCCATTTTATCGATAATCAATGCCTTCTCCAAGTCCGTCTGTTTCTTCCGGCCCTTCTGTTAGTCCTGATGCCGGCAAAACCCCGATGAATTATTTATTGTGGTTTATCGCATTCGTGTGCGCCCAAGCGTCGTCCATGTGGGGGCAGTTCGTCACCTTGAAGTTCCCAAACATGGGCATGTTTGCCGCCTACAAAATGGCCATCCCGTTTGCGTGGCTGGACTGGCTGTTCATGTCCATTGCCGTCAACATTGGCGACAAAAATAAGCTGGTCACCCCCACCCAAGACACGTTCACCCTCATCACGCTGCAGTTCACCGCCATTCTTCTCATCAACCACTTTTATTTGCACCAACCGTTGTTTAGGAGCGACATCGTGGCGTTCTTCCTCATCCTGTTCGGCTTCGCCGTCAGTTTCAACAACATGCTGTCTAAATCGCTGGGTCGTCCGGTTCCCAGCGCCACGCCTGCTCCTACTACAAGTGGTGCTCCCGGTGCCCCTGCTGCAACTGGAGGCCCTTCCAAGGCACCGGCTCCTCTCATTGCACACAAGGGCGACCGCAAGAAGGCCAAGCTGCTTAAGAAAATTTGGGGCATTCAGCCCGCCAATGACTACTCCGCTCTCACTCAAGGATAGTATAGTCCATCAATGGTTTTTTTTGAATGCATTCATGTTGTGGTTGTGACTGACCACAACACGAAAATAATATACATAATTTGTATATTACTTTGACATTATGGGGAGGTCTAATGCACCCAAAAATGCGATCATAATTTCTAACCCGGCAATAAAATTTTTCATTGCATTGGTTGTGATACAACTTGTTGTGACACTCGCAATGACAAATGCCAAAAGGTTGTCAATTGCAGGACTGTTAAGAAACGTGTACGCCGGCATCTTTTTTTATTTTTTTCATAAAACTCGCATGAATGTGGGGCTGAATGTGTTCCTCAGTCTGATTTTAGCGCACGTCGCGTGCTTCATCACGTCCATGATTGAGGTCAAGCTCACCACGCTGCCATTGATTGACGACCATGTCACCCACCACCGCGTATTTGTACGACGACGTTTTAAACGACCAAGTTGCTAAAACACGGTCCATCGCCGAAAAAAACATCATACAAAATTATTCTGAATGGTGTTTTGCACCCCAGGACATGGGCATTGATTTTGATGACACTTCCCCCGAAAATGCAAATGCGGTGTATGCCCTCGGTAAACAAGTATTCATGTCCAACCACGATGCGGGTTTGATTTACAACATAAATGGAAAGCTGATTGACCTAGGCGCGTTTGAACACGACGGCGAATACCGAAAATACAAGTGGATTTTGTCTCACATCAACATCAACGAAAGCACCCGCGTATTGGAGCTAGGATTTGGAAACCTGGCATTCATGAAGTACGGGCACCGTGCAACTGAACACGACGGGTCAAAGCAGTTTTTTGAAACACTTGTGGATGAGCATCGCCCATCCAAACGTCATTGCGTCACACGTGTGCTACAACGGATTGCCCGATGCACTCTTTTCACGCGAAATGGTTTACAATTCGTATTCGTGGATTCATCATTTCGTGCCAAACCGCACGGATGATGGAAAATACTTGTATGGAACCCAACTCACAAAACACCGCTGGATTGTTTTTGAAAAAAACTAAATTCAGCGCCTTCGGGACTTATGGGCACTACGCTTGATGAAAATGTAATTAGTGTCTTCTGCTTCTACTACGTCTCTTGTTGCTTCTGTGCTGCTTCTTGCTGTGCTTCTTATGGCCGCGTTTAGCATGATGCCCGCTGCGCTTGTGCTTGGTTCGTCTTCCTCCATTGACGGTAATTTTTTTGTTACCAATCACGTCCACAAACGCTTGTTCGTCAGCTGAATATGCCTGTTTTGGAACAAACTTATCTCCAAAATCACCAATCATGTTTTGCCTCTTTTCAGTGTCAATCCGCACACGCAATTCAGCACCTTTTAGGGCTTTTTCTAATTTGTCAATTTCTGTTAGTTGCGAGATCAACTGGTTCAAGTCAAGCTGTTGAATAAATGCATGACCATCTTGGCTTACATTCATCTTTGTCAGAACTTCTAACATGGGAACAACCTGTTCCCTTAAATGTCCGCATACAATCGACATTGTGTTATTTGGTCCAGTATCAGTATCATAAACGCGCACAAATTCTTTAATGTTTTCTAATACTTTTCTTGAAAACGATAGATTTCCTTCATTGCTGAGTTCACTTAAAAGTTGTTCTTTGGTCATCAATTTACCTCTACCATAACTGCGCGCCAAATTACAAATATGTGCAACGAACTCAACAAATTTTGCTGAATCAATATCTTGATTTTTCATAAGTTCAATGTAATCTTGCATCACATCAACGTAGCTAAAAATTCTTTTGCTTAACTCCAACAAGACGATCTTTATGGGATGTGTTACAAGATTACCACTTGCAATTTGCTTGTAAGTCATTTCTTGATTTAAAAACTGCAATGCCAATGGATGCATGGCTCTTTCAATTTCTTCGATTTTCTTCTTTGTTTCATCCACAATTCGTTTTGAATCCGTCAGATAACTCGTATTGGGACCTTTCTTATTCATTTTTTCAATCACACGTGTAAGACCAAGTTTGATTTCGTCATCTGGATGTATAAATGTTGACGTTGACATTATTGTATTGTTTGGTTATACCATTACTAAATATTTTTTTTGATCCATTCAATATTTTTATGCATACAGCTTCGTTGACGTTTCTTGCCCCGTGACGCGCTTAATAAACGTGTCACCGTCCAGAAGCTCCTTTAAATTGTCCATGTGCTTGTCCCGGTGCCGGAACAAGAAATTCACGATGGCCGACATGGGCAGCTGCTTCTCTTTGATTGCAGCATAAAACGCTTTGAACGCCTCCGTGGTTGCTTCCGCAGTGGCATAGTGCTTGGTCCCCAGCATGTCGCGGAACAGCTTCTCAATTTCCGTGCGACTGGGGTAGTTCAGCTCTACGATCATGTCGGTGCGCCCCTGACGCAGCAAAGCGGGGTCCAGCTTCTCGGGATGGTTCGTCGTGATGAACACGATGAGCCCGTGCTTGAACAGCACGCCGTCCAGAATGTTGAGCAGGTTGCTGAACGTGAAGCTCGGCGTTTCCACCGACGTGCGCTTCTCAAACAAGCAGTCAATGTCTTCCAGAAGCAAGACGGTCTTGGGATCCAAGTTGCGGAACGACCCCTGAATGGTCGCGTTGTCCATGTCGCGACTGATGCTCATGATGCCCAGATTGTAGTGGATCTCGTTGCACAGCGCTTTGATCAGGCTCGTCTTGCCGCTGCCGGGCACCCCCGTCAACAGGTACGTCTTTTTATACGGGATGCCGAACGCGTCGTACTCCGCCTCGCTCTTCAAAAACTCGCGAATGTCGGTCATGATGCGCTCCTTCACGCGCTCGTCCATGTACACCGTGTTCAGCCGGCGCACGGGGATGCGACTGTACGTGTTCCACTCGCTGTATTTGTTTGTCACGGAAATGCGCAGCTTCTCGTCGCTGGTGTTGTCAATCTCGCTGGCCAGCTTGTAGAACTCCACAAAGGAAGCGGGGGTCGGCGTGCGCACCAGCAGCCGGCGAAAATAGACGAGCCCGTCGCAGCTGATTGGTAGGGGGGTCGCCTCCTCTCGGTAATCAATCTCAAACGCGTGCTTCTCATCCTTGGCATCGGTGAAAACGTAGTCGTAACTGCCGAGCCCAATGCTCATGAAGAGCGCATTAAGCGGGTCGTACAGCGCCTGTTTCGCCGACACTTCTTTACCCTTTGATTTTTCATCAAGCACGGTTTTTACTGCGTTGTACGTTCTCAGGTTGAAGTACTCGTGCATTTCCATGCGCACTGGCACGTCCGGGTTGGACCGCGTCTTCAACGACGCTGCATGTCGGAACAAATACAACAGCACGCGGGTCTGGAAGTACTTGGGGATTTCGTGCTCATACAAATGCAAACGAGTCTGCAACTGCGACTGTGCATCTGCTTGGGGCGTTGTCATGATATTGTTATTATGTCCTATTGCCTAGACGCAGCAAACCTTTAAATATATTATACTATGTAATTTTATATCATCATGCCCGATGCGGACAACAAGGTGCATTACACGCCCAACCTGGAATATTTTTTGCAACGGAAGGGGGAGGAGTGCGAAGCTTGGTCCAACCTCCATTTGATGTGTCATAAGAAGTTCAGAACGAGAGAAACCATGTTTAATTTACCCATTATTACGATTACCGCGTTCATTGGATTCGTGTCCGGGCTCAATTTGGACTACGAATACATTCACCTGATTCTGGGCGGAATGAGCCTGTATGCAAGTCTCTTGAAAAGCTACTTTTCGTATTTGAAAATCAGCCAGAAGAGCGAGAATCATCGCATTGCCTACATACAATACGGGCAAATTGCGAACGAGATTCGCGTGGAGCTTGCGCTTGAACCGACCATGCGTAACCGCGGCAGTGGATTGCTGGATTTGATCCGCATCAAAATGAAGAATCTACTGGAAGTCTCCGAGATTGTGGACAATTCGGTTATTCATGAATATCTCTCAAGGGTTGGAGACGCAAACCGCAGCGATGTGCTGCGTTGGTTCACCCGAGAAAGAAACGCCGCCGCAGACAATGACAACCCGATTGGAAGGCCTAATATTTTAAAACTGGCCAATCGGTTTGAATCGTATGTGGACATAGAAAACAAGGTGATGAGGTTGCCAAATGCAGGACGCAGCAGCACCATCGCGTCGCCACATATTAACACCAATGCAACCGCATCTGCATCAGCAGACGAATCGGGATCCAATTCCAATGCGGATTCGGATGCCGCATCAGATGCCGTTTCGGGCATAATGGTGTAAAGTTCTAACTTGTATTATTTTCTTGAATTTCTCTCTGATTTGAATTTCAAGAAACTGTTTTACACCCGTCATGAGGTAACGGGGTCTTTGGAGGACGTCTCGCGCCGAGACGTTATGTGCTTGGCACGTAGTTTCCCGGTCCGTAAGGTTTTCTCAGGGAAAGGTTCGGATGAGGGGTGCGGGGAACTACGTTCCCCGGGACTTAGTACTCCGGCGTGTGCTTTTTGAACAAGCAGCCGTGGGGGGTTATGCCGACCACTTCATTTATAACGGCCGCATTCTGAAACTTGCAGTTGGCCAACCAAATTTTAACGATGCAGAAATTCTTTTTGGGGGAAATAGTGATGCCATTCACCACTGGCAACACCGTCTTGTTGACCGATATGCTGTTGCCCACCAATACGTACGTGAGCTGGCGCCAGCAATCGGACACGTCCTTGTTGCTGACTTTATACGAGAAACAACCGCCATTCCGGTTTCTAACATCCTCCCATATGGGCGTGATGCCCTCCCTCATTAAAAACAACATGCAGTTCATGACCAGTTTAGGCGGCAACATTTCGGTCACACTGACCGCTTGTTCCACCGTGTTGAAATCATACAATTTAATGTAACTCTTCAACGACCAATCGGTGTCATGCGGCAGATGACACCACAGCGTCCAGCCATTGGAAAGCGCATGGTGTTGCTGCTGCTGCTGTTGCTGCTGTTGCTGTTGTTGCGTCTGTTGTTCTTGTTCTTGTTGCGAGGAGGGAGATGGGGATGAAGATTCCTTCATGTTGTGTCTCTCAATATAAATTAACCAAATAAACTTTTTAAATTGATTTGATTTGTATTAATTTAATTTTCTATGACATATTTATAACCATATAACCAAATTCATTTCATTTTATTTTAAATGCCATTCCCATTCGCTGGGGACAATCCACCCTCCTCCTCCTCCTCCTCCTCATCCTCCAAACCCAAACAACAAGAATATAAAACACCGCCTTTTAGTCAGCAAATCGTGAAACAAGGTGGCAGTAAATCCAGACACGGTAAATCCAAACATGGTAAATCTAAATATGGTAAATCTAACAGAAAAATTAAATCTAGACGCCACTCATCCAAATCTAAATCAAACAAAAACAGGCGTTAATTTAGCGTGACAATGCCAATGGCATTTTCAGCGTTTGGTTTGAACTCCCGCTCCTAAACCCCCGCTGTACTGGCGACAGTTGCCTTGATTGCTGCATTCTCAAATGGTGCGACTGCAATTGTTGCACGTGCGTCAACAACCACTTGGGCACGCTTAATCGCAACCGTTGCAACTGCAGTAAATAAGTTTTAATCCATTGTGGCAATACAAACGGTTTAACGGGTGCAACAGGTGCAGGTGCCGGTGCAGGTGCCGGTGC
>Ga0172362_10001631_pt1 | contig 19271 bp, 17 predicted proteins | sample LakKivs1_kivu2a2_FD_114534 | JGI IMG/M metagenome (GOLD analysis project Ga0172362, IMG submission 114534) | Sediment microbial communities from Lake Kivu, Rwanda - Sediment s1_kivu2a2 | ecosystem: Environmental > Aquatic > Freshwater > Lake > Sediment | place: Rwanda: Western Province, Lake... | reverse complement strand
TTTAAAAAATGCATTTTTTAGGCATATATTGGATTACATGTGTATCATACACCATAAATGTGCATTTTTCACATGTTGATAAAAATTTGCTATTACCATTTATTACCATAAATTAAAACTTCGAATACAGCTTTGCCTCCGCAACATGTTCAAAAAATGACCATAAGGTAATAAAAAAATATTTTTTATTTTTTTTCATTATACCATAAAATGATTTTTAACCCCCATTATTTACATGAGAAATATACCATAATACCACTACCCCTCCATTTTTTTAATTCGAAAAAAATGAATTTTGGTAATATTTTATTACCATCATGGTAATAAGCCTTCCTCCAAATCAGGGTTAGCCATGATACTTCGCAAAGGTCGACTGGTAATAGTGATCACTTTTATTACCAAAAAAATGGTAATAAATAAAAACTTGAGTCTCGAAAAATGAGTTCACTTATGCGTTAAGATAAATGCGTTATAAATTCACCTCATTTTTTCATAATTTATGGTATTGAAATCCAATACTCCCAATTACCACCACCCTATTATGGTAATAACCATGAGCATTCGAAAACATCATTTTAATACCATGCACCGTAATCAGTACTCTCAATTATCGAATTATTCCTCTTCCCAATTACCATTACCAAATATTCCATTACCAAAATATTTTTTAGATTTATTTTTTCAAAAATTTTTATTACCATAAAAGATAAATCTATCAAAAAAATATCCAATTTTTTAATTACCATAAATATCACAAAACTCCAAAAATAACAAAAGAAATTATTATTAATTACCACCCCAAGATATTTATCTCCCAATTATCATATCTTCCCGAAAAATTCATTGAATAATTCATATACCATAATTACCATATCTTTTTTCGAATTAGAAAAAAAGGTAAAAAAACAATTACCATAAACACCATTTTCAAATTTTATCTTATATAGACCTTGAACCGTGACCTACCTCAAAAAATACGAAAAATTAGGTTTTCATTACGACGAAAAAATGTCTCGTAATAAAAAAAATCAAAAGTAATATATTTTAGTCTCATAATTCATTACCATAAACACCATAAAATCTAACAAAAGTTTGCTATTTTTAAAAATATTGAGTGATTTTTCATCCAATTACCACAAAAAATATTTCATTGAACCGTGACATGTAAATTTATGATAATATTATTACTTTATTACCATAAAAAAATAATTTTTAAAATTTTCGAAAATGGTAATAAAATCACTTTTTTTATCAGAAATCAAAAAACTCAAAAAAATGAGCACTGCATTTTTTACAACTAATCTAAAAAATGTTTAATATTTATCCAATCAATCCCGTAAAATACTAAAATTACTGAATCGCCCAAGATATTCCAGCATTTTTCATGAGCATCACTTACATGATAATCACAATATCATAATTCCAATTATTTTTACGTACAAAAAATATTTCAATATTACCATATGGTATTACCAAAAAATAGGTCCACAATCGTTTTCGATAATTTTATTTTTACAATTAATTTCGTAATAATAATTTATAAAAATATTTTTTACAATCTACCAAAAAATTTCGATATTTTTACAAATATCGAAAAAAATAGAGGGGTCAGATGATTGTTAAAAAATTAAAATATAAAATTTCTATTTTTAACGAAGTCACTGATGCGTGATTTTTTCATAAAAATTTTGACCTGCTGATAGATATTTTTAAAAATATCGGCCGATATTGAGTTTTTGAGTATTTATTCCAAATTGGAATAATTTTAATAAAAAATTAAAATATTTGCAACTATATGTTAATGCTGATTTTACTGCTAAATTTCGTTCATTTTACAATACCAAAAAGTGTAAATGAACTTAAACCATCAGATATAAATTGCTTTGGTGTATTGGGTGATTCAATTTCAGCCGGTTTTTCTTTAGAATCACACAGCATATTTCGCGACCTATACGAATATCGCGGAAAATCATTCCCAATTGGAGGAGAAAATGGATTTCGAACCATACCTAACCTATTCTCCAATTATAACCCAACAAAAAAATGTGCCGCTTACGGCTCAACATTTATTACGCATTCCATATTACAATATCCAACCGGAACATATAGCGGCTACAAAATATTTGTAAAAGATAATTATGAATTGGGTAATAAAATTAATTGCAATGTAGCAATATCTGGCGCATTATCCAACGAATTAATGGATATGTGGATTAAATTAAAAGTTCAATGGCTAAAATATTCCTGCTATGACGATTGGAAACTCCTAACAATAATGATTGGTGCCAACGATATCTGCCAATACTGCTTAAACGGTTATAACAATACCATCGAAAAATATATATTCAACCTTGAATTACTTTTCCAAAATATCATAAAAGATACCCAATATTTATTTATAAATGTTATTTCAGTATTTGATGTAGGTTTGACAGATGATTGGCAAAATAAGGGGTGTGAATTTGTGCATAATTTGATTAATGAATGTCCTTGTATATTGGGTAGGGATAAGAGTGGTAATTATAGAGAAATTGTGAAAAATTTATATAGAGATATAAATCTAAGATTATATCCCTTAGTAGAGAAATACGATGGAATTGGAAAATTACGCAACATAAAATTTGTTGTCCAACCAATATTAGAAGATTTTAAAATTTATAATTTTTCATACCTTTCCAGTTTAGACTGCTTCCACCCAAGCGAATTCGGACATGAACTTATGGCAACTATACTATGGAATAATATGTTCTTACCACCCGATAAAAAAATAAGAAGTATGCCATTTATGCTACCAATACATATTCCAACTGATAATGAATTTCTCCAATAATTATTTAAAAGCAAATTTTGTTAGCTTTTTAACAATAACTTCCTCGTCAGATTTATATCCAAGATATTCGATGATACTTTTGTTCCATAATCTTGGGTGAAGTTTGTGGTCAAAATGGGCTGAAATAAATTCATCATATGATATCCACTGAACTGTTCTCTGAATATCATCCAATTTTTCTTTTTCTCCAATTATCTTCATATTTAGAGCGAGTATCTTGCTGTCAAATTGGGTGAATGTTAGTAAATATTTTGCGAAAGGTATGTAGAGTTGATTTTTGGTATTATTTTCGATAATTTCTTTGAGAGATTTCTCATCAAGGTAGATTTTATCTTTTTTAAGATAAATACCATAATTTATTTCTTCTCCCAATTCTCTTGAAATTGTATCCATAACACTCTCATCACTCATATCTATCTTCCCCCCAAAATCAGTATAAATAAATCCATCCTCTTTTGGTAATCTCTGAACTAATACCTCCCTTGTCTCTTCTTTAATAAATAAAATACCCGCAGCAGTAACTGGTTTATCCTCTTGATAATAAAAAACTTTACGTTCTTCCTTCTGTTTTTTAGTAGTCATTTTTATGTTAAATTGGATGGAGCGTATAAAAAATTCATTTTTTTTATAATAAGTAATAATGGTAACAATTATTACTAATAGAAAATTTGTTTTAGAAAATCAAGATAATATTCATCAAGAACAGCCGAAATTGGATGAAGTTATTGAAGAAAAAAAAGTAATAAAACCTGCTGTAATGTCTTATTATTATAATCAAAATGTAGTAGTAAAAAATAATGGAATGCTTGCCAATAAAAAATATTTTATACCACAGTTTTATATCTAAGGATTGGACATATTATATAAATATTTCTGCTTTTGTGGTGTCCCCATACCATTACGTAAATCATCGTCGGGTTTTAAATATGCTTCTTGGTCTTGAACAATATCAGCAGTATTTTTATCGTAAAAAAGAGAGAAAGAGCTGCCCATATTTTCATATCCTACAATATTGCCGAATAAGCCGCCATTCATAGGCATTTCATTTTTGTAAACCCAATAATCGGATTGGTATTCTAAACCAGAAGGAGTATTTTTATCTTTTATATACCATGGCGTTGTTTCTTCTTTATCTTTTATAATAAAATCTCTGCTTGGTGGATAGTTGTCAAATTTTTCTACAATTGGAGCGGGAAAGGGGTTTTTGTTTATTGGTTCAGTTGGAATTGGAAGTGATTTTTCAGGACTATTGGGAGGAAGGTCATAAGCATAAAATTTTCTTAAGTCTAATACATTGGAAACAAAATTGGGAGTATTATAATTTTGAGTATAAAAATTGCAAGGATTTACTTTATCATAAACCTCTTCAAGTTTCTGCATATTTTTGTTTTTGTTATTCGGTTGGGCGAAATCGGTTGCAACAAAATTTTCTTTTATTTTTTTCTTTGGTTCGTTTAAAAATATATTCTTCCAAAAAAATACTAAAATCAAAATGATTAATAACATCGAAAGTAAAAGTTTAATCATATTAAATTATTATTACAAAAAAATTTAATATATAATTATATTAGATGAGCGAAACCATATCCACCCCAGAAACCATAACCACCCCTGAATTACCCATCCTACCCCCTCCTAAATTAGAATCATCATCTGAACTAAAGCCCACAGTTGAACTACAATCTGTGATTGTCTCAATTCCAACTGGTCCTAACCTTGATGAATTATCTACTGAGTCTCTTGCCACTTTAGTTGAAAAATATTTAGATGATGGTGTAATAGATAATGATGAATTAGTTGATATTGTTAAATGTGTAATGGAAATTGTTGAGAAAAAGAAAGAAATACAAGGCGAAGATAAGAAAAAACTTGCTCTTATCATCCTCAAAAAATTTATTAACGATAAAGTCAAAGATTACGACAATTTAGAAAAATTATTCGACAAAGCAATTGACCTCGCAGTTAAAGTTTCTAAAGATGGACTTGAAACTATCAAATTAAATTCAGATACCATATCACAATCAAAAGAAGCATTTAATATAATCTATAATAGCGCACTTTCTAAAGTTAATGAACAATATCCTTTAGCTGATGATATTATTAATAATATATTTGACATTGCGCTATATGTAATGAAAATTATCGAAGGTCAAACATCTCTTACCGAAAATGAAAAGAAAATACTCCTCAAAAAAATTATCACCAAAATTATAAATAGTTTAGAAAGCAAATTTACTATTGAACAAAAATCCTTTTTAATATCACAAATAGAACCCACTATAAACCTCGTCCAAATAGGTATAAGAGCTCAAAACGGTCAATTTGAAATAAATCCTGTTGAAGTTGTTGGATTTTTAAGCTGCATTATGGCATGGTTTAGAAAATGTTGCTCTCGTTCTTCTCAGAAATAATACCATCCACCAAACCCCTGTAATTTTTTATATCTACTGATATATTTTTAGGCTCTAAAAATATTGAATACTCAACATAATTACGCGGAATATCCATCATCTTCGAGAAAACCATATTCATACTATCATCAAGCTTAAAAGTAATTTCCTCATACAACTCTTCAATCCAATAAACTTTTAAACCTGCAAAATCATCATTATATATCTGATTTTGAGTAGTTTTATGCTGATAAAAAGAATTAATTTGATTTATCTCTGATTTTTTTAAATTATACCCAAAACAACTTCCATCATGAAAAATCTTAAAAAACTTATTATTAATACCATATAACTTAAAAATGTTTCTAAAAGGATTCTTCAAATTTTTAATAGCAACTTTTAACAATTCTTCAAATTCATTAACTGGAATTGAAAAATCATAATAACCATCCCTCGAAGAATTATTAAAAAAATAATATCTAACTTTATCCTCTACCTTCGACTCCATTTTTTATCTATTCAATGCTACTTACTTTTAATTCACTTTTTTTAACATTTAGAAAAAAGTGAATTTAAAAAGATTTGTATAATATTTGAAAAAATGACTGAAGCTTCTTATAGAGAAAAAGTAATAAATAAAATTGATTCAGTGATAGAGGATATTGATATTTCTACTTCTCTTGAAGAATCTATTTTTAATTGGACTAAGAATGAATTGATAAAAAGAGGAGAAGTAATTGAAAGTTCAAGTGATATGTTCAAGAAATTATATTTAAACAAGTCAATACAAATTTATTACAATATTAATCCAGATTCATCTATTCAAAATACATCATTTTTAGAAAAAATTAAGAATGGAGAAATTGATTTAGAAAATATTCCAAAAATGACCCCACAAGAAATATTTCCCAAACACTGGGAAAAACTTCAAGAAAAACAAAAAGCTACCGACGAATTCCTCTACCTCAAGAAACCTGAAGCAGCAACCGACGAATTTAAATGCAGCAGATGTAAAGAAAGAAAATGCACTTACTATGAATTACAAACAAGGTCTATTGATGAACCTATGACTAAATTTGTTAGATGTTTGGTATGTGACCATAGATGGCGTATAGCTGGATAAAAATTGAATTAAAATGGGTTAGAATTATAAAGTAGAAAAAGATGAGTGGTTCGACTGTATTTTTTAAGTCATCATTTGTGGTAAATCGAAAGAAGATACGTTTTTTAAACATTGTTCCCCCTTTTACCAAAAATATATTATCATTTGAATTTGAAATCTATGGAACAGACGATACCCGTATTGAAGGTAAAACTGATTGCAAAAAAGGCTGCACCGGAATCATTTCATTTAACGCTAACATAGGAGAAACATATTTTGTAAAACTTATTGCAAAATATGACAATCGAACAGTAGATTACTGTTTATTTTACAAAATGGAAGATGATTTTGAAAAGGAGATTGAATCTGAAGAGGATGAGGAGGAAGAGGAGGAAGAGGAGGAGAAGAATGAGGATGAGATAGAGGATGTAGAGGTAGATGATACTGATGAAAATAAAATAAGAGAATATATCAAATCTCGCACACCCAATTCTGGATTAGAAACAGAAAATGAACCAGATATAGATGGTTTGTAAAAATCACTTAAAAATAATATTATAATAAACTTAATGAATACTCTGGGAGAAAACAAACTTCCAAGCATCCAACAATTATTGCAGCTAATTATAAAACTTAATACCGAATTAGATGACCTAAAAAAAGAATCCGGAAAACATAGAGCCGATATACGCACTCTATACCACCTTTACGAAAATGCCCCAAAAGGAGAACCAGGCCCACCCGGCGAACCTGGTCCTCCCGGCCGTATTGGCCCACCCGGCGCTACAGGACCTCAAGGCCCTCAAGGTGACATAGCCGGCGAAAAAGGAGTCAGAGGACCTCCTGGATTACCTGGTGACCGTGGAGAGCGTGGAGATAAAGGTGACAAAGGTGTGCCAGGTCCTTCAGGAGATAAGGGAGATAGAGGAGAAAAGGGTGAGATTGGAGATAAAGGATTGCAGGGTGACCCTGGACCTCCTGGTATAATTGGAGAACCTGGTGAGAAAGGTGAGAAAGGTATTCCAGGAGAAATTGGAGATAAAGGCGAAAAGGGACCGCGAGGTGATAGAGGAGAGAGAGGAGATAAAGGAGAAGTTGGACAACAAGGTGAAAAAGGTGATAAAGGAGAAAAGGGTTCCCAGGGAATTATAGGATTGCCAGGCGAGCCTGGTAAGAGGGGATTGATGGGGGTGAAAGGATTACCCGGACCACGTGGCATACCTGGCGATAAAGGTGAAAGAGGTGAGAAAGGATTTCCAGGTGACCGTGGTGAGCAGGGTGAGCCGGGAGAACCTGGATATCCTGGCAATTCTGGAGAACCAGGTGAAAAAGGAGAACCAGGAGAACCAGGAAGACACGGAGATGCTGGAGAGCCAGGATTTCCAGGTGAAGCTGGAAGACCAGGTGAGCAAGGATTACCGGGAGAACAAGGTGAAAAAGGTATTCCAGGTGAGCCCGGTGATAAAGGCGAACGTGGAGAGAAGGGTCCTCCTGGATTTGCCGGCGAGAAAGGTGACAAAGGTCAAGTTGGTGAAAAAGGTGACAAAGGTGATAAGGGAGACAAAGGTGATAAGGGAGATAAGGGTTTTGCTGGACCACCTGGTGATAAAGGTCCGCGTGGAGATAAGGGAATTAGAGGGGACTCTGGTGAAAGGGGTGAGAAAGGTTATATGGGACATAGAGGACCACCAGGTGATAAAGGAATGGTTGGAGAACCTGGAACTAAGGGAGATGCAGGTGAGCCAGGTCCAGCAGGAGATAAAGGAGATAAAGGAGACAAAGGTGATAATGGACCTATGGGAGACAAGGGTGATAGGGGTGAGCCTGGATCGCAGGGAGATACTGGTGAGCCTGGTGAGGCGGGTATTCCGGGTGAGGCAGGAGAGAGGGGGGTGCCGGGTATTCCAGGAGAGAGAGGTTTGCCAGGAGACAAGGGGTCGAGGGGGGATAAGGGAGACAAGGGAGAGAAGGGAGAGCAGGGAGAGAGAGGACCGGAGGGTAAGCCAGGTGAGAGAGGGCAGCGTGGAGACAAGGGAGAGAAGGGTCCAGATGGGGAGAAGGGATTGCCAGGTGACAAGGGGCCGAGGGGAGATAAGGGGGAGAGAGGGGATAAGGGGATACCGGGAGAGCAGGGGCAGATTGGGGAGCCAGGGTTTCCTGGAGAGCCGGGAGAGAAGGGAGAGGCTGGTGAGAGGGGGTTAAGAGGTGATCCAGGGCCGAGAGGTTATAGGGGAACTAATTCTGAAAATTAATTTATAATTATAAGTTATGAAAATACATAAGAAAAAACAAAAAGGAGGATTAGTGAGACAATATGATATAAATTTTATTTTAATAAGACATGCTATGACATGTGCTAATTTATTGAATAAAGGATTGGGTAGAACACAATTAGATACAAGTAAATATGCTGCGGACACTGATATAAATCGTTTAGGAATAGAGCAGTGTTTGCAGTTATCTGATTTTTTGTTAAAGAATGATAAGGAGGGTAGAAAATTTATTGATGGAAATGCTGAAAAGATTAATCAGGACCCTGCAACAGTTGCACCAGTTACAACAATATTTTGTTGTTCAGAATTGATAAGGACAAATGAGACTTTATTTTTAAGTTTGAATAATTATTTGAAGGATTATATTGGAAATGGGCAGAGGGTTTTGGTAATACCGTGGTTAAATGAGTTTTCTGTGTTGGGGAAGTCTTTGCCAGCGGGGGTAAGAGATGAGGATAATTATCCGGAGGATGTTGTAGTTAGGAGGGAAAGTTGGAAAAAATTTATTTTAAAGTTGAGGGATTATTTTGGGAGGTATGTTGGAGATTTGGGGAGGGCTTCTTGGGATGTTAGTAAGATGTATTTGGAGGATGATTGGGGAAAAATTTTCCATTTATCTGAGAAAATATATAAAACTAATGGTGGAAATTTTACAGATGAAGGAAGAATTAAAAAATTTAATTTAAGAGATATAAATGAATGCATAAATAATTTAGGTGAAATATTGGATGATTATCTTGATAAATTTAATCCTACGATAACATCAACTTCTGTTAAAATAAATTTGGTGATGGTATCGCATAGTGGTTGTTTAAAGAATTTTTTGAATACGATATGTCCGCAGTCGAAAGTATCTTTGGAGAAGCAGCAGATTTTGAATTGTGAGTTAATAAAGTTGCCAACTTATAATTTACAAGCGAGGGCAGTTGTTTCTTTTTTGGGTAATTTTTTGGATTGTAGGTTATTTCCGGTTGGTTTTTATAATACTTATGTGAATGAGAAGGGAAGAATATTTTATGATGATTTTGATAGTGGATTGATTAATAGATATTTTATATTTTATGCGAGTAATTTTAATTTATTTTTTTCATTATTCAATGTTACAAAACAGATAACTTATAAGACTGATGGGAAGGATACGAGATATTTGGAAGATGATAAGATATTTTATGATCCTGCTAAGAGGGTGGAAATAGGGGAGCCAATGAAGCAATTCTTGGAGATGAATTATTATGATTATTTGAAGGAATTTGATAAGGAGGACGATAGAATGGGAAATGGTGGTATATTAAAGGCATTAACAAAATTAGCAGCATATTATGGTAGTGATACAAATTTATATTATAATTATGGAGAGTTGTTGAGGATAATTGATGAGAATCATAAGGAATTGCATAGTATGATAGATTATTTTAAGGATTATTTTAAGAATAAGATAAAGGTTGATGAGCCGAATATTGAGGGTAGGATGCGTGGATATGTTCCTACGAATAATTCAAATACGGAGGTATCTAAGATACTTGGGTATATAATTAAGAGAAATTCAGATTTTTTTAAGAGGGTGAGGACGGTTGATAATAGGGTTAAATCGGCTAAGAGTGAGAGGGATAAGAAGATTATTATGAGAGAATGGAAGGCTGCAGTTCCGACTATATCAGAGGTTTATGCGGAGAGGATATCAGAATTGCATACGCATTTTTTTGGAGAGTGTAAGCAGGAGTTGATTGATTATGGGAGGGCAAATCCTTTTATGGAGTCATCTTATTTGAAGAAGGTGTATGGAGATTTAGGTATAAGTGGTAAGTATAAGAGGATATATCAGGATGTGAAGGATAAATATTTGTTTAAGTAAATTTAAGTAAATTTAAAGAGATTATAATAGTAATTGTAAATATGAATTTACAATTTCTTGCAGAAAATGTTTTTGTTATTTCTTTGGTGAATAGGCAGGATAGGCGGCAGAAGGTGACAAAAGAATTGAAGGACCAGAAGATACCTTTTCAATTTTTTGATGGAATTGCGGATGAGAATCCGATTTTAGGTTGCACTATGAGTCATATTGGTGTGATAAAGATTGCAAGGGAGAAGAAGTTACCTTATGTATTAATTTTTGAGGATGATGCTAAGTTTGTGAGGCCATTTAAGATTCCTAAGTTACCAGAGAATTGGGATATGTTATTTTTGGGCGCTTGTGTTAATAAGATATATGATGAGTATTATTTTAGGTGGAAGAGGTGTTCAAGTTGGTATGCGCATGCTTATATTGTGAAGGCGAGTTTATATGATAGGATTATAGAGGAGGCAAGTGTGAATGCGGACAAGATGTTGATTGATGAGTATTATTGTGAGATGTTGCATCCTACTATAAATTCTTATTGTTTATATCCGACTATGGTGACTCAGGGGGAGGATTATAGTGATATTTTGAATAGGAATTTGGATAGGAATCAGAAGGTTATGAATTTTGACAAGTTGGTGGAGATGAAGAATCCTAATCCGGTGGCTTTTCCGGAGATTTATTGTATTAATTTGAAGGATAGGAATGATAGAAATGAGTATATGGTAGAGCAGTTTATGAAGTATAATTTGAAGGTAAATTTTTATAGGCCGAAGAGGAATGAGATTAGTGGTGCGGTAGGGTGTAGGGAGTCTCATTTGGCTGTTTTGAGGGAGGCTCGTGATAGGGGTTTAATGAGTGTTTTGATATTTGAGGATGATATAGATTTTTTGGATGATATAAGGAGTGTGGTATTGCCGAGGGAGTGGGATATGTTTTATTTGGGAGGAAATTGGGTGGATATATTGGATAAGAGTGAGTCGGATAGTTATTGTAAGGTGAGAAGTTGGAGTACTTATGGTTATGCGGTTAATGGAAGTTTTTATGATGAGTTGATTGAGGGATTGAGTGGGACTGAGAAGGAGATTGATAGGTATTATTTGGAGAATGTGCATCCGAATAGGAATGTGTATATGAGTCGTCCGCAGGTGGTGGTTCCGAGTGAGAAGTTTCAGGAGTCAGATATTATGAATAAGGAGATGGATTATGGATTTTTGAGGGATTTGGAGAAGATAAATTTGGGGGAGAAGGATGTTGCTAAACCTGCTAAGTTTATGGTAAAGGAGTTGAGAAAGATAGAAGATGATGATTTACCGACTGTATCAATTGTAACTGTTACGAGGAATAGGCCTCATTTTATGAGGTTGGCTGTTTATAATTTTTTTACGCAGAATTATCCGAAGGAGAAGATGGAGTGGATAATAGTGGATGAGACGAATCCATCGGTGAAGGATTTGATACCGGCTGATGATAGGATAAAGTATTATCATGTGAATGATGAGGAGAGGAAGTTTATATTTGATAAGTGGGTTGGGCAGATAAGGAGTGGTTTGGTGAAGCCTGGAAAGACGGAGAGGCAGGTAAGTAATGTTAAGATTAATAAGGCGATTGAGCCGCATAAGGTTGAGTATGGAGATTTTTATAAGTTTAGGTTGCCGATTGGAATGAAGAGGAATATGGGTGTAAATTGGGCGAGTAATAGGGTGATAGTGCATATGGATGATGATGATTTTTATCCGGTGAATAGTGTAAGGATTCGTGTTGATATGATGATGCAGAGTAATAAGCCATGTATAAGTTGTTCTGCTATTGCGAATTTTAATATATGTAGGATGATATCTATGATAAATGTTCCGCCGTATGATATGAGTTATGAGAAGAGGGTTAGTGAGGCTTCGATGGCGTATTATAAGACGTTTTGGGAGAGGCATAGATTTGAGGCGAAGGCGGTGTGTAGTGAGGGTGAGGGTTTTTTGAGGGGAAGGGTGGAGCAGGTTCTGGATACAGATTGGAAGGGGATTATAATAAGTTTGAGGCATAGTGGAAATGTGAGTAATAGGAATGAGATGAGTGAGGAGCCGAATGGATGGCATTTTGGTGCGATAGATAATAAGTTATTTTTGTTTTTGACTTCATTGGATGAGCCCTGGTTGAGGAAGAGGGAGGAGGAGAGGAAGAGATTGGAGGAGGAGGCATAGATTATTTTTTATGGATAAAAAATAGATTTACATTGGGTGATAAACGAGTTGGTCGTTTGTTGGATTGATTTTTTTGATTTCATCTTTATAGAATTCATCGACAGATTTATTGGATTTTTCGAATTCTTCTTTGTATTTGATAGCTTGAGTATATTCGCTGTTATATTTGATGTAGTAGCCGTGTTCGTGGGAATACCAGCCCCATTGCCATCTACTTACACCGCCGTGATTTCTAATTGAGTAGGTAACGTAAGGATATTCTCTAATATCACCGTAAACACCAGTTTCGTTGAGGTGGAACTTGATGAGTCTTTCAAGGTTCCAGTATGGGCGACAATTTGCGACTTGCATTTGGCTAAAGTATTGATTGGAGCGAAGAACCATATTTGTAAATAATTTTAAGTATTGTTCGATATGGTTTTTGTTGAGAATAGTGTGTCTATCGGTGTATCCGCCGTAATATTCACCATTGGGAAACCAGATTTTTGATGGATCAAGTAATTCAAGTCTTGGATGGGGAATTGCGTAGATAAAGTCACTTCTGGTAATGATAAATCTATCATACTCATTGATAAGATTTGTTTCCTTTAATTTTTGGAGGAGAAACCAGCGGAAGAAGATGAGAATGCCGGCTGAGCCGTGATGGTGATGATGGGTTCCGTCGTTTTTGACACCACCCATAAATTGGTCGGGGAGGTGCATAAATCTTTTCCAAGGAAGAGGTTTTCTGTAGGACATTACGTCTTTTTGGGGAACAAATTTATCGTGGTCGGATTTTTTGACAGCAAAAAGAGTTTTTTTCCAGTATTGGTCGGGAAAATCTGCATTATGGTAAACAATTTCATCGTAATCTTTGTATGCTTCAAAGTTAAAATTATCAAGGTTATCAAATTCACCGAGGTATTTTATGTTACCATCTGGGCTATCAAATTTTCCAGGAGCTTTTCCATGAAGACAGTTAACATTTTCAAGTTTTTCAAAGAGTGGCATCTTAACATTTTTAAGAATTTCATCGGATGCTTTATTAAATGCATCAGCAAAATCATCTGGTTCCTCATATAAAAATCTATATTTTGCATTTTTGTAAAATGGATTATCATAATCATAATCTGGTTTGATGCCTATGCAAACACATAAATCAGCATTAACTTGATCCAGAAAATTTTTCTTAAATCCATCGTAAGTCAATTCATGAGCTCTTGTTTCTGATAGCACTATAGCTAATGTTTTCATACTAAAACCTTTTTTTTATAATTTATAAAAAAACGAAAAAAATTAAAATTTATTTTGAAAATATTGCTCAGGTGTTACAGGCTTATTATTTTTGTTTTTTCTATTGTTTGAAGTATTAATAGAATTATTATTTATCTTAATATTTGTCATATTTAAAGAATTTAATTGATTCCTACTTGAATTATTTTTCTTATTTACAGAATTATTTATAATTATATTACTTAACTCCTCATTTCCTTGCTTAACTAAAGATGCATTTATAGCCTCTATAGCTTGCTGATTTGGAGGTGGAACATTTACACCCTTACTCTCAATACGATTATCAAGAGCACTTCTTGCATTCTGAAATGATATTGGCTTCTGTTCATATATTCTATTTGAAACTTTCTTAAGACTTTTATCAACTATAGTTGGTTTATGAATATCACAAGATTCATTTGAACATTCTTCTTCTTCAATAGCTATGTTCTTAATTTGTTCATTAACTGGCTCTGGAGATTCAATATTTGCTACTATATTTGCTGATTTATTATTTTCTGGAATAGTAGAATTCTCTTTAATTTCCTCAATTATTTCTTGAACATTACTTACTGTATTATTTACTTTATTATTTATTTTGTTATTTTTTTTATTATTTGTTTTAGTGTTTTCAATTACTAAATTTCCATTCATATTCTTAAAATTGGATGCAATTTTCTCTTTTATTGCATTTAATAACTTTTCCCTCTCATCAGGAGATGAACCTAAAGCATCATTTACTTCAATTAAATATTTATCCAATTTCTGTATGTAATTCAATAATTTTTGACTTGTCTTTTTAGATTCTTTGTTATTTTTTTGGATTTCAACTTCACTTTTAAGAGATTCAATTTCCTTTTCTAATGTAGCTTTTTCTTCAATTAATCTTGCAATAGTTGCAACTAACTTATTTAAGTTAGCTCTAATATTTGCTAAATCAAGAACATTTGCTTTATTGGAGTTAGTATTTTTATTGGCGTTTTTATTGCCAGTGAGACCTAAATATGCTCCAAGGGCGACTAAAGGGGATTGACGATTTTTGTTTTTGTTAATTCCTGAGTTATTTTTGTTAATAGATTTATTGGAATTTTTATTACCAGAATTATTCATTATTGTATTGGAAGAATTTTTTTGAGAATTATTTGAAACAAATAAAGAAAATTTCTTATTACCATTCTTAAAAGACTTTCCCATATTATTACCACTTACAGTCTCTACATTAACTGAGTTTTTTCTACTATTTCCAAGATTAAATTTCTGATTATTACGAATATTACTACCTGGACTATTACTACGAGAACTATTATTTGAACTATTTGCACGTGAATTATTTCGAGAACTATTATTTGAACTATTTGCACGTGAATTATTTCGAGAACTATTATTTGAATTGTTTTTTGTAGAGTTTTTATTCGGACTATTATTGCGAGAGTTAGATTTTTTATTTAAATTGAGTTTAAAACCGGAAGAGTTATTTTTTTTAGAGTTAGACGAATTGGAAGAATTTTTTTTATTTTCTTTTGTATTCTTCCCTGTGAGATAAAATGATAAACCTTGCAAATCCATATTTATTTTTATATAGATTTTTATTCTGTAAGAAATTAAATCAAACCCCTTTTCTTAAAAATAACCAAAATTTTTGGAACCTCCACATAATTTTCATTATTTCCTAAATCACCACTCTCATCATTACGCCCCAATTCCCTCATTAAATTATTCATATTCTTAATCATAATATTTTCACTATCATTATTTAAATAGTAATTGGATAAACTATTATCAGAATTATTTTTATTATTAAATGAACCATTATCAGAATATGTTAAATTGTTTTTGGAATTAATTTTATAATTGGGTAAATTATTCTTGGAATTAATTTTGTAATTAGGTGAATTATTCTTGGAATTAATTTTATAATTGGGTAAATTGTTTTTGGAACTAATTTTATAATTGGGTAAATTGTTTTGGGAATTATTTTTATAATTGGGTAAATTAATTTTAGTTGGGTAAAATTCTTTTATTATTTCATTTTCAATTTTATTTTTATTATTATTTATTTTAATTTTTTGTTCTAAATTGGGTTTATTTGATTTCAAAGTGTTAAGAGAATGTTTAAGTAATTCAGTTTCAACTACTATTTTTTTAATATTATTTATATATTTATCCAATTTTTTGTGTGTATCTACGTAAACCATTAATATTTATAATATTTTATTTTACTATGAAAATAATATTTTTAGTGATAATAATTGTATTAATTTTTATATATTTATTGCATAAATATTATAGTCGTCATTATTGGTATAATGTTAATTCTAAATTAGGAGAAGTAAATTATTATTCAAGCAATTCTTTTAGCAATGGTTCAGTAATCGAAAAAAATATTGATAAATTGGATATAAAAAGTTTAATAAATCTATACAAAGATTACTTTGCTTCTTTTAATATAACCGAAGATACAATTAAATATTTTTTTAAAACAATGAATAAGCCAGTAGTTATTTATAAGAAGGAGGATGAAATAATTGCATCAGTTTTTAATTCAATAAATAGTGTTATTTATGATAGTAAGTTATATTTAGTAAATTTTGTAGATTATGCTATAGTTAGTAAAAAAGTAAGAAATAGAAATATATTCCAGGGATTGATGAATGAGGTAGCAAATTATACAAATGTGAATAATTGTCAGTTAATTATGTTTAAGATAGATGTTAATCCAATTCCATCTTTTATGGGTTATAATTTTATGTCAAAGTATTATTATGGTGAGAGGAGGGATATGGGTAAGATTGGGAGTAAAATTGAGGTAAAAAACATTGGATTGGAGTATTTTAAGAAGATTAGTAGTTTTATGGAATCAAATTTTGTATTTTATCCAATTATTGAGGAAAATAGTAATTTGCATAATATATTGGTAAATAATAGTCAGAGAATAACAATTATTGTGGAAGATAGGGTAATATTAAATTTTAAGTATAATTCATCCAATTTTTTGGAGTTGATGTATATATTTAATATTGGTGGAGATGATATGATGATATTGGATGGAATTCGATTTATAAATAAAAATTATAATTTTAGTTATTTATTTATGGATGGAATTGGGTATAATATAAAATTGTTAAATTTGATGGGAGATTATTTTAGGGAGAAGCATGATACTTATCATTATATTTTGGGAGTAAATGATAAATTGGATAAGAGTAAGGTTTATTATTATTTTTAGGTTTGAAAATCCATAAATCCGTTGAGACCATATACTTTAATGTTATTAAAGTCAAGTGCTTTATTTCTTTTATATACATCTTCTGGTGGTTTTGGAATATATCTTAATTCTTGAGGTTTTAATATCATGCAGCCATCTTTAAATTTTTCCATATATTTTTTAAAATAATCATTTGCATCAGGATAAACTTGCCAATTCATAAAGGTCATTGATATTCCTACTGAAAAGTTCCAATCAGTATTATAATTAAATATATCTTTCTTCACATCATATATATTTTCTTGATTTTGCATAGTTGTCTTTATTACGGCAACCATATTTTGACTTGTATTCTCTATAACCTTTCTCTTATCAGTACTCATTAATGAAACTACTGCACTTTCTCCATAATAATCAACATCTTTATAACTTTTATCAATAGATATTGTATATAATTTTATTCCTATACTTTCAGCTGACATTACTGAATTAGTTATTTCATTAAGGAATGAATTTACCGGTCTTCTGTTGGTAATAATAATAATTTTATTTTTAGCTTGTGAGTATGGAGCAGATCCTATGGGAACACGTTGAAATCCGTAGTATTTATCCATAAGTTTGCTGCGAAATATAGAGTTAATTTGGGAAAATGCTTGATATTCAAGGCCTTGATTGGGTTCAAATTCAAGGTTAAGGTAGAGGAATAGTAGGGCAGATGATTGTTTCCAAGCTAATTCTTTTATTAGTTGAAGACATTTATCAAATTCTAAATATGGAAGATAGCATTGTTCTCCACATGTATCTTTATCATAATATTTATTACAAATCTTATTCAATCCTGTTAATTTTTTTATTGGAAGGCTATTTATAATAACTGTTTCAACATTTCCTACTATTAATTTGGTATTTTTATCGAAAGCATCAAATCCAGTATAAAATAAATCTAAATTGATTACGCGGGCTCCTTTTGCTAAAACTTTTGCTAATGCATTATAGCTAACTACATCAGATGTTTGTCCGCAGGGTAAATATGATTTGTATGAGCATGCGTAGAAATAATCTCTTAATGCGTGTGGGAATGCGTTATCATTAAAGAAGATATTATTATATATTTCTGGTATTGGTTTTTGTGGGTAATCAGGAATTAGGTCAAATGATTGCATGCAATTAGGAATGCGATTTAGGCAAGCCTGGTCAGTATTATTTTTCTTCATAAGTTTCATGCCGGTGGTGAACATAATAATTAGGAATATTAGTAGTACAACTATGATTATGATTACGAGGAATTTGACAATATAATTTTTTATGCTGCACCAGAAATCATTAAAGCTGAGACATTTATGCATTAATATAATTAAGAAAAATATTCTGAGACATTTTTGATATTATTTTTATTTTCTTCTTTTGGAATATAATCTCTAAGGAAATCCATCTTTTGTTCAATTGTATTCATTTTATACAATTTTTTAACATCAGTTGATGATTTTATATTATTAAAATAATTATATTCTTCAAGATATTTTTGGTCATTATCATCTTATATGTTAATATTTTTGTAAAACATATTTGCGTTGATACTTGTAAAAATTTCCATTTTAGATATTTTTCTTTCAACTTTTATTTTATAATCAAGATTGCAGATAAGTATTGCTAACGATAGTAATCCAGCTCTATCTTTTAGTTTTGAATGATTATATTTATGAAAAAATAGTTTTGTTAGTGATTTAAGTAATAATTTATTCATAAAATTATTTTTTTGATTGGCTTGCCAGACTTTTGTCCATAAAAATATTTCCCAAGTTCCACAAATCTTTATTTTTTTAAAAACAGATAAATCAGAATTAAAAGCTAAATTTTCACCTTTATATATTTTTTTCTCCAATCCTTCTATCTTTATACACCAATGTATCCAATATAATATCTTCTCAACTGTATCTACACTAATCTTCGGATTTTCTATCCAATATAATATCTCTCTTAATCCTCTTGACATTTTATCTGATAAAGTAACATTATTATCATCAACTATTAAATTAAAAGTATGCAGATTAGTGTGTAGAAGGTATATTTCGTCGAGGAAGCATTTAGGTTCAATTTTGATAAAGAATTTGTGGTGTTTATTTTCGATAAAATTGGAGAAGATTGAGCAGTATATATTTCTCATTTCATTGGAGTTTATTAGGGC